>WOR8_10001255_pt1 | contig 26203 bp, 25 predicted proteins | sample DeeMarSeWOR38_10_FD_19890 | JGI IMG/M metagenome (IMG submission 19890) | reverse complement strand
CCAGTTTCGGCATGCCGATTTTGACGTAGTTCGAGATCGTCATTCTGGTGACGCCGAACAATCTCGCGAGTTGGTTGGTCTGTAAAATTATAGCCATTTTTATGTTCACACCTCATGATTTTGAATTGTGCTTACATCGGCACAATCCTGTTTTTTTCCAAAATCCACAAAAAAAGTCGAAAATCGGCAAATATCACAGACGACCCATTTCCGACCTGTGCCGGACCAGCGGCCGCCGGGTCCCATATGTAAAGGGCTTTTTGCGGCCGTTTTGGATGCGAATGACGACCGTTGTTCGCCCCGAATGATCTCTGATCCCCAAAAAGGACCCGCCGCCTACGGGAGCTCCCTTAAATCGGAGCTTTACGTGGAATTTTCAGTTTTTCATGCCCCTATGGTTGAGATATTTCTTTATCGTCTCAGCAACAAACTCAAAGGAATCGTTGAGTTCGTTTAGCTCCGATTCGCCGGAGACGTTGATAACTACCCTGCATTCTTTAATACCAAATTGATAGTTACGGTAATCATGCGCATCGCGCTCTCCATTTATATTTGGAGAGATTTTTATGTATGCCTCTAACCCCTCTCCCTCTCCGCTTAAATGACCAGATTGTATTTTAACCTCGGCGAATAAATCTCTCCCGATTGTTAATCTTGAAACTTTTCCCGAAATAGTTTTCATAACTGCCTCCTTTCAAAAACACCGGCTATTTTAAAAATTATATTTTTACCTGAACTCCCATCTTGTCTTTTATTTTTTGAATTTCGGCGTCAATCGTGACTTTAAACTCCGGATCCACTTTGCATCGATACTTATTCCATATTCTTTCAACATCCTGCATAGGCATTTTTGTCTTTAGAGCAAATCGATCAAAGGCTTCCTGCCCGTATTTTTCGAGAATATAGAATCCCCGATGCATGAGACTCATTGGGAATCTGTAGTCATTATGAATATTGTATTCAGGCTTTCCTATTTGTTCTCGTTGCATTGTTTTAACCATTTTTCTAAATCACCTTCTGGCGTGGTAGGTATCGGTGAACGTTCAAGTTCATCCTCCCAGCGCCTTTGGTTTAGCCATGTGGTCGGGTGAGGTATAAACTTCCCGCCATCCTGCCGCCATTGCTCTGATTGAGCTTGCCGCCCTATTATTTGAATTAGATTTTTTACTGAAGGTTTTCCGTTCGCTTTTTTCCAAGCTTTAAATGCCGCACCCTTTCCGACCTTTCGAGGGTATGTTTCCCAGAATTCCAAAAAATCTGATGTGTAGATGTTTTCTTTTTCTTTATTATCTTTCTTATCTTTATTAGGTGTGGTTAACTGCTGGTTAGGTGCTGGTTGACTGCTGCTTAACTGCTGGTTGGTTTGTTGTTTAATTTCTTCCGGTAGTGGTTGGTAAATGTCGTAATTTATTACGCTTGCTATGCTGTATTTGTTGGTTGTTTTGATGGTTAAAAATCCAATGTTTTCCAAAATTTTGAGTTTTGTCCTGATCCGTTGCCTGCTAACCCCCAGAAACTCTGCGAGTTTATTGGTCCCATATATGTGTTGCCCCCGTTTTAAAGGGATTTTGCCGATACCCGGAAAGTAAATTTCTTTGTCTTTATGATTGGCGTGATCAATGAAATAATCCATTAATAGCCAAAGTATAGGGTCATGGTGATACCCTTTATCCCAGCGTTTCCTCCATCGTTTTGTATACCCACGGTGCATCAATCACTCCCGATTTTTATGGTATGATTTCGCAGGTCTCAAATCTCGTTGCCCCAGACTTTCCATCCGCGCTTTTTCCTTCTGGCAAATAACTCAACATAGAAAGTATCATCCAATGGACCCGGGTAAATTCTCTCTATGTTTTCGTATACGACTTCAGGCTTCTGACTGTGCTTCTGGACATCGGCCTGAAACCACGAAATCATTTTTTCTTTCGGATGTGGAGTATTTGATTTCACGCCGATTAAAAGCAATTCGTGCCGTGACTTGACATACCAACCGATCCCCGGTCCTTTGTTTTTGATCCACGCAATGTTTGTTTTATATTGAAAGTTCCACGCCCGCATGACTTCGATGGCCTCCGGTAAAAGCGGATTCGTCGCCCATAAAAAAAGGACGCTTTTTGCCGCTGAAATTTTGCCGATCTCAAGGTTGCAAATTTCTTCAACCGTCATCGTCGGGTACTGTGATTTTGCGGATTGGTCGAATCCTGAGTTTGAATAACTCCACGGTGGGTCAGCATAAATAACCGCATACTGATTGGCTGATGGCAATGGAAGGTTGATCTGTTTTTTTGGTCGCGGAAACCATCGATTTAGCCAACGGTTGACGACTTGGCGAGAAGAACCGATTTCCTTGCAGTAGTTTGACCATGTTTCAACGGAACTTTCGTTCCGTTGATTCGATCTCCTATCGCCGCCATGTTCGGCCAGAATTAATCTTGCAATATATAATTCATAAGCAATTTCAGCCGTGAGATTTTTCCATTTGAAAATCATGGGCCTGACTTTCGCAATGGATTTCTCGTAATCCCAGTTCTGTGGAAAATCAGGCTTTTTTAATTGCAATTCCATTTCGAAAATCCATCTTGCACCTCCTGTGGTGGTTTATGCCTCCGTTCGGCTTCGATTAATTTTTATTTTGCCGGAAAAGCTTCCCGGTCCGCGGATCGACAATACCATCGGATCTTGGTTTCGCCTCTCGATTCTGTTTCAGTTCAGACAACAGGAAATCCTCAAGGGCATCCAATTCCTTGCGAATACGCTGGATCTCAAAATAAGCTCGCTCAATGGCGCTTATTTCCGAGACATCCGACATAATCGTTATTTAGTGACCGCGGCCAAAAGTTCAGGAGAACAGTCAAGGGCTTTTTGCCATCTGATCGCCTGTTTAGGTCCCAGTTTTAAATGGCCATTCAAAACCCTGCTGATGATCGACTGATGGATGCCGGACTCTAATGAAAAATTTACTTGCGAATTAAACTTCTTGATAATTTCAATAAACAAATCTTTTTCTTTCATTATTCCCTCCGTTATTGATACTCCCAGCCAAAAAAAAAGGCACAACTGAGAATAGGGTTTAGGCAGAATTGCCTTAATCCTGATCCCTGTTATGCCTTTTTTCTTTTGTCTCCACTCGACATCAACTTGGGTTCCTATCACCCATCTTGAAATCGAGCATATCAGGTTATTTTCTTTATCTTGTAATTAGCTCAATTATAGTCAACAGAATTTATTTGTCAATGTTTTTTATTAATTTTTACAGATTAAACAGATACTTATAAACTCATAGTATATTTTTTAGAGGAAAAAGAAGGAAAAATGAGCTGGTAATACAATTACCAAAAAGTAATTTTTGGACATAAAAAAGGGAATCAGCTAAATAACTGATTCCCTTAATTTTTTTATGGTCGGGACGGCCCGATTTGAACGGGCGACCCCAGCGTCCCGAACGCTGTGCTCTACCAGGCTGAGCCACGTCCCGACTAAATCTGTTTTTCTATTGCACTGAAAAAGGAATGTCAATCATAAAGTCAAACCCATTCTAAAGAAATGGGTTTTTATGCACAATGGTCTGGTTCCTTTCGGCGCCAACGGATACAATCTGAATCGGTGTGCCGGTCAGTTCTTCAATCCGCTCGAGGTAGTTTTTTACATTCTGAGGAAGATCCTGCATATCTGTAATAGCGGATATGTCTTCCGACCAGCCCGGCAGGGTTTCATATACCGGCTTGCAATCCCCCAGGACGTTGAGACTTGCCGGAAAATCATTCAATATTGTCCCTTTATAATCGTAGGCGGTGCAGATCTTCAGAGAATCCAATCCCCCCAGAACATCCAGTTTGGTTACGGTCAGGCCGGTCAGACCGTTGAGCCGGACCGCGTTTTTCAGAAGGACCGTATCCAGCCAGCCGCACCTTCGCCTTCTGCCGGTGGTTGCGCCGAATTCAGCTCCTTTTTTTTGAATCCGATCACCGGTTTCATCAAACAGCTCGGACGGGAAGGGGCCTCTTCCAACCCGTGTGGTATAGGCCTTTACAATGCCGATAACATCGGTGATGGCTCCGGGGCCAATGCCGGCGCCGCAGCAGGCATTGCCGGCCAGGGTGTTGGATGATGTTACAAAGGGATAGGTGCCGTGATCGATGTCCAGATGGGTTCCCTGGGCGCCTTCAAAAAGGACCGGCAGCCCCTCCTTTATGGCGTTGTCAATGACGATGGAAATGTTGGTCACATGCGGCGCAAGTCTTTGCGCATAGGCTTCATACTGCTCGATGATCTGTGATCCATCCAGGGGCTCTGCAGATAGATATTGCTTTAAATAGAAATTCTTCTCATCCAGAATCGTATTTACCTTTTCACGGAAACCATCGGGCTCCAGAAGGTCTACAAAACGGATGCCTCTTCGCGTGGCCTTGTCCTCGTAGGCCGGCCCGATACCGCGCCCGGTGGTGCCGATCTTCTTATCCCCCTTGAACGCCTCCCTGGCGTGGTCGATCTGTTTGTGATAGGGCATGATTAAATGCGCCCTTTCACTGATTTTGAGGTTATCCGCACCGGCTTCGACACCGCGGCTGGACAGGTTGTCGAGCTCTTCGATCAACACCTCCGGATCCACCACCACGCCATTTCCGATCAAACAGAGCTTTTTCTGCAATATTCCTGAAGGGATCAGATGGCAGATAAACTGTTCATCGCCGATAACCATGGTATGGCCGGCATTATTGCCACCCTGAAAACGCACCACGACGTCGGCCTGTTCGGCGAGTAAATCAACTATTTTGCCCTTGCCCTCGTCACCCCACTGGGTTCCTACAATTACAACATTTGCCACGATTCGCTCCTTTGAAAACCCATTATTCCATGATTGAGGTAAAAGCGCAGACCTCAATAATTACCTATTATTTAATTGGGTTTTCGAAACCGGGTGCTTCGCACCCGGTTCCACCCGCAAAGATTGGGGCACTTCGCGCCCCTGTTTTTTACCGCCTACGGCGGCAAAATCCAAGCCACCCGCTTTGCGGGTGGTCGTTGACTCAGTTGTAGAAATTCCGAAACGGTTAAATTATGTTCGCTTTTGACGGAAAAAATCCTGCATAAGCTTTTGGCATTCACTTTTGCAAACGCCTTCAATCACTTCCGGCTGGTGATTGAACCGCTGATCCTCAGCAAGATTATACAGCGAACCGGCCGCGCCCCATTTCGGATCACGCGTGCCGAATACAACCCGCGCAACCCTGGCATGCAGAAGCGCTCCCATGCACATGGGGCATGGCTCGACCGTAACATAGAGCGTTGTTTTTAACAATCTGTAATTGCCGATTTTCGCTGCCGCCGCCCGCAGTGCCAAAATTTCGGCATGGGCGGTCGGATCATTCAGGAGGATGGTTTTATTGTGAGCTGCCGATAACAGTGCATCGTTTTCGGCAATTAAAACAGCGCCTATCGGGATTTCGTTTTTTTGCGCTGCTTTTCTGGCCTCAGACAGGGCCAGGTTCATAAACGTGCTGTGTTTTGGATTCATCGAAACTCCGATCCGCAGCCTTCAACGCCTTGGCCAAACCATCTGTCGCCTGTCTTAAAGATGGAGCGATTATCGATTGACAACCGGATCAGTATATCCTATTAACGAAGCCTGATTTTGTTTAACACGTTATGCGCCCGTAGCTCAGTCCGGATAGAGCGCCGGACTACGAATCCGTAGGCCGCAGGTTCGAATCCTGCCGGGCGCACCAGTGAATTCAAGGGATTGCATTTATAATGTAATCCCTTTTTTCATGTAGGGTGCCTATAGGGTGCATGCAGGTGCAAAAAATATAGGCTATCATTGAAGGTTTCCAGCATTTAGTGAAGTTGGATTGTCCAGCTGGTCGACCTCAGATTTATTGGTTCCTGGTATCCAGTGGTAATATGTATCGACCGTAAGAGTCTATACTAACATTGGCTTCGTCTGCCGGCAGCGCCGTTAGATGATACACAACCCATCCTGCGCGTTCTGTCTTTCCTGGTGCCCCATTTCTAATTTTTCGTTGACCGTTATCACTTCATCGCTACATCTTATCAGTGTATTATCATTCTCATTCTTAACTTTTGGATTTTTCAGATTATTGCAAGGATCATACACAATTGATATCCTGAATGCATCATCACAATTTAGAAAATTAAATAATAATCGACTCAATTCCATAACCATAGACAGTACCTGAATCGTTTAGATGCCCTTAAATGACCCCTTCTTTTTTTAGCTTCTTCGTGATGTCCCGGCGGAGGAATTCTTTGTCTGCTTTCCCGATTTTTGTTAAAGGCATGCTTTCAATAAATTCAATCCTCTCAGGGAGCTGATACACGGAGGCTCCCTTATCTCTCAGAAACGAAATGATCTCCTCGAAGTAAAGTTTTGCTCCAGGTTTGGGTTGAATATAGGCGCAGGCCCTTTCCCCCAACACCGGATCCGGCATACTGACTACCAAGACATCGACCACACCCGGATGATTTATAATCAATCCCTCAATTTCGATCGGGCTGATATTCTCGCCGCCCCGTTTTATCATATCCTTGATCCTGCAAATTACTTTGTAATTTCCATTATCATCAACCATCAACTGGTCTCCGGTCTTGAGGAAGCCATCCTTTGTGAACGTCTTTTCATTTTCTCCAGGGGCGTTATAATATCCGCTAAACACGCACGGTCCTTTGACAATGAGCTCACCCGGTGTATTTGGCGGCAGTTCTTTCCCATTTTCATCAACGATTTTATATGTATCATAAGGGCAGGTCGGCCGGCCTACCATACTGTGAATAACGGCCTGGTCATAATCTAGCCTGGTCACAATATGATAGCCCTCGGTGGCGCCGTAGGCGGTGACACATTTGCACCCGAGTTTTTCATTGATATCTTTAATGAGCTTAGCCGGGCTCGCCTGGGTGCTGCAATACATCTTTTGCAGGGAACTTACATCATAATCTTTAAGGCCCTCATAATTGGCTATGCTGGAAGCCATTGCCGGCACCCATGGAATCATGGTGACCTTCTCCCTTTCAATGGTTTCGAGTATGTCTTCGGGACGGGTAGAGTCAAGCATAACTATTTTCCCAAAGTTTAAAACGGAAGGAAAAACTCCGACACGGCAGCTCAGGTTATGCCCCACAGGGGTAACAATCAGAATTATATCGTGGCTGCACAATTCCAAGGCCCTGCCCATGTATTCAGCATTACAAATATAGTCATTATGGGTGCGTGGGGCTACCTTGGGTAATCCGGTGGTCCCTCCTGTGGGCCCCATGTGGGCAACATCCATCGGCTCTGGCCGTCTCTCGGCCAGCTTTTGCAGGGTTGACTCATTTAGATCCACCTGCTCTATGAGTCTCTCCAGGCCCAGAAATCCTCCATTGTCTTTACTCCTGGCCAGGATGATATGGTTCAACCCCGGATTGGCTTTACGTACATCGTTAATGATGGGCAGGTATTTAATATTTTGATAAGCTTCCGTAACGATCCAAGCTGTGGCTTCAGTAAGCCTGCAGAGATGGTTAATCTCTGCCTGAGCATGCCTTGCGAGGAGTAATACGGTGATTGCCCCAACTTTTTGAATAGCGAAGTAGGCATAAACGAACTCAATCCAGTTGGGAAGTTGCAACAAAATACGGTCCTGTTTCTTGATGCCAAGGTCCATCAAACCTATAGCCAGTCTGTTCACCTTGTCTCTGAGTTGGGAATAAGTGAGCCGGCCTGTCTTGTCAACGAGGGCTTCTTTATTTGGGTATAAATCCGCTGCCTTATCCAGCATGTCACCGCAGGTTATGCCAAGCCACCACCGAAATTTGTTGTATTTTTCAGCGTCCTCTTTTTTAAAAGGGATAAAATTTTCGAATGCCATAACGATCCCTGCCTGTGAAGTTTTAATTATATCAGGACTTCCCCCAATTTTTGCAGCGTTTGAGGCCTTCTACCTGTTCAGGGGCAATATTCAGAAAAGTTGTAGCTGAGGGCTTGCCGATCTTATCCCGCCTGCGGCGGGACGTCAGATGCCGTCTCGCATAGTTGACTATAGCGAAACGACATCTTCCTTGTATCTGCGGCAACCGTGACAATCGCTCAATTTAGGTAAGAACTTGTTTTTAAAAAAAATATAGAGAAATTCCCCTTGTGAGTCAAGGGGTATGAAAGCACCGTATTTGTGGTATCATGCCGGAATGCTGTTCTGGGGTTCTTCAAGAATATAGTTGGGGTAAGATAGGGCATTCAAGAAGTGGAAAGGATTCTTGAAAAAATTGCCTACCGGACCATCGACCCCTGTTCCGAAGTTGAAGTGATCCTTCGAGGGCTTGATTTGAAAGAACGTTCCTGATTGACTTTGCACCCAAAACGAGGATATTTTTATTTTCCGCGGCGATCTTCCTAAGGGACGGATAAACAATTCGAACGGTCCAGGATACCTTCTTGACACAGAAATAGCACCATTCATATACTGCAGTTGCTTTAAAGAGAAAATCTGACCATTAGGAAAATGCCGTTTTTCAGCAGGAAGAAAAAACGCATCAGGTCTAAAAGGAGGGTCAGACACCATGCTGAAGGGCTACACGGGTAAAATTTTGCGTGTTGATTTAACGACTCAAAAGATCCGACAGGAAGAGATAAGCGCGAGCGTGGCCAGAAAATATATCGGCGGGATCGGCATCGCAGCCAAAATACTATGGGATGAAACAACACGCGATACGGAACCCTTCTCTCCGGAAAATCCGTTAATATTTATGACCGGTCCGCTTACCGGCAGTGCCGTTCCAAAAAGCGGACGTTGCAATGTGGTAGGCATATCACCGTTAACGGGCATTTACGGGCAGGCGCATTCAGGCGGCAGCCTGGCCGATGAGCTCAGGCACGCCGGATTTGATGGTATCGTGGTGACCGGCCGGGCCGACGAGCCGGTCTATCTCTGGCTCCATAATCAGAAAGCGGAAATCCGAGAGGCAGGCCATCTGTGGGGTAAAGACACCTATGAAATCGCGGACCTTCTCAGGCAGGAAACCGACCCGAAGGCTTGTCCGGCGTGTATCGGCCCGGCCGGAGAGAGATGGGTGAGACTTGCCGGAATTATGAATGACGGGAAACAGGGGCGGGCGGCTGCCAGATGCGGATTGGGCGCCTTAATGGGTTCGAAAAATCTAAAAGCTATTGCGGTAAGGGGAACGTTGCCGCTCTCTTTCCATGATAAAGAAAAGCTCAGTGAGGGGGCCCGGCAAATCCTTAAACTGTTTCCGGTTAAAAAGCGGGAAGAAGCGATTGAAACACATATCGCCATGTTTAAAAATTTCTTTAAATTCGGGCGCGTTCCGGTAAAAAACTGGTCGGAGGGGGTCTTTGAAGCGGGCTATGTGTATCCGGATGACATGCGAAACGCCATCCAAATGCACTGCAAACGCTGCCCTTATGAGTGTACCGAGTCTTACCTCACCACTAGCGGCCAGAGACACATGGTATGGGAAGCCTGGGGACCCCTGGGTACAAACTGCCTAATCGCCAATCCCGAGGCATTGCAAGAGGCATACACCCTTTGCAATAAATACGGTATAGACGCCATCTCCGTGGGCGCGGTCGTCTCTTTTGCCATGGAATGCTTCGAGAAAGGACTGATCACAACGGATGACACTGGCGGGATCGAGCTCACCTGGGGAAACCACCGGGCAATGATTGAAATGGTAAGACAAATCGGAGAAGGAGAGGGCTTCGGTGAGCTGCTTGGAGAGGGTGTCAAAAGGGCGTCTGAGCGTATTGGAGGGCTTGCCCATGAATACGCGATGCACGTAAAAGGGCTGGAGCTCCCGGCCCATGAACCCCGGGCGACAGCGGGCTTGGCACTGGGATATGCGACCGGCAGTATAGGGGCCGCACACATGGAGGCCTCAGGGTCCCAGAACCTTGAAAACTGGCTTGAAGTGGATAACCCCCGGGCTGCGCCGGAGTTAGGATTTGACACCTGTCTGAACCGGTTTGATACGGAGGGCAAAGGCGCAATCGTGGCAAAAACCCAAGATTTCGGCTGTCTTCTGGATTCCCTTACCGTCTGCCTATTTCTGAGTCTCCACCAATGGGTTCAGCCTTCACAATACACCGCCCTGATAAATCATGCTACCGGATGGGACATGACGCCGGACGAACTCATGCTGGCGGGTGAGCGTATTTTCAACATGAAACGCATGATCAGTGTAAGGCGCGGGATAAGTAGAAAGGATGATATCCTTCCGCCGCGGATTCTCACGCAAAAACTTACAGAGGGCGGAACGCGGGGAAATCTCCCCCGGCTCGGCGCCATGTTGAATGAATATTACGCATTTAGAGGGTGGAGTGAAGAAGGGATTCCCACTAGAGAGAAGCTTATCCAATTGGGTTTGGAGGAATGTCTCGGGGAGGCCGTCGTTTAGAGGCCGCTAAAAGCCTCAGCCGATCAGCTGCTTGATCATGGCACCCACTGCAGCGCGCACCAGAATGACAGGTTTCCCGGTTATCTCCTGTACCATACGCTTCACCCCTAAGGTATATCCGGGGCAATCCATCACCACCAGGTCAACGTGATGCTGCTTGAGCATTTCGGCTGCCTTTTTACTCTCCTCCCTGGCGGCAGGTCCGTATGGCGAGGCTGCCGTTACGATAGTCGCTACACCTTCCTTTTTCCATTTCCGGCCGAAATCTTCAATCTGGTCTTGAGCAGGAACGATCACCCCCAGGCGATCGCCTTCGCGCAATAATCCCAGGGCGAAACCGCAAAAGGGCTCCGAGGGGGTCACGACCAGCTTTTTCGCCTTGAATTTCGGCCACTCTCCCACACAAAGGATAACGATTAGGTCTGCTCCCTGCTTAACCAATTTGTCGATGCATGCCTGCATTTTCTCAATGATTTTACTTCGGGCCAAGCGGACAGGTGTCCCGTCATTCAGTCTGGCCACAAGCATGTATTCACCTTTTTCAGGTGCCAGATCCTCGATCTCCGACAGACTCAAGCCGTCAAGGGCCCCGCATTCCAGGTACTCGGCTTCCATGCCGACAAATTTCTTTATTTCGGGAACCACATCCACTCTGGGTGATTGCCCGATCGTTGCAATTCCAACTTTTGGATTCCGATTCAATTACCGGCCCTCCGCTTGCTGTGTCGGTTCCTAAGCCTTCCTTTCAACTTCCCATTGGCAAATTGAGCCAAGGCCCATGTTCGCTAGCGGGTACCGCTGTATCGTATTCGACATTGCACGTCTACTTTGTAGCAAAATCAGGGTATCCAAATTCGGCCTTTGTCATCTCGGCGAGGATGCTGAGGACAGCCAGATTGATCTCTTCCGATAACCCGTCCACCTTTGGCTCGGGCAAAAAGGAGGGTCCGTTGACGCCACCCGCATCGATACACGCGCTCAGCATACGGGACTCTATTTTTGCGTCATGCAGAATCTCGGGGTTGCTCAAAAGAACCGACAGACAGGCACAAATCCCGTAGGCCCCCCAGTTGGAAACCGATGCCGCCACCAGCACATCAACACGGGTGCTGTCTCCGATGCCTCCGCCGCAGCCGCAAGAGCACCGATCGCCATAGGGTATTTTTTCTCGAATCACGTCACTGATAATGCCCCATCCGATCTCATTGCCGCCATCGCCGATGCCTATCGTCAACGCGTCGGTCTCTTTTGCTTTGTCATACAAGCAGGGTATTTTTGCCGCAATGTGGTTCATGTTTCTTCCTTTGGGTAGGGCGTGGTAAACGCCTTTTTCGTTTCTTCCCCTGCATTCAATGGCCATGATGGCTTTCGGAGACAGCTCTTCAAACAGCAATTCCGCCTCTTTCCTCGCCCGGTCTTCGTCTACCGGAAAACCGATGACGCTGACGGTTCTTTCCGTTTTTTTTAGGTGTTCCAGGTCCGTAACATTAAGACTTGCTCCTCGGCAAACGGCCTTTGTCAAATCCACCGCGGCGTGATCGGTTACCAGAACAGGCTTGGCGCCGAATCCGATCTGGAGGGCTCTGGCAAGAGCGGCACCCCCCAAAGGCCCATCGGTCTCCATCAATTCTAACGGATAGACCAACATCCCCGCCGCTATCAAAACAAAATCCCCCGGGCCGACCCTATCCCGAAGCTTCTCGGCAGCCAGCAGACACAAAGGCCTGCCCTGTCTTTTCCGACTGGGGGGATAGAGTATATTAATAAATTCCCTCGATGCCACATCCAGCGAAACGAGACGATCCACATTTTCCCCGATGAGCTCTATTTTCTCTTTTGAAAATCCCTGATTCTTCACCATGGGCTTCTCCTCTTTTCACCCCTCCCAATTTCCCCTCAAAGGGGAAACCAGAACCTGACCCGAATGGGATACGGGGCTGAAGATCGTTGCTCGATAACCTGTCCGGCAAGGAAGATCTTGATCTAAAACATTCCGTTCAGCACGTCCTCTATGACCGACAGTGTCTTTTCAATATCTTCATCGGAGTGCGCGGTTGAGATATATCCTCGACCCCTGAACGGATGCAGCCTGATGCCCCGTTCCAAAGCCCCGCGTCTAAGCGTTTGATACAGCATTTTATCGACTCGAAAGCCATCTCTATAATCATTCAGCTTTTCACTAATACCGAAGGCAATCTGCCAGATGGATGGAATTCCGCTGCAAAAAAGCGTGATCTTTTTTTTCTTGGCAATTTTATTGATTCCGTCAGTAAATCTTTTTGTCAGTCTCTCCAGATTTTCATAAACGCCCGGCTTTTCCAATTCATTGAGAGTCGCCTCGCAGGCGGCCATGGATATGGGATTGGCATTGAAGGTACCCCGAGGTTTGACACCTGAATCCATGACCTCCCTTCTTCCCGCAATACAGGACAGCGTCATTCCGCCGGCCACGGCTTTGCCTAAAGTGCAAAGATCCGGCGTGACATTATAATAGCGTTGCGCTCCCCCGAGGGAGAGTCTGAATCCTGTAATGACTTCATCAAAAATAAGAACAATATCATTTTCGGTCGTCAGCTCCCTCAATCCTTCCAGATAGTCTTTTTTGGGATAGACGACTTCGCAGTTACACATGACCGGTTCCATAATGATTGCCGCGATGTCGTGCGAGTGGCGTTGAATCGTTTCTTTTAAAAGTTCCAAATCATTCCAAGGAAGAACAAAAATATCTTCTCCGGCAGCTGGCCGCTGTCCAAAGCTTCCCGGCACTTTCCACGGCCTGTTCCTGGGTCCCATAACATCTAGTGAAGCGGGTGCATTGCTGAACATCGCCTCATCGGACCACCCGTGATAATGGCCCTCAAATCGAATGATTTTGTCTTTACCCGTATAGGCCCTCGCGATTCGAAAGGCCAGCATTACGGCCTCCGTACCGGTATTCTGGTAGATAACCCACTCGGCACAGGGAACGATTTCTATGATTTTTTTCGAAACCGTATTGACGGATACGGTCGGACCGGCTAACAAGGCACCTTTATCCAGTTGCTCTCGAACGGCAGCGGTCACCGCCGGCGGACAATAGCCTAAGATCATCGGCCCATATCCGCCCAGATAATCAATGTACTCGTTTCCGTCCGCATCATAAACCTTAGATCCTTTTCCGCAATCAATGTAGAGGGGATATTCCTCATAAGCCGATTTGTGTAATGAATTTACCACACCGTCAACAAACAGCTTCTTTGCATCCTCAAATAACGCTTTGGACTTGTCCGTCTTTGGCCTCCGGGACATAGCGACCCCCTGTTGTTTGCCATTTTGTTGAGCTTTGATGGTCTGTGCATTTTAGATGGTTCCAAAGTTTTTTGTCAAGGCATATGAGGGTCATGCTTCAGGTATTCAACGAATCCGGCACCCCCTAAGGCACAAAGAGGCGGTTGGTATCTTTTGCTCATCTTCCAAAGCGTTCAGCGTCTTTAAATCTCGGCAGGGTGGATTGAAACGCCGATTCCGCGCGGTTTCGTCCATACACCGGCGCTGTGATTGACAAACCGGCTCCCTTTCGATACAAAAACAGGCAATTCGACGATCATGCCTGAATCTGCAGGCAGGCGCAGTTGGCCTCATCGTAAAACAAGAGGTGAAAGATGAAGCTCCGCAACAAAGTCGCCCTCATCACGGGGGGTAGTTCCGGCATCGGAAAGGCGACCGCCGAACTCTTCGCAGCGGAAGGGGCTGTGGTTGCCGTGGTGGCCGGCTCCAGTCTTGCCAAGGCCGAAACGGTCGCAACAGCCATCACAAAAGGCGGCGGTCAAGCCAAAGCCTTCGTTGCAGACGTTCGGAGTGTATCGGCCATACGAGAGCTGGTGAATTCCGTTACCGATGTCTGCGGACCGATTGATATCCTGATGAATTCGGCGGGCATTTATCTGCCGAACGTCATCGGCGAGACAACTGAGGCCGAATACGACCGGATGCTGGATATTAACCTTAAGGGCACTTTCTTTGTCATTAATGCCGTTGTCCCCGGCATGAAAGAACGCCGTTACGGCAAGATTATCAATGTTGCCTCGATTTCCGCATACAGAGGCGCACCAAGTTACAGCCTGTATTGCACGGTCAAGGCGGCCATTGTCATGCTCACCCGCACGCTGGCCACAGACCTTGCGCCTTATGATATCAATGTCAATGCGATTGCCCCCGGCAACACGGCAACACCCTTGAACGAAAAAACCCGCACAGATCCGGCGTTTGCCGATCTGATGGCTGCCAAGGCCACCGCCACGCCAAGCAACCGGACCTACTCCCCACCCGAAGAAATGGCCAAAGCTGCCCTGTTTCTTGCCTCCGACGACGTCCGGGCGATGCACGGGTCGACGATATTACTCGATGAGGGGGCTTCCGCAGGTGCGTTCTGGGCGAAGTAAAAACCCAGGCCCTCCCGGGCCTATCCGGGGGTGATCGGAATGATGACGCTTACTCGTCCCATAGACGATCCCGCTATACGGGGGAAGACCATGTTTTCAAATTTGAATGACGAGGAGGGCGTAGTGATGACAAACATCATCGATTTGAGTGTACCAATTACAAAAAGGGCAAAGCTTCGGCGGATGCCCGAGATCGAGCATTTCGACCACAAGGCCTACGCGAAATTACGGGGCCCGCAAGTCGGACTGCCAAGTGGTGATTTACGAGAATGGGGATTTCTCGCCATGGATAAGATCACGATGACCCCCCATGAAGGCACCCATCTCGACGCACCTTGGCATTTTGCTCCCACCGCTGAGGGGAAGCCATCGAAAACCATCGATCAGATACCACTCGAATGGTGTTATAGTGACGGAGTGGTACTCGACTTTCATCACCACGAAAGAGAACGGCCCATTCTTGTCAAGGACCTGGAGGAAGCGCTGCACAAGATTTCCTATACCTTGAAGCCGTTCGATATCGTTCTCATCCGCACCGACGCCACCCGGCATTGGCTTGAGGAGGGATATGAGGATCTGGGTGCCGGCATGCTCGCCGAGTCAACCGTATGGCTCATCGATCAGGGGATTAAGGTTATGGGAGTCGATTCCTGGACCTGGGACATGCCGTTTGACATCATGAGAAAACAGCGCAAACCGGAGGAGTTTTTGGAGGCACATTTTATCGGGAGCGAAAAAGAATACTGTCATATCGAAAACATGGCCAACCTCGACAGGATTCCCAAGCCGTTTGGTTTCAAGGTTGCCGTTTTTCCCATCAAAATCGAAGGGGCCAGTGCCGGCTGGGCCAGAGCGGTTGCCATTTTAAAGGAGTAAATGCGAGGTCTCAGATCACTCCCAAAGCGCGGCGCAGTTTCTGGATTCGTCCCGAGTGGTCGGAGTGATTGATCCGGGGGAGCGGCTGATTGTTGACGACAGGTAAGATAACAACGTGCGGGCCCTCCTCGATGAGCAGGCGGGGCAGTGCTTCCTGGAAAACCGAGAGCGTCTCGATGCGCTCGACCTTGCCCTTACCGGTAGCGCCGCCGCCTTCGATTCCGGCGGCCCGGGACAAAGCGGTGAAGTCTGCGCGCGGGGGCAGCGGCTGGGCACCGGTCATCTCGTAGCTGCGATTCTCCAGAAGCAAGATAAGTAGATTTCCCGGAGCGTAACGCCCGAAAGTGACCAACGAACCCAGGCTCATGAGCAACCCGCCGTCGCCCTTAAGGACGATGGTCTTTCGTTCGGGCCGGGCAAGGGCAAGGCCCAGACCGAAATCGCCCGCATGGCCCATGCCGAAGGCCAGGAAGTCGAAATCCAGTTCACTCCGGGAAACAAGAGGCCACTGGAGAGTGGCCGTCATGGTCATGACCACAATTTCGTCTGTACGTTTCTCAGCGAGCGATCGGAAAAGGTCCATGCGTTCGATCATAACTTCTCCTATCAGGGCCGGAAGGCGTAGCCGGTAACCACCGCCGCAGGCATGGAGCTTTCCGCCGCTTTGCGGTCCATCGCCTCGATGGTCCCAAGGTCCGCGTCGTTCATCAAATGCCAGAAGGGAATCCCCCATGCACGCAGCAGAGACTCGGTGTAAGTGTAAGCCGAGTCGATGGGCCGTTTGCCGGCCAAGGCGCCGGCGTATCCCCGCCAGCCGATCATCAATCGCAGCGGAACCCTTGGCCCCAGCCCGCAGCCGCGCAGAGCGTCACCCGCCTCCATGAATCCGGTGTTTTGGATGACCAGCAGGGGTTTCCGGCCGCCGGTCCACAAGCCGGCCGCGATGGCCACCGACTCCCCCTCACGGCAGGGCGTTATGAGTTGCAGCGTGTCGTCCGTTTCCACGGCGTCGAAAAGCTGCCGGCTTTCGCTGTCCGGGATCATGAGCACGTGGGTAAAGCCCAGCGCCTTGAGGATCTCGATTGTCTTGGCGGCACTAGCACCGGTTTCGTTCATTGTCTACCCCGGGCTTTTTCGCTTCAATCAGAACCGTTGGGCTTTGAAAGCATATCATAGAGCCTCACAACATTCCGGCGCTGCATCGCAGCCCCTGGATGAACGGCCGCTCCGCATCGGTGTCCCGGATATAATGCCTCAAAGGATATACGATCGGCCGCCTCATCCTTGGTCATTCCCTGGTCGATGGCCGACATGGTCATATCGATGCATGTTTCAATGAACTCGCGAAACTTTTGAACCTCTTTTATGTTGCAGATCTCGCCGTGACCGGGAACGACAAGTTCGATGTCCATGGCCTCGACCTGTTTGAGGGAGGCCACCCATTGTCGCGGCAGACTGTGAGCCATGGAGGGCTGGGTTCCGTTACAGAAATTGTCTCCTGCGAAGAACACCTTCTCTTCGGGAAGGTAGATCCCAAGGTGTCCATCGGTATGCCCCGGAAGATGGATGAGATCGACACGGCGGTTTCCGAGATAAAGGACGAGCCTTTCAGAGAAGGTGATACTCGGTGGCTTTATCTGATAGTTTTCCCGGTCCAGGATGGGCAGACTCTCTGCATCATGCTCTCCTACCAGAAGACGGATATAGCCCAAGGTCCCCTGACCGATCTCCATTGCCTCTTCGACCCGTTCAGATCCCGACACGGTCGGCAAGTCGGCAAAAAAGGCTTCCCTGACTGCCTCATGAGATATAACCGGGCCTGGAAAGAAAAAATTGCCCGTGATATGGTCCACATGATGGTGGGTGTTCACGGTGTAAAGTATCTTGCCTTTCTGGGCGATCTCTCCTTGACATTTCATCGCTGTTCTGGGGACCATCGGTGTATCCATCATCACGATCCCCTCTGACGTAACCAAGTAACCCCAGTTGGAGCCCTTACAGTTTGGGGGTACGCTGAACCGGTCCTCGGCAAAGACACAAGCAGTGATGGACTTCATGGGCTCACCCGCTTATTAAAGACCTTGGGTTCGGACATCATAGACTCACCCTTTCCGCCACGGTGATATATCCCCCGCTGGGAACCGAGTTCAATGAGCGAGGGAGTCTTGGCACCATTGAAACCTGTTCCTGAAACAATAGAAATTTAAAGTTTCGCGACTGATCCGATCACCGATTTTTCAGATATTCGGGCAGTTCCTCCTCTGGTTTTGCTTCATATAAACACCGCTGTTCGAATCCCTCGGTGTCATAATCTTTGGGTTGGGCCGGAGAGGCAATCACACATGTCATGCAATTGCCTTTCTTCGGCTGCAAAGGGGGCTCCCCTTTAAGCGATTCAACAACTTCGATAGCCTTTGCCATTGCCGATGTTTGCCCCTCTGCCACCAGCGTTACCGTTCCCTCTGATCCGCTGCACCCGCCTGAAGCTACGTGCGTGCTTTCAACGCCGGCAAGTATTTTTAATGCCTGAATCTCGGTAATCACCTTTGCTCCAGAAAGCGGCATCAAACCCACTTTAAGCCCCTGACAGTAGTCAAAAGTTCGTTGACCGCATTTAGGAACCGCCGCTTCCACCGAAGGAATCAGTTTTTCCAGGCCGACCGGTACAATGAGCCGAATGCCGCGGGCCATGATGATACCGATGGCCCACCCGATGGTCCCCCCTTCCGGATTGGCCATGAAAACGGCTGCACGTCCCTCAGGGTCTACGGCATTGGCACCCTTTATGAAAATGGAATCACGCCCGAAATCGCGCAACATTTCGGACATAGTGGCGGCAGGGGGTTCTACGGTACCACGGTTGATCAAAAGAATGGGCCCTTTTTCCTCGCCAACCGTTGTACAGAGCGTGCCTCTCACTGTAATACCCGATAAATAGGTATTCCGATCGAATAATTCGGATACCTTTTCTTTGCCAAGGATTTCCTCGGCCACGTAAACATTGGTAGAGCCGTGACCGACGAGTATTCTGTCGTGCGCCTTGGCTCTTTTTACCGTTTCCAGACTTGCTACGGCCTTCCCGATGAGTCGTTTCGATTCAGCCGGCGTCAATACGAATAAAGCCCGCATAACAAGCCCTCCAATTTTCAGCTATGGGTATGATTTCAAGCATGCTCAAGGTTGTGCATTAATCGCAACCGCTTTCAGAAAAGCGCATGGATACACGCACAAAAAAGATTCACTCTGATTCCAGCTCAGCCGGTTTACCGACTTTACAGCATCCGCTGTTTCCAGGGGCAGATTATTTCTTCATCCGGCCAACTATATAAATTTTCTGCACCTTTATCCGTCACCAGATAGAGGTTTTCTATCCTCACTCCCCAATATCGGTCCACACCCTTCCAGGTTTCCATCGCTATGGTCTGGTTTTTTTTAATCTCTTGAGGAAATTCTATGGAACTGGATCTCCTCAGGTTGGGCAATTCATATTGGCCCAGGCCGATGCCATGGCCGAGGGCATTCGACCAGCACTCATCTTCGTTGTCGTAACCCCATTCGGTATATTCCGGCCATGCCTTAACGATGTCGGCCGTCGATGCACCGGGTTTGACAAGATCCGCGGCGGCATAAAGCCAATCCCTGATCTCCTGGTAGGCGTCCTTTATTTCCTGCTTGGGTGGGATTCCCACCGCGAAGGTCCTGTAATAACAGATTCGATAACCCATATATACGGGTCCGATCAAATCGCAAACCAGCATATCTCCCGGCTGTACAATTCTGTCCACCGGTGAGTGGCTCAGGTAATTGGGCGCTGTATTGGGTCCGGTCCGAAGTGAGACCACAAAGGTCTCCTGGGCCCCGGCACCCTGGAGGGCCGCGGCCATCTCCGCTCCCATCTGGTTTTCTCTGAGCCCGGGTCTCATAATCTCTGCCAATTTTCCCCAAGCAATGTCTGCGATACACCCGGCCATCTGAAGGGCCTTAATCTCATCTTGAGTTTTACACTCGCGGGCTTCAAAAAACACATTGGGTGCCGTCTCTATATTAAGGCCTGCGTCCTTCAGGTAGGGCATGATACCGGGTATGGGTGCATCGATGCCTATTTTCTCATTCTCCAGACCATGATCCTTTATGGCCTGGACGATTTCCGCCGCATTTTTTTTGCACATCTCAGCCACTGCCACCGGTCCCTGATTGACGGACATTGAATGAACGGCTTTTATGTTTTCGGGTTTCAGCCATGGACAATGAAACTGGCTTTGCCGGGCAATATTTCCCTCGGTCATCCATGACCGGGTATCGTCCTGATGTTCTGCGAACACGACCGAAAATCCTGCACCGCCGGCCACAAACCCCGCGATGCATCCCGGGTGTAAATGGGTCATATATCTCTGGTTCTCGGGCAGGGTCAAAATAAAAGCGGGATAACCGTGCTTTTTCATCATTCCGAATCCCTTGGCGCACCGTTCATTCCGCAGCCGTTCCCAATTGATCCGATCCTGCCAATCCGCACCCATGGTGCCGAAAGCCAGTTTTTCAGCATAAGTAGTCTTCCATTCTGCCATTTTGATGTCTCCTTTTCCGAATATTTTTTAATAACGCGCAACCGGTATGATCACATCCCGGGGGTAATGGTCCAGCACTTCACACCCGTCATCGGTCACAAGAACCATATTCTCGAGTCGAACCCCTCCAACTCGATGTTCACCTTCTAGGGTTTCGTAAGCTATCACCATTCCTTTCTCAAACGGCTGCGGATACTCCAATGACCATTGCCTGTTGATATTCGGCAGGCCATAACTCACATTGCACGGAGAGATGACGGGCATTCCTAAACCATGACCGATTTCAACGGTCAAGACCTCCGCCTCGTCCTTGTAACCCCACTTGGAAGCCGGTGGAAAGGCTTTCGCCGCATCTGCCGTGGTGTTGCCGACCCGGGTCGCTTCCAAACACGCGTCGATGCAATCCAACACCCGCTTGTACCATTGATTTTCTTTGGCGGTGGGTTCTCTCCCCACGACGAACGTCCGATAGCCGCAAGCAGGATATCCCATGTATTTGGTTCCGCATAAGGGAACATGCAGTAGATCCCCGTACTCGATACGCCTGTCGAGATAAGTAACACCTCGTTCAAAACTCAACGGACCGCTCTGCACGTTACAGCGCGCAATTTCGGCACCTGCATCCTGCATTGCTTCCATCGCTGATCGACGCAGCTCGCTTACGGTCATACCTATCCTGCAGGCATCAACAATCCGCTGCCAGCCCGAGCTAAGAAAGGAAGCCACCATCTTGAAACAATTGATCTCATCGACCGTTTTTATCGCGCTGGCCTCCAGCAGCATCGGCCAGGCCTCGATGAGAGTGAGTCCGGCTTCCCTCAAACCGTCTCTTGCGACCTGCTCGAAACCAATAATTCCCAACTTCTCACCGGCCAATCCCCGGTTCTTGAGCTCCTCCCGGATCTCAGTGGAAAATAACCCTGTTTCTTTCCGGGTGGCGTCAGGGCCGCAAACCTCTGCCAACCAGCTGCGGCCGATTCTCCAGTGCTTGATCCATGGTGCTTGGTCGGGCATTTGATGATAACTCCCGGCATGGGCAAAAATTACCGGGTCATGCTCAGCAAAAAAGAGTGTATAGGAGAGGAAGGGCATAAATTCCGCCCATGAGAAGCCTGTCAGATAGCGCACATTCGGTTCACCTGTCACCAGAACAGCCGGTATGCCCTCGCGTTTGAGCACCTCTTTCATGCGAGCCGCTCTCTCCTCGCGCATACGCGGAACATCGATTGTTTCCCGCAGATCTGAATAAGTCGGTCCGAAAGTTAGCTTTGAAGACATGGATACCATATTGTCCCTCCTTTGAAAAAATACGTTTGGTTTGTCGTTCGTACTGTGCTTGCCAATACGGAATCACGGCAAGCTATGGATATTCGTCCCGGCCCGGAATAAGCCTTCTCACAAGGGCCGGCATCTGCCAGGAGTCGCGCTGCATCAACATTACAGTGCCGGAGATGGCCAGGGCGATCAGGTCACAAAAATAGTTGGGAATAAAGAAAATGATCGCAGCTACACCAAGGAGGACAGCCTCGATAAAAGTTGTCCGCCTGAAGAGATAAAGTTCAAGCAGGGCGGTGGAACAAATGAGCCCCAACGCACAGGTTACCCAGGTGACGATTATCTCGGTCCAGGTCCCGCTGAACATGAGAAGAGGAGTATAAACAAAAAGAAAGGGGATGATATACAGGGCCTTGGCGAGCCTCAATGAGATAAAGCCCGTTCGCATCGGATCGGCGCCTCCGATTCCAGCGGCAATAAACGCCGATAGACAGAAGGGCGGTGTTATGGTGGCGTCCTGGCTATACCAGAGAATGATCAGGTGTGCCATGAGAATGGGCATACCGAATTCCAAAAGTGCCGGTGCGGCCAGAATGGAGAGCACGATATAGGAGGCCGTGATGGTCATCCCCATGCCCAGCACATAAGAGGCCAGGATGACCATGACGATGGCCAGAGGAAGAAGTCCTTTTGAAAAGGAAAGCACCAGGGAAGAGAATTTGAGAGCGAGCCCCGGCAGAAGCACTCCTGACAGGACAATACCCATAACCCCAGCCGTGCAGCCTACGGTAAGTGAATTCGTGGCACCATCCACCAGGGCATCCCAGATGTCGCGCGGATAGAGTCTGGTTTCTTTCTTTATGGAGGCTACGGCCAGGCAGGCGATGATTGACCAGAATGCCGCAAAATAGGGGGAGTAGCGTGCGATAAGGAGCCCCACCAGAACCCCGAGCGGGATGAACAGATGCCATCCCCGCTTAAGGGTTTTCCAGAAATCGGGGAGCTCCTCCTTGGGCAGCCCCCTGATGCCCGTCTTGCAAGCCTCGAAGTGCACGGCAAAAAAAAGGGACAAATAGTAGAGAATCGCCGGAACCAGAGAGACCTTGACAACCGTCAGGTAAGGGACGCCGGTAAAGGCGGCCAGCACGAAAGCCGCTGCGCCCATCACCGGCGGCATGAGCATGCCGCCGAGCGAGGCACAGGCTTCTGCGGCCGAGGCGAAGGCGGGACGATAGCCGCTGCGCTTCATGAGCGGAATAGTGAAAGTGCCTGTTATGACGATGTTGGCCGCCCCGCTGCCGAGAACCGTGCCGACCATGCCGCTTGAAAGCACCGAGGCTTTGGCCGCTCCGCCCGTAGTGCGGCCCACAACGGAAATGGCCAGGTCGATGAAAAAATCCCCGACCTTTGATTTTTTCAGAAAGGCTCCGTAAATGATGAAAAGAAGCACGAAGGTGGCGTACACGCGGGTAACCACACCGAAGATACCGCTTTCGCTGTAACAATAAGACACAATGCGCGAGACCCAGAAGCCCTTATGTTGCAGCTCGCCCGGCATGTAGGGGCCGAAATAGCAATAGAGCAAAAAGACCACTCCCAATGCGGGCAGCGTAGGACCCAGGACACGGCGGCAGCTTTCAAGCGCAACGAGCATGCAGATAAGGCCGGCGATCAGGTCAGGCGTGGTGACATAGCCCATCCGCTCTTCCATGTCTTCATAGGCAATGATGAAATAGGCGACGGTGGCGATGGAGAGCCCGATGAAGACGAGGTCCATCCAGGAGATGCGTCCCTTCGGCGACCGCTTTGTGGCGGGAAAGAGCAAAAAAATCAGAACTGACGTAAAGAGAAGGTACATGCTAAGGAATATGAAAAAGGGAACGATGGCAATGGCCGCATAGAGGTAGAACAAAGAGAAGCTCGCCGCAATGACAGAGAAGATTTTGGATGTGTTACCTGTGAGCCGGCGCGCACCCGGCATATCCGCTCCCATCACGTAACTGAAAATTCTGATGATCAGGGGAGGTCTGGTCGTTTCAGTCATGTTGTCAGCTTTCAATCTATCACCATTAATTGGGTTTTCCAAACCGGGTGCTTCGCACCCGGTTCCACCCGCAACGAACGGGGCACTTCGCGCCCCTGTCTTTTACCGCCTGTGGCGGTAAAATCCAAGCCACCCGCTTTGCGGGTGGTCGTTGACTCGAAGGGCAGCCGGGCGGCAGTTTTAGGTGAAAGTGTTCCATCGCAATGGGCTTGAATTTTTGTGCCAGGCTTGAAAAAAAAATCGCGATGTGTTTTTGCCAAAATAGCGTAACAGCTTGTTTTTATGAAATATAAAATCGATAGGCATGCCCCCTTTATATTATTATATATTCAGACACGCAATCCTATATATAGGCGTTTGGTTGTACACCAAAAAACATCTGAGTTTCAGCGCCATTCGAAAAGCTCTTTCAGCGCCGTATGCAAGGCAAAATGCAGAATAACAATCTAAAAGCCTTGTTTGGGTAGAGAAATCCCCGGTGACAGTTCATTGTGCCAGAGTATGGATGCCGTCCCCTATAAGCTGGAAAGTGGCCATTATTTGGTTGCCCGGGACGGCTTCCAGTATTTTTCTTCCGAAAAGATCAACTGCCCCAGTTGCCTGACTTACAAAGCAGCGAAAGGATCGCCTCGCTACTTGCACCAGATTGTTCAGGCCGCGCCCGCTGGAAAATAGCGAATGAAACTTTCAATAGATATTAGAACTACGTGATAGCGCTTACCCGTATTGCCGATCTAAGTTCGCGCAAAGAGTATTGGAACAATCTTCGTATTGTGATCCGTATTATGCTCTTTCGTGATTTTGAGAACCTTCTCCGTAACTTGGCCGACCCACCTAGATCAGAGCTCCCTGACTCTCTGGGCAACGATCGAATAAATCAAAGCAAGATTTTGCATCCTCCCAAAATTGCCGGCAGCCGGGGGCTCTTACAGTTCCCGCCTTCCATCTGAATCCTTTCGGCTTATTCTTTGTATTCAGGAGGAATGAGCGCTGAGGGAACTTTCTCTCCTTTCTCCTTCCAGTATTTGACAACGCCTGCGTGGAGCGGCACTCCCGCGACGCTGAGGTTGTCGAAGTCGGGGGCAAAATCAAGGGCGGCATAGCCCTTGGTGGGGAGGCTCAAAAGGAAGTCTCGCCATTTGGGGTCGAGCAGGTGCTTGGTGATATCGTACATCACCCAGTCGGGCACCAGTTCAGGATTGGAGACAAGGTAGAAGTGGTAGCCCAGGCACAGGACATCCTGTTTCTGTTTCTCGTAAGTGTCTGCCTTGAGAGTGAAGGGGGCGTATCCGGGATATTCCTTCGCGAGGGCTTCGATTTTTTCTTTATCGATGGGAAGAAGCCTCATTTTACCCTGGGCATTGGACTCAACGACTGCCGGCGTCGGAAGAGTTGATGTTATTCCATAGGCATCGAGCTTACCGTCCTGAAGAGCGCGAGCTGCCTCAGCCCACCCGAGCTGGTTGACCTTGACCTTTTCCCAGACACCATATGCCCTCAGCGTCCGTTCCGACTGAACGGCAGTTGAGCTGCCCCTGGGCCCGATACTCACTCGCTTTCCTGCAAGATCTGCGATGGTTTTGATGCCCGTCTTTTCGAAGGTCACCCACTGGTGGGCGGATGCGCCGACAGGAAGGCCCACGCGGAGTTTCGTTGCTTTCTGTTTAAAAGGTTTCAATCCCCGATGGTGAGAATAGAGCAACGGCGTGGAACTCATGCCAATGTCCATCTGACCGCTGTCCACAAGTCGGGTGTTTTCGACAAACCCTTTGGTGGTTTGGGCGGTGATGCGCAGCTTGGGATGGTTGATCTTGGTGTTGATAAGCTCGGCAAGACCTCCGGCCAGAATGTAAGCAGTGGCGCCGGGGCCGCTCCCGCCCACGGTGATCCGGGTGATTTCCTCAGCCTGGCCCGGAATGGCACCAAACCCGAGAAACGATACAGAGAAAAATAACGAAGCAATCGTGATAGTTTTCCGCATATTCATAACATGCCTCCTTTCTTAATTAATCTCTTAAGTCATCACATTCTGATTCGAAACCTGAGCCCATCCCAGGCCGAACGCGTTCCGCTAATCTCGCCGTAGCCTGAACTAATCCGGTAAGATCGATACCCGGATTTGGGGCAAATAAACCTATTGAGCCATCTCAAATTAACGAAAAATCTTAACAGGCTCTTTGGGAAGTGATTTTTTTCACATTCGATCTTGTTTTTGAGAAAATCTTCTCTAGTGTAGAGTCCAGTCATGATCATCCGCCTTTATACATCTGGGCTTTTTCATCATAAGACTGTAATAGCATTCAGAAGAATTTGAAGTAGAATTCAAGGAGGAGCACCCAACTCTATATGTTTGGGACCTTTTATCATTCGACTGTAACAGGTACAGTAACATTTAGAAAAAATTTTTTATTTAATATAAACAGAAAACAAATTTCAATGTCAAGTAAGAAAAACGAATTTTGGTCAAAGTAGATACCCCCGGGCATGCCCGGGGTCCTAATTGCATTACAGCTTCAGTTGAAGCTGACCTGAATCCTGGCGTCCTTGATTCCATTCACCCAGCATGTTGGCCATCGGCACACGACAATCTTCAAAGATCAGTTCAGCACGGC
>WOR8_10001209_pt1 | contig 26230 bp, 26 predicted proteins | sample DeeMarSeWOR38_10_FD_19890 | JGI IMG/M metagenome (IMG submission 19890) | reverse complement strand
GGTTTATGCTGCGCGTGCCGCCGTCATTGCTGGTGATGATCGATCCCCTGGCGGCGAAAGCGCGCATGCCCGGGTACGTCTCGTAGACCGCGGTTATCGCGTCCATCAGCTCGTCGATGTGCTTGTGATCGACGGGCTCCGAGATGATGCGGACGCGGCCGGCGCTGACGCTCAGGTTGAGATACTTGATGGCCGGAACCTTGGTTTCCCCGCGCTCGAATCGCTCCGGGTCGTCATCGACGTACGGCAGGAAATAGTCCTGGATCTCGAGCCCGATCGCAGCCATGGTTTCGAGGTTGTAACCGGGCGGCGCGCTCATGGCGGCGAAGGTCTTCGGCTCTTCGCCCTCCGGCAGGTATTCCGCGGCGGGCGTCAGGAAGAAGATGACCGCGAGGCTCAGCAGCACGGTTGTCGCGATGGTCGTCAAACGCCGCCGCGGCGTGCTGATCAGTGAGTCGACCCGGGCCACCACTGCGTCGCGAAGGTCGGAGCCGGCGGGCCTTCCGCCACCACCGAAGTCGAGTTGCGCGCTGGCTGTTGGGATCAGCGCGATCGCCACCAGCATCGACGCCATGATCGAGGCGGAAATCGCGATCGCGATATCGGAGTAAAGCTGCCCGGCTTCCTCGACGATGAAAAGCACGGGCGCAAACACGAGGATCGTGGTCAACGTCGATGCCAGTACCGCCGGCCATACGTTGCGCACGCCTTCCACCGCGGACCGGAAACGGTCGAGCCCGCGCCGCCGCGCAAGCTCGATGCTCTCGATGACCACGATACTGTTGTCCAGCGTCATACCGATCGCGAATGCGATGCCTGCGAGGGATATGACGTTGAGCGTGCGGCCGGCGGCCAGGAGGCCGAGGAACGCGGCGATGGTGCAGATCGGTATGCCGATGATGCCGACCAGGGTCGCGCGCCCGGAGCGCAGGAACAGGTACATGACGAGTGTCGCCAGGATGGCGCCGAGCCCGAGGTTGAACCAGACGTTGCGGATCGAGGCCTCGACGTAGCCGGCGTCTTCCGCGATCAGGCCCATCTCCATGCCCGCGGGTTGCAACAGTTCCTCGTTTAGCTGGTCGACGGCGTCGAACATCGCGTACTTGATGTCGATGACGTTCGAGCCCGCCTCGCGACTCACAGCGAGAAACAGAATCGGTTTGCCGTTGACGAACGACAGGCTGTCGATTTCGAAATGGTCGAGTTCGATTTCGGCGATATCCGACAGGCGGATGGTAGCTTCCCCTCGCCTGTCCACGATCAGGTTGCGCAGCTGGTCGATGTCTTCGAAGCGCCCAACAGTGCGCAACAGGTAACGCCGCTTGCCGGAATCGATCTGGCCGCCGGATACGTCCTGGTTACGCCGCCGGATTGCGTCGCGCACGGCCGTGATCGTGAGGCCGCGATCGGCGAGCCGCGCCGGGTCGAGGAGGATGCGGATTTGCCGCTCTGCGCCGCCGCGCACCGACACCTCGGATACGCCCGGGACGTTGGACAGGCGTGTGCGGACGTTGTCCTCCATGAAGTCGCGCATCATGTCCATGTCCAGCTGCCGCGGATTCCCCGGCAGCGGCGATATGTAGAAGTACATGAACGAGTTCGCGGAAAACGAGCTCGCATACACGCGCGGCTCGTCGACGTTGATCGGGTACGATGGCACCTGGTTGAGCGCGTTGTTCACCCGGATCAGGGTTTCAACGATGTCGACGCCGAACGGGAAATCGAGCTCGATTTCGGCGGACCCGCTCGAGGCGGTTGCCTCGAGGCGTTGCAGGCCGGGGATCGTCCGGAGGTATTCCTCCTGCTCGATCAGTATCTCTTTCTCGACGTCCTGCGGTGTGGCCCCCGGCCATGACGTGCGCACGGATATCGTGCGGACCTCGAGATCGGGGATCATCTGCACGGGGATACGGAATGCCGCGAGCACGCCGAGCACCGTGAGGATCAGCGCGCCGACGGTCATTAGCAGGCCGTTGCTGACGATGACCCCGAAGAGCCCCTTGTCGTCGCCTGGCGTACTCACTTCGGTATTACGGTTTCGCCGTCACGCAGGGCTTCGTTGCCACGCGTTACCACGTCGAGCCCGGCGTCCAGCCCGCTGCGCACCTCGACGACCCCGTCGAATTCCAGTCCGGCGTCGATACGCTTTTCGTGCACCACCGGTTTGCCGTCCTCGGTCACCACGATCCACACGGTCCTGCGTCCGTCCGGGTACATGAGCACCGCGTCCCGCGGCACCACCACGGCCTCGCGGCCGGTGTCGATCCTTATGGCGGCGCGGGCCGACATTCCCGGCGTGACCGGCAGCCTGTGTTGTGCATCGGTGACCACCCGCAGCAGGAAGGTCCTGGCGCCCGGGTCCTTGACCGGAACGATCGACTGCACGCGCCCGGCCACCACCTCGTCCGGCACGGCGTCCAGCGTGAGATCGATGCGTGTCTGATCATCGAGCCGCGCGTAGTAGCTCTGCGGTACCCGGAAGTCGAAACGCAACCCCTCCGTCGCAACGAGTTCCACGAGGCCGTCGCCGGGATTGACCCATTCGCCGACCTGCGCGAGGCGCTGGCTGACGACGCCCTTGAAGGGCGCGCGCACCTCGTGGCGGCGCAGCACCGCCTGCTGCTGGCGGGCGGCGGCAGCCGATGCTTCGAGCGCGGCCACGTTACGAGTGACCTCGGCGCGCAGGGACTTGATCTCGGTCTCCGCGATTCCCCGCTGCGGCCCGACTTCCTCCGCTTCCCGGAGCCTGCGTTGCGCATCGTCGAGTGCGATTTGCGCCTGCGTCTTCTCGGCGGCGGCTCGCTCGAACGTCAGGCGCGCGAGTTCGCTGTCGAGCGTAACGACGAGGTCGCCCTCCTCCACCCGGTCACCGGCGTCGACGAGCGTCGCTTCCACGAGGCCGCCGATGGACGGCGACAGTATCGCCGCTTGCGGCGACGTGACCGTACCGCTGACGTTGACAACCTGGACGACGGTCCGGCGTTCGGACTTCGCGGTCTCGACCGGCGACGCCGCGTGCGCGCCTGCCGCGTTGAATACGCAGACGATTGCGGCAACTGCCGTTACGGCAAGACGACGGATCACCTGGTGCTATCCCCGGTGAGCAGTGATTCCAGTCCGTCGCGCACGATGCTGCCCCAGCGGCGTCCCAGCCTGCGAATTTCCGCGGCGTTGCTGACCCGGTTCGACTCGATCATGCCGGATTGCTGTTGCGCCGCACGGCGATCGACGGCACGCAGGTAGACGGTGTTGCTCATGGAGCCACGTACCTCGAGCACCAATGTGGCCTCGCCCACACTGTCGATGTAGACGCGGGGCTGCGTGGCCGCCTGCGGCGGGACACGTGACACGACATCGAGCAGCGCAACGCCGATTTGCAGCACGTCGGCCGCGGCTTCGTCGACAACCTGGTAGATGTCGCTTGCTGAGACCTCCTCACTGAATGCCGTGCCAATCTCGGCCTCGAAGTAGGCCTTGGTTTCCTCGTCGAGCTGGAACTCGCGAAGCTCGGGTTCCCTCGTTCGTGGCGTACGCCGCAATGCCGTCGTGGCATCGGACGGCTCGACGTCGCGGTAGGAGACGCCCAGCGGCACGAACAGGACCTTCCGGTAGCTCGTGAAGTCGATGTCCGGCCGTGCCCACACGCTGTCCATGATCGTGTTGTCCGCTCGCACCAGGCCGTCGAACGTGACCTCGGCATCCGGTCCCGACTGCAATTCGGGTGTCGGGGAGGCAGCGCAACCGGCCAGAGCGCAAAGGCACAACAACCCGCGTATTGATGTTCCGTTCATGTCATTGCACCCATGCAACAAGTGTCACAGGCTGGTCAAAGCCTCAGCCCGCGAGGGACGAAACGCGTCGACGACGTACACCGCGGCGACCCCGTAAAGGGTGGCCAGCGCGAACATGAGGAGCCGCGACCAGAATGCCACATCGGCACTGCTTCCGCTCGCGGTATCCATGACCGCGGGCGCGAGGATGACGATCATCGTGAGGTAGCCGTACGACCAGGTGCCGGCCTCCGGGTGCATACCCTTGCCCTGGAATATTCTCGGTCCGAAAATCAGTGCGCCCAGTGCGACCAGCAGCGCGTACATCATCAGCTCCGGCACGACGCTCAGTACGTTCCAGCCGATGATGGCGCCGATACCGCCGATGATAGTGGACATGATCAGCGACCGTCCCGCAAGCCGCGCACCTTCGTTGGTGGCCTGCTGGCCCATCGATGCCACCTTGATCATCACCGGCACGTACGCTGTGCTTGCGCCGGAGAGCATGAACCACAGGGCGATCGGAAACACGATCGCGGTCGACCGCAATGCGCTCCAGCGCGCCTGCTCGAGGTCGGGCCGGGCGGCATCCTGCGGCTTCCCGGCGGCCGGTCCTGGAAATCCGCCAGCGAGCGCATCCGGCACCAGCGCATGAGCGATCCAAACGAACACGATGCCGATGACGGCGTTCATGATGAGACCGTTGATGAGCATGAGCGTGGCATCCACGCTTACTGAACCAACGGCCGTACTCAGGGCGATACCCACCGTGACGAACGTGCCAAGTACTGCCGAGCCACCTTTGGCCGTGAAGTAGAAACTCCAGAATAATGCGAGCAGCAGAAGCAACAGGCCAACGAGCTGGTAGTCGAGCAACCACGGCAGCAACAGCAGGCTCGCATACATGGAAAGAGTCATTGCGGCGAGGAACTTGATGCCCATGGCGAGTGAAAGTGCGGGCAGTGGCAGCGCGAGAATGAACAGCGTCATGACCGGAGCGATGAACGAGAGATCCCAGCCGACCGCCTGCGAAACCCACAGGGACAAGCCCGTGCCCGCCGCGAGCCGCAAGATTCGAACGTTCGCGATCTCCATGCGCCAGCGTCAGCGAATGTAGGTGAGAATACTGAGCAGGCGCATCTTCAGCCAGGCAATCGAATTGAAGAGAAAGCCATCGCCGGTATACACGATCACCGACGCCTGTGCGCCGACACGTATTCCCTGGCGGTCTTCCGCGCCAGGCAACTGGAAATCGACCAGTACCGAGAAGCGCTGCGAGTCGCGCAGCCACTGCCGGTCGTTGGAGATTGTCGGCAGGCTGCCGAGCGGTGCCGAGTCCACGTTGACGCCGAAACCGGTCGTCCGGATATTGCCCCTGACGACCTTACCCGGCAAGGCGTCGAAAATGATGTCCACCTCGTCACCCGGTTTGATATTGCCGAGGTTGTTCTCGGTAAAATCGGCCTGGACCCAGATGTCGTGCGATGCCAGGAACGTCATCAGCGGCGCCCCGGCCTGTGCGAAGTTGCCGCGATCCACGCGCACATCTGTAATGACACCGTCATCGGGCGCAACGACCGACGTCCGCAACAGGTCGAGTTGCGCCTGCTCGAGACCAGCCTGGGCCTGCAAAATCCGGAAGTTGGCCTCTCCGGTTTCGCCAAGGTCCTGGCGAGCTCGCTCGAGATTCGCCTCGGCGGCCTGCACCGAGCCTTGCGCGGCCTTGAACGACGCTTCCGCCATTTCGACGCGGCGGTCGGAGATCGCTCCCGGGTCCTCCTGCTTGATGCGCCGTAGGCGAACCACATCCTGCTCGGCGCGTTGCAGGTTCGCTTGCGCCGAGACGAGTTGCGCTTTAGCGGCGTCGATGTTTGCCGTCGAGGCGCCGGTGGCCTGGCGAGCCGACTGCAGGTTTGCCTGTGCGGTTTCGACGGCGAGTTCGTAGCGTTCGCGATCGATCTGCAGCAGCAGGTCACCCGTTTCGACGAACTGGTTACTCTTTACCGCTACGTCGGTGACCGTACCGGATACCTCGGGCGCAATAGGCACCACGAGCGCATTGACGCGCGCCTGTGTCGTGTACGGCGTGATGCGGTCGGCGACGATGTAATAGATCATCAATACGCCGCACAGCGCGAGAATAATCAGCGTCCACCTGCGCACCGGTTCCGTCGACGACTTCGCGGCCGGGGCTGCGGGCTTTTCACTGCTTTCGTTGCTGATTTCGTCGGTCATCGGTGTCTCTTATCGTCTCGCGGGCGGGTTGTCGAGTATCTCTCCCCAGTTGGTACGCTCCTGCATCTGCTCACGGGTATCCTCGTCGATGTACTCCGGCTCTCCGGCCAGCTGCCAGCCGCCGCCCAGGCCGCGGTACAGGGCCACGAAACTCCGCATTACGTTACCGCGGTTTGTTGCATAGCGTTGCTGCTGTCCGAACAATGCCTGCTGCGCCTGCAGGACTCGCTGGTAGTCGGCGAAGCCTTCCTGGTACCGAAGCAGCGATAATTCTGCGGACCGCCGCGCGGTGCGTACGCCCTCAGCCAGGATGAGCGCCTGCTTGCGGGAGCCGTCCAGTGCCGCAATCGCATCTTCGACCTCGCGCGAAGCCTGGATGACAGTCTCGCGGTACGCGATCAGTGCCTGCTGCAGGCGCGCGTCCTCCACCCTTACGTTGTTGCGGATGCGGCCGTAATTGAAAAACGGCCATACGAACGCCGGGCCAATCGAGTAGCCGATACTATCCGAGCTGAAGAGCTGATCTACTCCGCTCTCCCCGGAACTCGTAGACGAACTTCCCTCGGCGGTTGAGACCCCGAGCTGGCCGGTCAGCGTGAAGCTCGGATAAAGCGCCGCCTGCGCCACGCCGACCAGTGAATTCTGGGCAATGGCCTGTAACTCGGCCCGCCGCACGTCCGGCCGCTGGCGCAGCAGGTTGGCGGGAATACCCACGGCAACCGTGCCGGGAATCTCGGGTAGCTTGCCCTCGCCCCCCAGGATGCCGTCCACCTGTCCCGGATTGCGTCCGAGCAGTACCGCAAGCGCGTTTTTCAGCTGGCGCAACGTGGTCTCGAGGTCGGGAATGACGGCGGCCGTGCCGAGCAACTGGGTCTTCGCCTGCAGCGTATCCAGTTCCGAGCTCGATCCATTGCGATAGAGGACCTCGGCAATTTCGTAGCTGCGCTCCTGGATTGCGTAACTTTCTTTTGCCAGGCGAAGCTGCTCCTCGGTTGCGCGAATCAGGGCGTAGACATCGGCTACCTGCGCGGTCAGCAACACCATCGCTTCGTCGTAGCCTGCGATCGAGGCCAGCAGGCCGGCGTCGGCCGCCTCTATCCCGCGACGGAAGCGTCCCCAGAAGTCGATCTCCCAGACGACGCTGGCACCGAGGTTGAACTCGGTGAAGTTGGTATCGGTCGTACCGGTGTTCGGTGTTGTTTCGCTGACGCCGATTGCTGCAGCATTGCCCGCCAGGACCTGCTGTTGCGGGTACTTCGAGCCAACCGCAATGTTCAGTCTTGCCTGGGACTCCAGGACACGAAGGCCAGCGATTTCGAGCGCGTTGTTTTCCCTGCGCGCAGTTGCGATGAGTTCATCGAGAACGGGGTCCTGGAGGACGCGCCACCACTCTTCGAGTTGTGCGGCATCCGTTTCGAAGCTTGCAAGCTCGGCGTCGAGCCACTCGGGATTGGCCGGAATTTCCGGCCGTACGAAGTCGGGCCCGACCGGCGCGCAGGCTGTGAGCAGCGCGGCGCAGGCGGCCGGCGCAAGCCCGCGCAGGCCACATGCACCCATGTCAGCTCGTTTCGGCTTCTGGTTCGGGTGCATCCGGGGCCATCCAGGCAACCAAAAGTTCATAGCCGAGGGCGAGCACGACGGCACCGATGAACAGTCCGACGATGCCGGACATGATCGCGCCGCCAATCGCACCGATCAGGATAACCAGCATCGGCGTGTCGAGGCCACGGCCGAGCAGCATGGGCTTGAGAATCCCGTCGAGGAAACTGACGAACAGCGAATAGACGAGGAAGATCGTCGCGGGAACCGGTTCTGCCACCGAGAAATACCAGAAGGCGATGGGACCGAGCACCAGGATCGGCGGCAGCTGGATTATCGCGAGGACCAGCACGGCGCCGGCCCAGATCCCCGCCATCGGAATGCCGGCCACCAGCAGCCCCACTGCCGCGGCCAGGCCCTGGATGACGGCGACACCGAGCACGCCCTTGACCACGCTGCGAATCGTCAAAATCGACATGTCGGTGAAACGGTCACCGTTGGCCGTGCCGACGAGGCTCGTCATGATCTGCCGGGACACCTTGTAGCCGCCCTTCGCCTGCGTGAGCAGTGCGCCCGCAATGATCGTCGACAGGACGAACTGCAGAATGCCGACCAGCGCGCCGGTGCCGAAGCTGAAGACGCGTTGCCCCAGTGCGCGCAGCTGATGTTCGTAATGAACCGCCGTTTGCTGCAGGCTGGCAGCTGCTTCCGACCATACCTCGTACGTCTTTTCGCCGATCACCGGCCACTCGGCAACGCCCGGATTGGGTGGCGGAACGCTCAGCGTGCCGGCACGGAGACTCTGGCCGAGCGACTTCAGGCCGCCGATGGTCGACTCGCCGAGCATCCAGGCAGGCACCAGGATGATCGCGAGGCCGATCAGGACGAAGATCGCCACCGAGAGCTTCTCGCGCCCGCCGACCTTTTGTGCGAGTGACAGGTGCAACGGGTAGACCGCGACCGCGATGATGATGGCCCAGACCACGATACTGATGAATGGCCTGACGATATTGAAACACCAGACCAGGAGCAGCAGCAATGCGCCGATCTGCAGGAATGATGCCATCGCGTTGGCGAGAAACCGCTGGTCAACCTTCGTGCTGTCTGCACTCGTCATGAACTGCTCCTTTGTGAGTCAAGAACGGTCATTTGCCCGGGGCCTGCCAGGACCGCTGCACCACGGCGAATATCAGTGCCGTGGACCAGCCGACGAGCAGGATGCCGTTCAGCGCCTGGATTCCGCTCAGCAGGCGCCAGCCTTCGCTGAGCGTGATGTCGCCATAGCCCAGTGTCGTAAACGTGACAAACGAGAAATAGACGGCCTTCTCGAGGGTCGCCAGTTCGTCCTCCGGCACGAGTGCCCGGTACGTGGCGGCCCAGACCAGTATTTCCGCGACGTGCAGGAAAACCAGCACGACGGCGGTGTCGATGAGCGACGCAAGAACCCTGCCCGGGCGGAACTGCCCGCTTTGGTCCAGAAATCGACTGAGGAGATGTCGCACCAGGAGCGTTGTGCCCACGCCGTGGATCACCACCGTGATCGCGATGAGCAGCGCGCCGATCAGGCTGAGCATCAGCACCGGGAATAACCTGCTGTGGCCTGCAAGACGCAGGGCGCCGCAGTTGGCGGCTGCGGTGACGCGATCGGCATAGGAGCCCCTTGGTTCTTTGCGTTGTTCTGAGGTGGCAGCCGATTATTTTACCGCGATCCGTTATCCTTGTCCCATGCTTATCCGGTGGTTGCCGCTGTTCATCGCCCTGGTGCCGCTCATCGGCGTCCACGTGGCCTACCTGATCGCGGTCGATTACGGCTACCTGCAGCCCTGCATCCCCTACCTCGAGGGGTGCACGTCAATCAGCGCCACCGGGCGATATCCGCCCGCGAGTTTCCTCTTCAAAGCCGTCGAGATGGCCATGGCGGTTGCGCTCCCCGTCTTCTGGTATTTTTCGGTTAAATGGTTGCGGGCACTGGACCCGGAGTGGCACGGTCACGCCGTCTGGTCGATATTCGCGACCGGGCTGGTGGGTGCGGTCGCGCTGATCGTCTACGTCACGTTTCTCGGCACGCAGGAGCCTTTCTACGAGTTCATGCGGCGCTTCGGCATCTATTTCTATTTCCTCGGCACCGTGCTCGCGCAGCTGTTTCTGGCCCTGTCGTTTCGCGGCATTTGCCGGACGCTGGGCGACCGCGTGCTGCGGCGAATGGCAACCTCGATGCTGGCGCTCTGCCTGATGCCATTTGCGTTCGGCCTGCTCAACCTGGCGCAGAAGTCGGTCCTGCCGCACGACACCGCCGACGCGCTTGAAAACAGCATCGAGTGGCTTTCATCCCTGATGATGCAGGCGTATTTCGTCGTGGTGTTCTTTGCATGGCGCCGTACGGGCCTCGCCGTCTCGGTGAGCGCGGCTGCGCCTCCCGGCGCGCGTTCGTCGCCTCAGGGGGCGGACTTGGTACCACCGACCGCCCGGATGTCTTCCTCGTCTTCCGCATCCGGTGCGAGCGAATAGTCGAGCACGCCGGTTGCAATCATGTCGGTGGAGGCCTGTGCCACGGAGAGTTCGGTTTCCACCTCGCGCAGCTTGGCCTCCGAACGCACGCTCTCCTCGGCACGATTCGAGAGCTCGGCGCGGAGCTCACGGGTTTTCATCACCGAATCCTTCAGGTCTTTCTTGAGTTCATCGACGCGACGCTGCTGGTGGCTGATGACCTTGTCGCGCTTCTCGACGTCCGCCTGCGCCGTCTGCAGGTCCTTCTCCAGCTGTTCGGCGCTTTGCTTCACCTGCCCGAGCTCGGTCTGCGCAATGCGCAGTTCGGCTTCCAGCGAGCGGATCCGGTCGTCGCGTGGATCCCTTTTCGTGGCCCGTTTCGAGGAACCCATCCGCGAACCGATCGACGACAGAACCCACCCGAGCAGGAATGCTCCAACGGTCATGAGAATCAGGTTCTGCGGAAGCTCGACGAACATCAGTTAATGATCATGCGGTTTCAGGCATTAGAAAAGGACGGAGTTCTCAGTCTGTACAGCGCCCGGCCGCAACCGGCGGCGAGGACGACCATCGGGCGCCGAGGAAGTAAATAAAAAAAAGTTCTTAAAAACAGTTATTTATTGGTTTTTTTTCAAGTAAATAAGCACTTACTCGATCGCCCCCGGTCAGCGCCGGCACCAGTAGCGGACCCGCTCGCCGTCGAGAAACGCCTCGGCAGTATAGCCCTTCAGCATCGCCAGCGTGCTGAGCATACCGGCCTGGGTGCAGGTGTCAGCGGCAACCGTTACCGACCGGGGTGCGCCTTCGACCGGCCAGCCGCTCCGCGGATCGAGGATATGGCCGTAGCGGACGCCGTCCTTCAGCAGGAAACGGCGTGCATCGCCGCTGGTAGCGAGGGCGCCGGTACGGATCTCCAGTATCGTCCCCTTTTGCGGCTGGTTACCCGTGACCGGCTCTATGCCGACTCTCCAGGCATCGCGTTTGCGCGGTGCGCGCGTGACGGCCAGGTCACCGCCGAAATTGACCAGCGCGCTGTGCGTGGTCGCCTTGGCCAGCTTGCCGGCAACGCGGTCGACCGCATATTCCTTGCCGATGCCGCCGAGATCGACCTGCATCCCGGGCCGCATGGTGAGTACGGGCCTCTGCCAGCGCACCTTGTCCCAGCCGACGCGCTGCAAGATGTCGCGCACCGCTTCAGGGGCCGGAATCCGGTCGCCGCCGTCGAAAGTCCAGACCTCCCGGAGCACCCCCGAGGTGATGTCGAAACAACCGTCACTCAGCGTGTGCAGGGTCGCCGCGAAGTCGAGCAGCGAGGCGGTTTCCTCGTCGACCTCGACCGGTTTCCCGCGGGAGCCGTTGATCTGCGCGACGACGTTGCCGGTCCGGTAGCGGCTGAATTTATCCTCGATGCGCCAGGCCTCAGTGGCCGCGATCTGCGCGAGCCGAGCGGCCTCACCGCGGTCGTCGGACTCGATGAGGATCTCGCACGGGCTTGCCATGGCGTCGAAATGCCCGACGAGGCAGTCCTGCCCTGCCTCGACCGAGACCGAGCGGGCCGCCTCGCGGTCAGCCAACGCTGCTACCACCCGAACCGGTAGCTGAACTGTACGATGATGGCATCGAGATCCGGGTAGGTCTCCCTGCCCACCTGGTTGCCGATCAGCAGGTTGCCCGGGATCGAGCCGCGCTGCTGGTAGAGCTCGGCACGCACGCTCATCTCGCTGCCGCCACGGGTCTTCCAGCCGTACTTGAGCCCGGCCGTGATCGCGTCGAAGTTGCCGAGCCGGTAATCGGCGGAGGCGAATGTTGGCAGCTGCACACCGTCGACCAGGCTGATCGTGTAGAAGTCGGCTTCCGACTGCGTGTAGAAACGCAAATGCGGTTCCAGGTAGCTCCTCTCCCCGACCGGCCAGCGCAGCCGCAGGTCCAGCGTGTGGGAATCGATATCCCAGTCGTCGGTCATGTAGCGGTACGAGGCATCCAGCACCTTGCCGCCCATGTAGTACTTGGCCTGCGTGTAGATACTGTGTTTCGTACGATCGTCGGGCCGTCTCTCGAAGCGGAACTCGTGCGAGGGCCCCTCCGCGCCGGGTGCGGGCACTCGGGTAATGGTGTCGCCGGTCGTGCCGTCGACGAGACTCAGGACCTTGTAGGGGTCCGTCAGGTAGCCGCTGGAATTGCTGAATGAATAATTCACCTGCACCAGCAAATTTCGCGAAATGACCTGCGTCACGCCGAGTACCGCGTCGACGACGTCCTTGGTTTCGGTGCCGGTCTTGTTGCCGGTGTCGCCGACGTCGAGCATCGGGGAGAACGGGATCGGGGTTCCACCGACCGGGTCCCACTCGTCCCGTCCGATGGCGAGCCCGGCCGACACCGTGGTATTGCGATTATTGAAGTCGCGCGACAAGCCGCCGTTCAGGCCGAGATGCGTGTAGTCGTACTCGAATGAGCCGCTGAAGCCGACGCTCGTCTTCCACAATCGTCCCAGCGGTTGTTCCCAGCCGGCGCTGAGCGCAACACGCGTGTCCTTGAAGGTGTCGTCGAGGGGTAACTCGTTGGCAGGGATCGTGTACGCGGAATTGCCGGAAGGCCGCGTGAACGTCTGCGGCACCCCCTGGCGAATCGCACCGTTGGGCGTCGCCCCGGTGAGGGTGTCCACCGTCAGGCCCAGGGTCAGCGAGCGGTCGTCGACGAAGTAGCGCTTGCCGAGGATGTTCAGGCTCAGGTCCTGCACCCGGTCGTTGTCCTCGCCGTAATACAGGAGCGCCGTGTTGAAATCCCATTTCGGCTCTTCCTGGGCCTGCACCGGCGCCGCGGGCACAGAGCCCAGCAGGCTGCAGGTCGCGGCGGCCAGCGTGGCCGATACCGAGGTCTGTTTCGTGTCCTTCATGCGGGCCACCCTCAGTTACAGCCGCAGCCGCCGCCGCCAAAACCGCGGCCGCCGCTGGAGGCTTCCTTGCTGAAATAGATATGGTCGTCGATAGCCGCCTCGATGGGGTCCGTCGTCAGCTGCATTTCCTCCCTGGCGAGAATGTCGCGCTCCCAGGGTTCCACACCCATGGACGAGCAACCGCTCGCCAGCGCGGCCAGTATCGCGATGCCGCAACCGGCAATACTCCCTTTATTCATTTTCTTCTCCCGGGTTCTGCAGTGCCTCGACGATCAACGCCTCGTATTCGTCCTGTTGTTTGACTTTGAAGCCCATGTGCTTTGCCCTGACCTTGCCGTCGCGGCCGATCACGTAGGAACTGGGCATCGCAACCACTTCGTATTGCCGCGCCAGTTCCTGGTTCTCATCGTAGACGATGGAGAACGCGGCGGGGTACTGCTCGAGGAATTGCTCGGCGTCGGCCCGCTCCATGTCGAGATTGACGCCAACGATGACCAGACCGTCGTCGCCGTATTTGTCGTGCATCGCGTTGAGCCACGGAAACGAGCGCCGGCAGGGCACGCACCACGAGGCCCAGAAGTCGACAACGACGACCTTGCCCGCGTATTGACCGGGGTCGAAGGTGTCGGCGGCCCTGACGGGCACCCAGGCCAGCAGTGCGCAATGTGCCGCGATCAACGCGACTCCCAAGGGCCGCATCGACCCGTGCTTCAGTGAATAAAGCTTCATTCGAATTCCAATTTCTGATCAGTGACTGGGTCCTGCAGCAGCGCTGCATTGGGCGTTAGAGGGCCGTGCGCGCGTTTTCCTTCGCGGCGGAGTGTAAAAATGGACACTATCTCAACGCTCGAGGAAATCCCGGACCCGGTCCGGGAAATCCGTGAACAGGCCGTCGACCCCCAGATCGCCGCAGAAATACCGCAGCATCTCGGCGAAATCGCCGAATCCCGGGGCCAGGTCGTCGGCCCGGAAGGTGTAGGGGTGGACCAGGAGCCCGGCGCCATGGGCGCGCTCGGCGAGACCCGTCGAGCGTGGCGGGGCGCCGTCGGCGCCCGGCGTGTACAGGCGGTTGACCCACGGTCCGATGGCATCCGCGGTCTGCGCCAGCTCGGCCAGCCCCTGGTCGCTGCAAAGCGCATCGTAGTCGGTCGCCGCCTCCCCCCAGCTGTTGTCGCCGATGAGCTGGACCAGGCGCATGCGGCAGCCGAGTTCGGCGCGCAGGCGCCGCACCTCGTCTGCATCGAAACACTGCACGAACACGGGGTCGTCAGGGCCTTCGTAGCCGTGCGCCGCGAGCACCTCGAGCATCCTGGCACCGAGGTCGATGCCCTGTTCCCGGTGCCATGCCGGGCGCTTGATTTCCGGGTAGACGCCGGCGCAGCCGCCCGTGGCTTTGTCGAGGCCACGCACGAACTCGAGCTCCTCGGCGAGCGTATGCACCGCGAAGCGGCTGCTGTGCGGGGGGAACCGCCCCGGGTACACGGGCTTCCCTTCGGCATCGAGACGCTCCGTCACGCAGAGTGTACGAATCTCGGCCAGGTCGAAGTCCCGGACGTAGTAGCGGCCGTCGTCACGCCCCCGCCCCGGGAATCGCGCGGCCACGTCCGTGACCCGGTCGAGATGGATGTCGTGCAAGACCACGAGCTGGTCGTCGCGCGTGGCGACCACGTCCTGCTCGAGGAAATCCGCGCCCATCGCGTAGGCCAGCGCTTTTGCCGGCAGCGTGTGTTCCGGCAGGTAAGCGGGGGCGCCGCGGTGTGCGATGATGGCGGGCATAATAAAAGACTTTAAAAAAAGACGATAACTTTATGTTTTATCGTCGACTTCACCGTTTGCATCCCAGCCCGGGAAGTCGATGGTCTCCCACCGCGCCGTGTCCTCGTTGCGAGCCTGGCGTTTCAGCGCGTCGACGATTTCCCGATCGTTCCACTCGATGTGCTCCTTCGACCGCTCGATCACGGCCTGCGGCGTTTCGAGCATGCCCCCGAACGGCCGGATCGCGATCATCGGTTTCGAGTTCGCATCCGCCGCATCCATCAGGAACCGGGCCAGGCTCTCTTTCTCCTCGTAAAGGCTCGGCAGCACGATGACGGCCTCGGCTTCCTTGATCTGGTGGATCAGTTCGTCCTTGATTGCCTCGATACCGCCGGTCGTCGGCACGTTGTCGGGTTTGCTGACATTGAGATAGAAGAAGCGATCGACGCTCTCCAGGAACTCGAATACCCGCAAGTAATCATCCGTTTCCTGGAAGGCATGGGTAACAAACACCCGGATGGGATTGCTCTCGGACACGCTGGCCTCCGCTCGTGGCATTTCCAGGGCGATTTTAGCCAATTCGAGGCCGCGTCGTGCGAACAAGGTCACGTCTGCAGGATTCTGGTTGCATGCCAGCGACGTTTCGGTATCTTAGCGACGCGCATGCGACTCCTTCTCTACAACATTCGATACGCCGTCGGCGGCGGTGCCAGCATGCATATGCCGTTGCCCGGCGCGGGCTACGTGCTGGGTAACCAGAGCGTCCTCCCGGAGATCACGCGCTTCATCAAGGACGTCGATCCGGACATTGTCGGGCTGATCGAAGTGGATACCGGTTCGATCCGCAGCCGCATGGTGAACCAGGCCGAGAAAATTGCCGCCGACCTGCGCATGAACACGTCCTACGAGACCAAGTACGGCAGCAAGTCGCTGAACCAGTTATTGCCGATCGTGCGCAAGCAGGGAAATGCTTTCATGGCAGCTCAGCGGGTTCATGGCGAGAAGTTCCATTACTTCGATACCGGTATCAAGCGCCTGATCATCGAGCTCGAGATGGAAGATTTCGCCGTGTTCCTCGTGCACCTCTCGCTGAAATACCGGCACCGCCATCTGCAACTGCGGCACCTGCACGACCTGATTGAGGCGACGGAGAAACCGGTGATCGTCGCCGGCGATTTCAATACTTTCTGGGGCGAAAACGAGATCTACCTGTTCCTGCGGGCGGCGGGCCTGAGGTCCGCCAATAGCGACGGAATACCCACCTACCCGAGCCGGGCGCCACGCAAGGAGCTGGACTTCGTGCTCTACCAGCAAGGCATTGAAGTAACCAGTTTCGAGATTCCGGATGTGAGGCTCTCGGATCACCTGCCCCTCATATGCGACTTCGAGGTGACCAAACAATCATGACGCTCAAACACTGGAGATCGGAAACGGGCGACGACGGCATCGTCTGGCTGTGCATCGACAAGGCCGACGGCGGCGCCAACGTGCTGTCGGGCGAGGTTCTCAGGGAGCTGCACCAGCTCATCGAGCCGCTCGCGAAACAACCGCCGAAAGGCGTCGTCATCCACTCGGGCAAGAGCAACGGCTTCGTGATGGGTGCCGACATCAATGAATTCACCAGGATCGAGAACCCGGACCAGGCCTACGAGCTGATCAGGCTCGGACAGCAGGTGCTGGACCAGCTCGAGGCCCTGCCCTGTCCCACCGTGGCCGCCATCAATGGTTTTGCGCTGGGCGGCGGCCTCGAACTGGCGATGGCCTGCGACTACCGTGTCGCCATAGAGAGCGACAAGCGGATCCTCGGCCTGCCCGAGGTGCAGCTCGGCATTCACCCGGGTTTCGGCGGCACGGTCCGGGCGGTGCAGATCGCCGGCGTGCGGCCGGCCATGCAGCTCATGCTCACCGGCAAGCCTGTTACCGCCGACAAGGGGCGCAAGATCGGGCTCGTCGACAAGATCACCACTGCGGAAGACTGGCGCGCGGCCACGCAGGCACTGATTGCCGCCAGGCCGCCGAAACGCAAAGCGCCGCTGGTAGAGCGCCTGCTCAACCTGGCGCCCGTCAGGCCGTTCATCCGCAACGTGCTGATCAAGCAGGTAGCCGGCAAGGCACGCAAGGAACACTATCCGGCACCTTACGCAATGATCGAGCTGTGGTCCCGCCACGGCGCATCGACGCAAACCGGCTACGAAGCCGAAGCGCGTTCTATCGCCGAGCTCATGTGCACCAGCACGTCGCGCAACCTCGTGCGGGTATTCTTCCTGCAGAACAGGCTCAAGGGCCAGGGCGGCAAGACCTCGACCTCGATCTCGCACGTGCATGTCGTGGGTGCCGGAGTCATGGGCGGTGACATTGCGGCGTGGTGCGCGCTGCGCGGCCATACCGTAACGCTGCAGGATCGCGAGCAAAAATACATCGACCCCGCGATGGGGCGGGCGGCTAAGCTGTTCGAGAAGCGCATCCGCAACGATGCGGAACGTGCGGCCGCTTTCAAGCGGCTGCAGTCCGACGTCGAGGGTGCCGGAGCCGCGAAGGCCGACCTCGTCATCGAAGCCATCTTCGAGAATCTCGACGCCAAGCAGGCGTTATACAAAGCGCTGCAGGAAAAGATGCCCGCCGGCGCCCTGCTCGCCACCAACACGTCGAGCATTCGTCTCGAGGACCTGCGCGTCGGCCTCGATGCGCCGCAGCGCTTTATCGGCCTGCACTTCTTCAACCCGGTGGCGCAATTGCCGCTGGTCGAGGTCATTCGCTGCGAGGATACAGAACAGGATGCCCTCGATATCGGCTTCGGCTTCGTCAAGGGAATCGGCAAGCTGCCACTGGAATGCATGAGCTCGCCGGGTTTCGTCGTCAATCGCATACTCGCGCCTTACATGGCCGAAGCGATGGAGCTGGCCGAGGCCGGAGTGCCCCTCGTCGAGATCGATCGCGCGGCCGAAGCGTTTGGCATGCCGATGGGGCCGGTCGAACTCGTCGACAGCGTCGGCATCGACGTCGCGCTGCACGTCTCGAAAGTACTGGGCGGGACGATGCACAGGCCCGTGCCGCAGAAGCTCGTCGATATGGTCGAGGGCGGCCAGCTCGGCCGCAAGAGCGGCCAGGGCTTCTACCGCTGGGAGAACGGCAAGCCGGTGAAGCCGGCAGCGGCAGGGACCGCCGGCGGCGAGAACATCCAGGACCGGCTGATCCTGCCCATGGTCAACGAGGCAGTCGCATGCCTGCACGACGGTATCGTGACTGACGCCGACCTGCTCGATGCGGGCGTCATCTTCGGTACGGGCTTCGCTCCGTTCCGCGGCGGCCCGATCAACTACGCACGGGAGCGCGGTGTCGGCGACGTGGTTGCCCGCTTGAACGACTTCACACAACGCTATGGGGAACGGTTCACACCGCACGAAGGCTTTTCGAAGATCTGATCACAGTTTTCGGAGGCACTTCCTGCAAACTGTGCGCCGCTTCACGCTGCGTACAGCCGGGTGTATCGGAAGTCATTGAATAGAAGGTAGAATACCGACGGCTGAGGGATTGCGCAGCGCAGCAGCCAGCCGCGGCAGTAGCCGCTAACTGAACGACAAAGTACGGTAACAGGACATCGAATGACACACGAGCCGGTAAGTACCGCGCTACTGCAGCAATTTTCTCCGCTGGACGGCCTCAAGCGGGATAACCTGGCGGCGCTCGCCCGCAAGGTCCAGGTGCGTGAGTTGTCTCCCGGCCAGGTGTTGTTCAAGGAAGGTGATACCGAGAAACGCACGATATACATCGTCTCCGGTGTGCTGGAACTCCAGGATCAGGGCAAGACCACCGAGACCATACGCGGCGGCAGTGACGCGGCCCGTAATCCCGTGGCGCCAATATTCCCGCGCCGGGTATCGGCCAAGGCGCGCGACCGCGTGCAGTTCATCTCCATCGACAGCGACCTCCTCGACGTCATGCTGACCTGGGACCAGACGGGCACCTACGAGGTCTCCGAGCTGCAGGGCGAGTCGGATAGCGGCGGTGAAGACTGGATGACGATGCTGCTGCAGACCAAGGCGTTCCACAAGATCCCGCCGGCCAACATCCAGGCGATCTTCATGCGCATGCAGCAGATCAACTACAAGGCCGGCGACGTTATCCTCAAGCAGGGTGCCGAAGGCGACTATTTCTACGTCCTGACGCGCGGCAGCGCCCTCGTCACGCGCGAGACGCCGCTGTCGAAGGACGGTATAAAGCTCGCGGAGCTGCGGGTCGGCGATACCTTCGGCGAAGAAGCCCTGATTTCCGACGCCAAGCGCAACGCGACCGTGACGATGCTCACGGATGGCGGCGTCATGCGCCTCGGCAAGGAAGACTTCAAGAAGTTGCTAAACGAGCCGATGCTGGACTGGGTGGACTTCGCGGAGGCGCAGCAGATCATCCAGCAAGGCGGTCAGTGGCTCGATGTGCGGCTGCCGAGCGAGTTCGAGAACCAGCATCTCGACGGCGCCATCAACATTCCGCTGTATTTCATCCGCCTCAAGCTGAGCACGCTCGACCAGAGCAAGCGGTACGTAGTGTGCTGCGATACGGGGCGGCGCAGTTCGGCCGGCGCTTACATCCTGAGTGAGCGCGGTTTCCAGGCCTACGTGCTGCGCGGCGGCATCAACAAGGAACAGAGCTGACCGCAGCCCCGCGGCCTCGATCGCGGTTCAATGCCCGCGGCCAAATCGTTTACATTGTGTGGGTTGGCTTGTCGCCGCCGAGGGCGCCGGCGAGGTAATTCTCGATCTTCTTCTGCGTATTGCCCTGGTCCTGGTCGCTGAACTGGACCCCGATACCCGCCGTGCGCTTGCCCTGCGCGCCCTTGGGCGTCATCCAGATGACGGTGCCGGCCACCGGGATCTTCTCGTCCTCGCCCATCAGGTTGAGCAGCATGAAGACCTCGTCGCCGAGACGGTAGGAGCTGTTGGTCGGGATGAACAGGCCGCCGTTGATGACGTACGGCATGTACGCAAGGTACAGCGCGCTCTTGTCCTTGATCGTCAGTGTCAGCAGTCCCGGTTTGCTCATTCCTTTACCTCTGCGTCGGCATCAGCCGCATGCCGCCCAATTGCCCGTCGTTTCCCGCTTCGGCGAGGCCTTCCGCCCAGTCGATCAACAGCGATTCCAGCGTCAGCTGCACGTTGTACGATCCCTTGGGCTGGCCCCGCAGCCGATTGATCCTGTCTAGATAGCAAAACAGGTTTGGCCTGTCCATGCGCTTCAGCACAGATTCGTCAATTGTCAGTCCCGGGGCCCGGTCGCGCCCCCCGGCGAGCGCCAGGATCCCCTGGCGCAGTTGCCGCGCGAGCCAGTCCAGCACGAATACGGGCTCCAGCTTGCTCCAGCGTGCCGCCACCTCGATCGGTGACAGCTTTCCGGCGCCGACCGCAGCCAGTTCACGGCTCATCGTGGCGAGCGTATCGAGGTGGTCGAGCGCGTCCAGGGCCGCGAGCGGCGCGTTCCCGGCAACCCGCAGCGCCTCGGCCCAGCGGGCACCGGGCTGCAGCCGGTCCAGCCAGGCGAGACCCGCACTCTCGGCGGGTGGCGCGAAATCGATGCGCTGGCATCGGCTGAAAACGGTCGCCGGCAGGCGCCCGGTGCGGTCCGCGACCAGTATCAGCAAAGCGTCGCCCGGCGGTTCCTCGAGCGTCTTCAGCAGGCTGTTGGCCGCGCTGTTGGTCATCGTATTGGCGGGTTCGATCACCGCCACCTTGCCGCGGCCCTCGTAGCTGGTCAGCTGCAGGTTGGTGACGAGTTCGCGTACCTGTTCGATCAGGATGCCCTGCTTGTCTTCCGGCGGCTCGAGCCAGTAGAGGTCGGCATGTTCCGGCCGTTCGAACGGATACTGCGGCAGGTCCGACCGATCACCGATACCCAGTTGCATGCCCGCCATCCACGCGGCCGCCGCGCGTTTGCCGACCCCGCGCGGCCCGGCCAGCAGTACCGCATGCGGGATGCGCCCGTGGTGGGCCCGGTCCAGCCACGCTCGCGCGAACTCGCTTTGCCAGGTAATATCCATTAAAACAATATCTTAATAATCATAATTAATGTTATTTATCACTAAGCAGTTCGTCCGCGATCGTGCCGATGTCGGCCTGCACCGCCGCGAGGTCCCGCGAGCAGTCGACCACCGCGAAACGTCGCGGCTCGGCAGCCGCGAGATCCAGGTAGGCCTGCCGGACGCGATCGAAGAACTCCGCCTGCTCGACCTCGAAGCGGTCGAGCTCGCCGCGCCGCCCGGCACGCTGCATCGCGGTCGCGACCGGCGCATCGAGCAGGATAGTGAGATCGGGCTGCAGGTCGCCGTGCACCAGCTGCGCGAGTTGTTCGATGCTGTCGCGCGGAAACCCGCGCCCGCCGCCCTGGTAGGCGCGTGTGGAATCGGTGAAGCGGTCGCTGATGACCCAGGTCCCGTTCTCCAGTGCGGGCCGGATAGCGTTATCGACGTTGATCGATCGCGCCGCGAACATCAACAGCAACTCCGCGACGTCCGGCAAGGGTTCGTCGCCGTGTTCCTTCAAGATGCGGCGGATGTCTTCCGCTATCGGCGTGCCGCCGGGCTCGCGGGTCTTCATCACGGGGTGGCCGCTGTCCTCGATGATGCCCGCGAGAAAGTCGATGTTCGTCGACTTGCCGACACCCTCGATACCCTCGAACGTAATGAACTTGCCGCGCTGCACGCTACATCCCCTTGTTGCGGCTGCTGCGCAGGCGCCGCAGGTATTCGGCCACGGCGGCATCGTGCTCGGCCTTGGTCTCGGAGAACTTGTGACTGCCGTCGCCCAGTCCCGTCGCGACGAAATAGAGCTCCTTCCCGGGCGCCGGGTGCAGCGCCGCGCGGATGGCATCGCGGCCCGGCATAGCGATGGGGGTCGGCGGCAGGCCTCCGCGCGTATAGGTGTTGTAAGGCGTGTCCGTCCGCAGGTCGCGCCGCGTCAGGTTACCGTTGAAGTCCGGCCCGATGCCGTAAATGACGGTCGGGTCGGTCTGCAGGCGCATGCGCGTCTCGAGCCGTCGCGCGAACACCCCGGCGATGCGGCCGCGCTCGTCGGTGCGTGCGGTTTCTTTCTCGACAATCGAGGCGAGAATGAGCGCTTCGTACGGCGTCGAGACCGGCGCATCCGGGTCGCGTCCGGGCCATTCTTCGTTGAGCACGGTCTGCATCAGCTGGTAGGCCTGTTTGAGCACGGTACGGTCGCTGGTGTTGCGCGGGAAATGATAGGTCTCGGGCAGGAACAGGCCTTCCGGGTGGCGCGTTTCGGCGCCCAGTTCCCCGAGCAGGGCCGGCCAGTCCTCTTCGCGCATCTGCGCATCGATCTGCGGATGTTCATGCAGGGCGCGCAACAGGTCCCACTGGTTCCAGCCTTCGACGATCGTGAACGAATACAGGAGTACGTCACCGCGAGTGAATTGCTCGAGCAGTTCGGCCGCCGTGGTGCCGGGCGCGATGAAGTACTCGCCAGCGTGAATCGAGCCGGCCTTGCCGGATACCCGGGCGTAAATTCGCAGCAGCGTCGGTTGCGAGACGATGCCCTGCTCCGCGAGCCGTGCGCTGACGCGCGCGAACGGCGTGCCTGGCGCAATTTCGAAACTCATGCCGTCCTCCGGCACATCGAGGGCGCCGTTGAGAAACCGGTCCACCTGCCACAGCGCGGCCGCTGCGATCAGGATCATTGCAGCCACAAGAACACCGAGCACCTTGACGAGCGGCCTCAAGCGGGTCCCTCGTCAATGCCGCTGTTCCTGAGCAGGGTCCTGAGCCTGTGGAATACGCCCTGGGGCTGCCATGTATGGCGTTCGCAGCGCCTGGCAGGCAGGATGCCGATCTGGCTGTTGCTGATGAACACACCGTCGGCCGCCCACAACTCGCGGACATCCACGTCGCGTACCTGGCAATCGATACCCGCATTATCGAGCAACGTAAGCAGGTGACGCCGCATGACACCGGACACGCCGCAACGCGTCAGTGCCGGTGTAAGCAACTGCTGGCCGGAGATGAGGAACACGTTGCTCATGGTACCGCAGATGACCCGACCGTCAGTATCCAGGGTAATGCCTTCGAACACGGATCCGTCGCTCCACTCGTTGCGGGCGAGAACCTGCTCCAGGCGATTCAGCGTCTTCATCCCGGCCAGCTGCGGCTGTATGGCAAGGCGCGTATTGCAAAGGCGCAGATCGATGCCGTCCCGGTAACGGGCATCCGGGATGCGGCGGGCGTCCGAGATGCCCGTAAGCACTGTGACGGACCCCTCACCGGTGCGGCGATAGCCGCGTGGCCCCGGGCCTGCCGTCAGCAGGATCTTGGCGACGCAGCGCCGTGTGTCCGTCGGCGTCTGTGCAAGCGCCGTATCCAGCCCGGAGCGCAACAGCGTCTCGCCGGGCGACGCCAGGCCGAGTCGTGCCGCCCCGGTTTGCAGACGCTCCACGTGGTACTCCCACAGGCGCGGCGCACCGTCCCGGATGGCAACCGTCTCGAACAGCCCGTCCCCGTAGTGGACGCCGCGGTCGTCCGCGGACACGGTGTTGCAGGCACGTCCGTCGCGGTACCACTCGGTCATACCGCAAGCGACCTCAGCAGGCCCTCGGCTTTTGCGCGGGTCTCTGCCAGTTCGGCGTGCGGCTCGGAGTCGGCAACGATCCCCGCGCCGGCCCGGAGGCCCAGCGTACGGCCCTGCAGCACCATCGTGCGGATCAGTATGTTCAGGTCCAGGCTGCCGTCGCGATTCAGGTAGCCGAAAGAACCCGTGTAGGCGCCGCGGGCGACGCCCTCGAGTTCGTTGATGATCTCCATACAGCGCACCTTGGGGCAGCCCGTTATGGTGCCGCCGGGAAAGACCGCGCGGATAGCCTCGCCCGGCGCGATGCCGTCCCGGAGGCGGCCACGGACGTTCGAGACGATATGGTGCACGTGAGCGTAACTCTCGAGCGCCATCATCTCGTCGACCTCGACCGTGCCGGCTTCGCAGACCCTGCCGAGGTCGTTGCGCTCGAGATCGATGAGCATGATGTGTTCGGCACGCTCCTTCGGATTCGCGAACAGCTCGTCGGAAAGGCGGTCGTCGTCGTCACGGTCGGATGCGCGCGGCCGCGTACCGGCGATCGGCCGCGTGGAAGCGACGCCGTCCCGTACGCGCAGCAGCCGTTCCGGTGACGACGAAATGATCGCCGCGCCGCGCCAATTCGCCAGCCCTGCAAAAGGCGCCGGATTTGCGCTGCTCAGCGCGGAATACAGCTGCGCCGCGTCCGGAGCCTCCGCGAATTCCGTGGTCCAGCCACGCGACAGGTTCGCCTGGTAGATATCGCCGGCGGCGATATAGTCCTTCGCGCGCGAAACCGCACGCAGGAAGGGCTCGTCATCCTCCTCGACGGTGCGCACGGCTCCCGGCCCTGCAGGCGGCTGTCGGTCGCGGGTCTCCGTTGCGAGGATATCGTTCATCACCTGCTCGAAATCGGCCGTCGAGCCCGTCTCGGCGACGAACCAGGTCTGCCTTTCGACATGATCGTGTATGACCGCTGCCGGGCAACGCACGGCAAACGCGGTCGGCAGCACGGGATCGGCGGGCAGGCCCAGTACCGGTTCTATTTCGGCCGCGAGTTCGTAGCCGAGGTACAGGAACCAGCCGCCGTGGAAAGGGAGTTCCGGAAGCGGCTCGTTGTGCCGCTCGCTTCGCCACCAGTCGTCGAGCGCCGCGAGGAATCCGGTCGCACCGGCCGTCCGGCTGCCTCGCAGCTGGCCGCTTCCTGCGAGTTCCAGCGCTGCCCCTGGAAAGGCGAACAGGATGTCGTAGCGGCCGAGCGGCGGCCGTGCAACGGTACTCTGCAGGAGAAACGGATAGCGTTGCGGGGAAAGCCGGTGCAGGCCCAGCAGGTCGGCCGACTGGGCGAGCGCACGCACCTGCAAACCGCTGTAGGAATTCCGCCCGTACACGGCGGCGCGCTCAGTCGAAGGCTCGGAAGACGAGGCTGCCGTTGGTTCCGCCGAAACCGAAGGAGTTGGAGATGGCTGTCGTGATCTTCGCGTCGCGCGCCTCGTTGGGTACGTAGTCGAGATCGCACTGGGAGTCCTGGTTTTCCAGGTTGATTGTCGGTGGTACCACCTGGTCCCTGATAGCGAGAACCGAGAAGATCGCTTCGACGACGCCGGCTGCGCCGAGCAGGTGCCCGGTGGTCGACTTCGTCGAACTGACCATCAACTTGTCCGCGGCGTCCCCGAAAGTACGGCGGATACCCACCGTCTCACCGATGTCGCCGGCGGGCGTCGACGTTCCGTGCGCGTTGAGGTATTGAATGTCGGACGGGTCGACACCGGCGTCGCGGATCGCCGCGGTCATGCACTTGCGTGCGCCCTCACCGTCCGCGGGCGGCAGCGTGATGTGGTAGGCATCGCCGCTCATGCCGAAGCCGATCAATTCCGCGTAGATCCTGGCGCCGCGCGCTTTGGCGTGTTCGAGTTCCTCGAGCACCACGCAACCGGCCCCGTTGCTCAGCACGAAACCGTCGCGGTCGGCGTCCCATGGCCTGCTGGCCGCGGCCGGGTCGTCGTTGCGCGTGGACATGGCGCGCGCGGAACAGAAACCGGCCATCGCGAGCGGCGTCGTTGCGTACTCGGAGCCGCCAGCAAGCATCACGTCAGCGTCGCCGTGCACGATACTGCGGCCCGCGAAACCGATGCAGTGCGTCGACGTCGCGCACGCAGTGACGATGGAAATATTAGGCCCGGTAATGTGCTGCAGGATGCTGACCTGGCCCGATGTCATGTTGATGATCGAGCCGGGAATGAAAAACGGCGATACCTTGCGCTGGCCGCCGGCAAGCAGCTTGTCGTGATTATCTTCGATGAACTTTATGCCGCCGATGCCGGAGCCCATAGCGACGCCGATGCGATGGCCGTTTTCTGCCGTTATCTCGAGACCGGAATCGCGGATAGCGTCGACGCTGGCGGCGACGCCGTAATGAATGAAGGGGTCATTCTTGCGCTGTTCCTTCGGCGCAAGGTACTGGTCCGCGTCAAAGCCCTTGACGCTGCCGGCAATGCGGGTGGGGTAACTGCTCGCATCGAAGTCCTCGACGAGACCGATGCCGGAATGACCCTCGCAGACATTGCGCCACGCATCATCGAGGCGACTGCCCACCGGGGAGACGATTCCCATCCCGGTGATGACAACGCGACGCTTGCTCAATTTAATGCCGTTTGAATATGGCGGAATCGCCAGTACGAAACCCGTGAGAAAAGCGCGGCGACATTGAACGCGGCCGCCGCGCCCGATCGATCAACTCTCGCTGGCGCGAGCGGTAACAAAGTCGATAGCTTGCTGCACCGTGGTGATCTTCTCGGCTTCCTCGTCAGGGATCTCGGTTTCGAATTCTTCCTCGAGAGCCATGACCAATTCGACCGTGTCGAGTGAGTCGGCGCCGAGGTCATCGACAAATGAAGCATCGTTCGTCACCTCGTCTTCTTTGACGCCGAGCTGCTCGGCAACGATGCTTTTTACTTGTTCTTCAATACTGCTCATAGTGGTAGCTTCTCCTGAGAAGACTCATT
>WOR8_10002491_pt1 | contig 26247 bp, 48 predicted proteins | sample DeeMarSeWOR38_10_FD_19890 | JGI IMG/M metagenome (IMG submission 19890) | reverse complement strand
TTCTGGGATGCCAGCAGACGTGAACGTCTCGATGTCCACGGCCAGCCAGTCGTCCTCGTTGACGAGCGAGGCGACCCACGCCTCGAACTTCTCTGGAGGAGGGTCGATGTTCAGTTCCAGAGGATCAGGGCGGTAGCCGAATGCGGCAACTTCCTTGGCGAGTTGGAAGGCGTAGCACTGGACGTTGAAGAGCTTCTGGTTCCCCTGCATCAGATAGGAGGGGTGGAAAGTGGGGATCAGGTACTGGTCTTCTTCCAGCTTGATGACGGTAGAGTGCCAGTTCTCCAGCTTCCCCTCGTAGGGGTAGCCGTGGTCGGACAGGACGGTGCGGGTGGCTACGGCACCGAGGGTGACGTAGACCTTGGTGGCAGGCTTGTAGAACCTGCGTCGGTGAACCCGGCAGTGGTTGAGGGCCGCGTGCTCCCAAGGGGCTCCTGTGAGCCAGTTGTTGGGAGGGCGGCAGTTGATCGAGTTCCCGATCGTGATCGAGCCACGAGGCAGGCCGACCTTGATGAGGGCACGGTCCAACTGCTCTCCGGCGGGGCCGATGAATGGCTTGCCGTGGACGGCTTCCTCTTCTCCGAGGGCCTCTCCCACCAGCGTGATGATGGAGTCAGCGGACTCGGCGGCAGCAAACCCCTCTCCCTTGTGGAACAGGGGACAGCCCTGGCACTCACGGAGTTTGCTTCTGGAGTTCTGTTGCGGCTCGATCAATGATCCTCCGAATTCGGTCTTCGAGTGGTGTCGGTGGAGCGTAGTAGTAGATCCGACCTGGTTCCATTTCCGGCGTTCCTGGTGCCGGGTAGAACTTCCCAGGGTCGAGCCAGAGCGTGATGCTCAGGCTACCTAGGAGCAGGTGCTCCAGGTTCTCCACTTGGTCCCCACTTCAGGATCTGCTCGATGTGTTGAGCTACCTGCTCAGCGTTCGTCCCGATGACCATCAGGTCGTAGCGATCGGGCACTGACTTCAACTTCTTGGCGTGCTCCTGCATCTCGTTGACCTTCTGCTGGATGAAGTAGATGGGCTGCATCGTCGGCTCCTACGCGGCGCCGTCCCCGTCGTCGCTTTCCTCCTCCATGAGCATGTTGAGGCAGAGCGAGTAGAGGTTCGCCTGAATCAGTTTCCTGTTGCTCCAGTGATCCTGGGGCTTGGCAGTTGGGTCGCTGTGTCCGTCCACTCCGGGTACCTCACCGATGTGGTACATGAGGAAGGCAGCGGTCCCATGGGTATAGATGAGTTCGCCTACGATGTTCTGGATCAGAACTTCGGGTGCCGAATCATGAAGCGTTCGAGTTCCTCCATGGCGGATCGGAAGCCTCGACGTTCCGCGAAGCCCGCTATGGAGAGAACTTCTTCGAGTGATAGCCCCCCGTGCTCCTCCCATGCCTCCCGCACGTAGGCTGCTAGCATTGGGGAGGGTGGTGGGCAGACCAGTACCTCGGCTCCCACCACCAACTCCCGGTCCTCTTCGTCCACTAGGCACTGCGGAAGCCCTGGAGTTGCCCCCAGGAGCGCAGTTCGGCACCGCAGTTGCACTCGAATCGCAACGCCACCTTGCCGTCCCCATCGACCGGGATCTGGAACCGCTCCGACTTGGTTCCCTTCCAGGCTTCGACGGCGTACTGCTTCCCGCAGCCCATCTTCCCGGTGACCCGCTGGCCACTCTTGAAGATCTCACGGGTCTTATTGCAGGAGGCGGTGAGGGTGTGCTCGGCAATGAACGCCTTGCCAGCACACTCGATGAGGGCGGCGGCGAGGTAGCGGTTGCTGATCCTCTGTGGCTCAGCGTTCAGAGCCTTGAGCATCATGCCGTAGTCGGAGATCAGGATTGATTCCTTCTCTCCTGTATCCCGATTCGTGCTGCTGATCTCACGGAATCGGTTGTTGACCCGGGCCACGTAGAACCGACCGAGCGTCTCGTTGAAGAGCATCGCATCGTCGGAGAACACAGCGACCAGGATCTGGGAATCCTCCGTGTCGATCGTGTCGAAGACGTTCTCGATGGCGGGGGACTCGGGGAGACGGAACCGGTAGATGCCCGGCTGAGGTACCTGAGGTCTGGTGCCAAGCCCTTGGGGCATGACCTTCAGGTCGAGTGGCAGGACTTCGTCCGACAGGTTCAGCTTGTTGATGTTCGGCACTAGGCTTCCTTTCTCTGGGAGTACGCCTTGTAGCTGGCGATCAGCTTCTCGGCGTGCAGGCGGATCACGTCTGGCTCCAGGTTGCGCCAGACAACTCGGAGCTTCATAGACTCCAAGTACTGTTCGAGACGACGGATCTTCTCGTCGGTGCGGATGTTGGCGTGCCCGTTGCGGTGCTCGCCTATGCGGTCCAGGAATCGAAGCTCGTCGGAGGTACGCCACGTCGTTCCGTAGACGCGACCAACCTCGACGCGATTCGGATCCCAGGTCATGGGTGTACCTTGACAGGGGGCTTGTTGAGAGCGTTGGCGCGTGGCAGAGGAGCGGTCTTCGTCACTTCAGCCTCGATGACCTTCGGCGTGTGGATGCGGGGTTGGCCCTCCCCACCTTCGTCCTCCTGCACCACGTTCCTGATGCTGGAGATCTCCGACTCGTCGGGTATGCCCAGACCGGCGAAGGCTAGTGTAGCTCGGCGCTCTGCCTTGGTCCAGGCTTTCATGACGGCGTTCGAGCGATCTTCGCCTGCTGTCCCGACGATGGGAACGGCTCCTACGTTGAAACCGACCCGGTTGGTCTTGGGGTCGGTGATCTTGACGTGGAAGACGTAGATGCTCTCGTCGATCTGCTCCCCGATCTGTAGTGGGCCGTGGTAGACCGGCTCGATGCTGAGCCCGTCCCGCTCACGGATCTGGTCGGCGCAGGACTTGTTGGCGTAGATGATGAGCTTCTTGGTGCCGTCCGGCTTCCGGACGTGGATGAGATCGAAGGGGCGGGAGAATGGATTGAGTCTCAGCTTCTCGGCGAGGCGGTACAGGAAGCGGCTCCGTTGGCTTGGCTCCAGGCTTCCGATGTCCCCCTGCTGGAGGATGTCGTTGATCTGATCCTCCGTGAAGTCATCAGAGTGCCCGGAGGGCAAGTCGCTTGATGTACCGTGTGGTGTAGAAGTCGGATTCGTCGAACTCACGTAGAACCTCCAGTTCCTTGGCTTGTATCCGGCAGAGCTTTTCCATGTCGACCCTTGCTGCTCTGTTGAGGAGGGCTTCAGGAGCGTAGCCAGCGACGAGGTAGTTCACATGATCCCTGGCTTCCTGCATCCAGTTGAACCACTCCGTCTCCTGGGCAGCCTGGAGTCCGGCGCGTGCCATTTCCTCTTTCAGGCGCTCGGCCTTGTACTCCCACTCCTGCTCGCGCATGGCGATCTCGTCGCGCATGGCGATCTCGTCATCAATCATTGGACAGGTACTCGTCGTAGATCTTGGCGTGAACCTCGCAGAAGTGCTGAGTCACGCGGCGCGAGGTACACCACGGCAGGACACAGAGCGGCACAGGATCCGCTGGCTTCTCCGTGGGACGGAGAGCCCTAGGATCGCTGCTTGTCGAGGAGGGCAAGCTCTTCATTGATGATCTTCCAGTGGTCGCCGAACAGGATCATCAGGGCCTGAGTCACGAAGTGCTGTGGATCTAGCTCCGGCGGTATGGGTGTGGGCATCGCCTGCTTCTGCATCTGATGGTACTGCTGCCGCATCATCTCGTGCATCTTGGCGATGTCTGCTTCCCGCTGGCGGAGTACCTGCTCGCGCTCGTGGATGGAGCGCGTGTAGTAGTCCTCCTGGTACCGCTGCTGGTTGGCCAGCCCACTGTAGCGCCACTCGAAGGACTGGCTCATCGGTCATCCTCGCAGGCTATCAGAGTACAGGTACAGGAGTAGGTGGCAGCGTTGACCCTCTTGCAGTCGCAGTCGTTGCACCCGTCGTTGTACGAGTACTCGTTACAGAGGGGGCAAGGCAACCCGTCGTTGGGGCAGCACACGTCACCACAGGGAGTGGTGATGCACCCTGCCCTCATAGCATCGCCCGTGGCGCAGCCGAGGGTGACGCTGAGGTAGGCCACGACGGCGGTGAAGAGGATGAGGAAGGCGATGATGCGGGCAGCCCACTGGATGTGTGGGGTGTAGTCCTTGTTGTCGGACTCGTACACGAAGTCGTGGTCGAGTGGCTTCATCACTCCTCCGAAATGTGAAGCTCCCGCACAGCGAGAGACGCCAAGTGCCGGGCCACCTTGTAGCGGCAGGCAGCGTAGAAGGTGCTGCTACTAGCACCACCAGAGGGGGTCGCCTTCTCGATCTCCAGCTTGGCCTGGACGATGAGAAGGTAGGCGGCGGTGCGCTTCGCCTCCTGGTTCTGGGCGGTGACCCTACTCATCTTCGGCGCTGACCCGGACGACCTCGTCGCAGATACGCCCGGCGATGAGGACGACCTCCTCGGCTCCGAGGTTGGGGAAGCGGTCCTTCAGAATCTTGACCACGGCGGGCATGAGCTTCATGACCACCACGCGCGTGTTCATCTGTTCCTCCTTCGTGAGAGTGACTGCATCCGACGCACGGCAGCCTTGTGACGCTTCCGCTTGGCACGGTTCACAGGCTTCTTCCAGTGAGGATGCTGGATGTGATCGGGGTTGAAGACCCTGGTCTTCCGGCGCTTCTTGACGGTGCGGGTCTTCACCCAATCAGCGAACTTCATCGGCCAACCAGTTGGCCACCACCTATCGGCATGGCCTCGCGTGCGTAGAACCCGGGCCGCTCGGGCTGCTCGGGCTGCGGGGGGTCGACGCCAGGGAATGTGGGCCTGATGCGCTGCTTCTCCGCCTCGGCAACCCACTTCTTCTCCGTCTCCTGTGGGCGCTCATGGTAGGCGCGGAGTTCGTAGAGAAGCTCGTCGAACGAGTTGAAGACGAAGCTCATGCAGCCGACACGGACGATGTAGCCGTTGGTGACCCGGTCGAGAACGATGGAATGCATCAGCGAAAACTCCTTGGTTCGTAGCCGACGGTGAACGGATCCTCCCATCCCTTGCGTCGGAAGCAGAGGCGGTGGAAATCGCACAGGCGCTTGAAGTCCCAACACTGGTAGGAGCGTGGGAACCGGGACACCAGCATCACCTGAGTCTCAGGGTTCGACCACTTCTTCCAGTCCACGTCCTTGAGGTTGGAGTGCCAATACTCGTCTTCGGTGAGAGCACCCTCGATGAAGTCTCTGGCCATCTCCTCGTCGGTGCCGTAAGGGCCAGCGACGGGGACGAACTTCACCAACTGGTTGGCAGGTAGGGACCAGATGAACTCCGAGGGCTGCTGGTGCTCGTAGATCCAGTCCCGCTTGAAGCCCTTCCTCCAGACGAGGGAGAAGTGGGGCTTGCCCATCGGAGTCACAGCGGGAGCGCACCAGGGAAAAGCCAGGGGCGAGGGGTACTTCTCATTGCCCTTGACGAGCGGGTGGATGTAGTACTCGGCCACCTTCTCGGGCTGCTTGCTGGTCATCTCCTCCATGTAGGCACCGAGGTACATCTGGATGTTGAAGTGCCACTGCTCCGAGGACTCGTCGTCCCAATAACCAAGGGACTTGAAGTCGTGGACCGACTTAACCCCGGTCTTCTTGTTCCGGCAAACGAGGTCGGACTTGTTCCAGAAGGTGACCGTCCCGGTGGGAGCCTCGGCGTTCCAGCGGACCATCTTCTCCGAGGAGATCACGTCGAAGTTCTCCCGGATCCAGGGGAGGGTGATGCGGGTCCAGGCGTGGGCGAGGACCTCGACCAGACAGGCGGACTGCTTCCCGTTCTCAGTGGGCGTGTCGCTCGGGATCGTTCGAGTCACAGTCTCCCGGTGCCCGGCGATGAGAGGCTCCAGCAACTTGGTCGCTGTCTCCTGGCCGACTGGCGACGGCGCGGAAAGGACAGTCTCCAAACACTTGTGAAGTGTCGAGCCCACCATCAGGTCGAGGCTCGGGACCGTTGACTGTAGCCCTTTTCCGTTGAAGTGGTATCCACATAGCCTCCGCCATCGGCAGCGGTGGCCCTCGGTGTAGCGACTGTAGGACTCGGACCTCACTTGCTCCTCCCGATGAATTGCTCCACGAGGTCTAGAGGCTTGCTGTTCTCCGGGTCGGTGAGAATGTGGTCAGGGACTTGGTCATACAGCCAGGAGACAGCCTTCTTGATTCTGTCCAAATCGTCCAGAACTTTCGTTCCGTGCGGATCAGTCATGAGCACTCCTAGGGAAAGTGGGGGGAGGAGGACTGAGGGAGTCCCCCTCCCCCCGGTACGACAGGAGGGAGCCGGTGGCGCTACTCACCGGCCTGGAACGAACGCCAGCAGTACGACGACGATGCACCAGAGAACCGCGAGGCCCAGGACTGAAGAGAGGATGGCGGCTCCAACTTCCGTAGCAAGATTATGTGGCTTTCCCATGCTGGAGAATGTATTATGCTTGCCATGGGAAGTCAAGCCAAATCAGCAGGGTCCGACCACTTGGACGCTTCGACGCGGAAGCGTGTCTCGACGGCGGGCGGGAAGGCCAGAGCCAAGCGGCTGAGCAGGAAGCGTAGGAGCGAAATCGCCCGTAGGGCGGCGCTGGCACGCTGGTCTGGAGCCTGACCCTCGGACCCCCTCTGGGTAATATCCTGAGGCCATTCTGGGCTCAGATCATATTCCCCCAGAGGTAGGCGAGGGCGTTCTCCATCAGGTCGTGGGCCAGTGCTTCGACCACGCACCAGAGCGCGGCGAGAAGCAGCGTCAGGTGGAGCCACGGCGGCCTCCTGAAGAGGTGCGCTCCGAGCAGTAGGACGGCGGCGAACACGCTGTCCCAGAAGGCGACCTCGATCATCCATTCGATCCTCACGTTGGAACCACCCCCTTTCTCGCCTAGCTAGTGGGCACTCTACAGGGGCAGGAGGTGACCCCAACGTGGGTCACCTCCAACCCCAGGGTTAGGGCCGTTGGGCGTAGCTGTATACTATAAAGGACCTGTTCCAACCACCCCCCAGAATCAGAGGTAAGTTGTTGAATCTACTCAGTTGGAACCACCCTCTCATTGTCAGTTCCAAGTGGCCATGGCAAGCATGTCCCGTTGTTGATACTAAAGGACTTAGGTAGAAACACCCGGTTGGAACCGCATTCTAAAGGACTTACGGCCATGCCCCTGGGGGTGCCACTGTGAAGCACCCGTGCCCCCAACCAAAGAGCAGCGTCTCGACGTGATCCACGAACAGCACCTCCTCGGCAGACGACAAGTCCTTGGGCACTATCTCCCCCTTGGCATCCGGCCAGTTGCCTCGGAGTCCCGCAGCACGGAGCAACTGCGGGGCGAGGCGGGCCAAGGATCTGGACGCTTCGATCATGAACCTCGCCTCCTCGTAGGTGAACTCAGGCATCGTTCATGAAGGGGTAGAGCGCCCCCCACTGCCTCGTCCCGAAGAGCAGATGATCTATGTGCCAGCCCTCGGGGAATGCACCCTCGTGGGCGTAGTCCACGAACTGAGAGGCGTGCCCACGCATGGCAGCTTCAAACTCACCCAAGATGTTCTCGATCTTGTGCCTCAGCGCCACTTCATCGGTGGTCATGGCAGACCTACCAAGAACTGTGCGTGTAGGAAGAAGCCTCCCTTGTCCCTGTTGACCCCCATGCTGAAGAACTCGTAGCCCTCCAGGTGGTAGTACATGGAGGAGAGTGAGGCGTCGAAGTCGTGGTAGCACATGAGGAGGGTGGTGAGCAGGTCGATCTCTGGAGAGTTGGGCTTGCCGACTGCGTCCTCCTCGGCAGCGTTAAGCGCGGCTGCGAGTGGGGACGGGACCGTTTCGTTCCTCGTATCCAATTCGGAAATCCCTCACGTAGCGCGTTGAGACTCCAAAGTGCTTGGCAAGTAGCCCGTCGAGGTGACCCAGGGTCTTGATGGTGACCTTGGCGGTGATGGCTGTCACCGCTGCGGCAATCTTCGCGTCGTCCAGGAGTGCTGGAACAGTAAGCGTGGTGCCGTCTGGGTCTGGCCTCAGGAAGATGGACTCGGCGTGCTTCCCCCACTGCGACTTGGATTGGGAGATCACGATCCCTTGAGTCCCGTGCTTCGAGATCTTCAGAGCAGTAGTGGCGAGGTCGATCCATCGTTGGCTGCCCATGAAGGACTCGGAGTCCATCTCGACTTGCTCTTGCGTCTTGAAGCGTGTGCCCCGTCCGTCTTCTCTGTAGGTCTTGCGGTCGTGGTGGACGAGCAGCACAGTGGAGTCGGGGAAGAGACGAGCGAGGGAGAGGTAGACTTCCTTGGCAGTCTCCCCCTCCTTCTCGCTCATGGAGTGGATGGTTCGTAGCGAGTCCACGATCACGAGTCCGTACTTCTCCTCAAGGTGCTTGGTGTGGATGAACTCGTAGCGCGATGCGTTCCACTCGTCTCTTGTGGGGTTGACGACATCGAATCCGGGGTAGAGCGGGGCGAAGTCTACGTCGAGCCCAGAGAACCCAATGGTCTTGGCTCTTGGCTGGAGTGCCTGGATCGGGGTGTCGCATTCAACGAAGAGAACCTTCGTCTTCTCGGTTGCCTGGCCCCAGAGTGGTAGACCCTCGGCCACGCCCTTCGCTATGTTCAAGGCGATGGCCGTCTTGTAGGCCCCGTACTTCCCGTGGAGTAGCACGATCCCCTTCTTGGGGATCATGGCATCGACCCAATAGCCGATGTCCGGCAGACTTAGTGCTTCAAACTCGGCAGCCGAGAAGACCAGTTTGTTGGTGAGTGTGCTGGCCTGATCTCCCCCTTGTCCACCGCCCATGTCTGTGCCTCCCCAACTTGAAAGAGTGGAACCAAGGCCCGAAGGCCGATGCGGAGTCCGGCGTACATCCTGTAGTCGTTGCGCTCGTTGGGGTAGTGGAGCTTGAGGAGGCTGTAGGCAGCAGAGTTCAGGGACTTGGCGGTCGCTTCGATGAGCTTGATGTCAGTCACTTGTGGAGTGCAGTGTGCAGGAGCTTGGCCTCTCCAAGGTAGGGGGTGAGCGTATCAGGCATGGGCTTGACCAGCTTGGGGCGGCGCATCTTGGTGCGGTCAACATAACGCCTGTTGTCGAGTCTCGCAAGGAAAATCTGCTTGGCGTCATAGCGTCTACCGTAGCCCTTCCTCACTCCTGCGATGTGGATCAGCGCGGCAGTCAACTCGGGTGCGGACCACGCGAGTTGGGTGGGCGTCGTGAACATGGCGTCATCGAGGTAGGCGACGATCAGATCGTAGACCTCCTGGCCTCTCTTCTTGATGGGCTCGGCTGCCTCCCACTCCTTCTTCGCCTTGGGGTAGCAGTCGATCACGTCTTGGAGTTTCACGATGGCCTTGTGCCCATGCTGAGAGAAGGAAGGCGAGCCGTTGTCGATGAGCCCCAGAATCTTTGGCAACATCGACGACTCGGGTAGCTTCAGGTCGATGTCGTCCACGGTGCCAGTGTTCGTGACGACCCAGAGTGAGTTGGCCTTGGGAATCCTGGCGTAGATGTCGTCGGGCAGAGTCTGAAGTGTCAGCACCATGCGGTGAGACTTGGCGTACTTCCTCGCTGCATCCCTCCTCGACTTCGTCTTGATCCTCGACACCGTCTCATCGAAGGGGGTCTGGATGATGCGGGCGATGTCGTCGGAGTCGACGTGTAGGTTCTCGGTCAGGTTGATCCTCATCATGAGAGTGGTCCCTCCTGAAGCAGGACGATGAAGTCCCGGTCGTAGATCTGTCCCAAGGTTCTGGCCTCTTGGAGCAGGTCGTTGATCTCCCGATCTTCTGGAAGAGGGGGCACCTCACTCTGGTTACGCATCATCGGGACGCGGTTCGGATCGGGGTGGTTCTTGAGCAGGGCTTCGAGACTCTGGAGCTTCGAGTGCAGATTGACAGCGGCCTTGATGCCAGTGATGTCCTTTTGGTTTGAGCGTCCAAACTCCTGCTCCCTGTCGAGGATGAAGCCAATCAGTGACTTGTGCGGGATGGGTGTCTTCCATGGGAACAAGACCCCAAGCACTTCGCCACTCATGGCCGGGGTGTCCTCCCTCTTCTCCCTCGCCACGAGTGGCAGAAGAGGAGGGAGGTGGGTGGCAATCAGTGCCTTGATCGCCACCCGGAAAGGTCGTGAGTACTGGTAGATCTGGATCTCGTTGAGCGTGGTGAGCTTCATCTGTGGAGTCCCATGCACAGTTCGCCTGCCATACAGAAGGCGACACCGCAGTCGTGCTGCGGCTTGTCGAATCCGTACTGGAGTGTCTCCAGCATCTCGGCTGTGACTTCGTAGATGGCGTGTCCGGACTGGTCACGCACGGGCAGGAACTTGCCCTTGTCGTCATCCGGCAGGTTCTTCGGGTCGAAGATGATGAAGACGGTGCCGCCTCCTGGGAGACGGCACTCACCATAGGGGACCTTGCGCTTCTGGAGTTGGAGCGCGATCAGAGGGAACTCCACCTTGTTGCCCGACGGCAGAATGCATCCGAGCATTTACTCGTCCCTCCCCACGTCGATGTGGATCGTCTCGCCGAAGGGTGCGGTGGCCTTGGTGGTGGCGACCCAGATGACCGGATAGTCCGGTGGGTTGGCAGGGAAGACTCCCTCCATGTCGGTGAGGTAGACCAGCATCTGGGGTCGGAAGTCCTCGCCCAACTCCACGTCCACTCCGGTGAAGCGATCCTGAATCCAGTTGAACGGCGGGTTGAAGTCGGTCCCTCCTCGACCGAACACCTCGACCTTGGTGGGCACGTCGTCCTCGGGCTTGTAGCCCCGGGCCTTGCGAACCACGGTGTCCACGTCGAGCACCCACAGCTTGGAAGGCTGGAGGCTCTTGATGATCTCCACGATCTCGCCCCAGAACTGTTGGAGTTCGTCTTGTGCTACTGACCCGGAGGTGTCCACGGCACACACGATCTCTCCGAGCCGAGCGTCCGGGTTGAAGAGCGTCGGGGCGATGATGTTGTGCGGGATGTAGCGTCTGTTGTGGCGGCGGTAGGAGTAGTCGGTCCGAGCGTACACGATGGTCTGCGCCATGTGGAAGAGGCGGCGCTTCCAGTTGACCTTGGGCTTGGCCATGTCATCCACGATGTCGTTCGCCCACTCGGGAACGTGACCGCCACAGGACTTGGCCGCTTGCACTGCGGACTTCACCCTCATGCCGATCTCGGCCTTCAGGTTGGGATCAGGAGGAGAGGGGATCACGTCACCGTTGAACGGGTCGCCTCCCTTGCCTCCCTGTCCTGGCTGAGGCTGGTTGCCTTGGCCTCCCTTGCTCTGCTGCTTCTGGAGGTCCTTGTAGATCTGGAGCTTGGTCCATCCCTTGTACTTCGCGTCGAGCAGGCAGTTCTTGGGTGCGACCTTGCCCTCATCCGTTAGCTGCTGGTTGATCCAGTAGTCGGCGGCTTGGTTGGCCAAGGACTTGTCGAGTCCGTACTCGTGAGCCCACCACATGTCGCCCGTCATGACGTGGATGCACTCGTGCATGAAGGCGAAGATGATGTGGTCCTGGGTCCACTGATCCAGTGCCATCCACGCCGGGTTGACGTAGATGCACTTGCCGTCCGTGCCCATGGCGGCGGGGAGCTTGGGGTCCACCACGGTCTTCATCCCCATCATGAGCACGGCGTAGAAGTACTCCTTGAGAGTCACCTGATTCTTGGCTCGAATCAGGGGCAGAGGTAGCTTCATCTGTTCCTTTCTCCGATGTCACGCGAGTGCTCCCACAGCACCCGCATGGTATCGGTGATCTTGTTCCAGTCGTCGATCGTCAGAAGATCTACGGCCTCGGGTGGGAATTGCCCAAATGCGAGAACGCACACTTGGATTCCGGGGTCGTCGCCCATACGGGCCGGGCCAACATGGGCGGGGTTCCATAGACGATGGGTCAGGTGGTCAGGTACTACCAACTGAGACTCCGGGACGTGGGAATGCCTCCACCCACGCACCATCGAAGGAATCACCCTTCTCGGTGTAGGCGAAGTAGACCTTGTAGTCTGAAGGCGCGATGTGGCTGATGAAGGAATTGGCCGTGGTCTTCCACTGCCACAACCACACCCCGTCTGTCAGACACTTCAAGTGGTTGGCTACGTCCAGTTCACTAGGCACGGCTCAGTGGGTCGTGTCGCTCTTCTTCTGGTTGACGGGTTGGGGAGGACCACCGAACTCCTTGAGGAAGCGTTCGATGGTTCCTTCCAACTCCCTGGCGAAGCAGTCGTGAGCCAGTTGATCCTTCTGCCTGTTCACCAAGTTGAGTAGATCCATTAGCTCGTCGGTCCACTGGCTGTACCAGATGGTCAGCACGTAGGAGACGAAGCCAATCAGAGCAACGGCGGCAACCACGATGTCCTGTGTCCTCACCGTGGCAGAGATGCAGAGGTAGAGGGTAGCCGCGATGCCGAGCCACACCAGCTTGGTGGCTTTCTTCCAGGGAGGCTGAGTGTGGTAGTCCCTGGTCGAGGTGATCTCCTCCCTCGTGACAGGTCCCGACTTCTTAGCGAGCCTCATCAGAACATGTCCTTCAACTGCTCGTAGAGTGCCTCGGCCTTGTCGGCGGTGTCCTTCTTGAGGTTGGGGTTGGCCTTCAGCGTCTCGATGTCGTGCTGAGTCAGAGCCTCAGCCTTCTTGGCAGCTTCGTTGAGGTCGGGGTCGTCGGCGAGGTTCAGATCGGGGATCGACTTCGCCAGTTCCTTGATCCGCTCCAGCCACTCGGGCCTGAGCTTCTTGCCGTCGAGGTTCTTCCACGCAGCCTCGATCTCGGAGGTGAGGCGCTTCCAGATCTCGATGGTGGTGTTGGCGAGCCTCCGCTGGTTGTCCTCCTGGAGCTTCTCCTTGATGCTCTGGACCACCTCGGCGGGGAGCGTTACGCGGAAGTCCCCGTCATCGGCCACGGGGTAGTAGGTCAACTCCATCTGGTACATGTCGTCGAGCATGTCCTGGGTGGGGTACTCGTCCATGGAGGCGGTGCCCTTGGAGTTGGAGATCCCAGCGGCGACCATGGCGGGCCACTGGTTCTTCAACTCGATGCGGGCCTTGTCGAGCTTGGTCAGAGCCTCGTTCATGGCCTCGGTGAAGTTCAGGAAGAGAGGCGTGGCGATGATGTTGACGCCCGGCAGCCACGGCAACGTGCGGCGGCGGTACACGTAGTCGACGTGGTTGATGGCGTTCAGCACCTGCTCCAGCGGCTGGTCGCAGTCGGGGAAGAGGTGGCGCTTGTAGTCACCGTGGCTCTTGGTGAGGCCCTTGCTCTTCTGGATCTGGGCGCTGATGTCCTTGTCGGTGCGCTTGCCAAGCCAGACGTTCTTACGCTCCAGCCTGACGAGCACCGCACGCTCCTGTAGCGTGCCCTTCTTGGTTTCGGTCATTTGGCTCCCTTCTGTCGTCTTGCGACGAAACGTCGTTTGCGGCTGTTCTTGTCCAGTCGGAACTGGACGGGATGGAACCTGTTGCCCCACTTGGTCCCTCCGTGAGGCAACAGGTGCGGGTTCTCGCTCTTCTTGTGTCCTCGTCCCCACGTCAGATGGTCCCTGCGGCTGGCGACTGCACTCATGAGGATGTTCACCGCAGAGGCACGGGACTTGGCGAGTTTGGCCATGCTCCAGTTCTCTCCGGTGAGGATCGTGAAGTAGTGGAGGTAGGTGTGTTCGAAGTCTCCCCCCGAACGTGAGAAGTCGTTGGCTCCGTCTCCAAGCATGGGGTAGGTCATTTGCCGTACCACCCTTCGTCGGTGTTGCCCAAGGCGAGGTAGTCGATGTTGCGTGCCCAAGAGTCTTCTGATCTCCCCACCTTGGCGAATCCCATGACGTGCTGAAACTCCTTGTCCGCCTGATCCAGAGCGGCAATCAGGCTGTTCTCCAGATCGTCGTAGTCCGGATCGCAATTAGCCTGACGCCAAGGCATCTCCCAGATGTTGGAGAGCGCGTCTCGGGCGAGCATGGCCCTAGGCCAGGAGCTTGCCGTACTTCACGGCCCACGCGGCATAGGCCGGGTGGGAGGCGAGCGTGAGCTTGTGCTTGAGCATGAGCTTCACGAACATGACGCTCACCTCGGGGTCCATCTTGCCGAAGTACTTGAGGATGTTCCCCAGGTTGTCGTCGTCCACTCGCTTGAGGAGAGCGGAGACGAGCACGAAGCGAGTCGCCACTTCCTTGGGCACTGCCTCCTCCCCGGTGTCGCAGACCTTCTTGAGGTTGGGCATGTCGTCCTTCAGGCGGTAGGTCTGCTCGAATTGGGTGGCGACGGCGGGTCCGACGAGCCCGCTGATGGCGGTCAGGCGAACGTGCTCCGGGGGATCAGTCTCCAGCACCTTGGAGACGAACTCCCATGTGCGGGGCGTGGGGTGCGGACCTTCGAAGGTCGCCATCACCTTGGTCTGCTCGTCCATGGTCGTCTCCTCCATCAGGGAGATGTGGAGGTGCGTGGGGTTGAGCTTGAGGTAGGCGATGACGAACTCGTGGATGCGTCCCGTGGCGTGGGCGAAGTCGAAGAAGTCCTCGTGGGACGGCTGGAGGTACAGCCACAGCACCCTGTTGGCCATGGGGCCGGAGTACCGGGACACGAAGGCGTGGTCGGTGATGCGGTTCCCGGCCAGGAGCATCATGGAGTCGGTGATGAGAGGCCGGTTGTGGACGTGGCGCTCCAGCACGATCTTCATGGCCATGTTCTGTTGGGAGGTCTGCGCTTGGTTGAACTCGTCGAAGAAGATGATCGGCGCAGCCTTGGACTCGGGGTGCAGCCACTCCTCCTCGAATCCCTTGAAGGGGAACGAGCGGTTGTGGCGGAACTTGAGGTCCCCGGTCTGGTCGAGGCCCGCCATGGCGAACTCGGCAGTGGGGTCCATGATGGACACCACGCGGTCGCAGACGAGCCTGTTGCGCTCGGCACCGTAGGCGTAGACGATCTGCGTCTTGCCCACGCCGTGGGGGCCGATGATGTTCAAGGCGATCCCCGTCTTCTCGGCAAGCTCCAGGTACTTGGGCAGTTCGCCGATGGTCGTTTCGATCGTCTCGAACTCCTGCTCTTCAGGTCGCTTCATATTTTCTTGGCTCCTTCCTGTCAGACGTAGTGATCTGGTGCGTCTTGTCCCGACCAAAGCAGTAGGGAGAGTGTCCTACTTCTTGGCGGCTGCGGTCGGGGTGTTCTTGGCGATGGTCACGCCCTTCTCGTGGCGCTTCTTGGCCCTCATCCTCTCCTGCTGGCGGGTCCAGTACTCCGAGACGGAGGGGATGAGCTTCTTGGCGTAGGCGAGGTGCTTGGGCGAACGCAGCCACGGGTACTTCTTGATGTGGCGGGCCATGCGGGTGTTGACCAGATCGAGGAGGGTGATGTTCTCCTGCACGGCGATGTCGGCGAAGCGGCGAACGACCCCGAAGTAGTGGGTCCCACAGGTGCCTTGGCAGAACTGCCGGTTCCTGTGTGCCCGAAACCTTGGGTTCTTGCGGGTGCAGTCGGGGTTGGCGCACTTGCGGAGGTGGCCTCCGTTGCGCTTGTTGCTCTGGGAGGTCCTCAGTCGAGGAGCTTTGTGGGGCTCGGGCACCACGATCTTGGGCTCTGTGGTGATCTTCAGGGGGGCGATCACGCTGCTCTCCTGCTCCATGTACTCCCGAACGATCTGTGAGATGGCCATGAGCGCAGAGCGGGCTCGGCTGGCCTCCTCGAACGTCATCTTGGCGAGTGGCTTCACTGATCCTCCTTTCTAGGAATCAGGGTGGTTCTCGACAAGCTCTTCGATGAGTTCGTGGGCCTCGCTGGCGTCGTAGGCGATGTCTTCGAGAATCAGGGAGAGGTCCTGAAGCTCGAAGAGGTCGTAGTCCCTCAGGGTGGTTCCGTCGGGGATCTCGTTGGCTCCTGAGTAGACGGACGCCATGTGCTTGAGGGCCTGCTCTCTTCGCTGCTTGTCGGTCAGCTTCGATTTGGGCTTCCGGCGTTTACGTGCCATTTGCCTCGATTTCCTTTAACGTGAGTTTTCTCCCGTTGTGGCTCATGGTGCGGGGTTTATACCATGGCAAGCAAGGGATGGCAAGCACTTTGTGGCACTCGCCATCCCCTGAAGCCTAGGAAACGGCGTTGTCGATGAGCTTCTTCAGGTGGGCGTCGGCCAACACCTTCTTGGCCGTCTCGTCCCTGGGAATGCGAACGCCGCAGTCGGTGAGTTCACCGCTGGTCTTGATGCTGGCCTCGCGCTGCTCCTTCCGGAGCTTGTCGGCAAGGTCTTGGACCTTGAAGATGAGTTCCCGGATCGGGGGGTCGGTGATGAGGGAGGCGATGTAGGTGGCGTCGTAGTAGCCTCCATGGCCGTAGGGTCGGAGGGTCATCTTGATCTCGGGGAAGAGGGCCTTCATCTGGGACTCGTAGCGGCTGGCTGCCTTGTCGTGGGCTTTCTTGAAGGTGATGCCGATGGACTTGATCTTGTGGAAGCGGGGCTGCTTCTCCAACTCGTCGTACATGGCTTCCACGGACTTGGCGGCTCTGGCGACGGCGATCTTCACGGCCTCGCGTCTCTTGCCTCGGAGGCCCTTGACGAGTCGCCTGTACTCGTAGGACCCCTCGTTGAAGGCGTAGACGCAACGGTAACCCGCCAAGACCGTCTTCTTGGCGGGGGGCTTCTTCTTCTGGGGCATGTGGCTCCTTTCCCCTAGTCGAGGATGGGGCGCAGTCCGTAGCGAGCGACCACGGCGAAGTAGACCAGAGCGTCCCTGAGGCGGATGGGACGGCTGTCCTCGACCCGGCTCTTGGTCTTGGCGAACCGGGTTTCGAGGATCTGGCCGCAGTAGCAGGTGGCGAGGCCACCGCAGCGGCAGGGTTCGTAGTGCATCAGTCTCCCTCCTTGCTCATCCTCATGAGCTTGGCCTCGATGTTGGTGAGGCGCTGGCGGATGTTCCTGTTCTCGGCCTTGAGGTTGTCGATCTGCTCTTGGAGGGGGCGACACATGGTGGCCAGAGTGTCCAACATCTCGGTGAAATCCCCGGCGGTCATCGGTGCTTGATCCAGTCGATGAGGCCGGTCAGGAAGTCCTTGTCCTGGTAGCGGCCAGCGTCGAGGGCCTGCTCGTAGAGGCTGGTGAGTTGGTCACTCAGGGTCTGGGTGGTGCGGGGCAGGGCGCTGAGGTCCTCCAGATCCTCCAAGTCCTCGGAGATTAGGTCTTCCACGAGGTCGTCCTTGTCGCACTCGGGGCAGACAAGGTCGGTTGAGCAGTTGGGGCACTCGGCGTCCACGTCCCCCTCGTATTCGAGGCGGTAGGTCACTTGGGCACCTCCTTGTTGAGCCACCGCTGGACGGCGACGGCAAGGGCGGAGCCGATGTTGCTGTGGCCGTTGGAGCGCAGGAGAGCAAGCGGGATGTGCTCGCTCTTGAGGCCCATGGGGTCGAAGGTCAGGGGAGTGGGTTCGGCTCCCTCGATCTCGCAGCCGCAGGAGGTGCAGAGGATGATCCAGTGGTCGGGGTGCTCGGGGTCGCGGTCGTCGTAGAGCCTGGGGCTTGGGGAAGCGCAGGAGCAGAAGGGGAAGCACGGCCCGGAGTGGGGCTCGTGGCCGCACTCGGGGCAAGGTGGCTTTGGGTGGTGGGCTGGACCGTTCTCCGGGTTGTTTCCGGGGTAGTGCAGCCGCTTGGGGTTGAGGATCATGCCACACCAGCAATGGACTTTGTGGTTGGCCATTGGGGCTCCTTTCTGGCAGAGAGTGGGTGCCGGGTCCAGTCCCCCAACCCAAGCCATTACGCTTTCTCTGGGAGCCTTAGGGTGATTGCCAGTCTGGAACCCGGCGGTCGGCACCCCGGCGACGAACCGGCGGCGTGGTTTCCCCGAACTGGCCGTTACGTGATGGGGCTCTGGGGACTGGGTGCGCGGAGTGGCAGTGGGGTAGAATCTAGTTGAGATGGGCACTGGGAATGGGCACGACCCAGAGTGGTTGAGGCTGCTCAAGAGCAAGTACGCGCGTGTAGTGCCGAGCAGGGTTAAGAAGTTCTTCGTGGCTTATGCGTCTGAGACCGCGCTCGACCCTACGAAGGCAGCGAGGCTAATTGGATATGCTCATCCGAACACGCAAGGGCCGAGGCTCATCAAGAAGTTCCCTGATGTAGCTGAGGCGTGCGCTGAAGCCTGGAGGGAGGCGTGCGGCGTTAAGCCAGATGAGTTGCTCATGCATCTGGCCGAGGTCATTAGGGACAAGGACCATAAGGACAGAATGAAGGCGATCGAGCTTAACGCCAAGGTCCACGGAATGCTAACCGAGAGGACCCCTTGCTGCCTGAAGACACCAAGGACTGAGTAGCTTTACGGAATCACTAATTATCGGAGGCCCCAACATCTGGGTCTCACTCAGTAGCCAAATCCACGCGACTCCCAGTGGGGGGTGCGCTCCCTCTAGAACCTGCTCCTGGAGCCCTCTTCAGCCCATCTTCTATGTATAGGCGCGGCGGGGAAACCATCCCGCCCATTCGTCGATGGGCCATGCACCGCTTCAATCTGCTCGTGCCCCAGGCTGCGAGGACGCGGTTCCCCGGCCTGGACGAGCGACTGACCGCAGTCGCTACGCTGGCGGCGATCGAGATCGACCTCGCCGCTGACCCCGACTTCGCTTACCACGCCCCGACGATGGACCCCCACGAGGACATCGGCTGCAAGCCGGTCCCCGACGTGGACTATCGTCGGTTGCTGGACTCGGACCTCGTGTTCGAGGACGACTAGGACCCCGTGAGAGCCCGCGCCCCGCTACAGGGGCGCGGGTAGCATCACGGGCGGGAGAGACGGCACCCGCGTTGCCGTCACCTGTCGTTCGCGGCATGTGGCCCCGTGTGACCGCGACGGACGTTGATGAACGGGGCTCGGGCGGGGTGGGGAAACCACTCCGCCCATTCGTCGTTAGAGTGCCGGGGCCACAACCTCCGGCCCCGGCGAGGAGGTTAGCATGGCGCTACTGCCCAAGCCGGAACCCGTGAAGGCGAGCAAGCCTCGCGGGAAGTCGAAGACCAGCGACGGCGCGAAGGTGATCCACGAGGGCACCGTCGAGCCGATCGCGGGCTGGGTCGTCAAGTTCCTCATCGTCGAGGACAAGGCGAAGGCTAGCCCCCGGAACCCGGACGGTCGTTTCTTCGTCCTGCCGGGTCCCGGAGTCGGCGCTCCGGAGAAGCGGGCCTGCCACAGGCTGCTGCTCTACCGCGCGCTCGCCGACACGGTCTACGGCGACTGACGCACACTGGCCCGCCCCCGCCCGGGGGCGGGCCTTTTTTTTTGTCTCACCCCCCGGCCCCTGGAACCGGAGTCACAGACTCCGAGTAAATTGCTACTACTCCACGCAACCACAGCATTCTGAAAAACATGCTTGCCATAACGGCAAGCACGCCCTATAATCTCCTCATGACGCCTGGGGCTCGACAATGAATGACCAGCGCCCCCTCTACGAGGGCTTCCATCTCCTGGTCTACCCTTCCAACAACGACGTGGAGTCCTGCCCCGACTACCGTCAGTTCCAGTTCGACCTCGCCTGCTTCCTCCTGGTCTACCCTTCCAACAACGACGTGGAGTCCTGGACCGAACTCGGCTCCACAACCGCCGACGCCATCTGGCGGGCCATCTCCGCCTGGGACTCCGTCGTCGACCAGGAGTCCTGGAAATGAAGTGGACCCAGAACCTCTCCGTGCCCCGCACCTTCCACGCCTCCTTCGCCATGTCCGAGCACCTGGAGAAGATCCAGCCCTTCCTCCACCTTCACACCCTCGTTCTCGGGCAGGCTGGCAAGGCACCCGCCAACTCCCACCTGGGGCAGACCATCGACGGTCGCCTCTGGGACGCTCTCGGCGAGTTCACCAACGCCCACGGCTTCAACCTCATGATCAACGGATGAGCGAAGAAGACCTCTACTACGCTGGCCCCGACCAGCCCGCCGACTGGCCCTTCGTGAACGTCTCCTACATCCTCGTGGGATCCGAGTCCGAGGTCCTCACGGGGGTGTCTCTCGCCTCCAAGATGTGCATGATCGTCGACCACTTCGTCACCGACCTCGTGGAGAAGGGACTCCTTGCCGACTATCAGCCCGAGTGAAGCCTACCGCTTGACCGGCGAAGTCATCACCCTCGGATCCGGTCGCCCGAGCATCATGATCCAGATCATCTGGATGTCAGGGATCGGAGCATCTAGAATGCCGGGCGAAGTAGCCAATCCCGTCGTCAAGGTCTTCCACGAAGTCGCAGACGACTTTGTCCCTCTCATTGAGGAGTACCGTGTTCGAGAAGCATATGGCCGGGTCACCTAGCCCTAGCGGACTGGACATCCTCGGGGAGGACTACCTCCTCGACCGTCCCTACACCCAGGCGTTCTTCCTGTGCTTCGGGGAACTCCTTCCCCAGAACCCCAGGAAGACCCCCTTCTACTACGGCCCCATCCAGCAGTTCGAGGCCAGGATGAGGACCGCGAAACTCGTCCCCCCGGCTCCCGCTGTCATGGGCACCTTCGGGCTGATGGAGAAGATCACCGGATGAACCCGACACCCAAGAACATCCAGGTCCTCCTTGCCCATCTCGCCATCGCGCAGCCCATGCTGTGGCTGCCCAACCAGGACCGGTTCGGGAACTCCCTTCCTACCTGGGATGGCTACAGGTTCACCGAGGAGGACAAGTCCATGGCCTTCGGCATCGGGTGGCTCCTCTCCGGGCTCCCCGGCGGGGGAGAGATCCGCCACGGCGAGTACTCCTACGAAGAGGAGCCCCACTTCGCCATCGAGACTTCTCAGTTCGCCTGGACGATCTGCCTCCGGGCAGCCGCTCTCCTCCGGGCCATCCACGAGGAGGACAACTGGACAATCTGAACCAGAAACGCTGCCGCTACTGTGGTCGGCGCATCCGCCCCGAGCGCCGATCGAGGACGGACATCTGCTCCATCTGCGACCGGATGTCCAAGGCGTGGAAAGACAGGAAGGAAGCCCGGAAGGGACTCAGACCCTATGGTAGGTGAGTTCGCCAACCTCTCCGACGTGCTGAAGCAGGTCTACTCCGCCAAGATGTTCACCGACATGGTGAACAAGGAGTCTGCCTTCCGAGACATGTTGGCGAAGGCCCATTGGGGTTCGGTGCTGTCTCCAGAGATGATCTCCGTCCAGCTTGCCGCCCTCCTCGGCGAGGTCCCCATCGACTGCGACGAGCACGAGTGGGACGAGTGGGATCCCGAGATCCTCACCTGGGTGTCCGATGTCTGGGACAACAACAGGTGGAGGTACCTTGAGGAGTGGAGGGATGGTACGCTAGAGTCCAAGCATGAAGCCCGCAGTTCCGCCGCTGGAAAGGCTCATCGACGATCCCGGGGCTCGCGCCAAGCTCACCATCCCCCAACTCAACGAACTCCTCTCAAAGCTCAACAGCCTCGCCGTCGGCCTCGGGGCCGCTCCCGATCTACCATCTAGCCCCGCCGAGTTCGCGGTCCAGTTCTCTCATGGCGTGTGGAAGCACGCCATGCACCTGGACTACATCTCCCAGAAGCTGGTGGAACTGGAGAAGCGCAACGTCCGCAGGATCCTCGTCTCCCTCGGTCCCCGCCACGGCAAGTCCCTCCTGATTGACACCTACCTCGCTCGCCACCCAAGGGACAAGGTGATCCTCGTCGGCTACAACGAGACGTTCGCCCGCCAATGGGGGGCTGACTGCCGCGACCTCGTCATCGAGTACGGCGACAACCTCAACCTTCGCGTCCACCCTGACCGGACAGCCGCCAACGACTGGTCACTCACCAGCGGCGGAGGCATGATCTGCGTCGGCTACGGCGGCTCCCTCATGGGTAAGGGCGCTGATCTGATGGTCCTCGACGACGTGGTCAAGAGCGCCGAGGAAGCAGACTCCCAGGTCTACCGGGACAAGATGTGGGAGTGGTTCCAGTCCTCCGCGCTCACCCGTCTCCAGCCGAACGGCTGCATCGTCGGGGTCATGACGAGGTGGCATCAGGATGACCTCTTCGGACGCATCATCGACAACTACGGCGACCAGTGGGAGATCATCAACATCCCCTCCCTCGCCGAAGAGAACGACGTGCTCGGACGAGCCCCCGGAGATCCCCTCTGGCCCGAGTTCCACACCGACGACCCCACCTACGAGATCCGCAAGAACAGCATGTCTCCATACTGGTGGTCCGCGCTGCACCAGGGTCGTCCAACGCCAGAAGGTGGAGGACTGCTGAAGAGGGACTGGTGGAAGTACTACTACTCCCTCCCCGAGGCTCCGGATCAGTGGATCCAGACCTGGGATCTGGCCCTGAAGGACAAGGAGGAGAACGACTACTCCGTGGGGCAGGTCTGGGCCAGGAAGGGGGCTGACATCTTCCTGGTGGCCCAGGTGCGCGACCACTTCAACATGGGCCAGGTCATCTGGCACATGAAGAACTTCACCACCAAGTACCCCCAGGCGCTGGCCAAGCTGGTCGAGGACACGGCCATGGGGCCTGCCCTCAAGAGCACCCTCACTCACGAAGTACCTGGCATCATCCCCGTACCCGTGAAGAACACCGCCAAGCGGTCCCGCGTCGAGGCGATCGTTCCCCTCGTCCAGGCTGGGAACGTCTGGCTTCCCCAGAACGACGACAACACCAAGGCCCGCTGGGTCTGGGAGTTCGTCGAGGAGTGCGCCCAGTTCCCCAAGGCTGCCTACGACGACCAGGTGGATGCCTTCACGCAGGGCGCTGCGTACCTCCAACCCGAGGGCTGGCGGGATCTCCGCCGTGCCGCACGCGAAGTGACACCTCCACCTCCTGTTGCTTCAGAGGTTCGCTCCAAGGATTTCAGGAAGTGGCTCAAGAAGGGGCGCAGGCAGGCCGCGCAACGCTGGGCACACAACCAGACCAGAGGCTCGGTCATGCGGAAGCAAGCCCCACGCTGGTGATTCATGAATCTTCTCGTCTACGTCGGGAAGAGGAAGCACTGGGCCATCGCCCAATCGAACTGGAACTACTTCCTCGGCAACAAGGTGCAGTTCCACGGCGTCTCCCACATCGTCAAGGCCGTTGGTCGTGAGGGATTCCAACCAGTCGTCCACCTGAAGAAGGCGTGAAATTACCCCAAGGGCTTGACAGCCATGCTCTTGGGGAATACCCTCCGGAATGAGAGTGGCCCCCGGAGATCTTGGCTCCTTCTTCGGGGAAGGCGGTCCTGGGGCGGGGAGTAGCAGAGGCTCCCCGCCCCGCTTTCTCTCGCCCTTCGGGTCCAAAGGGCAAGCAGGCAGTGCGGGGTCTTGCCGGTTCTTTCCCCGAGTCCACTGCTCGATCGAGAACCGGCTTCACCTCCCAAGCAGTTTGGTACACTAGAACCACCATGTGGTTCTCGAAAACCCGTGCGCTCCAAGACCTTGTCGCAACCCTCCGTGCCGAGAACTCGGACCTTCGAGCGCAGGTCCGCTTCCTCACCCAGACAGCCCACGATCGTGAGACCAAGCTGATCGACCGGATCCTTGCCGTGACTCACCCGGCTGTCCACCGCGAGATCCATCCACTTCCACCTCGTCCTATTGCTCCACCGCCTGGAAACGGAGAGCAACAGCGAGTGTGGCAACCTGGCGTGGGGATGACTCCCCCGCCTGCACCGCGTCCTGTCGTAGCTGGGACGGCCACACCGCCGCCCGAGCCAGAAGAGAAGGCAGAACCGGAAGATGCCGCTTAACGGTGCGACGGTAGACAAGAACACCCTCTTCAGATTCCCCACCATCGACGCCGATGAGGACTACATCATCGGCTTCCGTGACCGCTACTTCCAGCGGTTCTCACAGTACCGCAACCGACACCTCACGCGCATCGCCCTGGGGCTCTACTACGAACTCGGCAAGCAGTGGATCGAGCGCGACTGGGAGGACACCTTCGAAGGTGTCCGCAGCTTCGCCTTCAAGGAGATGCAGCCCACCTCGGAGATCGAGCTTCCCAAGCCGGTCACCAACCGCATCTCTCCCGCCGTCGACATCGAGTTCGCCACGCTCTCCAAGCGCCAGTGGAAGCCCAAGGTCGTCACCGGCACTCGTGATCCCCGTGCCCAGGCTGCGACGAAGGTCGCCAACGATGTCCTGAACGATCGCCTGGAGAAGCTCCATTGGGCCGACAAGAGAGACCGCTTCATCCGCAACGTCATCATCTTCGGAACCGGGATCATGAAGTCGTTCTGGAACGAATCCTGGTCCGAGCTAGCCTGGGTGGCTGTCGATGCCCTCCGGTGCTCGTCCTGCGGTGCTCTCTACTCCGAGCCGTACACGAAGGAAGGAACACCGATCACGGTCTGTGTCGCCTGCGGCGGTCCCTTGGAGCAGCAGGACCTCACGGAGGAGGAATCTCTCCAGAAGGACATCTTCGCTCGTCCGCTCGGGCGCACCGTCCCCAAGGGTGGTACTGACATCGAGGTCATCTCCCCCTTCGAGTACTACCCACAGAACGGTGGGGTCGGCTACAACAACCTCTCCGCCGTCATGCACGGCATCTGCAAGGTGCGCTCCCTCGACTGGATCGAGGAGCACTACCCGGATCTCATCGACCAGGTCGAGCCCGAGTCCCCCGAGGAACTCATGCGCTTCCACCCGTTCCTCGGCGAGTGGGACATGATCGGGCGCTTCGACTACGGCATGGACGCTGGCATCTACGATCACCATGCCCAGGTGTACGAACTCATTCACTACCCCTCCTTCCGCCACCCCGAAGGCAGGAAGCTGGTCCTCATCGGCAACCGTCAGTCGCTGATCGCAGAGAACACCGTTCTCATGCAGCGCATCGAGGACCAGAGGGGTGTGGCCGAGGTCCCCTCGGTGATGATCACCTCAGCAGTCTGGAAGGAGCGCGAGGGGGAGTTCTGGGGCAAGGGACTCCCCGACGACCTGATCTCGCCGCAGAACCGAATCAACGGGATGGACGCGCAGACGATCGAGGCTCGTGAGCGCATGGGCTCACCGAACCTCTTGATCCCGGACGATGCCGACCTCGATGGTCCGGAGTTCAACGCTGCCTACGGCCTCGGGAAGCTCTTCCGCTACCGCGTCTCCCCGCTCAACCCCCAGGCCAAGCCGGAGGTCTTCGGCTCCATCCTCATGCCTCAGGGGGTCTACAACGAGAGACAAGCCTGCATTGATGACATGACGGCGATCGTCGGTCCCGCCGACATTGAGGTGGGCGAAGCGCCGCGAAACGTCACTACCACGTCCGGGCTACAGATCCTGGGTGAGCAGGCTGAACGGAAGAGGGCAACCCGCGAGCGTGGGATTGTGTCCTCACTCGAAGCAACCTGGGAACACCAGTTGAAGCTCCTGTGGGTCAACCGTGTGGATCCAGATACCTACGAGGCCGCCAATCCCGATGGTGGCTGGGAGATCAAGCAGTACGATCGGGAAGCCATCGCGGGCCAGACCAAGGTCAAGGTCGAGAAGCAGGCGTACGTCGACCAGTCGGTCATCATGAGGGAGGCCACCCGCGAGGCGCTGACGGACCAACTCTACGACATTACTTCCCCGCTGGCTCGCAAACGGGTCTTGGAGAACATGGGGCTCCCCACCGACATCAATGAGGACTCCTCGCTCCAGATCGACAAGGCCAAGCAGCAGTGGGTGGACTTCGTGGACGAAGGGAGGATCCCCATCATCGACCCCTCCATCGACAACCACCAGATCAGGTTCCAGACCCTTGGCACCATGCTCCTCCAGGATGAGGGGAAGCAGATGGCCCGCGCCGCCTGTTGGGATCAGATCCTCCCCCTCATCGCTGGTTGGGAGGAGGAACTGGCCAGGATGGAAGCGGTCGACAGGCGCACCCGTGACTTCTACGGTGGTGAGCCCCCTTGATCCAGTACAAGGACCAGATGCAGCGGTACGAGGCGGCGTCCGCAGTGGCGATGGACGCGGCTGGGCCTCAAGGGGACAACCCCGATGCTGCCTCTCAGATCCCGCCTCCTCCACAGGAGCCTCCCGCTCCGATCTTCATGCCCCGCCAGATGGAGATCAAGATCCTCGGCGTCTGGGATCAGATGATCCAGAAGCGCACGATGGGCTCCCCGCAACCTGGCCTTCAGGGCATCATCACCACGAAGGCGGCCCAGACCATGGAAGATCCTGCGCTCGTGGCGCAGAGAGTCGAGGACTGGCTGAAGTTCCGCGCCGTCGTAGACGGCTACCGCTTGATGTCCCAGAAGGAGATGATGGGGCCGCCTGGAGCGGCTCCACCTGCGCCCGGGTCTACCCCAGGCACTCCTGCGGAGGGAGGCGTCTGATGGCCACACGAGTCGATCCAAAGTCCCTGCCGGTGGTGAAGAACTTCGGGCGCAGGAACTACGGCACGACCGTGGGCCAGCAGGTTGTAGGGCTCGCCGATCTGGAAGAGGACGACCACGAACTGG
>WOR8_10001203_pt1 | contig 26288 bp, 22 predicted proteins | sample DeeMarSeWOR38_10_FD_19890 | JGI IMG/M metagenome (IMG submission 19890) | reverse complement strand
CAAACATCCTTATAAAATCGTTAATTTGAATCTCGTTCGAATCGGTAGTGTTACTCCTGTTCTTCCGTCTTTTCCTGTATTTGGTCGAGCTGCAATCCGAAGCGGTCGAGTTTCTTCTGCCCCTCGTCATATTGACCGTAAGCGTTTCGCAGGTGTTTGCCGAGGATATCCCAGGTGCTGCCGAAATCGGCGAATGAGGAATTTAGCTTCTTTAAGTTCTGCCGGATTTCGGCGGCCTGCTTTTCTATCTGCAGGCCGTGCAGGCCCATCGCTACCGTCATCAGATATGCGTACAAAAGGTTAGGTGAAACCGGAATCACTTTTTTGTCGAAGCAGTACTGCAATAAATCATGCGTCTCGCCTGCATACCTGACAATCGTTTCGTAATAGATATTCTCGGCAGGGATATACATAATTGCAAAGTCCAGCGTGCCCTCGACTGGTCTTATATAATCGCCTGCAATCTTGTCGATATGATTGGTGACGTGTTTGATGAATTGTCTGCGAAGCCTTGTTTTTTCCGTTTCGGTTTCGGCTTTTACGATTTCTTCAAATCCAGGCAGCGGAAACTTGGCATCAACGGACACCGAGAAGCTGGGCATTACTATTAGGGCGTCCACAATCTTGCCGTCCTTGAATCCATGCTGGAGTTTATAGCTGTTTTTTGGCAAAATTTGAGAGAGAAGATTTTCAAGCGACCATTCGCCCATCTGGCCCCTAAGTTTTGGAGAGCTAAGGATATCCTGGAGTCGCCTTACTTCGGTACCAATCTGCATCATCTGTTTATTCGTGCCCTGCAGTTCGCCGATCTGGGTATGCAGCTCGCTTAGTGTCTTCTGGCTCGATTGCAGGCTCTGATTGAGGGTATTCTGCCCGGTCTGTAAAGATTTGTTCAGGCTTTCTGTGGTTTTGTCCTGGGCAGCTTTCAAAGTTTCCAATTGCTGCTGTAGAAGGTTGATCGAGGCCTGCTGACCGGCCATTTTTTCGGCATTGGCGGAATTGGAGATAATCAGCCAGACTAAAAGCCCCAGCATGACCAGAACCAGAACAACTATTATGACAGTTAAAATCAGCTCCATCTAATTACCTTATCTAAAGTTATTTTGATTATAAAATGCAATCGGCCATTCGTCAAAGACCAAAGGCAATTGCTTAGATTCGTAGAAAAATATTGCTATGTTCGTCGAACCTTTGTATTGTCCTGACAACAGGTTCCGATGGATTAAAATAGGTTTTTTAAATGGAGAAAATAAAATCGGTTATATTCGATTGGGGAGGGGTATTGATAGACGACCCGAGGCCCGGGCTATTAAAATACTGCTCCAAGGCTTTTGGCGTTCCGCTCGAAGATTACACGCCGGTACACGATTCGTTTCTGGATGAATTCCACAAAGGTATGATTAGCGAAGAGAGATTCTGGCAGCAGATAACCGATAAGCTGGGCAAACCGATGCCGTCTGCACAGTCGCAATGGTATGATGCTTTTCGTTCCGCGTATGTGTCAAAGCAGGAGATGTTCGGCCTGGCTTCTTCGCTACGCTATAAGGGTTATAAAACAGCACTCTTATCCAATACGGAACTGCCGGCGGTAAGATTTTTTCATGAGCAAAGTTATAATATGTTCGACTTGCTCATTTTTTCGTGTGTAGAAAGGGTGATGAAACCCCAGCGTAGGATCTACGAAATTACGCTTCAGAGGCTCGGTTCGAAAGCCGGTCAGACAGTCTTCATCGACGACATACAAGATTACATACGGGCAGCAAAATTAATAGGCTTAAATACAATTCTTTTTGAGAGCATTGATCAGGTTAAGGGTGAATTGGCAGATTTGGGGGTAGAATAAGTTGTTGATGAATTTTTCAGAAGCGTTAGAAAACGATAGAATCATTTTGCTGGATGGCGCCATCGGCACGGAACTGGACAAGCGCGGCCTGATGGGCCGAGCGAGCAATAATCTCGATGCGCCGGAAACGGTGCTCGAGATTCAGCGAGAGTACATCGACTGTGGTTGCGATGCTCTGACGACAAACACTCTGACGATGAACCGTATCTTTATCGAAACGCATAACCTCAGCATTTCCGTGCAAGATGTGAACAAAGCCGGTGTCGAACTGGCGCGGCAGGCAGCAGGTAAGGACCGATTTGTCCTTGGTAATATAAGCTCGACGGGTCAACTGCTCGAACCATACGGTAATTATAAGGAATCACAATTCTATGCGGCCTTCAGGGAACAGGCCGGCATCCTGGCCGAATCGGGAGTTGACGGATTTTTAATTGAGACGATATTTGATTTGCGTGAAGCGATTTGTGCCCTTCGTGCGTGCAAAGAGAACTTCTCGCTACCTGCGATTGTTTCGATTGCGTTTATGACCGAGGAAAAAGGCGGCAGGACGATGATGGGCGACTCGGCGGAACAATGTGCCAAGAGTCTCATGGATGCCGGGGCGGATGTTGTCGGTGCCAATTGCGGCGAGCTTGACCCGGCTCAGATGTCGGTTGTCGTTTCTTATCTTAAATCGGCTACGACATTGCCTGTTCTGGCGCAGCCAAATGCGGGCAAACCCAAATTGATTTCTGACAAGACGGTTTTTGAGATGGCTCCGGCACCTTTTGCGACAGGAATTGCCGAGTGCATCCGTGCTGGAGCGAGGCTTGTGGGTGGATGTTGCGGGACATCACCTGAGCACATTCGTGCTGTAGCTGGTATGCTGGAACATTAATAGGAAATGGCTCACTATCATCTTGTCTTCCTGAAAAAGCCATATCTGGATATGATTCTGGAAGGTCGAAAGCGTGTCGAATTGCGTCTTTACAAATCAAAGCATCCTGCTTTCGGACGGGTTTTTGCCGGCGATAAGTTATTTTTGAAAATCAGTTCCGGGCCTGTCTGTGCAACAGCAACCGTTAAGGCAGTCAGGAGTTTTGAGAATTTGACACCGGAAAGGATTATGGGCCTGAAGCAACGATACAATCACGGTATCGGTGGCGACGACGAGCACTGGCATAACAAGATGGACAGTAAATATTGCCTGCTGGTTTGGCTCAAAGGTGTTAAGGCTATCGAGCCTGTGCGAATACAGAAAAAAGACTGGCGAGCATGGGTGCTTCTTACTGAGAAAAAGGACTTTGGTCTATTGAAAAACGCTGCTATAAGAAATCTTAATGAGTAACCGCTGGTTGTGTTTTTGTGATATTTTCTCGAAAGCTGCAATAAATCCTTCACATGAATTCGTCTATATCCCCTAACGAAGAGAATCTATGCTTTAAGAACGCAAATGAAATCTGATTTTGAAAGGAGCACAAGATGGTAAAGAAGATTATGCTGGTTATTCTGGCAGCGGCATTATTGTTGGCGATTGTAGAGACTTTAACGGCTCAGCCGCCCGGCGGTAGAGGGCCCGGGGGCAGGCGAGGTGGTGGCTTTTCGTCTTTTGAAGGGAATGCACCTTTGCCTGCTAATGAACAGGAGAAAAAGATTTTGAGCGTCCTTGAGGATATGGACCAAAACCAGAGCAGGGGGATGATGAATGTGCCACAGGAAGACGGTAGGATTCTGCGATTGCTCACTGAGTCTGTTGGAGCAAAGCACGTTGTCGAGATCGGCACTTCCAACGGGTACTCGGGTATATGGTTCTGCCTTGCCCTGCGAACCACAGGTGGAAAGCTGACCACTCACGATATTGATGAAGGCAGGGCTTCATTGGCCCGTGAGAACTTCAAACGGGCCGGTGTTGATAATATGATCACACTTGTCATGGGGGATGCCCACGAGACGGTCACGAGAATCAAAGAGCCTATCGACGTTCTATTTATTGATGCGGACAAAGAAGGCTATCCGGATTATCTTAAAAAATTGTTGCCGTTAATTCGTCCTGGGGGGCTGATTCTTTCTCACAACATTAACAGTACAGGTCAGGACTTCATCGATGCTATTACCAAGAATCCCAACTTAGAGACGCTTCAATTACAGGGAGTTACTGTGACACTTAAAAAACGCCAGGGCGAATAAACGAGTTGTCGTTTTAACTTAGCTCTGAGGGCGATTTCCTTATATTTTTATGGCAATTTGCGACGAATCAGGTTAAAGTCCGCTCTTGGATTTGTTTGGATTAATCCGCGACAGACGTTGTTGAATTATAAATAATCGCGATTTTAAAGGGAGCGGCAAATGTCAAACAGGATCATCTCGGTTGTAGCAGTGGTGGTCGTGTTAGCAGTAGCTGGGTGCCTGATCGCCCAAAAGGTAGAGAGCGAACCTGGCGTTGGGAGAATGCACGAGAAGAGAATCCTCAACGTGCTTGAGGAGATGCTTCATGACCAGTACAGTGCTATGCTTAGCGTTCCGCCGGAGGACGGTAGAGTGCTGCGATTGTTAACCGAAGCGACCGGCGCTAGACACGTGGTGGAAATCGGCACTTCCAACGGTTACGCATCTATCTGGTTCTGTCTGGCACTGCGGACTACCGGTGGTAAACTGACCACGTTCGAAATTGATGCCCGGCGAGCTTCACTGGCCCGGGAGAACTTCAAACGAGCCGGCGTCGATAAGCTTGTGACACTTATCGAGGGTGATGCGCACAAGAAAGTGACTGCGCTCAAGGAACCTATCGACATTGTTTTTATCGATGCTGATAAGGACGGCTATCTCGACTATCTGAACAAGCTGCTACCGTTAGTGCGGCCGGGAGGGCTGATTCTGGCCCACAATACAACCGATGTAGCTTTGCAGATGCAGGATTATTTAAAAGCGGTTACGACAAATACGGAATTGGAAACCATTTTTCTGCATGAGCAAACCACCGGTATCGGCGTGACGCTTAAAAAACGACAGGTAAAATAAATAAAAATGTGAATGTAAGGTGAGTTTTTATAAATGATTTCTTCTGAGAGAAAAGAACTGTCACGACGTAATTTTTTGCGTCAAGGTCTTAGTGTTGCAACCGGTGCCGCTACTGCCGCAGTTTTAACTTCATGTGATTCTTTGAAGACGGCAGAAAATAAAAAACGTGTGGGACAAACGCGTTTCGGATTTACGACCTACCAGTGGGGCAAGGATTGGGATGTGCCGACGTTAATTACAAATTGCACAAGAGCCGGGGTATTCGGCGTCGAGTTGCGAACCAGCCAATCCTATGCTCATGGTGTCGAATTGGAACTTAATGCGGAGCAGCGCCGCGAAGTCAGAAAGAGCTTTAAGGATAGTCCGGTCACACTTGTGGGTATTGCTACCAGTGAGAGGTACGATTCACCCGAAAAGGCGGAACTCGACTCGGCGATAGAAAATACAAAGGCTTTTGTCAAGCTCAGCCAGGATGTCGGCGGTGGCGGCGTGCGTGTTTTCCCGAACAGTTTTCACGATGGTGTGCCACGGGAAAAGACCATCGAGCAGATTGCCAAAGCTCTGAATATAGTCGGCATGTTCGCCGCCGATTATGGGCAAGAGATTCGCCTGGAAGCACACGGCAATGCAGGCGAGCTGCCGACCATCAGAGCAATCATGGACCAGGTTGATCAGCCAAGTATTCGGGTGAAGCTCAACAGCGATGTTAGGGACACCAAGGGCGAAGGATTCGAATCTCAATTTAATCTCGTCAAAGATTTACTGGGCGAGACGCTCCATTTGCATAATCTGAAAGATACGGAATTTCCGTACCAGCTCCAAATGGACTTGTTGGTGAAAATGGGCTGGAGCGGCTGGCAACTGCTGGAAGTTAGCGATAAAGTCGAGGACAGAGTTCAGGCGCTGTTAGAGCAGCGCCGGATCTGGGATCGAATTCTGGCCGTATCTCTGAAAGTTTAGAGGAATTTACTAACTGATAATCAACAAAGAGGTGCCGGATTTGGAGAAACGCACTATGAGTCTAACACCCGATGAAGAACTGCAAAGAGGATTTGGTCTGTCAACAGCAACCTACGTCGTAATAGCCAGCATGGTGGGGACTGGAATTCTGGTCTCACCCGGATACATGATGGTTACATTGAAGAATTACCCTGTAATATTCGGACTTTGGGCCCTCGGGGGTTTACTCGCTTTGTGCGGAGCTCTTTGCGTTGCGGAATTGGCAGCCGCTCTGCCCCGGGCAGGCGGAGAATATGTTTATCTTCGTGAAGCATATGGCCCAATGCCGGCTTTTCTTTCCGGCTGGACATCGTTTTTTTTAGGCTTTTCGGCACCGTTGGCAGTTGCCGGCTATATTTCGGCATTGTACCTGTTGACGCCATTTGGATTGGCCGATGATAAAGCCCTAGTAATCAAAATTACAGCCGCAGCAATCATCCTTGTGATTACATTACCAAATCTTGTTGGTCACCGCCAGTCCGCCTGGACACAAAACCTGACGACGCTTCTCAAATTTGGTCTGTTTGTAGCCCTGGTAGTACTGGCGTTTCTGTTCGGCAAAGGACGTCTTACAAACATCACCCAAGGGCAATCGATAGAGCAGACTCAGCTTGGAACAGCGGCTACACAGTTGTTCTACGTCATGTTTGCCTATAGTGGCTGGAACGCCGCCAGCTACCTGGCCGGAGAGGTCAAAAATCCGGGCCGGATTCTCCCGCGATCTCTGCTGTTGGGCGCCGGATTGGTAATATTATTATATCTGGCTCTCAATCTTGTTTTCGCTTATGCGGTTCCTTTGGACGATGTGGGATTTGACAATGCAGAGCAGGTTCCCCAACTCGCGGTCCAGAATCTTTTTGGGCCAAGGGCTTCCAGAATTTTTTCAATCCTCCTTGGATTGACGTTTCTGGCTACTGTGAGCGCTTTTATCATTACCGGCCCGCGCATTTACTACGCTATGGCTAAGGATGGTCTGTTCCCCTCGGTAGCAGCAAAAGTTAGCCAGAAGGGGCGGGTGCCTGTTTATGCCATGCTGGCCCAGAGTGTGTGTGCGATCACAATTCTATTCGCGATTAAAAATTTCAGGGATTTGTACCAGTATGCGGCTGTGGGATTGTCAATCTTTGCACTGTTGTTCATCGCCGCGGTATATGTTCTTCGGTGGCGCAGGCCTGAAATGGAACGACCTTTTCGCGTTCCCGGATACCCGGTTGTTCCAGCGGTCTTCCTAGCTGTGATCCTCTTTATGACTGTGTTTGCATTCAAGCAGTGGCGAATACCTTCGATATACAGCCTCGGGAGCATCCTCGCTGGTATTCCGGTTTATTACATCTGGTCGTCGGTGCGACGGCTTGTAAGATAAAGTTACCAGATACTACTTCTGATTCGACAGGCAGATTCTTAAAAAGAAAATAGTTCGGCTTGTCCGAAAAAAACACCCTTAATGACCTGAGAGGGAGATTTCTAATTTTCTAAGAATATTTTACCGAAATCTGAAATAAAATTCCTATCTAATCACGTCTTTATATACCGAAAACAATATAGGAAGATAGAAGCAGGGCTTATTGAGGGAATTTTAGAAGTGAAAAAGAGAATCAATACTGATATTAAAGCAGCAATTCTATTGATCATTGCTGAAAATGTCATTGCCCTGCGAAATGTTATTAGGGCTATAGTAACATCGATATCGAAGACAGTAAGGTTAAATGGAAGATCAATATTGCCGGATAGCAGGAAGAAGGCGTAATTCTGCAATGGGTGGAAATGCTGAAATTGAGTTTAGAAATCGTATTACCTGATAATCACCTGCTTAAAAGAACAATTGATAAATCGCAATAGTGCTGTTTAGCACATAACAGCCCTCCTTAAATTGCTGGATGTGTGTTTTTCTGATACACATCCAGTTTTTATAGATACGAATACTTGTATTGCTGGCTATTAAATGGGATTATTGCGAATTTGCTATCGCCATTGACTCGGGTAGTCGATGGAGCTAAATTGGATATTAAATTTTTTGCATAGAGCGTCGACAAGCACTTGTATTCTTTTTAGCTGGCAATCGGTTGGGTGTTTGGTTTTTCCATCAGCTACGATGCAAATTCGTATGACCTTTTTACCACCAATAGAGGTAGCGGGAGATTGTTTTAGCCATTTTTCTGTTGGCTGGATTTGGCCATCGCTGCCGCCTAAGCCGTTATATAAGCAAAAATGACAGTTGATATTATCTGGATTTTTCAGGCCGCTGAGTGATGCTAACTGCTCCAGGTTTCCGTTTTGTGTGCCGCTATAGTAAATTTCAATGCTATTCCAGTTGTCCGTGGATTGGTCGGTGCGGGAGGAAATAGCTTTTTTCACAGGATCAAGTTTGTAATATGTCCAGAGGGAAAAAGGGCCAGCTGATGGGGGATTATGGCCCATCGCCATCAACACGATCGCCCCAGTCGTCATCGAAGCCAGCAGTGTTGCTAAAACCTTTGCTACTCTAACCTGATTCGGCATAGCCTCGTCCTTGAGTTTTTAGAATTAGCGATCTTTTGGCAAAAAAATCATCCCTGATTGCGAATAATCCACAGGTGATTAGGTCCTCATCTCACACAAATGATAATTGCCCCGATGTCTACTGTACGACCTATTACGATATAAGTGCGAGATAAAACCTTTATCTAAGTTTTAGTATAATCCTTTATACAATTCTCATCGGCACCTGCCAATAGATTTCTCCAAATTTTGATGAAAATATCGAACATCTTGTAATAAAATACCTAAATAATCAGACTTCTCTGATTTGTTAATCTTTACATTAGCTAAATCTTCATTCGGAACTGACAATTTTCGTCGAAGTTTACTTGTTTTTGCCTATCGTTGTATTTATAAATTCCCGTCAAAAGCTGATTGTGTTTGGATTATGTTTTCTCCCTTACGAAAAGTTCTTACTTAACAGTTTGTTTGTTATAAATATGTTGATTAAAAGGATTATGGTTCGTATTATTAGTCTAATCATGTACAAGATGAAAGCTCATCGTGAAAAAACGGGCTGAATCGCAGGTTTTAACGCCGTGTTGACATTGTCGAGCATTATAATAGGAAGAGAAAAATGACTTCGGATTCTAATTATTACCAAGGGGGCTTTCAGTCATTATCTGAGGAACAAATCAGCCAGTTGGTCGGTCAGGGATGTACTTGTGAAGACTGGTCGAAAGTTCAGGTCGTCGAAGGCTTCAAGGCAGAAACCGTGAAATCAGCACATTTTTCCGGGGATGTTAGACTAGGAGTGTTTGAAAAACAGGTATCTTTCTTCGGTGGCGTTACCAGGCCGGCAGGAATTAGCGAAGCGACGATTCATAACTGCACGATTGGCAATAATGTTTATATAAACCGGGTGAGGAATTATGTAGCGAACTATCACATCGAAGATGATGTGGTCATAGAAAATGTTGAACTGCTTGCCACCGAAGGGGATAGCAGTTTTGGTAATGGAGTGGAAGTTGCTGCTGTTAACGAAGCCGGAGGCAGGGAAATACCAATTTTTGACAATTTATCTGCTCATACAGCATATATGATCGCGTTTTATCGTCATAAACCGAAGGTAATAGAAAGGTTACGAACACTGATAAGCGATTACACGGCTTCTGTTACCTGCTCAATGGGTTTTGTCGGTAAAGGAGCCAGGCTTGTAAACTGCCGGATAATCAAGAATGTCAAAGTCGGTCCTGCAAGTTTAATAGAGGGAGTCAGCAAGTTAGATAACGGTTCGGTCAATAGCGGTCCTGATGATCCGGTTTATATCGGACCAGGTGTTTTTGCGGAAGATTTTATAGTATGTAGTGGCTCTAAAATCACGGACGGTACAATCATATACAAATGTTTCATTGGTCAGGGTACTGTCTTATCCCGGCAATATTCAGCGGAGAACTCGGTGTTCTTTGCAAACTGTGGAGGTTTTCATGGTGAAGCCTGTGCTATATTCGCCGGGCCGTACACCGTTACACATCATAAGTCCACATTACTGATTGCAGGTTTGTTCTCGTTCTTGAATGCGGGTAGCGGAACGAATCAGAGCAATCACATGTATAAGCTTGGGCCTGTACATCAGGGTGTTATCGAGCGCGGCTCTAAAACTGCGAGTGATTCGTATGTGCTCTGGCCGGCGAAGGTTGGGGCGTTTACTGTCGTAATGGGCAGACATTACAGAAACTCGGACACTTCGGATCTGCCGTTTTCGTATCTGATTGAGCATGAAGACGAGAGCGTTCTCGTGCCGGGAGTGAATTTACGCAGCGTTGGGACCGTGCGTGACGCTCGAAAATGGCCGAAAAGAGACAGAAGAAAAGATCCGCGGAAACTCGATCATATAAACTTCAAGCTTCTGAGTCCTTACACGATTCAAAAGATGATTAATGGGCGTGATTTGCTCTGTAAACTTAAAGAGACATCCGGCGAAACGTCCGAATATTTCACCTACCATAGTGTTAAAATTAAGAATTCATCCTTAGACCGCGGCGTCAAATTATACCAGATGGCCATTGATAAGTTTCTGGGCAATTGTTTAATCAAACGTCTGGAAGCGAAACATTTCGAGAGCCCTGACGAGCTTATTGCTGTATTGAAGCCTCAGGCTGATATCGGCCCGGGTAGATGGGTAGATTTGGCCGGTCTGTTGGCTCCGGAAGAGGCTGTCGAAGCAATGCTTTCTAATATTGAAGATGGCTCTATTAGCTCTTTAGAGCATGTAGCGGACAGTTTTAAGGCGATGCATGAATATTACCCTGAATACGAATGGGCCTGGGCGGCAGATGTCTTACAGACTATTCAGGGTAAGACGATAGAGGAAATGACAGCCGACGATATCATTGAGCTTGCAGCAAAATGGAAAAAGGCTGTTGTGGAGCTTGACAATATGCTTTATGCCGATGCCAGAAAGGAATTTGCCGCTACTGCTCAAACCGGATATGGTCTCGACGGCTCGCTCGAAGAGAAACATGCCGATTTCGCACAGGTCAGAGGAACATTTGAAGAAAACAGCTTTGTTATGGAAATCGAAAAACATATCGCCGGAAAAACGGCCCTTGCAGATGAGTTGATTAGACGGATGGAACAATTGCGTCGTAACCAGCCCCAATTGAAGGTTTACTGACCGGTTTGGTTTTAAAATGATTTGCAAAATACCGGCATGTAATATATCATCTGCTAATTCCATTTTGCTGTTTTATTGGATAATTGGCATAAGTGATTGTCAAATAAGCTCTTACGGCATTAAGCAGGCAAATGAATAAGGGGATTGTTACGATTGATAGTACGCCTGTTGTTAATTTGACGGATGTTTACTTGAAAGCAAGAATATATTCAGGAGAAGTTAACTTATGAGATTGATTATTGAACCGGATTATGCGATAGCGTCCAAATGGATTGCAAATTACATAACCAAAAGTATCAATGAATTTGGCCCGACCAAGACCAAGCCTTTTGTTTTAGGGCTTCCTACAGGCTCTTCACCGCTGGGAGCTTACAAGGAATTGATAAAGCTCTATAAGAAAGGGACGGTTTCATTTGAAAATGTCATTACGTTCAACATGGATGAGTACGTGAACATTCCAAAAGATCATCCCGAAAGCTACCATTCATTTATGTGGAACAATTTGTTCAGCCACGTAGATGCTAAAGAGAAAAATGTGAATATTCTCAATGGAAACGCTTCGGATCTCGAAGCCGAGTGTGTGAATTATGAAAAGAAGATCAAGGAAGTTGGCGGTATAAAACTCTTCCTCGGGGGAATAGGCCCTGATGGTCATATCGCGTTTAATGAGCCGGGCTCATCACTAACGTCCAGAACTCGCGTCAAGACGCTTACCTATGATACGATCGTAGCCAATTCGCGATTCTTTGACAACGATATCAATAAGGTACCCAAAACGGCCCTGACTGTCGGTGTCGGCACGGTTATGGATGCCGAGGAAGTGCTTATTATAGTGAATGGCCATAACAAAGCTCGGGCATTACAGCACGCCGTCGAAGGCAGCATAAACCATCTTTGGACAATTAGCGCCCTGCAAATGCACCCGAAAGGGATTATAGTTTGCGACGATGAGGCCACAATTGAACTGAAGGTCGGAACGGCGAAGTACTTCAAAGGTATAGAGGCCGACAACCTTGATCCGGCTACGCTTTTGAATCCTGCCTGATCAGTCGAGCGGGTTGTTACGGATTATTTACATCAGCCGCAGGTTCTTTACCGGCAGGATAGACAATGTTCGCTTTGGCTTTTAGTGATTCGATATACTCTTCTGCGAGTTCGGATTGCTTCTTTTGCGTTAACTGTTTTATTATATTATCTTTGGCCTGGTCGAACGTGGTTATACCGGCCTCTTTGTAATCGGTGGTTTTGATGATGTGATAACCGTATTCGGTTTCCACAATCTCGCTGAACTGTCCGATTTCCAACTCGAAAGCGGTATTCTCAAAAGCCGGTGTCGTCTCACCTCTTGGAAAAAATCCCAAATCGCCGCCTTGAGGAGCCGAGGGGCAGTTGGAATGAGCTTTAGCTAATTCGGCAAAATCTGCTCCTTCTTTAATCTGCTTGAGCAGGTCTTCAGCCTTGGCTTTGGCGGTAGCTTTAGCCTTGTTCGGATCGGCGTTTGGATCTATGTTGGGATCGGCCAATTCTGGCTTGATTAGAATATGACTTGCCCTGACTTGTTCCGGCTGTTCGAATTGTTTGGGATTCTCATCATAATATTTCCTGGCATCTTCTTCTGTTACGTCAATTTTCCCGGCCCAATGTGACTGCATAAACTTATTGCGGGCCAATCCCTCTCGAACTTCCTCTTTTACTTCATCAAAACTCTGTCCGTATTCGGCCATTTTCTTCTTGAATTCTTCTATTGACAGGGGTTCTTTCTGTGAGGTGGCAATTTCTTCGATCATGCTCATCACCTCTTCATCCGTGATTACTATGTTTGCTTCTTTAACTTCTTGATCAAGTAAATGCCTGCGGATCGTTTGTTCGAGAAATTGTTCTCGGAGTTGTTTTTCGTACTGCTCGACTAACGTGGGTGGCAGTTGTGCAGACTGTTTGGCGATCATTTTGAGCTGGGATTGGACAAGTTTGTCTATTTCACTTTGGGGAATGTCAACTCCGTTGATAGTAACAGCGATATTGTCGACACCGGAATCGGTATCTTTTTTCTTACAGCTTAGACCTGAAACAGCAAGAAATATCGCAAGGCAGATTAGAATTTTCAAGTTAAGAGAACAACTTCTCATAATATATCCTTTCTCAGGTTCAAAAAATGAAAAAAACCCTTCACCGAGGGCAGCAATGCAAATTATGCCAAAAAAGAGCCAAATTGTCAAGTCTTTCTATCTTCCATCGTCATTGCTGTTATGCTACTTAATCGCATGTTGAGGTTATTTTCCAATATTATGTAAAAACACAACCTTTGTAATGGTATCGGTAAAGTGATAGAATACCCCCTTTGAAGCGGTTCGCGAACCGATTAGACTCTCGATTGCCATATAAATATCGAAGAAGTGTTTAGGAGTTATTTATGAAGAACGATGACGATAAATCGGCCCTGACCGGCAGAGAACTAGTGCTCAAAGCTCTTGAATACGAGCATGTCGACCGGATTCCTGTTGATTTGGGCGGTACTCTCGGCACTGGGGCCCACGTGAGCGTTATCGCCAGTCTTCGCCGGGCCCTTGGTCTTGATAAGCAGGGAACACCGGTTAAGGTTGTTGAGATTTATCAGATGCTCGGTGAGGTTGCTGCTGACCTGCGAGATATGCTAAGCATAGACGTAGTAAATCTCCCGGGACCGAAAAATCATTTCGGCTTTCCTGATGCTGATTACAAACCGTGGAAGACCTTCGAAGGCACGGAAGTACTGGTTCCGGGCAAGTTCAATACCGACCCGGAGTCTAACGGCGATATCCTACAGTACCCTCAGGGCGACAAGTCTGCTCCGCCGTCGGGCCGAATGCCCAAGGGCGGTTTTTATTTCGATGATATTGTTCGCCAGGAACCGATTAACGATGCCAAACTCGATCCCGCCGACAATCTTGAGGATTTTGCTTTAATTGGCGAGGAGGATTTGAATATCTATGAGCAGCGGGCGTGTGAGCTTTATGATAATACCGACCTTGCGATTACAGCAGGCTTTCCGGGGACGGCCTTCGGTGACATCGCTTTAGTACCGGCTGCTTTTCTCAAACATCCAAAAGGAATTCGTGACATCGAAGAATGGTACATCAGCACCGTTTCGCGAAGAGAATATATTAAAGAAGTCTTTGCCGGCCAGACAGAGATTGCAATCAAGAACCTTCAGCGGATTCACCAGGCCGTCGGCGACAGAGTGCACGTGGTCTGGCTCGACGGGACGGACCTTGCCGCTCAGAACACATTGTTCTGCAGCCCCGATACGTACCGGGAGCTTTACCTGCCATTCAGCAAAAAGCTCAACGACTGGATACACACCAATACGAAATGGAGATCAATGAAACACTGCTGCGGCGGATGCGAGCCGCTCATCGAAGGCTTCATAGAGGCGGGCTTTGATGTGCTCAACCCCGTCCAGACTTCCGCTGCAGGAATGGATCCGCAGAGTCTCGTTGACACGTACGGCGGCAGAATCGTCTTCTGGGGCGGCGGCGTGGACACACAGAAGACCCTGCCCTTCGACACTCCGGGCCGGGTCCGGCAGCAAGTGACCGAACGCCTGAAAATTTTCAATCAGAAGAACGGTTTCGTCTTCGCCACAATCCACAACATCCAGTGCAACACACCGACGGAAAACGTGCTGGCCATGTTCAAGGCGTTGGGACGGAATATCTCGGTAGGCAAATAAGGAATGCTGATAATTCTTTTGAAAGGAATTATAGAAATGCTTAAAAGAGCATTACTTCTTATTATCGTGATGTCATTGTTTGTTCTTAACGGCTGCAGTAGGGATACACAGCAGGAAATACAGGAATCCAGCAAAAGACTCATTATCGACTTAAACGGAACATGGGAAATCGCCGAAGGCGGTATGGATTCGATACCGAATGTTTTCGGGAAAAAAGTGACGGTTCCAGGGCTCGTCGATATGGCTCAGCCGGCGTTCGAGGAGGTCGGCAAAAAAAGTCCGAGACGCCAGGCCTTCTGGTATCACCGGACTTTTACCTTGGATAAAGACATTCCAGAAGTGGCAATACTGAAGATTCACAAGGCCAAGTACGGCACGAAAGTGTTCCTTAACGGCAATCTCGTCGGAGAGCATCTGCCGTGTTTTACGCCGGCTTTGCTTGATGTAAAACCGTTCTTAAATGATCCAGGCACTGAGAACAATCTCGTAGTCCGGGTAGGAGCCGACCGCGAATCACTGCCGGAGGGCATGCCGACCGGCTGGGACTTCGAGAAATATCTCTACATTCCCGGCATATACGATTCGGTTGAGCTGATTCTGACAGGTGCTCCGTATATCGAACGAATCCAGACCGTCCCGGATATCGAACTAGGCAGGGTGAAAGTCGTCGCGGAAATTGAAAACACAGGTGCACGTGAGTTTTTTGATTTGCACTTTCGATTACGTGAGGCCGGCACCGGTATAAACGTCGAAAGCGGTGCCGTAGGTGTCGCCAATGCGGCCGGGAAACAAAAGGTGAACGTGAGCTTCGAGATTCCCATTAAGTTCTGTAATTTATGGACTCCGGAAAATCCGTTCCTGTACAAGTTGCAATTGGCTACAGAGGGCGACGAATTATCAACAAGATTCGGCATGAGGTCGTTTAATTTCGACAAAGAGACCGGCAGGGCCGTCCTGAACGGAAAAACTTATTTTATGAGGGGAACCAACGTCTGCGTCTATCGATTCTTTGAGGACGCCAAACGAGGTGACAAGCCCTGGCGGGCCGAGTGGGTAAGAAACCTGCATCGCAAATTCAAAAGCATGCATTGGAACTCGATACGCTACTGCATCGGTTTTCCGCCGGAGATATGGTACGATATTGCGGACGAGGAAGGCTTCTTGATTCAGGATGAGTTTCCCATCTGGCTGCTGAGCGAAGCGCCGGAAAAACCTGTGGCCGAGAAGATAATCCCGGAATACACCGAATGGATGAAAGAGCGATGGAACCATCCCTGTGTTGTCATCTGGGATGCTCAGAATGAAAGTGTCACCGAAGAAACAGGCAAGGCTCTTCAGGCGGTCCGGCACCTGGATATGTCGAACCGCCCGTGGGACAATGGCTGGGCCGAGCCCCAGAGCCCCGATGACTGCGTTGAAGCGCATCCGTATCTTTTCATCAAGTTATTCAATCCGTCCTGGGGCCGTGCGGATTTCACCGGACTCAGAGACATGGTAAAAATCTCGGGAGTACCTCATTTGCAGGATGCCCAACGCAAGCTCGATGTACCTATTATAATCAACGAGTATGCGTGGCTATGGCTTAATCGAGATGGAACCACCACCTGTTTGACCGGGAGCGTTTATGAAAAACTGCTGGGTCCCGATTCGACCGCTGCAGAAAGGCGGCTGCTTTACGCACGCTATTTATCCGCCCTTACCGAATTCTGGCGAACACGCCGCGAATGTGCCGGCGTGCTGCACTTTTGTGGCCTTGGTTATTCGCGGGCAGGTGACAAACCACGCCCCGAAGGCGGCGCCACGAGCGACCATTTCATCGACCTGGGAAAGCTTACCTTTGAGCCAAACTTTGAACAGTACGTTCGCGATGCTTTTTCGCCCGTCGGATTGATGATTGATTTCTGGGCCGAGCAGCTATACGCCGGCTCACAGCAGCAATTCGAAATAGTGCTGATCAATGACCTGTCCGTGCCTTTTAAAGGGCCCGTCCGCCTCGCCATAGAGCAGGACCGAAAGACTATTGCTGAGAAAATAACTGATTGCTGGATCGATGCTCTCGACAGAGGTGTTATGAGCTTCGAGATGGAGATTCCGAACGAAGAAGGTCATTATCAGCTCATAGCAGAATTAATCGGCTCCGACGGCACAAAGGTTCGCAGTCTTCGGGATTTCAAAGTCCTGGCAACTCAGGAATGAAGTCGATTTGCAAACTTACCAGAAAAGGAGAAAATCGCCAATGAATAATCACTCTCATTCACGTCGTGCCTTTCTAAAAACGGCTGGTATGTACGCCTCCGGCCTCGTCCTGACAGGGTGTCGGACCAGTTCGCGAATCGCTAAGCCCAGAACAACCGGGAAAAAGCCCAATATACTCTGGATTACATGTGAAGACACCAGCCCTCGTCTTGGCTGCTACGGCGATGAGCTTGCCATTACACCAAATCTCGACAAGCTGGCAAGTGAAGGCATAAGATACACCAGGGCCTTTGCGACCGCTCCGGTCTGTGCACCATCCCGCTCGTGCCTGATTACCGGTGTATATGCGACTTCTCTTGGGACACAGCATCTGCGCTCCGAAGTTAAGCTGCCTGAAAAAATCAAGTGCTTCCCCGAATACCTTCGGGCGGACGGATACTACTGCACGAATAATCATAAGAAGGATTACAACTTCGTCGACGTCAACGTCTGGGATGAATCAAGCCCACAGGCGCACTGGCGTAACCGCCGCCCGGGACAGCCTTTTTTCAGTGTTTTTAACTTCGTCTCCACACACCAGGGACAGATTAACGGCTCCGACGAGGAATTTTATACAAAGTACAGATCGAAGCTCGAACCTGAAGAACGTCACGATCCGGCTGAGATCTCTCTGCCGCCGTATTATCCCGATACGGAATTTGTACGGAAGATCTGGGCTCGCTATTACGATTTGATAACTTTTATGGACAAACAGGTCGGTGAGGTACTTGACCAACTCGAAACCGACGGGCTGACCGATGATACAATCGTCTTCTTTTATGCAGACCACGGTCTGGGAATACCGCGATTCAAAAGGACGCTGTACGATTCAGGGCTGCACGTCCCGCTGATTGTCCGATTCCCAGAACGGTATCGTAATCTGTCACCGGGCTGGCCGGGTGATGCAATCGACAGCCTGGTCAGCTTCGTTGATTTTGCTCCGACTGTATTAAGTCTGTTGGATTTGCCCATACCGGATTGTATGCAGGGCATGGCATTTCTTGGCTCCCAGTCAAAGCCGCCGCGGAAGTATCTTTTCGGGGCTTCCAGCCGGGTGGATGAGGCGTACGAATTTTCCCGCTGTGTGCGTGGTGAGCGTTACAAGTACATACGAAATTATTTTCCTCATCTGCCTTATATCCAGCCGAGTCAGTATTGCGACCAGGCGGAGATTATGCAGGAATTGCGGCGGGCTGTTGCCGAAGAAGAGCTTACGCCGGAGCAGAAATTACTCTGGACCGCAACAAAACCCGTAGAGGAGCTGTATGATACGATATCCGATCCGTATGAAGTTAATAATCTTGTCGGGCGAGCGGAAACAAAGGCCGTTCTTGAGAAATTACGCAAGACTCTTCGTGCGTGGATGCTCCAGACGCGTGACACGGGCTTTTTGCCGGAGGCGGAAATGCACATCCGTGCCGAAGATTCGACTCCTTATACGATGGCACGAAACGCGCGCAAATATCCTCAACGGCGTATTCTGGCCGCCGCCGATTTAGTGGGCAAAGGACCGGATAATATTCCAAAGCTTGTCAGGTTGCTCGGAGATTCGGACAGTCTTGTGCGTTATTGGGCTGTGATAGCGCTGGATGCCCTGGGTCCACAGGCTGGCCCGGCAGCCGAGGCACTCGAAGGTGTGCTGGAAGATGAAAGTCCGAATGTGCGATTTGCCGCCGCGGGAGTTTTGTGCCGGATAGGCTTATGTGAAGCAGCACTGCCTGTTCTGGCCGAAGGGCTGACGGAAGAGCGGGAAGAGACTATTCTTTATGCAGCCAGAGAAATCCAGCGCATCGGACCTAAGGCCGAATCAATCATCGAGCAAATCCGCGCAGCAAGGGCTAGATTCGAAAATCCCGACGGCAGTTATAAAAACAATAATCATGCGATGTTCATCGCCTGGGCGCTGAAAAACGCTCTTGAGAACTGTTCGCAACTATCTAATCAACCTTAGAAAGGTAGTCTTAAGATGTCATTCTGAACGAAGTGAAGAATCTCGACGATTGCTTTTAGTCAAATCGTTACATTTGAGATTCTTCGGTTTTGCCTCAGAATGACAACAATGGGATCCCAAATGAATGGAGTGACAATGCCGAATGACGAGAAAACGAGAAGTTTGTATGTTGCACGCGTTTGTGTTGTGGCTGCCTTGGGCGGGCTTTTGTTCGGCTATGATACTGGAGTTATCAATGGGGCAATCGGTCCTCTGAAAGCGTTCTTTTCACTGGATGCCAAATGGACCGGCTGGGCAATGGGTTGCGCGCTGCTGGGTTGTGCGATAGGTGCAGGTGCCGCCGGGGCATTGAGTGATCGCTTCGGTCGAAAAAAGGTCTTGATTCTTTCGGCTGTAATGTTTTTCATTTCAGCAGTCGGGACCGCCATTCCAAGAACTGTCGCCTCCTTTATCATTTACCGGATTCTTGGCGGCGTTGGTGTCGGTGCGGCTTCGATTTCGTCGCCGATGTACATCGCGGAGATAAGTCCGGCGCGTATCCGTGGCCGGATGGTTTCTGTTAATCAATTCGCAATTGTGACTGGTTTTCTCGTCGTGTACTTTGTGAACTACTTCATTGCATTACAGGGTGACGCCGGGTGGAACGAGCAAGTTGGCTGGCGATGGATGTTCGGTTCGGAGGCGTTACCGGCGCTACTGTTGCTCATTTGTCTTTTCTTTGTGCCGGAAAGTCCTCGCTGGCTGACGAAGCAGAACCGAAGCAATGAAGCATTGGAGATTCTTACACGAGTTGACGGAACCCAATACGCAAAAACCGAACTTCTGGAGATCAAGGATACGATTGCTCATGAAAGCGGTTCTCTCAGGCAACTATTGCAGCCGGGTATGAAGATCGTGCTGGTAATCGGAATTGTGCTGGCCGTCTTGCAGCAGGTGACGGGAATCAATGTGTTCTTATATTTCGGCACTGAAATCTTCAAGAAGATGGGTTCGGAAACCAACGCGGCGCTGTTTCAAACGGTAGTTGTCGGAGCGGTTAACCTGACCTTTACTGTGATCGCGATCTTGACGGTGGATCGGTTGGGTCGAAAACCCTTGATGATGATCGGCTCTGCCGGGATGGGGATTTGTTTGCTGGCGATGGGATTGGCGGCATACGGCCAAACGACGGGCTTGTGGATTCTTGTCTTTATTTTGGGGTATATTGCCTGCTTTGCCCTTTCGGTCGGGCCGGTAACATGGGTGATTTTATCGGAAATCTTCCCCACGCGAATTCGAGGAAGGGCAATGGCTATTGCAACGGTATGTCTGTGGGTGGCGAACTATGTCATTTCACAGACGTTTCCGATTATGGATGAGAATCCATGGCTGATTGAGAAGTTTCATCGCGGCTTTCCGTTCTGGGTATATGGCGTGTTTTGCGTTTGCCTTCTGGTTTTTGTCTGGCGGTTTGTGCCGGAGACCAAAGGAAAGACCCTGGAGGAGATAGAAAAACGCTGGATGCGATAATTATAGAATGTTTGAATCTTGTAGGTATGAAATGAGTTTTCCGGAACATCTAAACATTCAAAGTCATAAGATAAATATCGTACCTCGTTATGCTGAAACTGATAAGGGCGGCGTGGTTCATCACAGCGTTTATCCGGTATGGTTCGAAATGGGCCGGACGGAGCTTTTGCGGGCCAACGGTGTGGCTTATAAAGACCTCGAGGCGGCAGGTATTTTTTTTGTCGTCGCCCAGTTAAATATAAAGTTTCGCCGGCCGGCACAATATGATGAGCAGCTTGTTTTGGAAACTACATGCTCGGCGGTATCGGCTGCTAAAGTCGAGCATGTCTATAAATTGACTCGCTGTAGCGATGGAGTTATTCTGGTCGAGGGCAACAGCGTTCTGGCCTGCGTAGATGAAAAGGGCAAGGTTCGGCGTGTCCCTGAATTTATATATCCGGAGCAAGGGTAGCGTGGTTTAAATTGCAGATTTCAGATTTCAAATTGACAAACAACCTGCGATAAACGACAATCGTTTCATGATTTCCGAGAAAAAAGAGAATTGTGGTCTGTTCGGCATATTCGGCGACGCCGATGCGGTACAGAAGGTGTATTTCGGGCTGCACAGCCTTCAGCACCGTGGCCAGGAATCGGCCGGTATAGCGTCGAGCGACGGCAAGACCATTCAGTGCTATACGGGTATGGGTACGGTCAGACGCGTATTTCGTGCCGGAAGGAATGTTTTTGATAAGCTGCCCGGAAATACTGCTATTGGGCATGTTCGGTATTCGACAACAGGGGCCAGCAGGCCGGTAAATTCTCAGCCGCTTTTTATTGAGTATTCGCAGGGTCAGGTGGCAGTGGCTCATAACGGCAATCTGATTAACGCCACAAGATTAAGGGACGAATACGAAGCATACGGCAGCATATTCAAATCCACCGCTGATACCGAAGTTATTGCGCATTTACTCGCTAAGCCGACGCATGTGAGACATCACGATCCTCTGGCACACGTGCTGAACCATCTGCAGGGGGCGTATAGTTTGCTGTTTCTTTTTGCCGACCGTATCGAGGCGGCGAGAGATCCGTTCGGGGTAAGGCCTTTGTGTATAGGTCAAACTGAGGAAGGCTGCTACGTAGCTGCCAGCGAGACTTGTGCTTTAGATGCCGTCGGAGCGAAGTTCGTTCGTGAAGTCGAGCCTGGCGAGATAGTCCGGCTGGATGAAAATGGTATTTCCAGCAGGTTTTTCGTTACGCCGGGCACAATTACGCCAGCCCATTGTATATTCGAGCATATTTATTTTGCCAAGCAGAACAGTTCGTTTTTCGGCGAGAATGTTCACCTGTACAGACAGAAGGTTGGCAGGCAGCTTGCGTCCGAGCATCCCGTTGATGCCGACGTGGTTATTCCCGTGCCGGACTCCGGCACCTCGGCGGCGATAGGATACGCCGAACAGAGCGGCATCCCGTTCGATATGGGACTGGTAAGAAGTCACTACGTAGGACGGACTTTTATCTCGCCGGATCAGAAGCTCAGAGAGCTTGAGGTCAAACTCAAACTGGCGGTTGTTAACGAGGTTGTCGCCGGCAAACGCGTCGTCGTGGTGGACGATTCGATTGTTCGCGGCACGACAACGCGCGGCAAGATAAGGACATTGCGGCTGGCCGGCGCCAAAGAAATCCACATGCGAGTGAGTTGTCCGCCGATCCGGTTCCCGTGCTTCTACGGCGTCGATTTCCCTACAAAAGAAGAGCTGCTGGCAAATAATCGCGATCTGGAGCAGATAAGGGAATTCCTCGAAGTTGACAGCGTAGGTTATGTATCGCTCGAGGGCATGTTGTCCTGTGCCGTGCTGCCGCCTGACCACTACTGCACTGCGTGCTGGAGCGGTAAATATTCTATACCGGTCGATGTGACAGTCAACAAGTTCACGATGGAACGGTATCAGATGAATATGTTTGACGAAATAGAGGGGAACTAAATTTTCTTCCGATTGAAAATCGGAGATTCAATGGTTTTTCCAACCATGAGCAAATATATCAGCTACGCAGAATCCGGAGTTAGTATTGAAGCCAACGACGAGATGGTTCGACAGATTCAATCGGCCGTTGCCGGCACATTCGGGCCTCGGGTAATTGAATCACATAATGCCTTTGCAGGTATGTTCCGGCTCGACTATGATGAGAGGCTTTTCAAGAGAAATTACAAGAATCCAGTCTTGGTGGCCTGCACTGATGGCGTAGGCAGCAAGGTTCAGTTGGCCGCTAAGATAAAAAAATTCGATACCGTCGGCATCGATCTGGTGGCGATGAATGTCAATGACATGCTCGTGCAGGGGGCCGAGCCACTGTTCTTTCTGGATTATCTGGCGGTTCACAAACTCGAGCCTCAAATCGTCGCCGAGCTGGTCAAAGGCGTCGCGGCCGGTTGTAAGATGGCTGACTGCGCACTGATCGGCGGAGAAACAGCTGAGATGCCGGATACTTATGCTCCTGATGATTTCGATATGGCCGGCTTTGCTGTCGGTGTGATTGAGCGAAAAAAAATAATAACCGGCCAAACCATCAGAAACGGCGATGTAATTCTCGGCCTTGCCTCCAGCGGCCTGCACAGCAACGGTTATACACTCGCTCGTAACATCTGTTTCAAGCAGGCGAAGCTGAATATGACCGATGTCCCGGATGAACTCGGCGGTAGTGTGCTGGGCGACGTTTTGCTGGAACCGACTCGGATCTATGCGCGTCCCATTGTCAAATTACTCTTGCAGTATAAAGTCAAACAAATCGTGCACGGCATGGCGCACATTACGGGCGGGGGCCTGCCGGGTAATGTTCCAAGAGTGCTGCCGAAGGACTGCAACGCCGTCATAAAAAAATCGAGCTGGCCAAAGCATAAGATTTTTGCGTTCCTGCAGAATACCGGCCCCGTCGAAGAAGAGGAAATGTACAGGGTCTTTAATATGGGGATAGGATTTGTGCTGATCGTGGCTGAGGATTTCGCCGATTCAATCGCGCGCAAGCTGACTCGATCCGGCGAGCAGGTTTACAAAATAGGCAGGATAACCACCGGCACCGGCAGAGTGATTCTCCGTTAGGAGTCCCTAGGACTGAAATGAGTAAAAAGTACACGAGGTTTGCCATAGCCGCGGCTGTGTATGCAGCTTTTGCCGTTTATCTGTATCGTCCGTATTTCACAGGCTTCGGTTCGCTGCATTTACAAGACTTGTTCGTGGTTAATGTTTGTCTGGCTTCATTGGGTACTTATGTGCTGTCTCGCCGCTGGGTGTCGGGATTCGCCGAGTCGTTTTTTGCCGGTGCTGTGTATGGCTTTGGGCCGTACGTGCTGGGACTAGTAAAATTTCATCCGGCGGCGGGCTTTCTGGCCGCTGCTATACCGTGGCTGTTTTGTCCGGCTGTTTTTGGCCCCAAGGGCAAATACAAGCCGCTGCGTATCGGCCTTTCGCTTATGCCTTTTCTGGCTATAGTGCTTTTCTTCCAGGTCTCCGCTCGATTCGGCTTATACCCGGTTCCAATAAAGCTCAAACTCCATCTCGCCGATTTGGCAGGCTTGTTTGCACCACTCGTTGGAAGTCAACACAGCATGACTTTAGTCGGCTTTTATCATGTTCCCATTGCCGCACTGGTTATAGGATTATGTATGTTCCTTGTGCCGCTGGAAGGTCTATGCAAAGGCGGTATTTTGCATAAGGGAAAGTTTCTCAAGGATATTACTGTTCGGCGATTCGGCATCGTCATTATCTTTGCCACAGCAGCCATATTGTCATTTTGCGATTCGCTGCTTCAGGTCAGCCCGATTATTTTCCTGTCAATCAGCATGCTGTTCTGCTCGGTCCTTATTGGTGTGGGTATTCAGGGGCTAATCAGTGCCGGCCAGGCTGATGGAAGGCCGGTTCTGCTGGCGGTAATCCTGTCCGGCATCCTTGCTATAATCATGCTCCTACTGGCGACAAAATATTTTCAAATGGTAGCGGGCCTCGCCGACGGATATGCCCGGTTGTTCGTCACCACGGCAAAGATGTACCTGCTCGGAGCAAGCGTCGTAGCGATGCTTTTTCTTATCGCGCGAGCCAAATTGCGGATTCACCCGGTCCGGCAGGTCCTGCTCTACGCGACAATTGCACTCGATATATTTTTCGGTGCAAGGTTCATCATCGATACGATACTGTAATTTCGTATCTCGTATCTTGTATCTCGTTTATCGAGATACGATTCACGATTCACGAGAAACGACTAAAAGGTTTCTCGTTCGACCTGCCCGAGGTAGAACCGGCCGTCGTTACGCATAAAATCAAGGATCGAGTCGAATTGCTTGTCGATGAATTGAGTCTCGTTGCCGACGATGGCAATGCCGAGAACGGCGATGGTTTTGCTGTCCTGGTGGTCCACTTCCGATATCGAGATATTGAACCGGCTCTTGAGCCGGCCGATAAGGCTTTTAACGATGCTCCTTTTGCCCTTGAGCGAGGTCACCCCTAGCAAAGACAAATGTGCTGTCATTACGCCGACTATCATACTCGCATAAAGTTATCCACAAAAAACCGTCTCGTCAAGATTGCTTCGTCAGCACCGGGTAAATCGTCACCTTGTTCTGATATATTTCCGGCGGTGTTAAGTCCCAGGGGGGATTGGTAAGTTCTTTCTCCATTTCCTGCACTCTTCTTTCATTATTTTCAAGATTAATTTTTAAATTCTGTACTTCCCCGCTTAAGTTTGCCCATTGAGTAAACAAATCCAAAAAAGCTTTATCCCGGTCGCGAATCTTAACGGTTGCTTGTTCCCGGGCCTCCGCACTTTTTAACTCAATTGTTTGTTCGACAAACATTTGTTCCAGCTTCACGAGCATTCCTTCGGGCAATTTCCTGCGTTGCTCAATAGATTGCGGGTCTTGAGGAGTTTTGCGATATTCATTGATTACTGCCATTTTCTCACGTATTCCGGCAAGCTCAATTGCAATAACATCCAGCATCTTGTCCATCTCAAGCATGGTCTCTTTTGCCTTGTCATATGTCACAGCGTCGGAGAGTGAAAAGTAACGAGATTTCTTGATTTCCATGTATATTGGCTCAATCTCATCGGCTTGTTTCTGCTTTTCGGGTAGAGTCTTCTTTATTTCGATTATCTCCTGCTTTCTCTCTTTTATATACCTCTTGTATTCTTGCGTTCTTGTATTAGCTTTATTTGTTGGGACCTCAAGATAAGCTTGGACGGTCTTTTTCGCATCTTCTTCACTTACGGCGTAGAGAAGAACCGTATCGTGGTTCTTGATATCGACGGTACCCCACCAGGTAATAGCGTCTGAAGCCGTCAGGAACTTTCGTTGCTGTTGGGATAAGGATCGGCCGGCTGAGGCCTTTAGGATTTGCTGGATTCCATCGGGGGCGGATGGCACATCCATGTGTGGCTGTCGTATATTAAGTATTGCCACGTATGTCGGCTTAATAGGACCTTGGCCGGGATTGCCGAGACGGTCACCCAACCATGACTGTGATTTGTTATCATCGACTACGAATTTCAGTTCCGTCTTGGCCTCGTTAGGTTCGGTGGCAGTTAAGAAGCTGCAAGTGCATACCGAAATCAGTACAATTATTATTTGTGTTTTTATTGACTTAATCATTTCCAATCTCCTTACAGAATTATTGCATTTTCGATTTTGCTTTGACGGCTGAGTTCGTCTCCGGATATCTCTCAACTATATAACGATACTGTTGTTGAATAAGAGCTTGTACATCTGATTGCCCGGCCAGCAGTTCTGTCGCAGCCAACAGTTGGGCGGCATTGCCCGATTCGTTTATCTTAAGCTCAATTTCTGCAAATGTTATTTCATTGTCTTTCGGTTTTACGAGAGTAAGCCACACAACAGGAGTTGTTGCCACTATTAAAATGCTTGCGGCTATTGCGAGATATCGTTGCC
>WOR8_10004110_pt1 | contig 26295 bp, 21 predicted proteins | sample DeeMarSeWOR38_10_FD_19890 | JGI IMG/M metagenome (IMG submission 19890) | reverse complement strand
GGATGTTGAAAATGCGGCCCAGCAGCTGGCGGGTGTTGTGAATGGACTGGGTTGTGGGCCAGACCGTGATGCCGCCGTCCGCTTCCGGCCGGCAAACCACCGCCTTGGTCTCCATCTGACCGTGGTAAACCCGTCCGGTCTTAAATTCGTTTTCCACTACCAGATCGGCCTCGGCAAAACCTTTCGCAACATCGCCTTCACCGACCTCTCTAAAACAGGCAATATTTTGTTGAATGGGAAGGACCTTATCACCCAGCATGATGTCTTCATACAACACCGGTGCACTTTCTTGCATCGCTTCATAAGGGTCGAAGACGGCGGGCAGAGGTTCGAATTTTACGACAATACGTTTGAGTGCCTTATCGACCAGGGCTTCTGTTTTAGCGGCAACGGCAACAACCCCTTCTCCAACATGGCGCACTTTATCCGGTAAGACGGTGCGATCGCGATAGGTCTTTTCCGGAATACTGACCTGGCGCTCGTTGTATTTAATTTGGGGGATATCATGATAGCTGATACACACGGCACCCAGTTTTTCCGCTTCACGCGTATCGATGGAGACAATTTTCGCATGCGGATAAGGGCTCCTGAGGACTCTGGCATGGAGCATATTGGGCAGGCTCACATCGGATACGTATCGTTCTCTGCCGGTGACCCTTGCATAACCTTCTTTTCGCGGGGTAATCCGTCCAATGGCATGAAATTTATGGTCGTCCATAACAAACTGTCTCCATTATGCTTCCCTACCAAACCGGCGGCGTCCATACAAACAGGACTTCTGCGGTTTCTTTCCCGGTGTTGACCCAGTGATGAGGGATGTCGCCATTAAAATAGAGGGTGTCGCCTTCCAGGAGGAGAAGACGTTCTGTAACGATTTCAAATTCGACCTCCCCTTTTAGCACCAGCACAAACTCCTCTGAGCCTTTCGGGTGCTCCATGGTCCCGGACTTGTCCAGCATCCCTCCCGGTTTGATCACGGATAGGAGCGGCTGCATCTTTTTCTGGAAAACGCCTTTTGTCAGGAGCTGACTGACCACTTCCCCATCCGGGTAATGAATGGTTCGACGATCTGTTTTTCGCACACACCAGTTGCCTTGTTCGCCCCGATTATTCCCCCGAAACAGATCGACAACATGCACTTCCAATGCATCGGCAAGACGTCCGAGCATCGATACCGATGGCGCACCGGTCCCTTTCTCCAGTTGAGATATATAGGATTTCGTGCATCCGGCTATCCGGGCAAGTTGCTCCAGGGTAAACCGTTTTTGTTTTCTGAGCTCCTTGAGCCTTTTGGGAAATTCATCATCCATTTGGGCGTTATCTGTTATTCGTTATTGGTTAATCGTTAAAAGTGTATTATAAGTAAACTTGTTTAATTTAAGTTAACCTACACGATCGGTTTAAATCCTGTCAATAAAAATTTAAAATCGGATTCATATTTGATGTTATTATTTTATCATATTTAAAAACAGATAGTTAGTCCATAGCAGCTGCTTATTTCATAATACCTGAAACTGTTTTGCGGCTTTAATCGACAACCCGATTTATTAAACATCCGGATTTGGGTTAAATATATGTTGACTCCCGAATATTGCATTGTTAGGTATTTTCAGCTATTGCAGAATATGGAATTTTACGCCGTTTGGCCCTGATGGCTTTCAGAAAAAAATCCGAACATCGTGTGCCATTATCCCATAACCTCAAAATAAAATGGGGGTAAGAATGTCAGATTGGTTTCCGTTGGATTTGAAGATTGCTAAACCGCATCCCGGGCATGAAGCGCACCTGTGCATGGCTCACAGTGTCGGGTTTGTTGAACATAATCTTCAGGAATATAAAAAGTTTGTTCGCAACGCTCAATTTGTCTGTAAAAATTGCGGCCGCGTCGCCACCAAAGCGGAAAATCTGTGCCAGCCTGAAACCTTGTCATAAGTAACCGAACACAGCCTTGAGAGGATATTATGAGCGAAAATGCCCTTAGCGATATAAACGCCTATGAAATCATTGATAACCGCGGAATGCCGACCATTCGGGTGGCGGTCTGTATTGACAACCAATTCTGGGGCCAGGCCGATGTGCCCAGCGGATCCTCTACCGGTTCTTATGAGGCCATGGAATTGAGAGACGGAGACGCCCGCTACCGCGGCAAAGGGGTCCTTAAAGCGATTCAGAACATTCATGACATTATCCTACCCGAGCTTCGTGGCAAAGACGCCGGCGATCAACACGCCATCGACACCCGGATGCTTGAGCTGGACGGAACTGAAAATAAATCTAATTTGGGCGGAAACGCCATTCTGGGGGTTTCTCTGGCTGTTGCGCGCGCAGCGGCAAATGCCTGCGGCAAGCCCCTTTATCAATATCTAAATGCGGATGCCCATGTTTTCCCGGTTCCGCAGGCCTGCCTGTTAAATGGCGGCGTTCACGCCGGCAACGACCTCGACATTCAGGAATTCTGCGTGATGCCGATCGGCGCGCGAACATTTGCAGAGTCCGTTCAGATTCTTTGCGAAACCTTTTATAGCTTAAAAGACATTTTACTCGATAAGTTAGGAAAGTCCGCCACCAACAGCGGCGAAGACGGCGGATTTGCCCCGCCGATATCCTCTACCCGCCAGGCAATGGACTTATTATGTGAAGCGATCCAACGCTCCGGCTATACGGACAAAGTCGTTTATGGTCTGGATTTCGCGGCAAGCGGATATTACCATCCTGAAAAGGGCACCTATGCGTTTGAAGGTTCTCAAAAAGCACAGGGTGAAATGATTACATTTATCAAAGAACTTCTAACCGAATACCCATCCATCGTATCCATCGAAGATCCTCTGCATGAAAATGATTTAAAAGGCATGCAGATATTAACCGATGCATTCAGCAAACACCTTATCATTGGCGATGACATGTTTGCCACCAACATAAAGCGCATTCAAAAAGGTCTCGCGCAAGGGGCTGCCAATGCTACGCTTTGCAAGGTCAATCAGATTGGGACCTTGACGGAAGCTTCAGAGACCGTCGATTTCGCCCGTCGCAACAACTTTGCTGTCGTCATGTCCGAGCGGTCCGGCGAAACCGAGGACAGCGTCCTGTCCGATATCAGTGTTGCCTTTAATGCGGGCCTGTTTAAAACCGGCGGTATCCGGGGCTCCGACAGGGGAGCGAACTACAATCGCTTTATAGAGATCGAACGCGAGCTGGGACCTTCCGCTGTTTATGCCGGGACCCAATATGGAGAGGTAACGATTTCCGGGTGAAATTTGGATTAATGGATTCGGTTTAAAGGAGAATTACCGGTGTTTAAAAATCGTGCTGAATTAATTTCCCATGGATTTGTCGAAGGCCGCAAGAAGGTATTAGACATTGCCGAACATACCCTAAAGCATGTCGATCCTCGAGCTGCGGTAAGGCACTACGTAAAACTTGAAGAGAATAGACTTCAGGTCGGCGAAGCCGTTTTTGATCTCAATAAGGTCAACAAGATTTATGCGATTGGGGGCGGCAAAGCAACCTATCCCCTGGCAATTGGATTAGAAGAAATTTTGGGCGATCGCATCAGCGACGGGTTTATTGCCATCAAAAAAGGTCAGAAGCAGCCTTTTTTTGAAACCATGGGAACCCTATCCAGAATACGGGTGGCCGAATCCGCACACCCCATACCCGATGAAACCAGCCTGGAGGCCGGTAAAGAAATATGGCAGGTTGCTCAAAAAGCCGGACGGAGCGATATGGTTTTTTGTTTGATGTCGGGCGGGGTTTCGGCCCAGTGCATCTATCCCGTTGAGGGCATCTCGTTAGATGACAAGATCAGCGTTAATCAATTGTTGGTGCACAGCGGCGCGGATGTAACTGAAATCATGACGGTCCGGGGACATCTTTCGCGCATCAAAGGGGGCAAACTGGCACCGCAGATGCTCCCGGCAACGGTTATCAGCCTGACCGTTTCGGATGAAAAGACCGACTCCATGAAATGGAATACCGATTGGGCCAGTCCGGATTCCACCACCCTGGCGGATGCCGAAAGGGTACTTAAAAAGTATGGCCTGTGGCAAAGCGTATCCGAGCAGGTCCGGGATTACCTTGCCAAACCGGCGCCGCATAAAGAGACACCCAAATCATTTTCGAATGAACCTTTATATTATTGCATGGTGGTAAAGACACGTGCGCTCTGGGAAGCGGCCGCGCATCGGGCGAAAGCGCTCGGCTTAACCCCGCTGTTACTGACAACCCTGCTCAATGGCGAAAGTCGCGAAGTGGGACGCACCATCGCTTCGATTGCAAACGAAATTAAATTGTCGGGCAATCCGGTCAACCCACCGTGTGCGCTGATCGCTACCGGTGAAACCGCCGTGCGAATTCAGGGAAATGTACGTGGAGAGGGTGGCGCGAACCAGGAGTTGGCAGTCGGCGCCTGTCTGGATTTAGACGAAACAAATCCCATTGCAATCTGCGCACTGGATACGGACGGCACCGATGGCCCGACGTTTCTGGCAGGCGCGCTCACAGATGGATCAACCTCAAAAAGGGCAGCGCAAAAAGGATATGATTTGTTTAAAATGCTCATGGAACACGATGTTGCAACGGCGCTAAAGGCCACCGGAGATGCCGTCATCACCGGACCGACCGGCACCAATGTCAATGATCTGGTGATTTGTGTGATTCTATGAAAGTATAAATTGGATAAGGAAAACAACGATGATGGATTTTCCGCACATGATGCGTATCCGACAAACTTTTGATGATACCGCCCTGGACGATATTCCCGGAGAAATTACAAGGCAATTGAAGAACTTAAAGCTGGAACCCGCTGTCAAAAAAGGGCAGACGGTTGCGGTGGCCTGCAGCAGTCGCGGGTTAGCCAATTATGGCATTATCGTCAAGGCCGTTGTCTCTTTTCTCAAACAATTAAAGTTGGATCCCTTTCTCATTCCGGCAATGGGAAGCCATGGCGCTGCGACGGCCGCCGGACAAAAGCGCGTGCTGGAGCATCTGGGAATTGATGAAGGAAACGTGGCTGCGCCGATTCGCTCCTCCCTTGAAATCGTGCAGATTGGCGAGACCGAGAACCACATCCCGGTCTACCTTGACAAGCTGGCATCTGAAGCAGATCATATCGTTCTGATTAACCGCATTAAGAAGCACACCGAGTTCGAACACGAATTTGAAAGCGGCTTGCTCAAAATGATGGCCATCGGCCTGGGCAAGCAGGCAGGCGCCGCCACCTATCACGAGGCCATGCTGACCTATGGCTACCCCGCTGTAATCCTGGCCGTCGCCCGTAAAGTGATGCAACATGCGAATCTGTTATTTGGCGTGGGAACGGTTGAAAACGGGTATGGGCAAACCGCCCGCATCGGTGTCGGCCGGAAGGACAACATCGAAGAAATGGAAAAAGCCCTATTCACCTCCGCCAAAGCCTACGCGCCGGCCCTGCCATTTGATGAAGCCGACATTATTTTGATCGATGAAATGGGAAAAGAAATCAGTGGTACCGGCTTTGACACGAAGGTGGTCGGACGGATCGGCCTGCCGCTGGTAACCCCGGAACCGGAACGCCCCAGAATAAAACGCATTGTCGTCAGTGATTTAACGGAAGGCTCGGAGGGAAATGCGGTGGGGGTCGGTATCGCCGATATCATTACCCAGCGCCTGCTCGACAAAATTGACATGGATGCACTCAACATGAATACCATTACCGGTGTTTGCCCGGAAATGGGCAAAATCCCGCTGACCGTCAAAAATGATCTTGAGGCCATTGAGATCGCCATCAAGTGTGTTGGTTTGATTCCCAGGGAAAAATTGAAGATCATGCGTATTAAAAACACAGCGCTGTTAAGTGAAGTTGAACTCTCACAAGCTTACGAAGAGGAGGTCGTAAAGCGCGATGGTCTTGAGGTGGTCACTCCCAAAAAAGAGATGGATTTTGATTCTGCCGGTTATCTGAAACCCTTCTCTGCAGCGTAATATCTATCACCTTTCTATCTTAAGAATTTTTCGTTTAGCATAAAACGGGCACCCATTTTGAGCTATGGCATTACCCCCATAGCAGTAAATTCAATAAGCCGATTGTTCTGATCAAAGCCAAGTATCACATATTCCTCCACTTCAGGGGGGTCAGGCGGACAGATTGGAACTTTATACTTGTTTTTACTAATTTGCCCGCTAGTCGAATTCTTTAGCTTAACACCCAGAATCTTTTCGACCGCTGAAAAATCACTCAGAAGGCGGATACCTGATTTGGAGGAAATGTCAGGCGTTAACACGTCAACTTGCCAAACAATAGAATTAAAAATGAACAGTTTAATATCTTTATAGGAATAATCGGCATTGACGCGATCGCTGTTAATACTCTCCATCGGTTCGACACGTAACGGCTGACCATAAAGTTTCAATACCGCCGGCATTCTTGTCCACAGGCCAACGCCGTTGAAGGTGATGCCATCACGCTGGACACACTGTTTGGGGGAGTTGGCGCCCGCAGTTTCCCCCGCATGAGATTCCTGAAATGTGCCGACCAGCACCAGGTTGACAGCGGCAAACCAAACCAGATACCTTCGAAATTTTCTATAAAATATCATCAGCTGTATACTGGAAACATTCCCTTTCAAACATGCACAGATCAATTGCAATACGGGCGTTAATAGGCCCGATCGAGGTGGAGTACGTCGATTTTTTGGGTTATCGTGTCCCGGCCGAACGTGGCATAATAGACGGCGATCTCGCGCCCAGAAGGACTCCAGGCGTAATCCGAAGTAAGAACTCGCTCACGGCTCGTCAGCTGTTTGTTGAAATCGGTAAGCCGGAAGATATTCCCCGTCCGCATTTGGCGGGCCCACAACTCCAACCGCAGTGTTTTTGCCGTATCCGGCGGGTTTTTCCAATCAAAGCTGCGGCTTGAATTAAAGGTTACCAGAAATCCCGTTGGCGAGGGCTCTCCGTGTTCCTCCCAAGTGGCGGGTGACTTCGTGATATTGACACGCTCGGTTCCATCCCAACGAGCCCGGTAGATGTCATCGACTAAAGGACGCCCACTTTGGGTGTGGGAAAACCAAATCACACCTGACCTGAGCGCATGAGATTCGAAAAAGCCGCCTTCCCCACGGTAGAGATCAATACGATTGGTAAGTTTTGCTTTTCCCGAGACGTCGCGCTTGAAGTCCGCAACAGCAAGATGCCAACCGTCCCATGGGTTTTCCTTACCGGGCGTTTTAAAAAAAAGTCGCTGACGGATCTTTTTACCGGTTGACTCCCGAACGGTCCAAAACAGTCGGTCTCCGGTATCTGAAAAATGTGGATGAAGGGACGCGCCTAAATATTCGGTTTCGACAAGCCGTTGCGCCCATTTCCCGTCTGCAGCGATGAGCCATAAATCATTATGGATCCCCCAGGAAACAAACTCAAACCGACTCCCTTTATAAAACTTCCCCTGAACCTGGATGACTAAAAATTCGCCACTGGGGTGCCAGGCCGGCTGGCCGCGAATCCCTTTTGGCAAGCCAGGCAAATTGCAGGTGATGCATCGCTCTGCGCTTCCGTCCGGGCGAATGACAAAAACCTCGCTGCTGTCAGTGCCCGTCATGCGGTCAAAAGCAATTAGATTGTTTGAAGCACACCAATCGACACGGCCACCGTGCGCTGTCAACGTCCGACGAGAAACCACGATGTTACCTGCCTCATCTGCAGTAGCGCTAGTTGTCACAGCCGCTTGATGTGATAAACATCCGATGACAAACGCAGCAAGTAAGCCGAACGTAAGTGGCAACCGCCTCAACATTTCGCACCTCCTCTTTTGCCGTTCACCGTTTTAACTAAGCGGCTCCCAACAGTTGCGACTATCTGATGAAATAACCAGAAACTCGCCACTTGCCATCGCCATCCAACATCGGCGTTACGGTCTCAATTGCAAATTTCTTGTTTTCGAATGCGGTCTTAAATTGGATAACCACATACTCGCCATCCGGCGCACCGGGTAAAGATTGCATATATGTTTTTGCTGCGGCCACAGCTGTCGCTTCTTTTTACCGCACTGGCGATTGAGCTGGAAGAAAAGCAAAGTCCCCAAATAGCCATTCCAATTACCGCACATATCTTTGCTCGTTTCATTAAATCTCCCTTGTCTTAGTTTTTGCACATAACGCCAAACTTAGCAGCCGAAAGGACAAAAAAGACTTGCCAGTTTGGCATGGCCGCCCCCCCGGCCCAGCTTTCTGCTATAATGAAAGGTTCGACTTTCCGTTAAATGCGGTGACCAACTCTCGAGGGGTCTTGAAAAATGCGTTTGCGCCTGAATTCTCTAATTCATCTTTGGTTCCATACCCCCAAAGAACGCCAAAACCAAATATGCCATTCTCTTTCGCTCCGATAATATCATGTTCGCGATCTCCGATCATCGATGTCTCAGACGGTGCCATCAATTCTCTTTGCAGGATATAGGAAATCAGACTTTTCTTATCGCTGCGAGTTCCGTCGAGCTCGCTCCCAAAGATACCCTTAAAGTAGCGGTGTAACCCAAAATGGTCGATAATTCGCTCCGCATAAACTACTGGTTTCGAAGTAGCCACATAGAGCGTATGGCCACTTTTCTGGAGGGCTTCCAGCATTTCGGGAATACCGTCATAGACTTCATTCTCAAATAATCCGACTGTGCCGAACCTTTCACGATAAAACGCGATGGCCCTTTCGGTAAGTGCGTCGTCATCAGAGGCAAGCAGCTTCGCGAAGCTGTCCTTCAGGGGCGGGCCGATACACCAGTGCAAACTCTCTGTAGGGGGTGATTCCCTGTCTAGCATATCCAAAGCATACCCAATGCATTTGGTAATGCCGGTAAAAGGGTCCGTCAGGGTGCCGTCCAAATCAAATAATAGATTCATAGGCTTTTAATCGGACGTGGAAGTGAGCTACGGCCCATATGAGCTATATGAGTTGCGGTCTTGCACGACCGCTGCGCCAAACCGCATTCTACCCGCCGCTGTGCCGAGACGAAGCGCTTTGGAGCGATGACGGGTCAGCTCTATTGATGGGTTATATGTCAGTTGTTTGGCTCGATGTCTTCTTCATAAACAGAGAGACGCTCGATTACAACTGAATTCTCCCGATACTTTTCTTTTAAATTCGCCAGTTTGCTGTCGGTGCCAGAGCACAGTTCAATAATATTTTTTTCCAAGAACTTTCTGCGTTCTTCATCATAGGGTTCCTCACCCCGAAAGTGGTCACATAAGTCCCTCTGTTCTATAAATCTGGCTATGTCTGCGGGCCATTCGTCAGCTTGGTCTGATGCAGTACTATAACACGGGACGAATACGAATAATGCAAACAGCAATATAAAAGCCATCATTTGAAACGCTCAATTTAGGGTTTATTTGACTTCAATAGACTCTCCATGCTTGGGAACCACCACAGAGAAGTCCTCCTTTTTTAAAAACTCGGCAAATGACAGGATCTGATCTTCTTCACCGTGGACGAGGGCGATTTTTTTTATTTTTAAATTGGACTTTTTAAGAAAACGCAGCATCTCATTTTTGTCGGCATGGGCGCTGAATCCGCCCAGTCTGACAACATGCGCTTTCAAGGGGTAATCCTTGTTAAGAATCCTCACCACCGGCGACGCAGCTTTGCGGCCGGCGTTTTCATATTTAAGGCCCAGGTCAAGAATTCGCCGGCCCAGCGTATGCTGGGCCTGGAAACCGACCATCAGAATCGTATTTTGGGGATTGTGAATTTTGTAGCGCAGGTGGTGCAGGATGCGCCCGGCTTCACACATGCCGGAGGCCGAAAGCACAATGTGCGGTTTGGTTTCATGGTTGAGTGCGATGGATTCTTCTACCGATCCGACAAAGTGGATCTTGTCCATTGAAAACGGATTTTTGCCTTTCTCCAGAAAGGTATTGTGGGTTTCCTCATCATAAACTTCCGGATGCTCCCCAAACACCCGGGTAATTTTGGTGGCCAGCGGGCTGTCCACATAAATTGGCACGCGCGGCACCGCGTGATCATCGTATAGTTCATGCAGCGTGTACAGTAACTCCTGGGTGCGACCGTACGCAAAGGCCGGAATGATAACGGTACCGCCGCGTTCATGGGTTTCAGTGAGCACCTTTTGCAACTGCGGTTTCAGGTCTTGAACCGGCTCATGCAACCGATCTCCATATGTGCTTTCCATAATCAGCAGATCAATCTGCTGATCTTCCTCGCTAAAATCCAGGGTCGGATCCTTGATAATCGGCTTATCAAAGCGACCGATATCACCGGTATAGCATACCCGCAAATCATGGCCATTTTTCCGGGCACGGATCAGCGCAAAGGCGGATCCGAGAATGTGACCGGCATCATAAAAGGTACAGGTCAGATCCTTTCCGATGGAAATGGGATGCCGGTAGGGATATCCGTCAAACAACTCCAGGGCATCATCAGCATCAGCAATCCGGTACAGCGGCTCGACTCTTTCCAGGTGATGGGTTTCGATCAGCTCATTGATCCTATCCGTGTTCAGGTCGTGACGGTTTTTCTTTAGAATTTTTTTTATTTCCTTGCTTTTGCGGTTGCTGATTTTTGTGCCGCTCTTGGAGCTGTGCCGTTTGCTCAAAGCATTACGGACGGTCTTATAATTCAAATAGTTTGCATCGGATTCCTGAATATGAGCAGAGTCACGCAACAGATATTCACTGGCCGCGGCGGTGGCGCGGGTAGAGATGATGCGACCCGCAAAGTTATTTTTGGCCAGCAACGGAATTCGGCCGGAGTGGTCGATGTGCGCATGAGAAAGCACGATATTGGTGAGCATGTTCGGGTCAAAGGGGATGACCCTGTTTTTTTCTGCAGTTTCTTTGCGACGTCCCTGAAACAATCCAGCGTCCAGGATGACCCGGTCTTCATCTGTTGTCAAAAGGTGCATGGATCCGGTTACTTCCCTTACCGCGCCATAAAAAGTCACATACATCGTCCACTCCTCTCTGTATTCCGTGGGTTCAGGGTTCCCCCCTTCGCCTCTTTGAGGCTTCGGAGGGCAAGCAGGGTTCTGGGTTGCTGGCTCAAACAGGTGTCAGGTTTCGGGTGTCAGGTGTCAGGATAACGAACCCGAAGGCGTTTAAAATCATCAGATTGCGCATTCTGTCATTTGTTTGCTGACTCCCGAAACCTGACACCTGTATTTTAGACTTCTGCCCGCGAGCCTTAGTCCTCAGTCCCCAGTCGTCGGCCCTGTAATCTCATGCCCTGCGGCGGTTAACGCATCGATCGCCTTTGCGAGATCTTTTTCTTTAACCATGAAATAATCTGTCTCAAAAGTCGATATGACAAATACCGAAACGCCGCTTTTGGCCAGCGGTTGGGTCAAGGAAAAAATAATGCCAATTTCAGAAAAGTCCAATAGCCCTTGAACTTTAAAACATCGCCAGCCGGTTTCGCTGGTTGTTCCCGGGGCAAGGTGAGCCTCCGGGCAAACAAGGGTCAATTCCGCTTCGGTGCGCGTGAGCGAATAGAAGCCGACTTCTCCCATCCAGTCCGGAAGCGGCGCCGTGGGCTCGAAGCGGCAAACGGCCATCCGTTCGGGGAGTATTTTCAGTGAATGCTTTTTGAGCTTCATATGATGTTTCAGTGAATTTGATAAAGATGGCGTTCAGTGGGATTGCGAATCTATATATGTTGTATTTGATTTAAAAAAACATACAATATATAGTTACAAATATCAAAGGCGAAAATTATGAATTCGTGAAAAGTCGAATTCATCAGGTGTTTGGTGTTTGGTGTTTAGGATAACTGATATGACGTTATAGCAATTTGTTAGAATTCTAAACCCTAAACATTCAATACTAAACACTCTCGTAAAAGATTGTTTTTCTGACTTTTTACGAAACCGTCAAAATTAATATAATGAAATCGGCTCGCACAAATATGCTACTGGCAGCATTAAGCGGCCTGCTGCTGACCGGCGCATTTCCCAAAATCGGACTGGACTGGCTGGCCTGGTTTGCGCTGGTACCGTTGCTGGTGGCAATTGCAAACCTTTCTGTTAAACAGAGCTTTCGGATCGGTTTTATCGCCGGCCTGGTTCATTATCTGTCACTGCTCTACTGGGTGGTGCCCGTCATGCGGACATACGGCATCACGCCTTTGCGGTGCCTGATCACAATGCCTTTGCTATGGGTGGCGCTGGAATATATTCGAACCTTTATTTTCACCGGATTTCCATGGGCACTGCTGGGGTACTCGCAGTATCTGCGTCACCATTTGATTCAAATCGCCGACCTGTCTGGCGCATATGGGGTTTCCTTTTTAATTGCCCTGGGTAATATGGCGGTTTTTCTGGCCATCACGTATATCAGCCGAAAAACATGGCACAGCAGACCGGTTTCAAAGCCGCTGGTGCTGTGTGCTTCCGTGCTTTTTGCCGCAGGATTCCTTCTCAGCTGGATCTATGGCGCCTGGCGTATTAAAGCAACCGATCATCTGATTGCCGCAGCACCGAGTGCCCGGGTTGCCGTTATCCAGGGCAATATCGATCAGTCGCTAAAATGGGACCCTGTATTTCAAGACGCTACCATCAAGATCTATCAGCGGTTATCGCTTGCGGCTAAATCAGAAAATCCCGATCTGATCGTCTGGCCCGAATCCGCCACACCGTTTTTTTTGTTTTACGACAAGCGTCCAACGGAAAACGTACTGGCCGGTATTCAACAGGCAGACATCGATTTTCTCATCGGAAGCCCATCATTTCTGCGTCGGGAAGAAAGTGTCATTTATCATAACAGTGCCTACCTGATTAGTCCCGGAACTAAAAACATCAGCAAATACGACAAAGCCCACCTGGTTCCTTATGGTGAATATGTGCCCTTTAAACGCTGGCTGCCCTTTTTAGGCAAGCTTGTCGCCCAGGTGGGTGATTTCCGGCCGGGAACACCCGGCAAGACCCTGCTCTGGAAAGAAAATGCCCTGGGCGTGCAAATCTGCTACGAAATTATTTTTCCCGGTCTTTCCCGGGCGATGGCAAAAAACGATGCCGTCCTGCTGATCAACATCACCAACGATGCGTGGTTCGGCACCACCAGCGGGCCTTACCAGCATTTTTCCATGACCATATTTCGGGCGGTAGAAAACCGGCGGGCACTCGCGCGGGCAGCCAATACGGGCATCAGCGGCTTCATCGACCCCGTCGGCCGGATTTTAACCTCTACCCCGCTGCTCGAGGAAGCCGCTGTCACACAGACGCTGCCGTTGATTCACAAAAAAACATTTTACACCCGTTTCGGGGATCTGATGGCGCTGGCTTGCCTGGCAGGCACAATGTTTGCTATACTATTTGAGTTTGGCAAATACGCGCTTAGATTTCAAAAAAAGCCTCGGTAGGAGCAGCCGAAGGGGTTTTATTGAAGCAACAATAAAAATTGGACGCACGAAAGTTTATTGATTTAAGCTTTTTTTGAAGGAGGTAAATAAAATGTCTCTGGAACTTAAACAAAACTTAAAGGATCTTCAACAAAAACTAGTAGACCTGCGGGGCTATCTTTGACCTTGCGGGTAAAGAAAACCGCCTGGCTGAAATCGAACAGATTATCGCCAAAGATGCATTCTGGGACAATCCGGAAGAAACCAAACCCATCCTGCAAGAGCGCACGTCACTTTCAAATAAAATTAAAAAATTCAAAAAGCTGACAGACGATCTGGAAGAAAGTCAAATTCTGCTGGATCTGGCAGTTGATGAATCTGATGAGGAAACCCTTGCCGAAGTCACAAAGCAAATTGCCGGCCTGGATCAGAAAATTGCGGCCCTTTCGCTAGAGCTGATGCTCGACGGCGAAGACGATGGTAAAAACGCCATCGTATCGATCAATGCCGGTGCCGGCGGAACCGAAGCCCAGGATTGGGCTGAAATGTTATTTCGGATGTATACTCGCTGGGTGGAGCGCCGCGGTTATCAAATCGAGCTGATTGATTTCCAGCCCGGAGATGAGGCCGGGATAAAAAGTGTGACCTTCACCGCCGGCGGCGAAAATGCATACGGGTATCTCAAATCGGAAATCGGGGTGCACCGCCTGGTCAGGATATCGCCGTTCAATGCCAGCGGAAAACGCCATACCTCTTTTGCGTCCGTATTCGTCTATCCCGAGATCGACCAGGAAATCGTGGTCGATATTGAAGACAAAGACCTGCGAATCGACGTATTCCGGGCCAGTGGTGCCGGCGGTCAGCATGTCAACAAAACCAGCAGTGCCGTACGCATCACCCATCTTCCCAGCGGCATCGTTGTGCAATGCCAGCAGGAAAAATCCCAGCACCGTAATAAAGATATGGCTTTAAAGGTATTGAAGGCCCGGCTTTACCAGAATGAAAAACAAAAGCAGGAGGACAAGCTGCAGGAGGTTCACGACGGCAAAGATGACATTGCCTGGGGCAGCCAGATTCGCTCCTATGTCCTGCATCCCTATCAGATGGTAAAGGATCACCGCATCAGTATGGATATCGGGAACGTCAATGATGTGCTCGACGGCGGCATCGATCCGTTTATCGAGGGCGTTTTATTGGCCAAGAAGCACAAGTAAGATGTCCTGATTTATCTCTCACCGCAGAGACGCAGAGTTCGCGAAGATTAATTTTTTCATTTAAGGAAAAACCTCTGCGAACTCTGCGCCTTTGCGGTGATAAAGAAAAGCGCTGTGGGTATGGACCCGATTGAAATTCTGGAACAATACTACGACTCGAATTCCAGAGCATTTACGATTCTGATTGAACACGGCACGCAGGTGGCCGACAAAGCCCGGGAGGCAGCTAAAAATGTTTCAGAGCTGAATCCGGATCTGGAGTTTATTGAAACCGCGGCCATGCTGCATGATATCGGTATCTTTCTGACCCACACGCCCCAATTCGGCTGTTTCGGCAAACACCCCTATATCTGTCACGGCATTCTGGGAAGTGAGCTGTTAAAGGAAAAAGGACACTCTGAACTGGCGCTGGTCTGCGAGCGGCATGTGGGGGTGGGTATCAGCATCGAAGATATTCAACGCCAAAATCTGGCGCTGCCCAACCGTGATATGATCCCCATATCCATTGAAGAGCAAATTATTTGCTATGCGGATAAATTTTTTTCAAAAAACGGCAACGCCCGGCCCACCGAAAAATCCATCGCGGAAATCGTCGACAATTTAAGCCGCTACGGTCCCGATAAAATAGCGCGCTTTGAGTCCTGGGTCAAAAAATTCGAGGCATAGCGCATGGCGCAAAGCGCATAGGGGTTCATTGACCTGTCGTTTTCCGGCCTAAATTGTCCTCCTGGGGCCATGAGCTGTCGCTTTCCGGCTTAATCTGGCAAGGCCTGTCTGTCTCAGGTACGTTCACCTGATTCTGGCATGAGTGCGGTCCCCTTATTACATTACTTATTGGGCAGGTTCTAGACAAACGACTGTTATATGTTACTTTAAAGTGACATATAACGTTTATAAGTACCTTTAAAGTAATATTTTCACAGAATTTTATTGACTGAGTGACAAAATCAATATATGTTACTTTGAAGGTACGCATAACGTTTATAAGTCACTTTAAAGTAACATGACAAGAATTAGTAAAATTTCAGAAGCACCACCGGCAGCGGTCGAGGAGGCGCTGGTCAGATTGGGGCGCAATATCCGCACCGCCCGTTTGCGGCGCAAACTGACTCGAGAAGAGCTCGCCGGGCGTATTGGTGTTTCGCGTAAGGTACTGGCGCAAATCGAGAAAGGCAAGCCGACCACTGCCGTCGCTGCCTATCTGGGGGCCCTGTGGGCGCTTGGTCTTTTGAATCAGCTGAGAAATGTTGCCGATCCGGATCGCGATGAGGAAGGCAAGACTCTGGAGCGAGCTAGAAGCCCGAAGGCGGCTCCGAAGCGAAGGAAAATGGACGATGACTTCTGAGCGCGAATGCTATGTGTATATCGTCCCCCCGGGAGCGACGAAATTTGTCACGGCGGGGCGCTTTCGTGTATCTCCAGCGCCGGAGGGTGGAGCCGTCGGTGAATTTGTGTACGGGCGACGCTATCTGGAACGCGATGATGCGGTCGAGCTTGACCCTGTGGAGTTGCGACTTCGAAGGGGAATATACGAAACCGCCCGGATGAAGGGCTTCTTTGGTGCCATACGTGATTCTATGCCTGACTCCTGGGGAAGGCGCGTGATTGAAAAAAGCACAGGCCATACACAACTTGAAGAATTTGATTACCTTATGCAGGGGCCGGACGACCGAGCGGGCGCCCTGGGGTTCGGATTGAATGTGGAGCCACCGACGCCAAAACGTACGTTCAACCGCACCCTGGATCTGGAGCGCTTGCAGGTCGCAGCCGACGCCATTGTAAATGATGAGCCTGACATCGCCGGCTCCGCCGCCGGGCAGGTGGAAGAGCTTTTGCTGCCTGGCACCTCCATGGGTGGTGCCCGCCCCAAAGCCGTGGTGGAACACGAGAATAATCTCTGGCTGGCCAAGTTCAGCCGTCATGACGATCGTTGGAATCACCCCCGTGTTGAGCATGGTTTGCTGAAGCTGGCAGAAGCCTGTGATCTGACCGTCGCTGACAGCAAAATCACGCTTATTGCGGGAAGGGATGTTCTATTGGTGCGGCGGTTTGATCGCGACCGGACAGAGAGCGGCTACCGGCGGCACCGTATGGTGAGCGCGCTCACGCTGCTGCAAATTGGCGACAGTCCAACGGCGCGAGCGGCCTGGTCCTACATCATCCTTGCAGATGAAATTCGCCGGGTAAGCGCTGAGCCTGCGGCAGACCTTCGCGAACTTTTCGGAAGAATGTGCTTTAACGCCGCTGTCTCCAATCTGGACGACCACCCGCGCAATCATGCCCTATTTGCAAAGGCTAGGGATTGGCGGTTGAGTCCGGCCTACGATTTGACACCCGCACCGGTGATTGCGGTTGACCGCCGCGATCTGGCAATGGCGTGCGGCAAGTTCGGCCGCTATGCCAACCGGGAAAATCTTTTAAGTGAACATGGCCGCTTTCTTCTTTCCAAAACGGAAGCGGCGGACCTGCTCGATGGCATTGTTGAGACCGTCCGCTCACAATGGCGACCTGCCCTGCGGCGCGCAGGGGTCAGTGAGACAGACTGCGAAGCAATTGCCCGCGCTTTTCTTTACGGTGGTTTTTTTTACCAGGAAGTTGCCTGAAATGCGTAGAAGTGGTTTCAAAACCCCATCTAAGGCCCAATGGCTGCGTTGCAGACCTCCGGCAAATGCTCACATACCCATGTATGCTGAGCTTTCCCGATCGGCCTGACGCCTTACCTTTGGACCTGATCTGAGGTTTTGAAACCACTTCTAGTGCAATTCTGCGATTTAATGGGTTTTGTTTGAAAAAACGATTCACTGTTTTAATCTATGTTATTTAAATTTTACCCATAATCACCTGACCTTACTAATGCTTGACTTCACCAATGCCCCGGAGGAGAGATATGCGGAGCATAATGAAAAAACTTGTCGGTTTCCTTACCGTTAGTTCGATAGGGCTGCTGCCGGTGATTTTACCGGAGATTCAGGCCCAGCAGACGGTACCTTCCCAATCAAGAGCCGTCCGAGCTCCGGCCATAACCATTCAAGAGCTAGAATCAAGGCGCCTGGCGATCGAAGGTATGACGGATATCGATGCCACGGTTAAAACCGACAGTCTGAAATATATAGACGGCGCGATTTCGTATATAGAGCTGGCCGACAGCACCAACACAAAGATGCTCGAACTTTCACAGCTTATCCAGTCAGCACCCAAACGGGTGAAAATATTACAGGCCGAGCTGAAAAAGCCTTTCACGGCGCCTGAAAAAGTCGAGGAACGCGCACAGCAAATGAGCACGTTAAAACTCGAACAGCGCGTCCGCCAGAAAGAAGTCGAACTCGCGACGGCTCAAACCCGGCTAAAGCAATGGAGTGATCGCTTAGCGGCCGAGAAAAATATCATCAATCAAACACCCGAGCAGCTTGCGGCCGCCACCAGCCGGCTCAATGACATTCAAACAGAGTTGGAAACACTATCCGGCACTGCTGAAACAGATATACTTAATCATTCTAAAGTGCTTGGCCTCAAATCCGAACTGGGAAAACTAGCGGCCGAAATCAAATTGATCAAGCTGCGACAACGCAGCCATAATCTGCTCATAGAATTGTTCAGCGCGGAGCAAGAAGTTGCCCAGAAGGCGTTGGAAAGCCGCGAACAAATATTTAAAAGCTGGCAGGCCGAGACTCAGAAACGCCGTCAGCAGGAGGCCGCCCAGGCCCTGGAAGACGCCCAGGACGCCATCGTCAAGGTTCCCCTGATGCCCAAGATTGTCCAGGACCAGTTTGACGTCAATATTCAACTGGGCACCGAGCTGGAAGAAATTACGCGGGAAGAAACAGAGCTGGCCGGAAAATATGAAGGTTATCAATCCCGTCTGAAAGCGCTGGAAGATGAATTTGAAACAGCTAAAAAAAGAGTTGAATTTGCCGTGCTAACCGAGGCCATCGGATTGGCGCTGCGCACCCAGCGTCTGAAACTGCCCCGTTCTGATCGGTATTTGGCGGATTCCGATGCCCGCCAGATCAGAATGAGCGAAATCAGCGAAAAGCAGATCGAGCTGGATCAGTTGCTGCGCGAACTTTCCGACCCCAAGGCCCTGGCAGATCGCGTGATCGCTTCCGTCAGCTTTCTCTCGGATGTCGATCGCAAGGCGTTTGATTCGAAAATTCAGGAATTGGTAGCCAATCGACTCGATATCGTTCATAAATTGAAATCCGGCTGCGACCGGATCTTTAGATTGCTTCAGGATATTGAATTCACTGAACAAAAACTGGTCAGCACGGCCGAAAATTTCGCTGAACTACTCGATCGCCACCTGCTCTGGATTCGCAGCTCAAAGCCCATCGGTATCGGCGACATCAAAAAGCTGCAAGTCTCCCTGGGATCGTTTTTCGAACCGGCTTCATGGGGCCAATTCTTCAAAGATTTGGGCCGGTCTTTCCGTCAGAAGACCGTCTTCTGGATAATCGGTTTGCTGATCGGTGTGTTTCTGATCGTTAGTCGCAGGTGGGCTAAAAGAAAACTGAAAGATATCGCTGAATGCATCGGGCAGCAGGTGGAGGATTCCTTCCTTCTGACGATTAAAGCCCTGGGATTGACAGTCGTTTTAGCTGCCATCTGGCCGTTTTTGCTGGCATTTCCGGCCATTCAACTGACGAGTCTGCGTCAGGCAGACCCCTTCAGCACCGGCATTGCCGGTGGTCTGCTCTACACTGCCCGCCCCCTGATCTTTATGGCCCTGTTCTACCATATCTGCCGTCAATACGGTCTGGCCCAGGCACACTTTCAATGGCCGGAGTCCGCCCGCCGGACCCTTAAGCGCAATCTGGGCTGGCTGATCCCGATCGTATCGTTGGCCTCCTTTTTCCTGGGAGCGATGGCAACTGTGGCTAAATTTGAAACCAGTGATGTGCTCGCCAAATTCGCCCTCATGATCCAAGCCATAGCCATATCCACATTCATCGCGCGCAGCCTGAGATTCAGGGGCGGCATCACATCCGTATGGATTGAAAAACACCCCCAAAGCTGGCTGTGCCGTCTGCGATACGTCTGGTATCCCCTGGCCATCCTTCTGCCGTTACTTATTCTCTATCTGGCCGTGATCGGGTATTATTATACCGCCTTCGAAATACGCATCCTGATCCGCAGTACCATAGCGCTGTTATTGGGTTTGATCGTCTTCGACCATCTGGTGCTGCGCATGCTGCTGCTTGCCCGCCGCAGGATTGCTTTAAAAAAAGCCATCGCTAAACAGGAGTTGCATCTTGAAGCGGCCTCAGACGCCGGAGCCGCCGCGGATCCCGGCGGCGCTGCTCGGCCATCACTGATGGAAACGATCATCGCAATGAGTGAAATTGATGAACAGATCCGAAGGCTTTTGAAATTGGTGGTGTTCATCCTGGCGCTGGCAGGAATCTGGGCCATCTGGGAGCCCGTGTTTCCAGCCTTCGGCATCCTGCAGGATATCCAATTCTGGAGTTACGATATGGTGGTGGACGGGGTTACAAAAGCGGTCCCCATCACCCTGGCCAACATTATCATGGCAATCGTTGTAGCCCTGACAACGATTATTGCCAGCCGCAACCTGCCGGGTCTGCTGGAAGTTATTTTGTTGAATCGTTTGCCCATGGATCCCGGGGCGCGATATGCCTACTCAACCGTCTGCCGGTATGCGATAACGGCGATCGGTATCATTATTGTTTTCAATACGATCGGTATCAAATGGGGCAATTTGCAGTGGCTGGTTGCGGCTCTGGGTGTCGGCCTCGGTTTCGGACTGCAGGAAATTGTGGCCAACTTTATCTGTGGATTGATCGTGCTGTTCGAGCGGCCGTTCAGAATCGGTGATACCGTCACCATCGGTGATATCAGCGGAACCGTATCGCGTATCCGTATCCGGGCGACGACTGTTGTCGACTGGGACCGCAAGGAGTTAATCGTCCCCAACAAAGAGTTTATCGTCGGTCGCCTGATCAACTGGTCGCTTTCGGATAAATATATCCGGATTCGGATACCGGTGGGCATTGCTTACGGCTCCGATACTAAATTGGCCGAAGAACTGCTGGTTCAGGCCGCCAGTAAAAATCCGCATGTTCTCTCCAAACCCGCTCCGGATGCTATCTTCAAAGGCTTTGGAGACAACAGCCTGAACTTTGAACTGCGGGTTTATATTAATGGAATTGATGACTGGTGGCCGATGCTGCATCAATTGAACGTTACGATTGATAACGCATTCAAAGAAGCGGGGGTGACGATTGCCTTTCCGCAGCGCGATGTGCATCTGGATGCAACCGGTCCGCTGGAGGTCCGGGTGGTTGCAGAATCATCCGCTTCTGAGGCCGCCAAAGGCTCATCTGCCGCCCCAAAAGAACCGGACGGTTAACCGGTGTGGTTCGACTTTAGACACAGGCATACCAACTTTTTCCGGAAAATTGAGGCGTTCAACGCACCGCTCAATCCGCCGTCGAGAAAGCTATGGCGCGGCAAACGATTTTATCCTTCGGCGCCAACTAAAACAAATCGCCCTGTGAGATAGAATCTGAATCTCACAGGGCAATATGTAGACCTTTTTTTTTATAAGAAATATAAATTATCGTTTCTGAACAGAAACTGATTACCAGCCGAGCATGAGATAATCATGAATCGAATCGGCGGCTTTACGGCCGGCGCCCATGGCCAGGATAACCGTGGCCGCGCCGGTGACGATGTCACCGCCGGCCCAGACACCTTTTTTATAGGTTTTGCCGGTTTCCTGATCCGCCTCAATATAACCCCACTGGTTTAGCTTCAAATCCGGGGTTGAGGCGGTCAGCAACGGGTTGGCGCCGGAACCCACGGCCACGATGCAAAGATCGCAGTCCAGATGAAATTCAGAACCTTCTATTGGAACCGGCCGGCGTCTTCCGGAATCATCGGGCTCACCCAGTTCCATCTTCAAACATGTCATGCCGGTTAAACGGCCATTATCATCACCCAGATATTCGATCGGGTTGGTCAGCAGAAAAAACTCAATGCCTTCTTCTTCGGCGTGGTGAATTTCGGCAATTCTGGCCGGCATTTCCTGGCGCGAGCGACGATAGACGATCCGAACTTTATCCGCTCCCAGCCGCATGGCTGTTCGGGCTGAATCCATGGCCACGTTGCCGGCACCTAGAACCACCACATCCTTTCCGATGGGGATGGGGGTATCCACTTCCGGGAAGAGATAGGCCTTCATCAAATTCGCCCGGGTTAAATACTCATTGGCCGAAAGGATACCGACAAGGTTTTCTCCCGGTATATTCATAAAGCGCGGCAGCCCGGCGCCCACCCCCAGATAGACGGCGTCATAGCCTTCTTCGAAAAGCTCATCCAGGCTGACGGTGCGTCCCACCACCGCATTGCATTCAACGTTGACGCCCAGCCGCTCGAGAAAATTGACTTCCTGGGCCACAATGGCCTTGGGGAGCCTGAATTCGGGAATCCCGTAAACCAATACGCCGCCGGGTTTATGAAACGCTTCCAGAACGGTTACATCATGTCCTTTAACAATCAAATCACCGGCAACGGTCAAGCCGGATGGCCCCGAACCGACCACGGCAACCTTCTTTCCGGTAGGCTCGGCCTTGGGCGGCAACTCACCGGTTCCATTCTCTCTTTCCCAATCGGCGGCAAACCGTTCCAGGTTACCGATGGCCACCGGGTCGCCTTTTTTGGCGAGGATGCATAAGCCTTCGCATTGAATTTCCTGGGGACAAACGCGGCCGCAAACCGCCGGCAGGCTATTTTTGCCCCATAGATTTCGAATGGATTCGGTAAATTTTTCTTCCTTTATGAGTTGGATAAAGCCGGGTATATCAACATTGACAGGGCAACCGGCTACACAACCTGGCTTTTTGCATTGCAGGCACCTTTGGGCTTCCAGCACGGCCATTTCCCGTGTGTAGCCGGTGGGTACTTCTAAAAAGTTTCTTGCGCGAACGTCCGCTTCCTGTTCGGGCATTGCCACCCGCGGAATTTTTTCGGTTTTCTTTTTTTTCTTTACCGGTTCTGCCATTCTATCCTCCGTTGCAAAAAAGGATTCATTCAGTTTAGCTGATGTTTATTTGCTGTCGCGAATGGTACAAAAATCATTGTAGCACGACTGTTCATCTTCACAGTAGGCCTGAAGCCGCAGCATCAATTCATCAAAATCAACCTTATGGGCATCAAATTCCGGCCCATCGACGCAAGCAAACTTGGTATGCCCGCCGACCGAAACACGGCAGCCGCCGCACATGCCGGTGCCGTCCACCATAATCGGGTTGAGGCTGACTAACGTGGGCACATTATATTCTTTGGTCATTAAGGACACGAATTTCATCATTGGAACCGGCCCGATAGCCACGGCCTGCTGGGTTTCTCCTTTCTCCAGCACTTCCTTTAAGACATCGGTGACAAACCCATGGTGTCCGTAAGAGCCGTCGTCGGTACAGACGTGCAATTCGTGGGAAGCATCTTTCATACGATCCTCCAGGATCAACAGATCTTTGGTTCGCGCCCCGATGATGCAGGTCACATGGTTGCCGATTTCTTTTAAGGCCCGGGTAATGGGATGTAACACGGCGATTCCGGTGCCGCCGCCCACACAGATCACATTGCCGACTTTTTCAATATGGGTCGCTTTTCCCAGGGGTCCGATCACATCCTGATAACTGTCACCAACCTGCAGGGTCTTAAAAAGCGCGGTCGACTTGCCCACCACCTGATAGATGACGGTGACGGTTCCCTTTTCGGGATCCGTTTCGGCCATGGTCAGCGGTATGCGTTCACCGGCTTCATTGGCCTTCAGGATCACAAACTGACCGGGCTTGGCCTTGCGGGCAATCATCGGCGCTTCAATATCATTGAGAACAACCGTCCCGTCGGACATCTCTTCTCGATTAACAATTTTAAACATGGAAAACCTCCAAGCCGTTATTTCGCCGGCGTAATCGCCCACCGACGCTTCGGCTATTTTTAGTCGAAGGGAGATATTTTGTCAGAAACAGGGTTTGAAATCAAGCTAAAATCTTGATTAATTAGCGGTTCATTGATATAGCGCGATAGTTAAAATTGGGTTGAGCCCGTTACCCGTTAGCCCGTTTGCCGGTAAATAAAATGAACATATTCGACAGCCACTGCCATCTCGATGATAAGGCCTATCGCAAGGATCTCGTCCAGGTCATTGACCGCGCCCGCCAGGCTGATGTTGCGCGCATGATGACAGTCGGCGTCAACAAAAAAACAGCCGTACGCGCGGTGGAGCTGGCAAAATCCCACCCGGGTATCTACGCTTCGGTGGGATTCCACCCACATGATGCCAGCCAGTGCAGTGCGGACGAACTTGATTTTATGACACAACTGGCGCAAAACCAGCGGGTCAAAGCCTGGGGGGAAATCGGGCTGGATTACAACCGCATGTACTCACCCCGCGAAGATCAGGAAAGATGGTTTATTCGGCAGCTGCAGATTGCCGCTGAACTGGACCTTCCCGTCATTTTCCATGAACGGGACACCAATGGACGTTTTCTTGAGATTCTTCAAACCGATTTCAAAAACGAAAGCGCCGGTGTCGTTCATTGCTTCAGCGGCACAGCGCCGGAACTGGAAGATTATCTTGATCTGGGTCTGTACATCGGGATTACCGGTATCCTGACCCTGAGGGCACGGGGAGCGGACCTGCGTGAAATGGTCCTCCAAATTCCAGCGAATCGAATGGTTGTGGAGACCGATGCGCCCTATCTGACACCCGCTCCCGAAAAATACCACACTCGCCGCAACGAACCCGCCTTTGTCAAATCAGTCCTGCTGAAACTGGCCGAAGTCCGTGAGGAAGATCCCGATCAGCTGGCGCAGATTGTCTGGGAGAATACGTGTCGGTTGTACCGGTTGGAAGCTTGATACTGGGTTATCACTGGCTTCTGGCTACTCGCCTCTGGCTTCTGGCCGACAGTCCGAAGTAGGGCGGGCCTCTGTGCCCGCCGTTCAGAGGTCGGCACAGAGGCCGACCCTACTTCTGGAATAGTGCAAGGACGGGGATAAACCCCGCCCCTACATTCCGGGCTCCTTACTTCCGGCCAGTAGCCAGTGACCAGAAACCAGAAGCCAGACTATTTTTGCATTAAATGAGAAACGGCCTGCTCGAGGCCGTCGATGGTCAGCTCAAACATGGGAAATATCTCGCGGATAACGGTAATAGTACGGGTATAGTCCCACATGGAAGCAGATACCGGGTTTAGCCACACCGTATGGGGAAATGTGTCAGCAAGCAGTTTAAGGCACTCGATGCTTGGCAGGCCGCTGCGATCCTCGAGATGAATGGAACCGTCGGTGGCCATAAGCTCATAGGGCGCCATGCTGGCATCGCCCACAATAACCAATCGGGTTTCGGGGTCAAGACGCACAAGTTGATCAATCGGTTGGGGCTTTTTGTATCGCGCCGTGTCTTTCCAGAGCGTGCCGTAAATGGTGTTGTGGAAAAAATAGGTTTGAACATCTTTAAACTGGGCGCGGGCATAATCGAATAAGGTCTGCACGATCGGCACATAGGGGTCCATGGACCAGCCGCCGTTATCAATGGCCAGAATCACCTTCAGTCGATCTTTAAGCGAGCGGTCAAACACGATTTCGATCTCACCGCCGTTTTTCATGGTTTGATAGATGGTCTCATCAATATTGACCTGATCTTTAGGACCGAAGGGTACCAAGTTGCGCAGTCGCTTTAAGGCTTCACCCATCAGAGCGCTTGTCAGCGGCCCGCTCAAGGAATAATCCTTATACCTTCTATCCATTGCCACCTTCACCGCCGACTTGTTGCCGGAGACCCCTCCCACCCGCATGCCGCCGGGATGGTAGCCCGAATGACCCACCGGGGAGTAACCGCCGGTGCCGATCCACTTGCCCCCTCCGTGATGCGCTTCATTCTGTTCTTTGAGCCGCTCTTTGAAATATTCGATTAACTCCTCAGGGGTCAGTTTCATAAGGGCTGATTCATCCATGCCCAGTATTTCAGCCAACCCCTCGGGATTCTGCAGCCAGCTCTCCAGCATCATCCGGGCCACTTCATCGAGCTCAACCCCTTCCGGGTCCGGCAGATCAGCTCCCTGAAAGCTGTGGGCAAAAACCTGATCATAGATATCGAAATACCGCTCGCTTTTAACAAGGATGGCTCGCGCCGCCGTATAAAAGTCCTCTAACGAATTCACCAGCCCGCTGCCCAGGGCTTTGTGAAGGGTTAAAAAGGACGTGGGGCTGACCGGTATTCCGACACCTTTTAATTTGTAGAAAAAATCGACGAACATTTTTCAAATGAGCTAAAATTTAAAATGCCTAAAATGAGCTAAAATCATAAGTTCGCTTCTCGCTCGCTGTTTATAAAATGTTATAGTTCCTTTATTTTAGGCATTTTAGATCAATTTAGGCATTTTAGGCATTTGTAAACAGCGCCCATATCTTGATCATTGCCATGTCTTTTTGAAACTTTTTCCACCGCTAGGGGATAGCGTTTAATTTGCTCTTATGCGTCCGACCATGGATTGCGCTTTTTGCAAATCCTGGCTTTTCTTAAACAGCACACCCAGATAGGGCAAATCGCCCTTTTCCAGTTGTTTGGGTTTAAAATCAGGGTCGGCCTTAAGAGCCCGAATCCAGTTGATCAATTCCCGTGTGGCCGGCCGCTTTTCGATATCATTGAAATCCCGCACGGCATAAAAAGCGGTAATCGCATTTTCCAGCAGGTTGGAATCAATCTCCGGAAAGTGCACCGTGATAATTTTACGCATCA
>WOR8_10001339_pt1 | contig 26297 bp, 24 predicted proteins | sample DeeMarSeWOR38_10_FD_19890 | JGI IMG/M metagenome (IMG submission 19890) | reverse complement strand
CTGCCACCACCTGTCTGGCATTCTCTGGAGAGCGTGTGGCAAGTCCATGAACCATGCCGTTTCTGGATTTCTGCATGGCAGGGATAACACACACTCGGGCAATCTCCGCATTGCCCAAAACCCCCCATTTGATTCGCTCAGCCATCAAGCACCTCTACCGTACCCCCCTTGGCCGCTGATCTTGCGGCCGCCTCTAAAATCTCTACCACCCGAACCGAATCCTCCAGTGGTGCCACTATCGGCTCTCCTGTCAGCAGGTGATCAGCCAGGTTACGGTGAAAAAGATAATGCTCTCTTTTGGGAAGTGCCAGTTTTTGGGCCACTATCTGACCGGTATGATGACGGCGGTGCAAAGTTAAATCCGGTACCATTTCGGTGACAGGGATATCGTGCTGGTGGAAGTAGAGTACAGGATCAATTTCGTAGGTGCTCACATCCCGCCAATTACCAACGATGGCGCCCTCTGTTCCCAGGAGATACCATTTTGGCTTGCCCACTGCGGCAATGTCGGAGTGAATAAACTCCCCTTCTTGTCCCCCGGCAAACCTTATTTGTATGCGCTCCTGGTCGGCATTGGTGACATCGTGCCAAACTCGTTTTTGCCGGGTGGAGATAACTGCCGAGACCTCGTGGGGAATCAAACTCACCAACCAATCCAGATAATGGGCGCCCCAATCATAAGCTGTGCCTCCTGAAATGGCATCGTGGGAATGCCAGTAACCACACGGATGGTTGAAGCCGCCAACAAAGGTCTCCAGATAAAAGATTTCACCAATCAGACCTTCAGCCAGGGCTTGTCTAATCTACATCCCAACGCCGGTTTTGGTGGCAGCTGAGGTGTACCTGCTGTTTTTCAGCCATTTCCACCATAGCGGCTGTTTCTTTCCGATTGATTGCTAAGGGTTTTTCACAGACCACGTGCTTGCCCGCCGCCATCATCTGCAAAGACAGATTGGCATGACTATTAGGCGGCGTGGCAACGATAACCAGATCAACCTCAGGGTCCGCCGCCAATGATTCGGCGGAATCATAGGTCTTCACCCGGGGAAAGTCATGTTGCGCCTGTTCAAGCCTTTGCTGATCCAAATCACAGGCGGAGTGCAGACTCAAACCAGCCGTCGCCTCGATGCCCAGGCCGTGAGCCTTACCTATAGATTGGGGGTAACCCAAAAGCCCCACCTCTATGGTGCGATGGCTGAAGGGTCGTCCGGCTAATTGGCTCAACAAGCGGTAGAGAATTTGTTGAAAAGCAGGATGGTCATAAGCTTGCAGTGTTGTGCAGGCAACTTGCCCGTCTCCTGCAGTCCGATACACGAGCACGGGGCTGTGCTGGTATTGCCAGTCAGCATAAAGGACTGTTTCTGTCTCTTCAGACGTCGTATTCAGAGCACGGTAACACCCTTGCAGATAAACGGCATCGGCCAACCGTATCGCCAGGGAATGGTTGCTGTTCTTAAACAGAACCCGTAACTCGGCCTCAGGTCCCACAGGATCTGGCTGCGCTCCAAATATTTGGGGTAAATCCATATCCGAGAGTCGGACCAGCCCTAACCATCCTCCCCCCCGGTGAACGAACTTTGTCAGTTGCTCATCGTCCTTGGCAAAAGCAGCAGTGTTAGCAGTGGCAACAACATCATAGGGACTCAAATTGCCAGGCAATTGGGCTTCTAAGGTTAACTCGACGTGATGGATCGATCCCAGATACGACAACAAAGTCTGGAAAGATGCATCTTCCTTAGCCGCAACGAAGAGTATTTTTATAGGGGGATGGGATATCATTTGCCTTAGCCCTTATATCTAGAGTGTCTGGAGTGCTTTACGGTCTGTCATCTTTTGCTAGCGGTGTCATTGGGTCATATGCTTCGCGTCATATGGCCAGAGCCGTCACTCGGCTCTGCCGTCATTACCCTTTGTTGTCATTTGTTGTCACTAGGTCGTTAGGGTAAGTGACCATCAATGACGCCAACGGCAAATGACTATAAATGACCTAATGACCATAAAGCGCAGGCGCTTTATGACCTGAGTCGCCAGCGGGGACCATCTTCTGTATCCTCAATTATTACATCCGCCAGCTCGAGGCTCTTCCTGATAGCATCGGCCTCTTTCCACTGTTTGTTGCCTCTGAATCTCTGGCGCAAGCTCAGGAGCTCACCTATTACCGGGGCAAGGCAATCAGCTTTGTCTTTTGGAGAAGTCTCTAGTTTCATGCCAAAAAGAACTATCAAATCACGGAGTACTTCCCTTGCCTGGGAGATAAATTCCTCGTTCTCCAGATCCTGCTTACCCTTCCATATGGCCCTGTCAAGCTCTAGAAGGGCATTTGTGGTTTCTTTTGGATCATGCTTCTCAAGACCTATACGAAAGGCCTCTGCGATCTCATGAATTTTGTCCCAGAAAGACTCTCCCTCTGAACCAGGGGCGAGCGCGGCAGCCTCCGGCTTCGAAATCTTCTCTCTTATTCCTTTACCAACATCGCCACCGCGAAGAACATCGAGAGAAAACCGTTCTCCTTTCTCAAAGACGACCTCCTCTCCTCTCCGTCGCAGGGTTACACCACCGAGTCCCTTGATTACAGCTTCCTCATTTTCGAGATCTATTAGGCAGGCTGTGTGTTCGTCCAAACCAAAGACAGAGACATCTTCCGGTAGCATGGATTCAAGCTTGTTGAAGCGAGATTCACCCATAAAACAGAAGCGGGTGTCATGAGTCCCACCTTCGGCATTGTTCCAATGAGGTATCACCACAAGATTTAAGCCGAAGTGCGCTAGAATATTTATCCCTTCTACCCAGTGCAGGTCCTGGCCCACTTTGTAAATCTCATACACAGGGAGAGTAAAGCGGGCTACTGTCAAGGCCGCAGCACTAGCAGCCACCAGACAACCTCCCTTTTCTACCTGGCTGCTGATGATTTCCGGAATAGATGTACCTTGCCACTGGCGTACAGCGTAAGTAGGACTGCCTGGGCCGATAAGAATGAAATTTGCCTGCCGCAATTTGTGAAAGGCCTGCTCTGCTTCAAATTCCGTATAACTCTCCTTCGACTTGAAAGAGGCTAACTCCAGGTGCTGCTGAACGTGCCTGCGAAAATAATCCACGGCTCTTTGGGAAAGTTGATCCACATTGAGCTGAAACCCTGCCGGCGTGTCTAGGAATATGGCCTGTGGGGGATGGGCTAGCCTCCCCAGCAGCTCCTTGTGAACCTCAACCATGGTGGCTGTCAGCTCACCCGAACCCATTAGGGCGATTATGCCCCTTTTTGATGACATATCAGTAACCTTCTTTGGCGTAAAAAATAACTCCGAGTACGCCCCGAGTGCCTTTTGCGAGCTAACAAATACGGCACTCTATTTTTTTCGCGGCCAAAACATGCTCACTAGGGGTGAAAAAGCAGGTTGCTTTGTAAGCTAAGACACGTTATGCGGATTTGTCAATATTTCCAGAGCACAAGGAAGGAATCACTTCGCAAACACTCTACCTTCAAGATGTGATCTCTGCCCATTAACTTTTGCCAAGCTCAAATTGGCACATCCATTGCTTAAGAATATCCGACGAGATCTTTAAAAGCCAGTGGTCTGAACAACCAACTAGTGCTCAGCCGGAAATCTTTCGTTTCCGGATGGACACTAACTAAAGGAATTTGTTTTGACGGGAATTAGAAATGACTTACGTTTGCATCAAGTGCAGAAAAACGTGGGATAATGGAGGTCGTTCTAGCGAGTACTCCGGGGGTTTGTGTGAAGATTGTACTTTGGAATACGTTCGAGAGAAGCAGAAGAGCCAGGGATTTCACGATTGCTACAAGCGGGCGGTTGAGGTCTGTTCGAAAGACGAGTGTAGTTATTGGCAGTTATGCAACAAAGACTTCTTAGGATGACCTAAACTTTCCTTTCTTCGATTCTTGAGCCGCAGCAATTGCACCTTTAAGAAAAGAAGCGAGCAAGAATTCGTCCCACCCATGGGCCCGATTGCCTCTCCACACTATCCCTCATTATTAAAATTAAATTGTTTTACAGCCAAGCTCCCCATTTATTATGGCGATCTAGATTTATGGACTGCCCCCTGCCTCTGTGTATTCGGAATTTGAGGTCGCCATTAGGGAAGGATCAGGCAGTTGGAGAAGAACCACCTCGCCGCTTTCCCCCAGAGCCTTGAGGGGCTGGTCGTTTAGATAGAGCCTAAGGCCGGCAGCGTTACCGATATGAAGATTAAAGCCTGTCCTTGCCCTCCAAGTATACTGTTCATCAGGATCAAGCAGGTATTCGAGTTCTTGACTGCCGTCTATGATCAGGTGGAGCCAGGTCCTCGCCCGGGTCTCGGCTCGGAGAACGTAGACCGCCGGTGTCGAGGCTAGTCCGGCAACTTGCTGGTCCTCTTCAAGCCAAGGAGAAACTCTTTCTTCCGCAGAGCCTGAAGCTTCAACCCTGGGGGAGTAAGGCTGATGGCTCTGATCATTGAGTTCTTCTCGCTCCTCTATTTTCGCTGTTACCGCGCCTTTGACTTGCTCGGATGCTTCCTGGACCTCCCTTGCCGATTGTTCTCGCTGCAGCTTTGAATCCAAGGCAGCCTGAGAGTTGGCCTGAACTGTCCCAGAGCCATAGACTTGGCCCTCCTTCACAGATGACGGAGGCTGAGTCGGAGAACGGTAAGACCACCACACTGAGAGAATCAGAACTCCCAATAAGGAGAGGATGGTGAATAGCACCATCTTTTTTTTCTCAGAACGCTCAGGCCGCAGACGTGGGTTACCTAATAGTTCCTTCCAAGAGGGCCGCTTAAGCCGCTTTAACTCTTGTTCAACTGCATACAGTCTGGCTTGAGTGTCTTCTCCTTTATGATCATTAACCTCTGTTGCCTTGTCGAAATTCAACAGCCCTTTTTTCTGCTCTTTCTCCAGCTCCCTGAGTTTTGTCTTGGTCTCCGCCAATTCACTGGTTTGGGCTTCTAAATTTTGTCTCAAGTTATCAAGCTCAGATTTCAGTCTCTCTAATTCCTTATGCTTCCTTTCTAGTGCTGCTGCAGGTTGACCCTGACCCTCTTTTTCCAACTGTCCGAAATGCTTCAAAGGCTGCTTGGACTGGTCCCTCGCCATCAAGCCAGCGGTTCCCCTGGCAAGCTCACTGGATGTATGAGCGGAAGAGGTGAGACGAAATTCTTTCACAGGCTCACCCAGGCTCTTTACCTCATCCATGTCGATGTAGATGCTACCGTCCTTCTTTATCCGTGTGAGCAGTCCCTTGTTCAAATAGGTAATGATCGTACCTTTGGAGACTCCCAGGGTCTTGGCCGCCGCCTGGATAGTGACTCTTTCTTTCTCCATAGCAGGTTCCGGGGCGGAGAGGAACAAATGGGATACCCTCTCTAACCCTCTCTCCTGGTTTTTTCTGACCTTCATAAAAGATCCATGCTAGATCACAGGCTGATTAGCGAATTTACCCCGCCGTAGGCATCTTCAACTGTGCTGTCGTTGGTAGGATCTGCTATCCAGCGGCCATCAACCAAGTACTTGTACTCATAGGAGCCAGGTCTGAGGGAAATAGTCTTGTGCCATAGCGGTCGACCCTGGGACTCGGTGAAATCCAGGGATTCCGGCACCCACTCATTAAAATCTCCTGCGATCTGCACCACCGCGCCCTCAGGCGCTTCCACTTTAAACAATATTTCCCTTTCCTCCTGTAACTTCAGCCGTCCTTCAGCTGCCAAATATGACTCCAGAGTAAAACCCCTGGCCAGCATTTCAGGCTCTTCATCCAAAATCTCCCTGGTGAGACTTCGATAATCGCGGAAGCCAGCGCAGTTTTTGTCGAATTCGGCTATCGCCTTTCCCTCCCTTGCAGCTTCTCTTAATCTGGTGCAGGTATTGATGACAGTGTCGAAACAGTTTTCGGGAAACCTGGCATTTAGAGTTTCTACCAGACTCCTGCAGAAATTGGTTCTGAGGTCGACGTTTGTGGCCAAAATCTTGATAATGAGCTGATGGCGGACCCTCTCTTCGATAATCTGGATAGTTTCCAGGAGCTTTCCGAGACCGTGAATAGAGAAGAAACTGGCGTCGACGGGAATTATCACCTCCTCAGCTGCCACTAGTCCATTAAAAGTCAAAAGACCCACGCTGGGAGGACTGTCAATGATAAGATAGTCGTAACTGTTTTCAATGTCCACAAGGCTCTGGGTGAGTTTGTATTCCCGCTCGCTGGCACCTGCCATGACCTGCTCAAACCCACTCAAGACCACATCGCTCAGAACGGCATCAAGATTCTCTTTCAGTGTCTGGATGGCTTCGCTGATCGGTATTTCGCCCAATAGTACCTCATAGATAGTCTTCTCTGCGTGGTCAACCTCTGCCCCAAGTCCTAGCCCTGCATGCCCTTGCGGGTCCAGATCAATCAAGAGCACCTTCTTGCCCTCTTCTGCCAAGAATTGGGCTAGGTTTATTGCTGTGGTCGTTTTGCCGCAGCCCCCCTTTTGATTGACGAGAGCAATTTTTCTCATGGTTTTCCCTCCTTTCTGTCTTAGGGTGGGCAAAGAAGATGGACTTCTCTCCCCGGTTGATTCCTTATTCAAATCATCTGACTTCTTGAATCTAGCCATCAGGTCGCGTAACAGGGCTCCAACCTTCCGCAGTAGAAATCTCATAGTTGATCTTCTCCTTGCTGCTTTAAGAGGAAATGGTTCTGCCTGGAAAGCAATGTTAAAGAATTTGGACTAGTAGAGGTAAGATTTTCTAAATCGTGGATAAATGGAACGGCTACACCCTTTGCAGACAAGAAGATTTCTGTCCACGTTCGGTGCCGGTGCAGCCCGGTTCTTTCCCTTGAGTGGGGAAGAGACATGTCAAAGCCAAGGCGATTCGGTGGTTTCTGTTTAGTCGCCAGCTCAGAATAGTAATGAGCCGGACAGCCTTGTCACAACTGATACATATTGTGATGAATTATCATCAGCCTCCTATATTCTCAAACCACCTGCTGCGACTTAAACCACAATAAATTAGACATGTCAAGTAAATAGAGTCAACTATTGCTTAAATAAACGTTCTTTTTTTATCTAAAAAAGAAAGTTTTCCGGTTTTAGTTAGTTTCCATATAAGAATCTCAGTTGGACATTAGCTGTAGTTTTCAATCAATAAATAAACAATTTTCTGTAGATCAAGGGAATCAAGAGACTGGACGAAAAGGCACTAACGTACGGCGCAATAGAACTTCCGCAGAATGATACAGCAACTTTTGAAAAGGCCTTTTTGTGGATGGAAAGTAGTTGAACTCCGCCTTGGCATGTTTATTGCTGAATAGTAGATTTGCATTTCTTTATTAAAGAGGAACGCATTTCATAATCTGGGAAGACAATGGAATCTAGGCTAGGAAAAACTGAGGTGATGAAACTGACTGAAAGACAAAAGCTACTGCTGGAGTCTGCCAGCGATTGGATTCAAAACAATTATCCAGAAGCGCGCTTGGTAGGTGTAGCTTGGTGGTTTTTTGACTGCGGTTGTATGGCTGGAATGGGCTTTTCCCTGGAAGACGGCATAGTTACTCCCGCAGTTCGGGTTGATAGAACATTGGTGGAAGACGGAGCAGTGCCCCCTTGCGAAAAGTGTTTGGAAGACAATCCTGCTAATGTGAATAGAGTGTTTACCTTTGGGACGGCTTGGTTTAGGCCAATACCGGACTCGAAAACAAGAGATCGGGTCAAAAAAGAACTATTCAGCCCGCTGCTGCAGAGAGAAACTGTCGAAATGTATCAAGAGGGCGAATTCAACAAAACGCACTAGACAAAAAAGAGAGCTGTCAGCAAAACAAACAGTAGTGCCGAATCTAGAGAAGAGTTCCCGTCCCCTTGGGTTCAGTTTTTCAGTAGTGTACTATGGTTGCTTTCCTTTGCCACTCCTGTTCCTACGGGCAAAGGCCGGCACAGGTCATTTCCCCTGCCTATTGTTTTGCTTCTGAAGTTTTACACCTTCAAGATGTTGTTATGGGTACCAAAGGTGTTGGGGACCATCTGATCATTGCCGGGATCATTGTGCCACTGCCCGTCCACCAGAAACTTGTACTCGTACCTTCCAGGGGCAAGAGTGACAATCTTGGTCCACCTCCCTTTATTATCCCTTTTCATGACGTGCTTTTTCTCATCCCAACTGTTGAAGTCTCCCACCAAAATAGCCTTTTTGGCTTCGGCTGCCTCCAACTTGAAGGTAATTCTTTTTTTCTCCGTCTTGTTTTTCTGCTTTGTTCTGGCCATTGCTCACCCTCCTCGGTTTGCTTTTTTTTTACGCCCGAACATCTAAGCGATGACATCATAACCACTCAGCCTATTCCTGTAAATAGGAAAAACCACCACCCAGGGGCTGACATCTGATGACGCACGACAAAACGGCCATATCCGCGGTCCACCTTAGGCGGATTCATGAAACATCCGGGCTAAAAAATGCTTATTTTTATTTTGATGGCGAAACAAATTGAGTGTTTGGTAGACTAATATTACGAAGGTCTTTTTAGCTCAATCTTTTTTCTCCACCTGAGGAGGGAACTTTAATATGGTTGCTGAAAACCAAGACTCCAATTATTACACCATTGAAGTGGCTCGTGACTTACCGCTTTCTGAGCAACTTCACAAGGCCAACGCTCAATTGTGTTTTGAAGTCAGCGTCCAAGAGAAGCTATTCTTGGAAGATATTCGATTTAGAAATGGATATAAGGTCTTGCGTTATAGATTTTGGAGAGATGAACCTACTAAGAAATAGAAACTAGAGAGCGGCGAGGTCCTGTTTTGTTACGGAAAAAAGACCGTCACCCCTCTTAGGTTAATTGCCCTGAACCCTCATAAGTGCCTTAGTGTAATCGTAAAAATAGTAGCCCAGGATGAACATGGTAAGGACCAACAATACCGGTCCAATGAGAATCCATGCTTTGAATAACAGACTGATCTCAGACGACTTACCAATGTACCGTAACGAAAAAGTATAGTAGTGATGGATGAAGAATGAACTTGCTGCCAGTGCAATGGGGCCGCCCAAAATACGTCTTATGGAGCTCCTCTGCATTCTTCGGGTAATATCTTTTTCTTTGCGGTCCGAAATATAAAGCAATGGTATTTCTTTTCCCTTTCGAATAACGATTTTGTCCGCTGGATTACTTTCCTGATTCACCCTTTGCTGAACAACATCATCTTTGCTCTCGGTCACGCCGTGCCTTCTTTCGTCAGCCCTTTGGGTTATATCCTCCATATGTTCGGCAGTACCTAGAACATAGATCTCTTGCTCAGTCTTGATATAATTCTCTGTGAACATCAATTCGCCCCTGGCTCTTCTCATGAACCTCAGAAGGCTGCTACTTCCCTCGTCAATCAGAGATCTCAGGTGTAGGGGAAGACTATCGTAGTCCGGAAATCTATGGACATCATTGCAAGGAGATGAGATGTTGGCATCCTCAGGATTTACTAATACCTTGCCTGTATTATCCTCGATATAGAAGCAATGCTCGCCACTGTCTCCCAGTGCTATCATCACCCAGCGAGAGCCATCTTTTCGGCTTTGCCATTGTTCAACCTTGTAGGTGTAAAAGATGCACGGTGTGCCGGAGATTGGACTATAAATGGGCTTTTTTGATTTGGCCTTTCCTTTCACCTCGACAATTCCCAGATCCAGGGAACGAATCTCAGAAGTTGAAAGGTTTTCTATTAACCGTTTTTTTCGGAGTGCGGTTAAGCCCTCAAAGAACCAACACACTCCCCCAATTGCGAAAACCATGGATAGTATTGCTAAGAAAAAAAGTCCATAGTGCCACATGGCAAAGGTCCTTAAAAATAGTAAGCAAAGGTTGGGAGTCATTTGTTGCAAAGTAAATGCCATGGCCTATTAGCCAAGTAAAACTTGACCTTCTCACCACGTTTGGCTTTTTCACTAAGAAGATAAAACAGCCGTTAATCCCCCCAAACTCACAAAAAATAAACACTATTTTACCTCCATAAATCCTGGCATTACTTCTGCTTATGGAACCAGCCGATACTCAGGAGGGCGAAACCAAATAGTGCCACCTTTTCATCATTCAATAGATAGCTAGATCAGGGAGGACAAATCATGCTTTCTTAATGCCCTTATTGCGATAAATGGTTCATGACTGATGGCTGGTATCTAGGCTGGAGTAAGAGAAAGACAAGATTTGTCTTCTGGTTTAGGGAGTACTTAAAATGCTAGCTATAATTCTCTCGATCGGTCTAGTGGGATTTTTCCTTTTTTTTGTCCTGGCAGGATTGAAGCAAGGCTGAAGTATTAGCTAGAATTGGTCGAAACCCCAAGTGAGATTCAGTTCTTGGTTGCCAAGCGATTAACCTTCTGCAGGTAGTGTTTGGCAATTAAATTGCGCAAGCGCTTACGACCGATGGTTGACGAGTGGGTAAAGCGCACCACCATCCCCCTCGGGGCAACAACGTCATTATTGTCCGGTTCATAAAATTCCAGTCGGACCACCTCCGCCTCCACCAGCAGGGTCTCATTTTCCGAAATATCTATACTTATAGTGGCAGCCTCATGTAGCCTGGGAGGCTGGTGGCAGCGAATAAGTGCACCACGGTTATTGATTAGCCGCGTTTCTCCGTGCACATGTCCTTCTGCGGTCAACAAAGTAACGGGGTATCGGGCTTGGATTGCTGGATAATTGTATGGTTTTTCATTCATTTTTTTGTCCAAAATGATACGTTCATGAAGTGTAAATCCCACTGCCCTCAGAAGGCAAAAAGCCCTTCTGGCTCTATTACAGCGATGAATGGGCTTTGTCGTCTCTAGAACCAGAGCTCAATATATTTTTTTACTATTGCTTAACTGCAACATATGTACCCTACTCCCTCACCAACTCAGGCCGGTGATAGTAAAAAATCAGGCCCAGAGGACTTTGCGACTCCCAGAGGGAGTTGCTAATGGTCTTTGCCACATGAGGGAGTATGCTGGACTAATGGGTTAGAGGAATCATGAAATCCCAAACTCCAAGCACCAAATCTCAGGGTATTAGGTGTTCCGCCGGAGGCGGATCAGGTTTCAGGTGTCAGGAAAAACAAAAAAAGAGTATAAAACCTGACACCTGAACACTGAACACTGAACACTGAAACCTCACTAGCACAGCCATTGAAACTTGACCTGGTAATGTAAGATTCCGCTGTGGGGGAAGGACCAGGTTTTCTATGTTAAAATAAATTATTATTATGATAAGTAGAAAACCAAGCTCTATGCCTAAACATCCCCTCTCCATAGCTCTTTTAGCTGCCCTCTTATTTGGTGCTGCAACCCCGGCGTCTAAGGCATTGTTGCAAGCCTTACCAACTTTTCAGCTCGCTGGACTGCTTTATTTAGGCGCTGCCATCGGCGTTATTCCCTTAATCATAAGGGAGAGGAAGTTTTCCTGGCCCTGGGATATTAATGTTAAAACAGCTTACCGCCTTTTAGGAGCAATTGGCCTGGGTGGAGTGCTTGGTCCTCTTTTGCTTCTCTTCGGTCTGAGGTTGGCCTCGGCTGCCTCAGTATCCTTGTGGCTCAATTTGGAGCTCATAGCCACTGTCATTCTTGGATTTCTCATTTTTCGTGATGAATTACATCTTGCCGGTTTAGGCGCTACCATAGGAATTCTGGCAGCAGCAACTCTACTTTCTTTCTCTGAGGGACATGCAGGGCTCAAAGCTGGCTTGCTGGTAGGTGCAGCTTGTTTCTGCTGGGGTCTGGATAATCATTTCACCGCCTTAATCACCGCCATTACCCCAGCCCAGATCACCTTTTGGAAAGGGTTGGTGGCGGGGGTCGTCAATCTTAGTATTGGAATACAATTGGATCCATACATTGCTACATTTTATGTCACCACCGCGGCCATTTTGGTTGGAGTTTTCTCTTACGGTTTAAGCTTAGTGCTCTATATAGTTTCGGCCCAAAAACTTGGCGCCGCCCGTAGTCAAATCATTTTCTCGAGTTCCCCGTTTTTTGGAGTCATCCTTGCGGTAGTTTTTCTGGGAGAATCCATTTATCCAGCTCAGATAATTGCAGCCCTGATCATAGTTATCTCTTTGGCGCTCTTGTTTTTCGAAAAACACCATCACCTGCACCATCACCAAGCGACTGCCCATGAGCACTGGCATCATCACGACGACGGACATCACGATCACCATTTTCCCGGGAAGCCGCAATCCATCTACCACAGTCATTGGCATGAACATAGAGCGGCCACACATGCACACCTACACTGGCCTGATCCCCAACACAGACATGAACACGACGAGGATTGACGATTGTAGATTGAAGATTTGAGAAGGCATAGAGCATAGGGCATGGAGCATAGGGTTAAAATTTCGAAATTCGAAATTCGAAATTGAGAATCTATAATCTTCAATTTTAAATCTAAAATCGGAAATGTCCTTGACTCCGTCAGGGAAGATGGTAATAATTTCAGTTAATGGTGGGGCGAAGCCCACAGATTAGAATAAGAATTTATTAGCGACAATAGGTCACGAAGGCTTATCAATTCTCCGAAGGGCAATGTGAAGATAAGCTTATGTGACCTTTTTTGTTAGTTTCGAAATAGAAAGGTTAGCCATGCATATATCTGAAGGAGTTCTTTCTCCGCCCGTTCTTGTAGCAGGGGCAGTGCTCACGGCAGCCGGAGTCGCCATGGGGTTGAAGATGATGGACAACGAAAAAATCCCCCGGGTAGCGGTATTGACTGCAGCTTTTTTTGTGGCCTCCCTTATCCGGGTGCCTGTCGGCCCCTCTGCTGTGCATCTGGTTCTGAACGGCCTATTGGGACTCGTACTCGGCTGGGCAGCCTTTCCTGCCATTCTAGTGGGGCTAGCTCTGCAAGCTCTTCTCTTCCAGTTTGGAGGTCTGACTACCTTGGGAGTTAACACCTTTATCATGGCCATGCCCGCCATCCTTTGCTATTACCTTTTCGGTCGATCCATAACCTCGAAACACCCAAGCGTGGCCACAGCTCTGGCTTTTATTTGCGGCTTTTTAGCCATTTTGCTCAGTTCTCTATTGCTGGCCATGTGTCTTATATTCACCGGAGAGTCATTTATGCAAGCTGCAAAAGTTCTTGTACTGGCCCATCTTCCTGTGATGTTTCTCGAAGGATTAATAGTGGCTTTCTGCCTGGGTTTTCTCATGAAGGTCAAACCCGAGCTCCTGGGAGTAACTCATGCTGCTGGCTAGTTACCCCCGTTTCACCCGGCGATCTACCTCGATATTGGCCCTGGGAATAATCACTTTTTTGACTCTGGCCTCCCAAGTCTGGGCCCATAAGGTCAACGTTTTCGCCTGGGTTGAGGGGGACATGATTTTCGTTGAAGGTTATTACCCCGGGGGGAAAAAGGCGCAAAACTCGCTAGTGGAGGTATACAATGGGGCCGGAGCCAAGCTTTTGGAAGGCAGAACAAACCAAAAAGGTGAATTTTCCTTCGAGATACCTGCAAGGGAAGATCTGAGGATTGTCCTGACTGCCGGCATGGGCCATAAAAATGATTTCACCATAACAGCCAGAGATCTTGGAGGATCGGAGACATCTGCACAGGAACCGGTTCCAAAAATAAGTGAGACAGTTGCAGCTCTTCCCGCAACAACTGTAGACGTGGGCCAGTTGGAGGTAATGATCGATCAGGCTCTGGACCGAAAGCTCGAGCCGGTGATCAAGCTTATCCGCAGTACTCGAAAAGAGGGACCTGGTGTTACGGAAATAATCGGCGGCATAGGCTATATTTTCGGCCTCTTTGGCTTGCTCATGTATTTCAAAAGTAGGAACAGAAGCAAGTAGTCAGTAGCCAGTAGGGAGCAGGTTGGAATAATGGGTTAGGTTTTAACCCCTGGTTTCGCTGAAAGCTGACGGCTGATAGCTGAAAGCTAAAAAAAATGCACATCGACAACTTCGCCAGCGGAGATTCCCTTCTTCACCGTCTTGACCCCAGAATTAAAATAGTCATAGCCCTGCTTTTTTCCGTAATTGTCGCAGTAGCTGACAAGTCCCTTTGTCTGGCAACGGCTGTATGTTTTTCCCTCGCTTTGCTTTTTATCGCCCGCCTCTCCTTAAGAGAAGTTTTCTTACGGCTTTTAGCGGTCAACGCTTTTATTCTTTTTCTCTGGCTTTTTTTGCCCTTTACCTATGGTGGGGAAAAACTTTTCAGTATCGGCCCTCTAAATGCCACCCGGGAAGGGATAATCTACGCTCTCCTAATCACGGTTAAATCGAACACCATTGTTGTCGCCTTGATCGCGCTCCTTGCCACAACCCCGATTATTACCCTGGGGCATGCCTTGGGCCACCTCTATGTCCCGAGCAAGCTGATTCATCTGCTATTCTTCACCGTCCGCTACCTCCAAGTCCTTCATTTGGAGTATGATAGACTGCGAGCTGCCATGCGGATTAGAGCTTTCAAACCCGGCACTAATTTGCATACCTACAGAAGCTTGGCATACCTCATCGGCATGCTGCTAATTAAGAGCTTTGATCGAGCTGACCGCATCCGCAAGGCCATGCTCTGTCGAGGATTTCATGGAGAATTCTATCTCCTCAGTCACTTCGAACTGCAAAAAATCGACATTGTCATGCTCTTGATCATGATGCTCGTCGTAGGTGGCATGGGATCGTTGCAATGGATAATTCTGAAATAATCATAAATTTGAAGGGAGTCTCCTTCCTTTACCACGGCAACCAGTCCCAGCGGCCGGTGCTCGATGAGCTCAATTTGCAGATAAGCCGCGGTGAACGTGTGGGCTTAATAGGGCCTAACGGAAGTGGTAAGACCACTCTCTTTCACCTTCTTATGGGTCTGCTAAAACCGACTCAGGGCGACATAGAGGTGTTCGGCAAAAAGCGCCAACAGGAGAAAGATTTTAGAGAGGTGAGGGAAAAAATCGGCTTGCTTTTTCAGGATTCTGACGATCAGCTCTTCTGTCCAACAGTAGCGGAAGATGTGGCCTTTGGTCCACTCAATCTCGGCAAGACACAGGATGAGGCCTTGGAAATTACCCGCCAGGTGCTCAAGCGTTTGGCTCTCGAAGAATTCGAGGACCGTTTGACTTATAAGTTGTCCGGGGGAGAAAAAAGGTTAATTTCACTGGCAACAGTCCTTGCCATGCAACCTGAGGTGCTAGTTCTGGACGAGCCCACTACCGGGCTGGACGAAGACACGGTGGAACGGCTCATCCAAATACTTAAAAGCTCCAAGTTAACCTACCTTATTGCCTCCCACAACAGAGATTTCCTCTCCAAGACCACCGACATTGTCTACCACCTAGGGCGGGGCAAGATAACCAGAGCAACCTAGCACCACCAACTCATCCTCATCCATCGCCCACCCCTCTAACACACTGTACCCAAAAAACCGTATCCCGGATATTCCATGAAACCTAGAGGTCCCTTGGATTTGCAAGATTAGGGTTCCCTTAAGAGATGCTTAATTCTTCTATGGGCGCGGCCTTCTGGTGCAGCCAGGCCAAGAATAATTGATAGCCCACTACAAAAACGATTGCACCGACGAAGAGGCCGATGATGCCCGAGGATATGAATCCACCAATCGCTCCAATGAAGACAATGATCATGGGCACCTGAACACCACGGCCCAATAAGATGGGCTTCAAGAAGTTGTCACTTAGACCGACCAAGATACTCCAAATCATGAACAACACTGCAGTAACCGTACTTGCAGTGGAGAATACATAGATAATAATTGGTCCCAGAACCAAGAGGGTGGGAAGCTGGGCCACGGCAAGAAACAGCACTAGTAAGGCCCAAAGCCCCGCCCCTGGTACGCCGGCTACAAGACAACCTACTCCCGCAAGGAGCGACTGGATGACGGCTACCCCTATAATACCTTTGACGACGCTGCGGAGCGTTGAGCCCGCAAGATCGACAAGCTCTACTCCCCCTTCACCCGCAAGTCGCGTGCCTATAGCTTTTGCCGCCTTATAACCGGAGTCGGCTTTTACCAGAAAAATACCAGCAATGCCTATGGCAACGATGAACTTAAGGATTCCCACCCCGCTGCGGGCGGCATTCGATAGGAGCCATTGGCTGAATGCTGTTAGTTGGGGGGTGAACCTGCTCAGGGCAGCTTTGAGGTTCACCGAGGCAAGGCTCCAGAGCTGATACAGCGGTTTACCGATAATCGGCCAGCTCTTGACGCTTTGGGGGGCTGGTGGAACCGCCAATGTTCCTTCTTTGATTTTAATCGACAATCCTTTGGCGCCGTCAATCAGGGTTCCAGAAAGCATAAAACCTGCAAGGATGACGAGGACCAGGGCAAAGAGTGTGATTAATGTTGCCGCCAGCTTGCCTCGACCACCGAGGGCAGATTGTATCTTGCGGTGGGTGGGACGGATGGCAACAGCAATAATAATGCCCCACAGGATAATCTGAATAAAAGGGCGGCCGATCTTGAAACACCAAATGGCCAGCAGGCCGACGACGGTGATACGAATGAAGGCCTCAAGCGCATTGTTAACAAAGGTTACTTGGTTGGATGTTTGACTGGAATTTGTCATGATGCCGTCCTCCCGTCTTCACTTGGAATCATCAGGCTGTTTGGTACGAACGTGAGGTCGCTGGACCCCAGGTCTGCTTCCCACTAAGTTGAAAACAATCTTTTACACTTTTTTATTGCTCCATGGTGTTTGTTTTTTTAACCAGCCATCTGGGATGAGATAGAATAATACCTCGATTTGTCAAAAGCCACTGTAGTTTTCTCAGCAACCAATGATGGTGAAATATTCCATCTTCTTGATCCCAGGTGCCCACCAAGTTGGCGTCCTCGCCGTGGAGGACGGCCTAAAATGGTGAGTTGGTCGGTTTGTCCTATTCGATAAGAGCATAATGGATTTGTTGGTTGACAATGAGGTAAAAAAACCAGTATAAAAGCATCAGTTCGAGGACAGTACCTCGAGAAGATTTCTCTAAGCAGACACATATTATACAGAAGAATAGGCCACGAAGGTCTACCTTTAACCAGAAGGAGATAGACCAAGTGGCCTTTTTTTGTGGCCAGATCAGGAGGTTGACATGAAAAGATCTGTAGGAACCGTTTTGCTGGCTCTGGGTTTGCTCTTTTTGGCAGTTGCAGCTGCAAGGGCTCACTTCGGCATGATTATTCCTTCGGACGAGATGGTCATGAAAGGTGACAGCAGAGAAGTGGCCTTGCAAATCATGTTCTGGCATCCCTTTGAGGGCATGGGTATGGACTTGGTTAAACCGGCGGAGTTCGGGGTTGTTGCTAAAGGCCAGAAACAAGACTTGCTCGCAACCCTCACCCCTCTGAAGCTCAGGGGACGCGATACCTGGAAGACTAGTTACACAATTAAGCGTCCTGGTATCTATGTTTTTTACTTAATACCTCAGCCTTATTGGGAACCGGCGGAAGACTGCTATATCGTGCACTACACCAAGACAGTGATTGCCGCTTACGGCGACGATGAGGGTTGGGATGAAGCCATCGGCCTGAAGACCGAAATTGTCCCTCTAAGCAAGCCCTTCGGACTGTATGCAGGAAATGTCTTACAAGGTGTAGTCTTGCTCAATGGCAAGCCGGTTCCCGGTGCTGAAGTGGAAGTAGAGTATTTTAACGTCGAGGGCAAGTATTCCGCTCCCTCGGACTACATGGTAACCCAGACCATTAAAGCCGATCCGAATGGCGTCTTTACCTACGCTGCTCCCAAAGCTGGCTGGTGGGGCTTTGCTGCGCTGAGCACTGATGATCGCCAGATCAAGGGAAAGGATGTGGAAATCGGCGCGGTTTTGTGGGTCAATTTCCATGAGATGAAACAGATAAAGCGATGAATTTTGACAAGAGATCAAAACTTCCGCTCACCATTAATTTATCCCACTATTTCTTAACCTGTTGGTGAGTGAGTAGCAGGTGGGTGTTGTTGGGAAGAGGACACAGGAAAAGTTGCAGTCTAATCCACTCCTAATCTAATAATGCTGCCAAAGTTTTGTCTTTCTCGGCCCAGAGTGCATTTAGCCAATTCCTGAATCTCTTACGGAATTCCCTCTCTTGAAAATAATCTCCGGACACCTCTTTGTCGATTGGCAACGATTTCACTCTTACCTTGATTTCACCAACTTCACCGCAGAGGAAGGCCCAAAAACTCTTGACACCTTCTGGATACGCGATGGTTACGTCCAGGATAGAGTGCAGTTGTTCTCCCATGGCAGCAAGTACTAGAGCAATACCGCCGGCCTTGGGTTTTAATAGATGGGAATAGGGCGAACCTTGTTCATTGTGCTTTTCTAAAGTGAAGCGTGTTCCCTCTACAAAATTCATTATGGATACTGGAAGTGTCATAAACTTTTGGCATGCTTTCTTTGTGGTTTCAATGTCTTTGAGGGTTGAGGATGAGCGCTCCAGAAAAGGATAATCCAATGCCCACCAGGCAAGCCCCAAAATCGGCACCCAAAATAACTCCTTTTTCAAGAAGAATTTCAAGAAAGGGATCTTCCGGTAGAAGATTTTTTGCATAACCAAGATGTCAACCCAAGACTGATGGTTGGCAACCACCAGATACCAGCGATTGTGTTCCAGATTGTCAGTACCGCTAACGTCCCAGTGGATCTTGTTTATTAGCTTGTTGTTACAGTTATTGAAAAAAATCCAAATGGTGCCTATGCCATCCATTGCCCTGCTAGATAGCTTGCGCCAGGCAGTCACCGGTACTACCAGTTTTAAAAGTGCTACTAGAAACAGCACCATGGACCAGAAAATTGTGTTGATTACGTAGAGAAGGAGTAACAAAACCCCTCGGACAGGACCTGGCAAAAAACTTAGCATTGACTTCTCAGCTAACCCCAAAAGTCAGAATGAAGGTGGGCTTCAGCCTCCAGCGAATTCATCCGCATCACATTCACGGGTGCTAACAAAGCAAGTTCCCTTTCGCCCCCCTACAGCGACCATTGGCAAAAATTTACAAATATCTTCCCCGGTATAAATTTCCCCAGCTCAAGTTGTTAAAATATCATCTTTGCGCTCTTCATCAAAGGGCCTTGTGTGTGCGGTGGTCGGATATTGACCAGACGAGATCCTCTGTTTATGCTAATTACTGTCCATCCGGAAATCCGAGATTCCCGGATGGAGCTGTCAGCATTCAGCAATCAGCGGACAGATTAAAATGGAGCCTCACCCAATCCAAGAACTTGTGGTTTTTTCTCCCTTGACATTCTCAGGGGGCCTTTGTTATCCTAACCCCAGCAAAACTATCCTAATAATTTTCAATACTTATACCCTATAGCCGGCTACTATTTGGGCAGCCCTTGTCAATTCTTCTCAGTTAGTGTGACCCATTCTGTGTCTTTTGGGGGCCCTAGATATTGCTTTTGAGGGCAACATGGGATATCGTTTAGAACCTCACAATTTATGCCAACCATCCCTAAACAACTAGTCTGTTCGAGGAGCCAATTGTAGGGTGGACCGAAGAACCTTCCTGAAAATTGCCGGTGTGGGTGGTCTATCGTTTGCGGCCAACTGCACGTCTCAACCAGCAAAAACCATATATACTCTCGTTCAGGCGCCGGACGATATGGTAACCGGCAAGGCTACCTGGTATGCCTCTACTTGCAGAGAATGCCCGGCGGGCTGCGGTATTTTAGCCAAGAACAGAGAGGGCAGGATTGTCAAGGTCGAGGGCAATCCCCTCCATCCCATCAACCGGGGTAGGCTCTGCATGCGGGGCCAGGCCGCCCTCCAGGGAATCTACAACCCCGACAGAATCAAGACTCCCCTCCTAAAAGAAGGTGGCAAGTACCGCTCGGTCACTTATGCCGAAGCTGAGGCTCTGTTGTCTACCAAGATTCAAGAGGCGGCCAAGAAAGGAAAGGGCAGAGTCCGCATTGTCACTGAGACTGTGGGAGAGAGTCTTCTTAATCTAATGGGCGAGTCTCTGGATAATTGGGGCTCCGGCGAACCGCTAGTATTTGAGCCTTACGGTTATGAAGCTTTGAAAGAAGCCAATTTGCAGGTCTTCGGGCTTGAAGGTCTTCCCTCCTACCAACTGGACAAGGCAGATTTCCTCTTGTCCTTCGGTGCGGATTTTGTGGAAACATGGCTCTCTCCAGTAGAATATGCTCAAAAATTCAAAGACATGCATGGGCTGAAAGGGAGCGACAAGTCCCTATTCTTCCAGGTAAGCCCTTACCAATCCTTAACCGGGGCTAATGCAGATTTATGGTTCTCCTGTGTACCAGACAGCGAATATGCTATAGCCCTTGGACTCTTGCGGGAAAGCGTGCGCCACGGCAAAATCAGCTCATTGTCCGAGAATATTCAAGCTGTTATCGAAGAAATCTCAGCACCCTACACTAGTGACAAGGTCTCCGAGCTTTCTGGTCTACCTCCGGAACTTTTGCATAAGCTCTACGTCCATCTCCATGCGGCGCGGAGACCTCTCATTCTTGGCACCCCCACAGGAGCATCTGGAGCTTTCAGTCTGCAGACCAACATGGCTGCCAATCTCCTCAATTTGGTTTTCGATCCTGCTCTCAGCCTCATCGACTTCGGCAACCGGCATAGAGTCGAGCTGGCGGCCAGAAGATCAGAAATACTGAGATTTTTCAGCGAGGTCAACAATGGTGCCATCGATCTTCTTTTATTAAACAACGTCAACCCGGCTTATGCTTTACCTCGGGGGAGCGCCGCCAGGGCAGCCATTAATAGGGACGATTTATTTGTTGTTAGTTTTAGCAATTTCATGGATGAAACCTCTGAGTTGGCCGACCTCATTCTGCCGGTCCGGCTCCCCCTAGAGAGCTGGGACGAGTACGGAGGCAAGGGGGGAATGGTTTCGACCATGCAGCCAACCATGGGCAGCCTGTCCGGGGCGCCAAACCTTGGTGATCTATTGCTTCGTACTGGTTTTGGCCCGCAACGGCCTTATAAAAACTTTCAAGCTTACCTCTTCGCCCAGCTCAGCCTAAATGGGACTATCCGGGATAAGAGAGATTGGCTTCAGGCTTTACAAAAGGGCGGGCTATTCGACCTAGAGAGCCGAAAGAGGACACCGGAGCTGACTCTTTCAAGCAAATTCAAGTCAGTTTTTATTGATCCTCCTGTGCCCAAAAAAGCCGAGTTGGTTCTCCTTACAATTCCATCCATCCGTTTCTTTGATGGCAGGGGTGCCAACAAGCCTTGGCTTTGCGAGGTGCCGGACACCTTAACTCAGGTCGCCTGGCAGACTCCAATTCTGTTGCACCCCGAAACCTTAGCTGGCAGAGGTCTGAAACAGGGCGATATTGTCCAAGTAGAATCGCGCTGGGGCCGGCTGGAGGCTCCTGTCTATGAATCCCCTGGTGTACATTCTACTGTCGCTGTCATGGCTATGGGGCAGGGTCATACCGCTTATGGTCGTTACGCAGAAGGTCAAGGATTGAATCCAGTGGCCCTCCTGCCTCCCGAATTGGAACCGAGGTCCGGGGCTCCCTTCTTCACCGCCGGACCTGTTGTTCTCAAAAACACCGGTCGCTCCATAAAGTTGGCCCACACCGATGGCAGTCGAGTGCAACATGAAAGAAAAATTGCCCTCTCCGTGAACTTAAAAAACCTGGCATACGCTGAAACCCACGAGGAGCACGGGCTCTCCATGTGGGAATATCCCCTGGTGCTTCCCTTACCCGAGGCCTATGACCGAAAAACCAGGGATATCTATCCTCCCCACGAACACCAGGATTATCGGTGGGCCATGGTGGTGGATATGGATAAATGCGTGGGCTGCGCTGCCTGCTCCGTCGCCTGTTATGCCGAAAACAATCTTGGGGTTGTAGGAGAGGATAGAGTTGCTGAGGGCAGAGAAATGGCCTGGCTCCAGATCCAGCGTTATGAGGATCCAGAATATCGGCAGAAAACCATCTTCCTGCCCATGCTCTGCCAGCACTGCGACAATGCTCCCTGCGAATCGGTTTGCCCCGTCTTTGCTCCGCACCACTCCAAGGAAGGGATCAACAACCAGATCTACAATCGCTGCATCGGCACCCGTTTTTGCTCTCAAAATTGTCCCTACAAGGTGCGGAGATTTAATTGGTACCTTTGGCAGTGGCCGGAGCCGTTCAATCTGCAACTTAATCCGGACGTTACCGTCCGCACCAAAGGCGTCATGGAAAAATGTTCATTTTGTATCCAGCGAATTAAAGATGCTCACAACAGGGCCAAGAACGAAGGCAGAAACATACTGGACGGTGAGATTCAACCCGCCTGTCTGCAGACCTGCCCTACCGGGGTTTTCACCTTTGGCAACCTTATGGATGAACAAAGCAAAGTAAGAAAAATGGCAGCAGACAAAAGAGCCTACCAGGTCATGGGATATCTCAACACCAAACCAGCGGTGATCTATTTAAAAAAGGTGGTGCAGGAAATATGAGTGAGGCGCCCCAACTCACATACGCTGAGGTCGACCGAACCGTACTGGACACCTTGAGACCTCCTTCAGGAGGGTATTGGCTGGTCATCATGGTGCTCATCCTGGGGGTGCTCGTAGGAGCCGCTTGCTGGGGTTATCAGATTTTTATCGGTCTCGGCGCAGGTGGTCAGAATATTCCCGTTGCCTGGGGTACCTACCTAATCAATTTCGTATTCTGGGTAGGTATTGCCCATTCGGGAACACTCATATCCGCCATCCTCTACCTGTTCAGAGCCGGCTGGCGCAACCCCATAGCCAGGGCAGCGGAGACCATGACCGTCTTCGCCGTCTCCATCGCAGGCCTTTTTCCTTTCATTCACCTGGGACGAATCTGGGTGGTGTACTACATGCTGCCTTATCCCAACCAGCGCTACCTCTGGCCCAACTTCCAGTCTCCCCTGGTTTTCGACGTGGTGGCCATCAGTACCTACCTGACGGTGAGTAGTCTTTTCTGGTACACCGGCTTGCTCCCTGACCTTGCCGCGGTTCGCGATCGGGCCACCGGATTGCGCCGGAAGATTTTTACCATTCTCTCCCTGGGCTGGACCGGCAAACATGAACAATGGAGACACTACACCAGGGGTTACCTCTTTTTTGCCGCTCTCGCCACCCCGCTGGTGGTCTCAGTTCACAGCGTGGTCTCCTGGGATTTTGCTCTCAGCGCTGTTCCTGGCTGGCACAGTACCATCTTTGCTCCCTACTTTGTCGCCGGCGCCATCCATTCCGGACTCGCCATGGTGTTGACCCTGATGATCCCCCTGAGAAAAATTTTCCACTACGAGAGAATCGTCACCATGAAGATATTGGAAGCGGTGGCCAAGACCATTATCTTCACCGGCCTGATTGTGGGATACGCCTATGGGATTGAATACTTTTTAGCCTGGTACAGCAACAATATTGTAGAGCAGGAAGCCTTTCGTTGGCGGGCCCTTGGAGATTACAGTATCGAATTTTGGATTATGGTGGTGTGCAACAGCATTGTTCCTCTGCTGTTTTTCTTCAAGAGGATTCGTACCAGCATCGCCTGGCTTTTCTCCATCTCCATCCTGATTAACCTCGGCATGTGGTACGAGCGTTTCGTCATCATCATCGGCAGCGTGGCTCACGACTTTATTCCGCACGCCTGGGGACTGTACTGGCCATCCGGCATTGAGTGGGGAATCATGTTAGGTAGTTTTTCACTGTTTTTCCTCCTTTTTCTGTTATTTGCCAAGCACCTCCCTTCGATCTCCATGACGGAGATGAAGGAGACTCTGGACCATGGAGGGGGCCATGGCGACTGACATTAGTGTTATGGGGCTCTTTCCGGATGAACAAAGGACCGCCTCAACCATTGAGGCTATGGCGGGCTATCCCTGGAAGATTGACCAGGTTCACACTCCCTTTCCTAGTCACAAGATCTCTGCCGCCCTCAAGCTCAAGAAAAGCCCCGTGGGGTGGTTTACCCTTGTAGGCGGCATATTAGGGTTTGTTACCGGCTTTAGCCTTGCCATTTACACCGCCGTTGAGTGGAAACTCATTGTCTGGGGTAAACCCGTAATTGCTTGGATTCCTTTTGTCATCGTCGGTTTCGAATTTACCATCTTGTTTTCTGTCTTCGCTAATGTCTTGGGTCTTGTTGTTTTAGGCGGCTTGCCTGATTACCAGGGACTCAAAAGATATGATCCCCGCTGTTCCGCAGAACACTTCGGTATCCTGGCAACCTGTGCTGCGGGAGAAAAAGAAAAGGTCATTGAGTTCTTTGAGAACCAAGGAGGAGAGGCCAGGGTCTTCGACTGAGGAGGCATAGGGCATGGGGGAAAAGATAGCTGGCAGGAGGCAGCAAGCAGAACTAGGCACCGATTTTAACGGCTTGAACGGTTTCTAAACACTTTAGACATTTTAGGCAATTTAGACATTTTAGAACACTTTAGGCATTTTCCAACATGACCAGATCAAACCCAGCGAGAAAAATCTCAAAACCTGTTTTAGGGGTTTTTGCCCTTCTTGTATTAGTGGGCCTTGGTACCTTTATTTTTCAGCTCGCTGGCAAACACCCAGAGAGAGCCTGGCATGCTTATCACATCAATTTCCTCCTCTGGTCCGCTATTGCCCAGGGGGGGCTTTTGTTTTCCATTTTGATGCATCTGGTTGGGGCCAGGTGGAGCCAGCCCATGCAGAGACTGGCTGAATCCTTTGCTGCTTTTTTCCCCCTTTCATTTGTCCTCTTCATCTTATTGTTTTTGGGCAGAGAGTATCTTTTCCCATGGTTGCACTACGAACACGGCAAGGAAGTTTGGCTCAACCTGCCCTTCCTCTTTTCCAGGGACCTGATAGGTCTCCTGCTTCTTTACGGGCTGGGGTTGGCCTATCTTTACTATGCCCTGCGGATCAAGCTGGACCCGGAGGAAACTCAAGGAAAGCTCAGGAGTTTTCTCCTTCGAGGCAAAACAGGGAGCGAGGAGGAAGCGGCGGGCTACAAGAAAAAGATGAAAGTCTTGAGCGTGCTCTATATTCTGGCCTACGCTCTCGTCCTCACGCTTATCAGTTTTGATCTGGTTATGAGCATGGAGCCCCACTGGTTTTCCACTCTATTTGGCGCCTATGCCTTTGCCAAGGCCTTTTACCTGGGGTTGGCCGCTTTGATGATTCTCTCTGCCATCTTTTATGTCGGCAGGGAAAAGGAATCGACACTGACCTCTTCCCACTTTCATGATCTAGGCAAGCTCTTGTTCGCTTTCTGTTTGGTGTGGGCCGACTTCTTCTATGTGCAGCTTCTGGTTATCTGGTACGGCAACATCTCTGAAGAAACCCACTATGTGATCCAACGGCTAATGACCCTGCCCTGGAAGCCTCTTGCTGTGACTGTACTCATCGTTGGTTTCTTGATTCCTTTCTTCATTTTATTGAATAGGAAGGTAAAATCAAAACCGGTTCCCATGATCATTCTTTGCACCGTAGTCATCATTGCACTCTGGTTGGAGCATCTGCTCCTTTTGGGCCCCACTTGGAATCATCATCTTTCTTCACTGCCCCTAGGTACCACAGACGTTTTGATCAGCTTGGGTTTTTTGGGCCTCATGGCCTTTTCCGTAGCTTATTTCTTACGCTTGTTTCCTGAGTTTACTCCAGGTCGGACGGGTTAATGACAGATCAGCTCAGCGAAAATAATGGCTTCTTGCTAGCGCTGAAACGCAACAGGGCTCCCCTGATCCTCACCTTCTTTTGTCTCCTTGGAATCATTCTCTTTCTCTATTTCTTCTATGGTTATGCCACCGATATTGGCCCAGAACAACCCATATGGAAAAGTGTTTGCACTGTCACAAGTACATCATTGCCAACCATCCCTGGATTCAGAAAGAGCACTGGTATTTCAACAACAAGACCCCCACCCCTTGGCAAAAAGTGTACTACCTCCCAGAGCATGTATTGTTCAATCATCAGCGACACATAAGGAAAAATCTTGCTTGCCAGGAATGCCACGGTGCGGTGGAGACCATGCACAGACTCAAGAGTCACCGCTTCAAGATGGGGTTCTGTGTGGACTGCCATCGGGAGAAGAAGGTCAATCTCGACTGCTGGCTAGCATGTCACAGTTAGGAGAAATTTCTTGATGTCTTCAACCAACCAAGAAAAGCCAAAAACCTACAAAACTGCCAAGGCCTTCTGCCTCACCTCGGCATTTTGGTTTACCATGGCCACCTCAGCGGGAATGATCGGGGCAGGATACCTCATTGCGCCTGATTTCATGGCCAATATCGAGTGGATTCATTTCGGCAGGATTCGTCCCATTCATGTGAACATAAATCTCTTTGGCTTTGTCACCCCCGGACTCCTGGCAGCGGCGTTCTACTTCCTTCCCAGGCTACTTAGAACTGAACTTTACAGTGAAAAACTCGGGATTGTTTCCTGTGTTCTCTGGAAT
>WOR8_10003837_pt1 | contig 26311 bp, 24 predicted proteins | sample DeeMarSeWOR38_10_FD_19890 | JGI IMG/M metagenome (IMG submission 19890) | reverse complement strand
TTATCTGTGTGTGCTCGGAGTAATCTACAACTATGTTATTTATAAAATTGTAGAACTTAATTGATGAAAGATTCTGTGGAATATTAAACTTCCGAGCGGAAAGTACAGAATCGAGTTGCTCTGAACGACGCTGCAATGAAAGATACCTTGCAGTAAGCTCTGCAGGATCGTATACATTGGCGTTTAGTTCATCGAGCTTTTCCTGCCTTTCGGATATTGAACCTCGCTGGAAGACGAAGATATAAATTCCCCCTACAAGTAAAATAATTATCAGTAAGGCAAGAAGACCAAGTGTGCTTCTTATTTTTTTATTCTGTGCTTCTTATTTTTTTATTCATTTTGGTTCTTACGGTTTGATATATTAAAATTCAAATTAAATTTGTATGCGCTTCGTTCCCTTAACTCTTCGTAGAGCATACTCTTTAGAACCGCGTCCTCAATTGAATAAGCAAAATCTGTTAACGAGTTACGATACAATGAATAACCTTCTGCAAAAACTTCATTTCCTTCTCCCTTTGTCATTTTGGAAAGCCACAAATTGTTGTTACTTCCGCAGAAATTTGAAACCTGTGATATGATTTCTTTCCAAATACCTGTACCAACTGTTGCAGAGTCTAATATTGCTTGTGTTTGATCGAAGCTGCTTATTTTACCTTCAATAGCAGCAATTTTACTTAGTATTTCCTGGTTCTGGCGCATCAATGTTGTTTTTTCAGTTATCTCCTTATCCATTTCACTCATTTTTTTATTGTTCTTCAGTATTTCCTGAGTAATGAAAAATGCAACCGCAAATAGAACCGGGAGCATTGCATATCCATGCCATGAAAACTGGAATACTCTCTGTTCTTCCCTTAAACGTTTGGGAAGAATATTTATTCCGGAATGTTCTTTACTAAGTTCATCAAAATAATCGGTTGCAATGGCCACAGGGATGCTAAATGAAGAAAACTTTTCTTTTGTTTCTTCATCCAGTGCCGAAAGATCAAAATCATCAAATTCCAGCCTACTAACGTTTGCCTCTGGGAAGGTGCCGTAAAATGATAAGATGAGATTTTCGGAATCATCTTCACCGCAGACAATAATATTATCCAGTGATGAAATTCCTCCATTTTCCATCTCAAGTAAAATTTTAGAGAAATAAACATCGTAAGTATGTAGGTTTTGTGTTCCGATATCTAAAGTGGTTCCGATATGCTTTAGTCTGCGTCCCTGAAGAAATATAAGCTTACTGTACTCTTTACCTATATAAACAATAAGCGAATGATCATCAGGGAAAAATTTCTTTCGCTTTGCCACATAGTACGCTAATGAAACATCAGAACTTTTTATTGTAGGAACTTTGTAATTTCTTTTTCCTTCGTGTTGTGCAAGCGAATTTATTAAGTTGACACAGCCAACATCTCCAACTGTAAAGACAGAGAGCAACGCTTTATCGGATAATTCAATGAAATCAAGACTGTCTTTTTCTACACTTATGTTTTTTGAGTCAAGAATTTCATTAATAATCTCCTGCTTTAATTTGGCAGGTTTGGGTGGTCGAGCCCCTTCAAACAGATGATAGTAAATAGCGGGTTCTGTTAATGCCGGGATGAATAAATGCTTACTTAGGTTAAAGTTCTTGAGGGCGGTGCTAATCTCAGTAATACTGGAAGTATCCATATCACTTTTTATAGAAGTGGATTCTTCCAAACCCTCCATGTCAAGAGCTTCACCTTCAATTTTAAACCCAGAAGCATCGGCTTCCAGCTCTGTTGAAGATTGAATGAGACTAACTGATGCTGTTTTAAGAACTTTGGGCTTGCCGCCTTCACTTTCTTTATTAATTACAGCAAGTTTAGTATCATTTCCTTCGCAGTATATACAGACTAATGGTTTCATTTTGCAGACAGTAATTGATTTATTCTTGTTTTATTATTTGCGTAAGTAACAGCTGTTTCCAGTGAAATTCTTTTTTGTTCATAAAGTCGTTTTAAATCCTGTTCCATCGTGATCATTCCTAATTGACCCCCCTGGTTTATCATCATATATATTTCACCTATGTTGTTATTTTTTATGGCTGCTTTGACACTCGGTGTTACTACCAATACTTCTTTTGCAAGAACTCTTTTACCATCAAGACTAGGCACTAATTTCTGAGAGATGACTGAAATTAAAACATCGGCAAGTCGGTTTCGGACTCTCTCCTGCTCGACAGGATTTACTTCTGCAATAATTCTTTCTAATGATTCAGTTGCAGATGAAGTATGAAGTGTCGAAAAAACTTTGTGCCCGGTATCTGTAACTTCAAGCGAAGCCATAATTGTAGCGGGGTCTCTCATTTCACCAATTATTATAATGTCGGGATCCTGACGCAGCGATTGAACAACTCCTTCTTTGAACGAAAGGACATCACGCCCAACCTCTCTGTGCTTAATTAGGGAAATATTCGATGTGTGCACATACTCAATTGGAGCAGCTATAATAACCACGTGTGCGGGATCAAATTTATTATGATGATCGACTATTGAATCGAGCGTGGTTGATTTACCAGAACCTGTAATTCCTGTGATCAGTGTAAGCCCAAATTTTATGTAATTATGGCTTAGATATTTAACTGCATTTGGATGAAATTCTAAAGAAGCAAGCGATCTGATTGATGTATTAATTGCTCTCATATTACATGTTAACGTGTCGAGATCAAAATATGCATCTGCTCTAAATCTTACATTAATTTTTCTTCTTTCATAAAAATAGGTGTAGCTAAAATCCAGATTTCTGGTTGTAGAAATATATTTCTTCTGATTTGAGTTAAACAGATTTGAAATTAGAAGTGCGGACTCATCATCTGTAAATTGCGGAAGATCTTTTACTCGTTCCTTTTTACCGTGAATTCTCATCCATATATAACCTTCGTTTCCATGGCCCCCGATTTCAATATCAGAAGCGTCTCGCTCAATCATTGAAGTAAGTATTTTATTTACAAACTTTCTTAATAGTACTTTGTCCTCATCTGCAAGCTTGGAACTATTCTCTAAAATATATCCAACCCTATCAGGACCGTAATAAGATTCCGGGATAGAGCCTGCGAAATCTGATAAAATTCTTTTTTCTTCTGTAACAATCACAATAAATATAAAGGTTGTTTTTAAATAATTTATTTAATTAAAATCTGATAATCTATTAAATACTATATATAAATGATTTTGTTGAACTATTAACTTCAAATAAATTTATTAACTCATTAAAATATAATAAATTATATTTATTTGTAAAATATTTTGATTTAAAAAATTTTAACATATTACTCCCAGCTTTCATTCAATTAATCTTCCATAGTAGAGGATAAAACTTCTTCCATTGAAGTTATTCCTGCTTTCACTTTTTCTAAACCTGATTCTCTTAAGCTAAGTGTTTTATCTTTTTTCGATTGCTGACGAATTGCTTCTTCATCAACCTCCTCGCCAGAACGAACTATTATTTGCCTTATTTCTTTAGTAAAATAAAGTGCTTCGTGTATTGCCATTCTACCTTTATAACCTGTGTTATTGCATGATTCACAGCCAGCTGCTCGATAAATATCCAGTCCCTGCCAATCTGCTATGTTTAATCCTGCTGCTTTCATAAGTGATTCATCGAAGTTTGAAACTTTCTTTTTACACTTTGGACATAACCTGCGAATCAACCTCTGTGCCACTATAAGATTAATGGCATAAGCTATTAAAAACGGTTCTATTCCCATTTTATACAACCTAGCAACGGCACTTGGGGCATCATTGGTATGTAAAGTTGAAAAGGTAAGATGACCGGTATTTGCAAGTTTAATTGCGGTCTCAGCAGTTTCTTTATCTCTCATCTCACCAACAAGTACTATATCAGGGTCATGCCGTAATATAGATCTTATTGCCTGCTCAAAGCCCATTTTATAACCAATTTTTAATTGCCGTGCACCTTCAATTACATACTCTACAGGATCTTCAACTGTTAAAACGTTTACTTCGGGATTAATTACCTGGCAAAGTGCGGCAACGAGTGTTGTGCTTTTACCACTTCCGGTAGGACCGGTTAAAATAACCATTCCCTGTGGCTGGTTAATGGCCTTAACAAAATTCTCGCGCGCAATGCCGGTTAATCCAAGTTTATCTAAATCTTTAATTACCTTTCTATCATCGAGTATTCTTATTACAACACTTTCAAATTTATTTTTCAGCTCTGTTCCGACCATGGGTAGCACTGAAACTCTAAACCTGATAATAAATCCATCTATTTCTCTTTGAATAAAACCATCCTGAGCCATTTCCCTTTCGAACCTGTCCATTCCTTTTCCTCTATCTTTAACAACAGCAGCCACAGCTTCGGGAAGTGTATTGTCCTGCACATGCCAAAGATGAAGCGAACCATCAACTCTCATGTAAATTTCGGTTCTGTGTCCTGAACAAGGTATAAAATGTATATCACTTGCACCCCTTCTAACAGCGTCGACAAGAGCTCCTTCGACAAGGTTTATTAAAGCACTTCTGTTTATTTCGGCATCAAGTTCTTCTTCATCGAGGTCAGCATCTTTATCTTCTATTCCAAGGAAATTTTCATCTTCCTCTTCAATTGCTTTAAGGTAAATGTTTTCTGGGGGAATAATTCTTTCAATTATTTTTTCGTAATCTCGTTTTTTAATAAAGATTACTTCATATTTTTTTGCATTAAGCCCGAAGGCAACTCTTGGTATGTTTCTTTCAGTTGGATCAATTGCAGCAATTATTAGCTTATCCTTAATTCGCTCATCGTACATAAAGGGTATTATTTTATGTCTGATGATAAGCTCTTTTATTTCGTCTGTAGTACCCTCTACCATTTTTTTTATGGATTCCAAACGTTCGTCTGGAATTTCGTAGGACTCCATATCGAGCTCTCTAAAGGCATAGAGTATTGCTACCTCTCTGAATATCGTATCGTGTTCGTAATTAAAGTCTTCAACTAATATTTGCGCTAAATTGCGCTTTAGCTTATGTTTATCATTATTCTTAGCATTTATCGCTTTTTCAAGTGTAGCTGCATCAATTATTCCCTTCTTAAAAAGGAGATAACCGATCTTATCTGTCAATTCAAGATTTGTTTCAATCATAAGTATTTCGTTAATGTGCTAATAGTTAACTCCCGGAGTTTTAGGACGCACTGTTGCTGTTTCTGCTGAAACAAGTGTTAGTGCTATCATAATAACCATTATTATCATTGCTATTACAACCTGTATTATTTCAATAAGGTTTTTCAAACGATAAACTGTTTCGCTCTCGTAATAGTTTGCTAATTGGAGCGCTGTGTTTTTTATAGTACCTGATTCTTCACCAGAGTGTATTCTGGAAATTGCAGTTTCTGTAAAAACACCCGATGCCTCGAATGCATCCGTTACTCCTACTCCTTTTTTAAGCATTAGTGGAATTGCAACAGTTTTAATTCTCTCTTCAAAATATCTGTTGCCAGTTGCCTCCGAAGCAATTCGAATTGGTTCAATGCTTTCTGCAGAACCATGGTATAGTGTATAAAACACCCGGCAAAATACTTCAATTAAAGTTTTATGAATAAGCGGACCCAGTACTGGAATTTTAATTATGTATTGATCGAACATTAATCTTCCCTTTTTTGTTCTGACAAATTGCCAAAGTAAAATTGGGGGTAGAAGTGTTACAATTCCGATTAGCAATGGATTTGCAACCAAAAAATCACTTACCGCTAAAGTAAAAGCGGTCATCGGCGGAAGTTCGATTCCAAACCGGACAAACAATTTTGCTGTTTCAGGGAAAATATATCCGACATAAAATAAAACTGCTAAAAACAGCACGAATAATGTAACCGCCGGAGTTATTAACGCACTTCTTAAATTCTTTCTGAATTCCTGCCTACGTTCCAGAAACTTAGCTGTGGCTTTGTAAATTTCCGACATATTACCACTCTTAGAAGCTAAGCCAAGCATATATGCGGTAAATTTTCCAAATACATGCTGATACTTTAAAAAGGTTGCTTCACTATCGGCACCTTTTCTTAAATCGTTACTTATTTCTTTCAGTGTGTTACGGAGTGTTGCGTTTTGGGTATCATTAATTAATAAGGTGAGAATTTCACCGTATGATAATTTCTGTTCTAATAGTTCTGCGCTAATTTTTACAAAGGTAACTATGTCCGCATTCGGAGGTCTGTGTTGAAAGTTAAGTAGCTTTTTATTTACGGATAAAATTTTATATCCTAACCTGGCTAAAGCATCCTCTACTTCCTTTTTACTAAAAGCTTTTTGCTCACCTCTTATAGGTTTTTCTTTTCCTTTGCGAACACGATAAACGTAAGTAGACTTACGCTGAACATCACTAAGCTTAAGTTTATTTTTTTCTGCAAGCCGTTGTATTTTTTTCTTTCCCTCTGCAACGCTGCCTGCAGTTACAGTACCTGATATTGTCTGCCCGTTTATTTTTTGAGCAGTAAATTTGAACTCAACCATTTTCCAACCTTTTATTCTGAATTGTTTTTATTTACTCAAATTTGATTCCGAAATTTTAGTGCGATTTTCTTTCAATTTATTACGATCTGAGCCTGGAATATTTAAAAAATGTTAAAATGGTTGTAAATGTTACTTTATCAGTAGTAGCGTTTGTCTTGACTGGAAATTATTAGAAAGTATATTTAAAATAAAAATGGCTGACATGAACATTACTCACATCAGCCATTAAAAGAATAATCTATTTCTTTTAGTTGTTCACTTGAACGCTTATTGTTGTCGCAGTTACAGTGGCTGTTGCCTGTACTGGAGAACCGTCTTCTCCTGGTTCGGTACCAAGACCTACTATTGTAACCGTGGTTGGTGATGGAGTTGCTGTATATGTACCATTTGCTGTCGAATCGAGACCAGTCGGAATAGTCCAATCTGCTGCAGCACCGTTGGAAGTGGTAAAACTGTTACCACCACCGCCCATCGAAACAGGCTTTTTATAAAACTGTTGAGCCATTGCTCCAAGGTTGTTTAGATCTGAAATAACACCATCTCTGTTAGCATTAGTTGCATTTGCATTGAATAGATTGATACCTACTACAACTGCTATACCTACTATGATAACGCCAAGTACGATTAAGAGAAGTTGTTGCTGACCCATTATTTACTCCTATTTTTGTTGGGTATTTGTTAATTAAGTGTGTTTATCTTTAGTTAATAATAACTGTGTAAATCTCGTCCGCTGTTGCTATAGTTTCAACTTTAATTGAATCATTTCCAGTTACTACTTCAGAACCCGTGCCAGTTATAATAACATGGGTCGGGGTAACCGTAGAAGTCATAAAGTTACCGTTTACAGTTTGTACCATCTGATGAGGTATCGTCCATCCCATGAAAGATTTACCTCCACCTCCCATTTCTGACGGTTTTTTGTAATATTGAATGGCCATTGCAGCAAGACTTGAAGTTTCTTCAATCAAAATATCCCTTTTAGCTTCAACAGCATTAGATCTAAATAGTTGAATGGAGATAGCAATTGCTATCCCTACTATTATAAGTGCTAATACTATCATTAATAATTGTTGCTGACCCAAATTTTCTCATCCTCTACTGTTTAAATTTTCCATTACACAATAAAAAAATATGCCATCAGCAGAACTGGGATAGAAATGATTCTGTTTGGGTCTTTTTAAGCAAAAAATTAGATTATGTAACTTCTACAAGTAACAATTTCTAAGTAAGTCTCAGCTGTTAAATGTAAATGAGTTTAGTAAGCTGGAAAAACAGTGTTTTTACACTCAAACCTGGTTTTTTTGTCTTTTAAAGTAGGTAGGAAGGTAAAGATTTTATTAAACGACTTTATAATACGATAGTTAAAAAAACGCATTAATAGGGATTACCATAGCGCTACATCGTAACTATTTCTTTTGAAAAAAGTCGGAAATGATTGTTTTTGTTAAAAAAAGTAAAAATTAGTCAAATTAGGGTATTGTCAGAAAATTTTACATGTAACATTGCTATTTCGAGGGATTATAATAAAGACTCCCGTCAATGCTGTCATCATTAGTCAAAGCTGACAGTTAATCTCTTATTTTAATATGAAGCTCATTCAATTGCTCTTTATCAACGGTTGATGGTGAATCATCCATTAGCGACAGAGCACTTGCTGTTTTGGGAAAAGCAATTGTATCCCTGATTGAATTAACTCCGGCAAAAACCATAACCATCCTATCAAATCCAAATGCAATTCCACCATGTGGTGGTGCACCATATTTAAATGCATTCATCAAAAAGCCAAACTTTTTCTCGGCTTCCTCATTGCTTATACCCAATGCTGTAAACATTTTAGCCTGCAAATCTGCATTATGAATTCTTATGCTGCCACCGGCAATTTCATTTCCATTGAGCACAAGATCGTAAGCCTGTGCTTTAACTATACCTGGCTCTTTTTCAAGCAAATCAATATCTTCCATTCGGGGAGAGGTAAACGGATGATGCATTGCATAAAACCGTTTTGTTTCTGCATCCCATTCGAAAAGAGGAAAGTCAGTTATCCATAAAAGTGATGGCGGTGTTTCAGGTTTGATTAGCTCCAACCTCTTTGCAATCTCCTGCCTTAAAGCACCCATCTGATTTAGAGTAGAGTTTCTTTCACCGGCTAAAACAAGGATAAGATCATCTTTTTTAGAGTGAGTTGCTTTTGTTAACTCATCAATTTCTTTTTTACTTAAGAATTTTACTGTTGGAGAATCAAGCTTTCCATCCCCTACTTTAAACCATACAAGTCCTTTGGCACCAAGCTCTTTCACGAAATTTGTTAATCCGTCAATTTGGCTTCTGCTGAAGAGTGCACAACCAGGGGCCACCAATCCGGAAATTATTCCGCTGGATTTAATTGCTTCAGTAAAAACTTTAAATCCGGTACTTGAGAAAACATTGTTTAAATTATGTAGTTCCATATGAAACCTAAGATCAGGTTTGTCAGTTCCATATTTCATTAATGCTTCATCGTAGGAAAGTCGGAGTATCGGTTCTGATAAATCAATATTCCAGATTTCACTAAAAAGCTTTTTCATCAGTCCTTCAACCGCTTTAAAAACCTCTTCCCGATTGGTAAAGGACATTTCAACATCTATCTGGGTAAATTCCGGTTGACGGTCCGCTCTTAAATCTTCATCACGGAAGCATTTTACAATTTGAAAATAACGATCAAAACCAGATACCATTAACAGCTGTTTATATTGCTGCGGTGATTGCGGGAGCGCAAAAAATTTCCCCTTGTGTATTCTACTTGGGACCAGATAATCGCGTGCCCCCTCAGGTGTACTTTTCATTAGAACGGGTGTCTCGATTTCAACAAATTTATTTTCATCAAAATATTTTCTTGTAATTTGATACATCTTATGCCTGAGAAGCATAACTTTTTGCAGTACTGGTCTTCTTAAATCAAGATATCTGTACTTTAATCTTAAATCTTCAAAAGCGTCTGTATCATCCTTAATTGCAAAAGGAGGGGTTTCTGACTCATTAAGTATTACAAGCTTATCTACCAAAACATCAATTTCACCAGTGTTGAGCTCTTTGTTTACTGCGTCTTCAGGTCTGATTCGCACTATACCTTCAACGGAAATAACAAATTCACTTCTCAATTTTTTTGCTAGCTCATAAGCATCACTATTAACAGGTTCAAAAACAACCTGAGTTATACCATATCGGTCCCGAAGCCAGATGAAAATTAAATTGCCAAGATCCCTTCGCCTGTCTACCCAGCCATTAAGAGTTACATTTTCATTTGCGTTTTTCTTTCCAAGCTCGCCGCAATTATGTGTGCGAATGTTAAAATTCATAAATATCTTATTCTCCAATATTCGATTGTTGAGAACGAAAATTAATCATTCCCTCTAGGCTAAACAAATAAGTTAACTACTAATTCAAGTTCTTAAAGAAATTGGGTTAGTATTTTTTAAAGACTTCACTAAAAAACCATTTCTTCGTAAGTTTAAGGAATGAACACTGTAGAATTGATAAGAAAGAAAAGAGAGAACAGGACTTTATCGGATAAAGAGATTAAATTGTTGATTGACGGCTTCACCAGCGGCAAAATTCCTGATTATCAAATGTCTGCTTTATTAATGGCAGTTCTTATAAATGGAATGAGTCCCATGGAGACAGCAGCTCTCACCGAAGCAATGTTAAAGAGCGGTAAAGTTGTTGATTTATCATCACTAAAAAGCTTAAAGATAGATAAACACTCAACAGGCGGAGTTGGAGATAAAACATCTTTAATAATTGCACCTATTGTTGCTTCTGCGGGTGTTTATGTACCGATGATTTCAGGTAGAGGTCTGGGGCATACAGGCGGAACGCTTGATAAACTTGAATCAATTCCCGGATTTAAAACTAATCTAAGCTTGTTCGAATATAGAAAAGTAATTAAAAAATGTGGCGCGGTTTTAATAGGACAAACAGGCGAAATCGCACCAGCCGATAAACTCATTTACTCCCTTAGGGATGTCACGGCCACTGTCGAATCAATACCGCTTATTACTGCCAGTATCATGAGTAAAAAATTAGCGGAAGGAATTGAGGGATTGGTGTTAGATATAAAAACAGGCAGCGGTGCATTTATGAAGACTACAAAAGATGCACTTGAGCTTTCCAAGTCACTTATAAACACCGCAAAATCATTTAACAAAAAAGTAATAGCTTTTATCACTGACATGAACCAACCACTTGGTAACTACATTGGAAACTGGCTGGAAGTTTATGAATCAATTAGGGTACTAAGGGGTGAGGTAAAAAATGATGTTTATACTTTAAGCATTAAGCTTGCAGGCGCAATGTTATTTCTCGGTAAGAGTGCAACATCTTTAAAAGAGGGCGAAAAACTGGCAAAACAACAAATTGAAAATGGTGAGGCATTTAAAAAGTTTTTAGAAATAGTTGAGCTTCAGGGTGGGAAAATAAATTATATTAATAATCCTGATAAGTATCCGAAATCAAAATATGCTAAAAAGGTTCTTTCGGTAAAAAAAGGATTTATCAGCAAAATGGATACATATAAAATAGGAATGGCATCACTGGAACTGGGTGCGGGAAGGAAAACTAAAAGCGACATAATAGATCACAAGGCTGGAATAATTTTTCGCAAAAAATTTGGTGATTTTATTGAGCGCGGAGAATTGATTTGCGAGCTTTGCTCTGATTCCAAGACTAAAATAAAAATTGCCGAGGAAATGATGCTTGGTGCGATCCAATTTTCAAAAATAAAATCATCAAAACCTAAACTTGTAAAAAAGATAATTAGTTACTAGAAAAATTTTTATTTATAACTTAATAAAATAAAGGAGGGAAATGCCATGCTATTTATTATAGCTATTATTGCTGCTGTTATTGCTTTTTTTGTTTATCGAAATGCTAAAAAGCGATTTCAAAAATCCGAAACTACTTTTGCAATGGCCGGATTTGTTGTCGCACTGCTTATTGCACTGCTTCAGTGCTTTACTATGATACCTGCCGGACATACGGGTGTAATAGATTTTCTGGGTTATGTAAGTGATAACACTCTGAAGCCGGGCGTCAGCCTTGTAAACCCGATGGCAAATGTCGAAAAAATGAGCATTAAAACCCAGGAACTAAAAGAGATGATGAATGTTCCATCAAAGGAAGGGCTAAGTGTTGAATTGGAAATAAGCCTTTTGTTGGGGCGTTACTGCACGTTATGAAGCAAAAGCTCTTTACACAGCATCAAGAGAAAAACTTGCCGGCGAAATTGTTGATGAGCTGACAAAACTTGTGGACCCGAGAGGTATTACAATTGAACAGGCTCCCCTGCGGCAAATTATTCTACCACCGCGACTAACTCAATCAATTGAAGAAAAACTGCAAGCCGAGCAGGAAAGTCAGAGAATGGCTTTCATATTGAAGAAAGAAGAACAGGAAGCGGACAGGAAAAGAATTGAAGCAAAAGGTATTGCCGATTTTCAGGAAATTGTCTCCAAGGGAATTAGCGAGCAATTACTAAAATGGAAAGGAATTGAGGCCACTGAAAAACTTGCTGGTTCGCAAAATTCTAAAGTAGTTATTATCGGCTCAGGTAAAGATGGATTGCCGATAATTCTTGGCGGAAACTGAAAAATCCCGTTTTGGGGGTAATTTCTAATACTTTGTTCGATTTATAATCTATTCGTATTTTTGAACTCACAAGTCAGAAAACGAATAGATTTTTATGATTTCAGCAATACACTCAATTAATATACTACTGCCATTTTTTTACCTGCTGACACTTGTAGTATATTTTTACGACTTCATTAAAGGAGAGAAAAAGTTAATAAATATTAAAAGGGTTTTCCTTTTTATAACTCTTTTTCTTCACCTTGTATATATTGTTTTACGCACCGTTACGTTCGATCATCCACCAATTACAAATGTATTTGAGATCTTTACCATACTGGCTATAACAATTAGCTTCTCGTATTTTCTTGTTGAATTGGTTTCCGATATCCGCGGAACAGGTCCGTTTATTATAGTGCTCTCATTAATCTTTCAACTAATATCTTCCCTTTTCATTCAGGACTTGGTTCAGGTAAAAGATGTGTTAAGAAGTAATCTTTTGGGAATCCATGTAATAAGTGCACTTCTGGGTTATTCGGGATTTACCATCTCTGCGGTTTATGGATTTTTGTATTTAGTGCTTTATAAAGATATAAAGCTGAACAAGTTCGGTTTAATATTCAACCGCCTTCCTAATCTTGAAGTGCTGGAAAGATTAAGTTTATACTCTGCTTTAATCGGCTTTATTGCTTTGACGATTGGAATAGTAATCGGAATAATCTGGTTGCCGATGGCTTTTCCCAAATTTTCATTTCTCGATCCAAAACTCATAGGCACGGGATTGGTTTGGCTTCTTTACGGAATCGGTATTACCAGCAAAGTTGTTGGTCAATGGCGAGGAAAACGATTGGTATTGCTTTCTATTTCCGGTTTTGTTGTTGCCATTATTTCAACTATTCTTTCAAACTTTTTAGCGCAAAGTTTTCATTCCTTTTATTAATAGCTTATGAATTTACTCGCGATTTCGATAAATCACAGGACTGCACCGGTTGAACTTAGGGAAGCTCTTTTTCTTAAAGAAGATGAGGCGCGTTCCTTTATTAAGCTGGCTAAGGAAAACCTATTAAAAGAAGGACTGATTTTATCTACTTGTAACCGGACAGAAATTTTCGGAGTACCTGCAGGCAGTGAGCTCAGTCATCAAAAAATTCAGGAATTGCTGTTAAGATTTAAACCCGCACAAAATATAACTGAAGAGCATTTTCAAAAATACCTTTCACGAGACGCAGTTAAGCATCTTTTTAGTGTGGCAACCGGTATTGATTCTCTGCTCGTTGGTGACAACCAAGTTTTTAAACAAGTAAAAGATTCATTTCAGATTTCTGAAGAAACTGACTTTGCTGGATATCTTATGCGCCGCATTTTCGATTCCGCTATTCGTGCTGGTAAAAGAGCAATCTCTGAAACTAAAATAAGTGATGGTGCAGTCACTGTTAGCTATGCAGCTGTACAATTAACGGAAAAGATTTTTTACAATCTGAGCAAAAAAACTGCTTTAATTATTGGTGCCGGTGAAACAGGTGAAATTGCCGCAAAGCATCTTGTGGGAAAAGGAATTGGAAAACTGGCAGTTACAAATAGAACCCACGAAAAAGCAGAGAAACTAGCAGAAGAGCTTAGGGCTAAGGTTGTTTCTTTTTCTGATTTTAAAGAGGCGATTTTCAACTATGATATAATTATCAGCGCAACATCTTCACCAGAAATTTTAATAAGTAAAGATGATGTAAAAAAAGCAATTAAAAAAAGGAATAACCAGCCTTTTATTTTAATGGATATCGCTGTCCCGAGAGACATTGACCCGGAATCAAAAAGGCTTGATTATGTTTTTTATCACGATCTGGATTCGCTTAACGTAATCGTTGAACAAAATCTTACTAAAAGAAAAGCGGAAATCCCGAAAGTTGAAAAAATAATTGAAGAGGAGCTGAACAACTTTTGGGAATGGTACAATTCGCTACGGGCTGCTCCTGCAATTAAAGATTTAAGAGATTTGTTTGAGAAAATCCGGAATGAAGAAGTGGGTAAAAATAAAAATAAATTCAGTTCTGACGATCAGGAAAAACTGGAGATCGTTACAAAAAGAATTATCAATAAAATACTTCACCATCCAACAACAGAGTTACGTAAAAATGATAATGAATCGGGTTCAAGTGAAGCGACAACAAAAATTGGAATAATAAGAGATCTTTTTGGATTGGGCTCAAAAAAAGATTCGGACAAAGAATAATCTATGGCTTTGAAACAAAAAATAATTGTCGGTTCCAGAGGAAGTGATCTTGCTCTATGGCAAGCCAATTTTATACAGAAAGAACTTGAAAGAAAGCACAAAAATGTCGTTGTTGAAACAAAGATGATCAAAACAAAAGGCGATAAGATTCTTGATGTTGCGCTCTCGAAAATTGGCGACAGGAGTTTGTTTACAAAAGAATTAGAGATCGAGCTATTAAATAAAAAAATTGATCTTGCTGTTCACAGTCTTAAGGACTTGCAAACAGAAATCCCTGAAGGATTAAAGCTTTCTGCAGTAACTAAAAGACACAATGTGCAGGATGTTTTAATCGCCAGAAAAAAAGGAACAACAATTTTTAATCTGCCCATGGGTGCAACTGTGGGCACAGGTTCTTTAAGAAGAAGATCGCAATTGCTTCACTTACGCCCCGATTTAAATATTATTGATTTAAGAGGTAACGTGCCAACGCGCATTAATAGATTTCTTAAATCGTCCTGGGATGCAATAGTGCTCGCAAGAGCAGGGGTGGAGAGATTAAAATTGAATAGGCATATTTCCTCAATAATTAGTACTGAGGTTATGCTGCCAGCAGTTGGACAGGGCGCACTTGGAATTGAAACAAGAGCTGACGACAGCACACTTAATAATGTAATTCAAGCTATCCATCATGAGCCGACATACAAATCCATTTTAGCCGAACGTGCATTGCTTAAAACCTTAGAAGGCGGGTGCCAGGTACCGATTGGTGCATTCGCTGAAGTGAAGCAAAACGGTTTATTCTTGGATGCCATAGTTGGTTCGCTGGATGGCAGCTTAACTTTTAGAAAAAAAGCTCGCGGAAGTAAAGCAAATCCTGAGAAGTTAGGTAAAGCACTTGCAAAGGATTTACTGAATGCAGGTGCAAAATCAATTTTAAATGAAATTTACCACTCCGCCAGAGGCGGAGAAGAACAAGGAGGGTCAGATGAAAAATAAAAAAATTTTTAAGACTTCAATTTCTATTGTGGTGTTAATGATATTATTAGTTACAGCAGTTTTAACTTCCTGTAAATGCTTAAGCTGTAGCAAGGGAGAAGAAACTGAGGTGCCGCTTGATGTGCTCGAAAAAGCAGATTCTTTTATTATTTCAACCACGGGGAAAGATTTCTTTGATAAATATATTACTGCTGATTTTTTCAAAACAAAACACACGCCACCTTACTACGAGATGGCTTATAAACTCTTTATGCCGGAAAAACCTTATGTAAATGCTACTATTAAATTTACGGTGGATTCAGTCGGTAATGTATTAAAAAACCGCGACATAGTTGGAATTCCCAAATGCCGTTATTTCCCAGAAGAATGCAACTTTAAAATTGATAAGGAAACCGCAAAGTTGATTGCCGATGAAAAAGGATTAAAAGAGGGAATTAAAGAATGGGATACAGGATTTTTATGGGATTTAAAACGTGAAAGATATGTTTGGAAAATTTTATCTACCTTAGATGAGTTTGGCGGCAAGGATAATTACAGAGCCATGGGGCAGGAAATGGTAATTGATCCTACTAGCGGAGAGGTGCTGGCTTTAAACGATTGGAGAATTAACTAATACACTCTAACCCGATTTATTTAAGAAATTGGGTTGATTAAAAAGAGCAAAAAATTGTTAAAAGAAAAACGTGAAATAAAGAGGGCAAGAAAAAGAGAAAAAATTCTCGATGCTGCAGCGGAACTTTTTTCAGATAAAAATTATCACGAAGTGATGATGGAAGACGTTGCAAAATTAATTTCCATTGCAAAGGGAACAGTATATAATTATTTCACTTCCAAGGAAGAACTTTATTTTACAATAATAAAAACGCGAATGGAGAGTTTGCTCACGCTTCTAAAACAAAAGATAGAAACTGAAAAAAGTAGTATTGATTCACTTCGTGCTTTTGTTGTTCATCTTTACATGTTTATGATGAAGCACCACAAATTTTTTCTTATTTATCAAAGAGAGTCACTAAATAAGCAAAATTCTTTCTGCGAAGAATTGCTGTCGCTTGAAAAGCAAATGAGATTGATGATAACTCAGATTGTTTCAACGGGAGAAAAAGAAGGTGTTTTTAGAAATGTAGATGAAGAGTTCGCCATTAGCCTTATTTTAGGCAGCGTTTATGGTGCTGTTCAAAGGGGAATAAACAACAACTTTTCGGAAGATGTACTAATAAAAGAAAAAGAGGAAATATTTGATTTTGTTTTGCATGCTCTTTACTCAGGATTTAATAATATCAGGGAACTTCCGTTAAAAGGAAAATCAATCGTAATTACAAGAACAATTGAGCAATCTAGAGAATCGGCATCTGCATTAACAAGCTTAGGGGCAAATGTTATAATTATTCCAACCCTGGAAATTGTTCCGCCGGCAGATTGGAGTAAATTTGATTCTGCCTTGTTGCATCCGGAAAAAATTGATTTTATAATCTTTACCTCTGTTCATTCGGTGGAAATGTTTTCCAAAAGATGCTGCGAAATCGGTGCTTCACTCAATTACAACCGTACAAAAGTGGTTGCCATAGGAAATAAAACTTCATCATATTGTCATAAAAACAATATTTATGTGAGTATTGTTCCTGAGAAATTTAGCTCAGAAGGTGTGGTTGAAGCACTTTCAAAATATAATCTTAAAAATAAGATAGTATTTATTCCGCGCTCTGCTATCGGAAGAGAAGAACTCCCTAAAGGATTAAAAGATCTGGGCGCAGTAATTAAATCTGTTCCGGTTTATAACGTCTCAATTCCCACCGGAGAAAAATTACAGTATAGTCTTGAAGTTTTAAATTCTACAAACATAGATTTATTTATTTTTACAAGTCCTTCTACATTCGAAAACTTTTTGCAGATTGCCGATATAAAAAATCCATATCAATACTTTTTAAAGTTTGATGTTGCGGCTATTGGGCCCACGACAAAAGACGCAATTGAAGCAAAAAAAGTAAAGGTAAAAATACTTCCAGAAGAGTACACAATTAAGGGATTGATAAATAAAATTGTAGAATACTACAAGCCCCTCTCCGTCTCTCCCCCAAAAGGAGAGTGAATGGAAAAGTGGGATTTAAGAAATAAAATATTTAAGGATAGATTTTGAATCTAAAGAATGATCTAATTATAAAAGCATGTAAACGACTGCCCACCGAGAGAACACCTATCTGGATCATGCGCCAGGCTGGTAGATATTTGCCACAGTACAGAGCCATACGTAAAAAACATGATTTTTTAACAATGTGTAAAACCCCCGAACTTGCTGCCGAGGTTACTATTCAGCCGGTAGATATAATTGGGGTTGATGCTGCAATTATCTTTTCTGATATACTTGTTATTCCTGAAGCAATGGGAATGCATCTAAAAATTTCCGAGGGTAGAGGTCCTGTTTTTTCTCAGCCTATACAGTCTGAAGATGATGTTAGAAGTCTGAAAACTCCGGATCCCGGTCGGGATTTAAAATATGTAATGGATGCCATATCATTAACTAAAAAAGAATTAAATGGCAGAGTGCCCGTTATCGGTTTTGCAGGTGCACCTTGGACAATATTAACTTATATGGTTGAAGGACATGGCTCGAAATATTTTTCAAAGGTAAAAAAACTTATTTATGAAAATCCAAAACTCGCTCATCAGCTGCTTGAGAAAATAACTGAGTCCTCTGCTGCTTATTTATCTGCACAGTTGGAAGCAGGTGCAAGCCTTGTCCAGATTTTTGATACGTGGGCAGGACTACTTTCTCCACGCGATTACCGTGTCTTTGCATTGAGATATATACATCAACTGATTTCAAAAATTAAAAGAAAAAATGAGCCGGTAATTTATTTCCCAAAAGGCGTTCATTATCTTTTTCACGAACTTAAAGAGTGCGGAGCCGATGCAATCAGTGTTGATTGGACAATTGAGCTTACAAAAGTTAGAAGAAAAATCGGCGACAAAGTTGCTGTGCAGGGGAATTTGGATCCAACAGTGCTTTATGCGGATGCTTCTTTTATTAAGAGAGAAGCGAGAAAAGTGCTGGAATCCTACGGCAAAGGTGATGGACATATTTTTAATCTGGGGCATGGTATTCTGCCTGATATTGAACCTGAAAATGTAAAAGAATTAGTTAAGTATGTTAAAAAAGAAAGCGGAAAATTTCATTCTTTCAATTAAGAATGAACAATTTATAATTAACAATTACAAAATCAGTGAAAGATTTAGAAAATCCCGTAGTTCATAAGAGTTTTTCATTCGCGATTAGAATTGTTAAATGCTATAAATATTTAATTAAAAAGGACAAATCTCCTATTTCATTATATAATCAGTTGCTTAGATCTGGTGCATCAATTGGAGCAAACATTGCAGAATCGCAGGCTGCATCAAGTAAAGCTGATTTTAGAAATAAACTTAGAATTAGTTTGAAAGAATCATAAGAAACTGAATTTTGGTTAAAATTATTTTATGATTTGGAAATGCTTGAAAAGAAAGAGTTTGACAGTCTTTTAAGGGACTGTGTTGAACTGATAAAACTACTGACTTCTATTATTAAAAGTGTTGACTTAAAAAAGTAATTAATCATTGTTAATCTTTAATTGTTAATTTCTGGCATAGAAATGTTTGAAGTAGACTTAAATAAATTTAAAAAATACGATAAGCCCGGGCCGCGCTACACAAGCTATCCAACTGCACCGCAATTCAATGAACAGTTTACAAACGGGGATTATGTCGATGAAATTGTAAAAACCAATTGCGGAAAAAATCTTCCCGATCTTTCACTTTATTTTCACATTCCTTACTGCGATACGCTTTGCTTTTTCTGCGGATGCAATATGCTCATCACTCGAAACAGGGATAGAATCAACGAGTATATAAAATACGTTCAAAAAGAAATTGATTTACTGAGAACGTTTTTGCAACCGGATAGAAAAGTTGCACAGCACCATTGGGGAGGCGGCACACCAACTCATTTAAAACCTGACGAAATAAATAAGCTGGCATCGTACATCAACCAATCATTTGAGTTTACTGAAAATCCTGAAAATAGCTGTGAAATTGATCCGCGAGAATTAACAAAAGAACATCTAGAGGCATTGCGCAATAACGGATTTAACCGTATAAGTATGGGGGTGCAGGATTTTAATGAAAAAGTGCAAAAAGCAGTTAACAGAATTCAACCTGAAGATTTAACACGTAAAGTTGTTAACTGGGTAAGAGAATTAAAATTTCAAAGTATAAATCTTGATTTGATTTACGGACTTCCATTACAGAAAATTGAAACCTTTGCTGATACTGTTGAAAAAATAATTAATATTTCCCCAGACAGAATAGCCTTGTTTAATTACGCGCACGTTCCGTGGATGAAAAAACATATGGCGCTCATTCACAAAGAAGATTTACCGAAGCCTGAGGAGAAGCTTGAAATATTGAAGATGAGTATTGAAAAATTAACAGGAGCCGGCTACGAGTTTATCGGGATGGATCACTTTGCCAAACCGGATGATGAGCTGACAATTGCAATGAAGGAAAAGAAACTTTACCGCAACTTCCAGGGTTACAGCACAAATGCGGGTGCCGATCTATATGCACTTGGTATTACTTCTATAAGTCAGTTAGAAAATATTTATGCACAAAACTTTAAAGCAGAAAAAGAGTATTACACAGCACTTGACAAAGAAAACATTCCAACTGCAAAGGGTTACAGATTAAATGAGGACGACCATTTAAGAAGAGAAGTGATAATGAGAATTATGTGCGACTTCGAGTTGAGTTATAAATCAATCGAGGAAAAGTTTAAGATTAAGTTTAATGATTATTTTAAGTGGGGATTGAGAAATTTAAAGGAATTTGAGATAGATGAATTAATTGTAATGAATGATGACGGTTTTAAAGTAAAAAATATGGGCAGGCTTCTAATTCGCAATATTGCAATGAATTTCGATGGGTATATCGAACGAAAGGAAGACAGGGCCAGATATTCCAGAACGGTATAGTTCCTTATCTATTCAATAAAGGTTAAGACATTATCAGGATACTTGCATTTCAGGCAGGGGTTTGCCTGCCTTCTGATTCTCATTCAGAAGTGCGTTTTTCTCTTTTCTTATTCTTTCCAGCCTCATTGAGTTTGTCCTGAATTTAGGAATGAAAATCGAGAGGAAGTAACTCCTTATTATATACCACCAGAAGCTTCTTTCAAGAAGAATTGGATCTATATTGTGCTCAATTTCTTTGTGAGCTTCCGGAGCTTTACTCCAGTGCAGACCGGCTTTGTGATGATGAATGGTGTGATAACCGTTATTAAAAAGCATGAAGTTTAAAAAACCAGTATAGTTCCTCGAATGATTCCATTCGGACATTTCATCTGCATGAACATGCTGTACATAATTAAATATTAAAACACTGAAAAGAGAAACCTGCTGAGGTATAATTACAAAAAGCAATGCTTTCTGCCAGTCTATTACTAATGCTGCTGCTATCCATAAAACAAGCACGGCGTACTGTGAGATACTTACCCAGAATTTTTCTTTGTTGTTCGCCTTCATTTCTTTTAGATAAACCATTATTGCCTTTTGCTGATAATAGCCGCTTATAGTTGGGTACGAAATAAGTGTAAGAAAATTATTTTTTTCACTAACCCTGTATGTAATTGAGTCGTCGCCCTCGCGATTATTAAAGCGATGGTGATTTTTATTGTGAGTTGGAATCCAGGCAAATATGGGAAACCCGTAAAACACAGTAAGCCACCAGTCTGTAAATATGTTCAAGGTTTTAGAGCGCCACATCGGAAGGTGATTATGATTATGTGTCATAACTGCTACTGCGACTGACATAAACAAAAACCACGTGTATATAAATGGATTAACTCCTAGCCACATCCATTGAGCAATAAATAGTGCCGTTGTAATAACAATGTATATAAGACTTCTAATATCAGCATTATTTTTTAGTTTAAAGTTCATCTTAAATAATCTCTCTTTTTGTAAAAAAATAGTCGGGTTAAAAGATTAGAGAAATGTAAAAACTCTGAATTATAAGTCTATTATAGAGAAGTTAAAGTTTAAATAAAAGAAAATTATCAAATAAGGAGAGGTTTTACAATTATTTTACAATTCAAGATGATTATAAAACATATTTTCTACTAATCACTTGGTCTGTCCTTCATTGGGGCAGATATAAAAAAATCCTGATAAAATCTTTGCGTATACTTTTCTAATAAATCGCCTATAACATTATAATGCTTGGAGCGGAGGACAAATCCGGCATGGTAAGGTTTGTCCAATTGCCAGAATATTTCGGGATCGTCATATGCTGAAAGATCGGGCCACTCCTGTTTTGCAAGTGAAGTTATTATCCCCGCATAATAATTCTGCACTTCAGGATATTGATATTCTTTCTCTCCTCTTAAAATTTCTATCTTAGCCCACTCGCGCCACAAATTTATACCTGAAGCAGCCAGCACAAGCTCTGCAAGATTGGCACCTCCAACCCGTGCTGAAGTTTCAAGAAAATATAATTTTCCGTCTTCTTCGGATTCAATAAATTCAGTGTGTGAAACACCTCTTAGTAATCCAAGAGCCTTTAAAAGTTTTTCGTTCATCTCTAAAAGTTCCTGCTCTTTTTTGCTGCCTCTTTCCATTGTTCGGCTTGTAAAAACTCTGCCTTCGTGCGCAACTTCAAAGGGCGGCTTGCCGTACTGGCTTGAAATTGCAAATCGTACATCGTTTTCATATATGATAGAATCAGCGTGATAGATTTTACCCGGGACAAATTTTTCCATCAAATAAAACGATTGCTCATCAGCCAGCTGGTTTATTTTCTTCCACATTTCTTCTTTGTTTTGCACTTTCTTTAAACCGTGTGCACCTGCTAGCATCCTTGCCTTAATCATATATGGAAATGAAACTCTTTCCGCAAAATCATTTATTTCATTATGGTTTAAAACGTGAATAAACTCGGGAACGGGGATTCCCATTTCTTTCGCCCGCATTCTCATGGCAAGTTTATCACGGAAATAACGCGCAGTGGTATCGCCCATTCCTGGCAAACGCAAATGCTCCCTTAAAGCAGCGGCTTTTTCGACATCAAAATCATCAAGTGCAACAATCCTATCAATTTTTTCTTTTCGTGCAAGAAAACTCACACCATAGATAACATCTCGCATATTCCATTCTTTGTTCTTATCGGGCATATAAAATATTTCATCAATTACATCTTTTGGCCATGGTGCTCTTTCAAGACTTTTTGAAGTAAGCAGTAAAACTTTGCAGCCTTGCTCTTTACATTCCCGCATGAAATCGTGCCCTTTTTCATAGGACGAAACACAGAGAATGGTTATTGCTTCATTATTACCCATAAATATATTTTGTCTATTGAATAGTACTTTATTATTTGTAACAAGAATAAGTTTAATATCGGAAATAATCAACTCAACGAAGCCTTGAAAAATCAATTTACTTCAGGGCTATTCATTTTTACTCCTTAAAGTTTTGCGCAAATTGTTAAATTTACATTCGCTTTAATCTCAATAATAAATGCTAACTGATAAAAAAATAGTAATTATAGGCGCTGGAATATCCGGATTAACAGCGGCGTACTTATTGTATAAAGAAGGTGCCGATGTTACTGTTCTTGAGCAAAAAGATACAGTGGGTGGTTCTATTGAAACAGTTAAAGAAAATGGTTTTCTTTTTGACCGCGGACCAAACAGCGGACTCGAAACCACGCCTTTAATTGGGAGACTTGTTCAAGAGCTTAAGCTTAATGACCAATTTGTTTACGCTAATAAAAAAGGAAATAAAAGATACATTCTGAGGAATGGCGTTCTGCATGCACTGCCGATGTCACCACCTGCATTTATTAGATCTAAACTCTTTTCGAATAAAGCAAAACTTAGGTTGATGCGTGAACCATTTGTTGGAAAATCAAAAGACGGTTACTACCAAAGCATAGCGGAATTTGTTTCACGCAGACTTGGGAAAGAATTCCTTGATTACGCAATCAATCCCTTTGTTGCCGGGGTGTACGCTGGAAGACCGGAAGAGCTTAGTGTTAAATCAGCTTTCCCAAAACTCTATGCTTTAGAAGAAGAATATGGTGGACTAATTACAGGAACAATCAGAAGCATTCGTAAAAGGAAAAAAAGCAAAGAGGTTTCTAAACAAAGTGCAAAAATGTTTTCTTTTAAGGACGGAATGAAGGTTCTGCCTGAATCAATAACAAAAAAATTAGGCGGGCGTGTAAAAACCAGCGTTGATGTCTTATCAATAAGAAAAACCTCTGAAGGAAAATACGGAGTTACTTATAAAGATTCTGATCTCAATTTAACGTTGCTTGCTGATGTTGTTCTTTCAACCGTTCCAGCATTCAAGGCAGTAGATTTGTTCGGGCATTTTGATGATGAGCTTAAGAAACATCTAAGTGAGATTTACTATCCGCCCGTTTTAGTCCTTTATTTAGTTTATGATAAAAGTGAAATTAAACAGCCATTGGATGGATTCGGATTTTTAATTCCTGAAAAGGAAGAAAGATCATTCCTCGGGGCAATCTGGAGTTCGGTTATTTTTCCAAATAGAACAGATGAAAATAAGGCGGCGTTCACATTATTTGTTGGAGGATCTCGCGATGCCGGTTTTGTTGATGATGTTGAGCAGAAAGTTATTGATCGTGCACGAAAAGAATTTGAAGAAATCATGAAAATAAAAGCACAACCTATTCACACATCGAAAAGATATTGGGCTAAGGCAATTCCACAATATAATATCGGTTACGTCGAACATGAAAATTTTTTCGATCATTTTGAGAAAAACAATGAAGGAATAATACTCGGCGGAAATTACCGGGGTGGTATATCTGTGGGGGATTGTATAAAGAATGCCGAGCTAGTTGTAAACAAAATTAAAAACCTCTTTTAATTTAGAGTTTATAATGTAGAATTATGTTTGTGTTCGAAAAAGACGTTGAATACGGAAACGCTGTTTTAAATAAGAGTTTTTAGATTTTCAGTTCGAATTGTGAAATTATATGATTATCATATAAACAAGAGGCGAAGCGTTGAACCATTATTAAAGCAACTATTGAGATCTGGAACTTCAATTGGTGCTAATATTGCAGAAGGCCAAAGTACTTACACTAAAAAAGATTTTATAAACAAGCTTGGGATTTCCTTAAAGGAAGCTCGCGAATCTGAATATTGGATTAAATTATTAGTTGAAACAGATCATTTAGATAAAAAAGAATCGGTGGGTATTAAAAACGATTGTGAAGAATTGATTAAACTATTAACTGCAATAATCAAAAGTTCAAAAAATAATATCTAATCAATTATACATTATAAATTATCCATTTTACATTCCCGGAGATAAACATGACAAATAAAACCTTCACCTTCAAACGATTTAGAAGATTGCGTTACAACCCGATTGTTCGGGATATGGTACGAGAAACTATCTTAACAAAACATGATCTGATTTATCCGCTGTTTGTAGTGCCTGGAAAGAATGTAAAAAATCCTGTTAAATCAATGCCGGGGGTTTTTCAATTTTCTATTGAAAACTTAGTTGTAGAGTGTAAAGAAGTGCGTAATCTGGGAATCCCGGCGGTAATTCTTTTTGGAGTTCCCGATCATAAAGATGAACAGGGGAGCGATGCTTATAGTCCGGAAGGGATAATTCAAAAAGCAATTCGTGCGATAAAAAAAGAAATAAATGATCTATTGATTATTACAGATATCTGTTTATGCGAGTATACATCACATGGACATTGCGGAATACTCGCTGGTGAGGATATCCTAAATGATGAGACAATTGCTGTTTTAGCTAAAGAAGCTGTATCCCACGTGGAGGCAGGTGCAGATATGGTTGCTCCTTCTGATATGATGGACGGAAGAGTTTTGGCAATTCGAAAGGCACTTGATTATAAAGGGTACGATAAGATTCCAATAATGAGTTATGCGGCAAAATATGCTTCTGGCTACTACGGTCCGTTCAGAGATGCGGCTGAATCAACACCTGCTTTTGGCGATAGAAGGTCGCACCAAATGGATATTGGAAACATAAATGAAGCACTGAGGGAAGTAGAAACAGATATTGAAGAAGGTGCCGATATTGTAATGGTTAAACCTGCAGGCCCTTATCTGGATGTAATAAGAAAAGTAAAAGAAAGATTTGAAATGCCAACTGCAGCTTACCAGGTTAGCGGGGAATATTCCATGATAAAAGCTGCAGGTCAAAACGACTGGATAGATGAAGAGAGAGTAATGATAGAATCTCTAACATCGATTAAACGCGCAGGAGCTGATATGTTACTTACTTATTTCGCTAAAGATGTTGCTAGGTGGATTTCAGCCCAAGGCTGATGAGCCTCTGGCTCAGATAAGAATTCATAACCGTCATTGCGATCCCGACTTTAGTCTGGAGAAGCAATCTCGTTATTTAATTCTGCAGATTGCTTTGTCGCTGTCACTCCTCGCAATGGCATAAAAAAAAAGGAAAAAAAATGAAATACCGCAAACTTGGAAAATCAAATTTAGAAATTTCAGAAATAAGTCTCGGCTGCTGGACGATGGGGGGACTCAACTGGGTAAACGGACAACCTAACGGATGGGCTAATGTTGATGAGAAGGAAGTGGCAGAAGCAATAAACTATGCAATCGATAATGGAGTAAACCATTTTGATAATGCCGATGTATACGGTAATGGACGCGCCGAACGGATGCTTGCAAGAATTCTTGGAAACAGAACAAAAAATTTTATTGTTGCAACAAAAGTCGGTTGGTTTCCCGGAACTGCAGCTCATGCTTTTGAGCCAGTACATATCCGCCATCAATGTGAACAATCATTAATTAATCTTAAGCGAGATTACATTGATCTTTATTATTTCCATCACGGGCATTTTGGCGATAATGATGAGTATCTTGATGACGCAGTCGAAGTAATGTATAAATTAAAAGAAGAAGGTAAGGTAAGATTGATTGGGCAATCTGCATATTCGCACGAGGATTTTCAGAAGTTGATTCCAAAAGTAAAACCCGATGTAATACA
>WOR8_10001952_pt1 | contig 26328 bp, 22 predicted proteins | sample DeeMarSeWOR38_10_FD_19890 | JGI IMG/M metagenome (IMG submission 19890) | reverse complement strand
ATTTCTCTCCCTCATGGTTGACCAGCGACGTCCTGTCGCTGGCCCTTCGGGCGCGCAAGCGCGTCCAAATTCGCTCCCGGCGAATTTGTCGCTGTGCTGACATCCATGGACGGATGAATGTCGCGGAGCACAGGGATGTGCGAGAGCGACGATACTTCGGTCGAAAAACGCCCCGCGCGCCTGTGACAGCCCTGATTGGTCCATCAGAGCCCGGTTCGGGGTGTTTGTCGACGAGGCCTAAAGCGAGCGTAGCGAGCAGCCCGGAGACAAATACCGCAGACCGGGCTCTTTGCCACGATATCCAGTGCCATGAGGGAGAGAAATGTCCCCGGGGCGCCTGGGAGGGATAAATTCAGGGGTACTTGCAGGGACAGGATCGCTTACTCGGGCTTGACACCGACGAGCCGGTCGACGGTGCGCCAGCCACGCGGCAGCAGCGCGCCGCGCAATGCCCTTTCCCCGTAATAGGGTTCCGAATCGTCCCACTTGACGGTCATTATGCGTTTGCCGGAATAGACCTGCAGATCACCATCCTCGGGCACAACCGTCGCGGCGACCATTCTTTCCTCGCCGCCCTGGTATTTCTTGCCGGGGATATTGATCAGCTTGTTGCCCTTGCCTTTCGCCAGCTCCGGCAACTCGTCCATCTCGAACATCAGCAGGCGGCCGATGGAACTGACGGCGGCTATCAGGCATTCCGTGTCTTTCGGAACCGGTGCCGGCACCACTGCCTTGCCACCGGCAGGCACACGCAGAATTGCCTTGCCGGCCTTGTTTCGCGACACCAGGTCTTCGAGCGTCGCGATGAACCCGTAACCGGCGTCGCTGGCGAGCAGGTATTTCTGCTCGCTGTCGCCGATCATCGCACCACAGAATTCAGCGCCATCGGGCGGCTTGAACCGTGATGACAGGGGTTCGCCCTGGCCGCGTGCCGAAGGCAGCGTGTGCGCCATCACGGAATAGACGCGCCCTGTGCTGTCGATGAACATCGCCAGTTGGTTACTGCGCCCCTGCGCCGAAGCCAGGAAGCCGTCGCCGGACTTGTAGGAAAGCGACGTGGCATCCACATCGTGGCCCTTGGCCGCGCGCGCGTAGCCGCGCTGGGACAGGATCACGGTCACCGGTTCGCTCGCGACGAGCTGGGTCTCGTCCAGCGCCTGGGCCGCTTCGCGCTCCACGATCTCCGTACGGCGATCGTCACCGTAGGTCTCCGCGTCCTCGAGGATTTCCTTCTTGATCAGCGTCTTCAGCCGCGCCGCACTCTTCAGCGTCTTCTCCAGCACGTCGCGCTCTTCGTTGAGTTCGTCCTGCTCTCCGCGGATCTTCATTTCCTCGAGCTTGGCGAGATTGCGCAGCCGCAGGTTGAGAATGGCTTCGGCCTGCAGGTCGCTGAGCTTGAAGCGCTTCATGAGCACCGGCTTCGGTTCGTCCTCGGTCCGGATTATCTTTATGACCTCGTCGATGTTGAGGTAAGCAACCAGCAGTCCGTCGAGAATGTGCAGGCGATCGGTGACGATCTGCAGACGATGCTGCAGGCGCCGCTTCACGGTCTCGCGACGAAACTTCAGCCATTCCGTCAGCATGTCCACCAGGGTGAACATCCTTGGCCGGCCTTCGAGGTCGATCACGTTCATGTTCACGCGCACCGTGCGCTCGAGCGAAGTCGTCGAGAACAGGTGCGACATCAGCTGCTCGACGTCGACGCCCCGCTTCTTGCTGATAACCAGCCTGATCGGCTCCTCGTGATCCGATTCGTCGCGAAGATCGTCCACCTGGGGAAGCTTTTTCGCCCGCATCTGCGTCGCGATCTGCTCGAGCACCTTGCTGCCCGACACCTGGTAGGGCAGCGACGTGATGACGATGTCACCGTTTTCGATCTTGTAAGAGGCACGCAGCCGCAGTGTGCCGCTGCCTGACGTGTAGATCTGCTTGATATCGGCGCGCGGTGACACCAGCTCGCCGCCGGTCGGGAAATCCGGGCCCTTGATGTGCTTCATCACCGCGGCGAGGGTCGCTTTCGGTTCATCCAGCAAATGCACGAGCGCGCTGGCGACTTCCTTCAGGTTGTGCGGCGGCACGTCCGTCGACAGGCCGACCGCAATACCGGTGGTGCCGTTCAGCAGCAGGTTGGGGAGCCGCGCCGGCAGCACGACGGGTTCGTTGAGCATGCCGTCGAAATTGGGTACCCAGTCGACCGTGCCCTGCCCCAGTTCCTGCAGCAGGCTTTTCGCGTAGGGCGCAAGGCGCGACTCGGTATAACGCATGGCGGCAAAGGACTTGGGATCGTCGGTGGAGCCCCAGTTGCCCTGGCCGTCGATGATCGGATAGCGGTAGGAGAAATCCTGTGCCATCAGCACCATCGCCTCGTAACACGCGGAATCGCCGTGCGGGTGGAACTTGCCGATGACGTCGCCGACGGTGCGTGCCGACTTCTTGGGCTTCGAACTCGCGGAAAGGCCGAGTTCGCTCATCGCGTAGATGATGCGCCGTTGCACCGGCTTGAGCCCGTCGCCGATCTGCGGCAGCGCGCGATCCAGGATCACGTACATCGAGTAGTCCAGGTACGCCTTCTCGGTGTACTCCTTGAGCGACTGCTGTTCGACGCCTTCGAGATTCAGGCTGTTCTGCATGTGACCTATACCTCTGCCAGATTTCCCTTGCTTTCGAGCCATTCGCGGCGATCCTTCGCGCGCTTCTTGGCCAGCAGCATGTCCATCACCTGGTCCGTCTTGTCGCGCGGATTGACGGTGAGCTGCACGAGGCGCCGCGTATCGCGGTTCATCGTCGTTTCACGCAGCTGTGACGGATTCATCTCACCGAGACCCTTGAAGCGGGTGACGCTAATCTTGCCGCGCATCTTTTCCGTCTCGATCCGATCGAGTATCCCCTTGCGTTCGCTGTCGTCGAGCGCGTAGAAGACTTCCTTGCCCACGTCGATCCGATACAGGGGCGGCATCGCGACGTAAACATGCCCCGCGAGCACCAGTTCGCGGAAGTGCCGCAGGAACAGGGCGCATAGCAACGTGGCGATGTGCAGGCCGTCCGAATCGGCGTCGGCAAGAATGCATATCTTGTGGTAGCGCAGCCCGCCGAGGCTGTCGCTGCCGGGATCGATGCCGAGCGCGACGCTGATGTCGTGCACTTCCTGCGATCCCAGGATCTCGGCCGCGTCCACTTCCCATGTGTTCAGGATCTTGCCTCGCAGGGGCATGATCGCCTGCGTCGTGCGGTCGCGGGCCTGCTTGGCAGACCCGCCGGCCGAGTCACCCTCGACGAGGAAGATCTCGCAGAGCTCCGGTTCCTGCGACGTACAGTCGGCCAGCTTGCCGGGCAACGCCGGGCCGGACACGATTTTCTTGCGGACGACCTTCTTGGCCGCCTTCAGGCGCTTCTGGGCCTTGACGATTGCAAGCTGCGCGAGCTGGTCGCCTGTTTCCGGATGCTGGTTGAGCCAGATCGCAAAGTTGTCCTTGATGATTCCCGCGATGAACGCGGCCGACTCCCTCGAGGACAGCCGCTCTTTTGTCTGTCCCGAGAACTGCGGATCCTCGAGTTTCGCACTGAGGACGAAATTCAGTCCGTCCCACACGTCTTCCGGCGCGATCGACACGCCGCGCGGCAGCAGATTGCGGAAGTCGCAGAATTCACGTAGCGCGTTCGTAAGACCGGTTCGCAGACCATTGACGTGAGTCCCGCCCTGGGGCGTCGGGATCAGGTTTACGTAGCTCTCCGTTACGGCCTGGCCGCCCTGGACGGCCCACGCGAGCGCCCAGTCGACGGCCTCGTTCTTCCCCGTGATGCTGCCGGAATAGGGCTCGGCGGGCAGCAACTCGGCTCCGCCGATCGCCTCCAGCAGGTATTCCTCGAGACCGCCGGAGTAACACCACTCGAGTTTCTCTTTCGGCTTCTCGATCTTCAGGCGCACGGTTAGTCCCGGGCACAACACGGCTTTTGCACGCAGCGCGTGCTTCAGCCGGGACAGCGAGAACTTGGAGGAATCGAAATACTGCGGGTCGGGCCAGAAACGTATGGTGGTTCCCGTATTTGCCTTGCCGACCGTGCCGACCTGCTCGAGCTTGCCCCGCTTCTTGCCGCCGGCGAAGCTCATGTTGTATTCCTTCCCGCCGCGGCGTATCCAGACTTCCAGGTTCTTCGACAGCGCGTTCACGACCGATACGCCCACGCCGTGCAGGCCGCCGGAGAACTGGTAGTTCTTGTTGGAGAATTTGCCGCCCGCGTGCAGCTTGGTGAGAATCACCTCGACGCCCGGCAGTTTCTCCTTGGGGTGCTTGTCCACCGGCATGCCGCGACCGTCGTCCGCGACCTCGAGCGACCCGTCCTTGTAGATGGTCACCTCGATCTTCTTGCAGTACCCCGCAAGCGCCTCGTCAACGCTGTTATCGATGACTTCGTGCGCGAGGTGGTTGGGCCGGGACGTGTCGGTGTACATGCCCGGCCGGCGGCGTACGGGTTCGAGCCCGCTCAGGACCTCGATGTCCGCGGCGTCGTAGGATTTTGCCATTACGTGAAGCTGCCCAGCGAATTCACGCCGGGGATTCTAGCCTGATTGCAATAGCCGTGCACCAGCGAAATCGCGGCTGCCGGAGAATAATTGGCGGCGCCTAATCGAGATCGCCGATCAGCGACTGACGGACGTTCTCCGGGAGCTCGGGAATCTCGACCTGGTAGTTTTCGTGATCGATACCGGCCGCGAGCGACGCCCCGGACTTGAGCGCCTCGACTGCCTCGGCCGACAGCTCGAAACGCATGAAATGCACGGCGGATGTCTTCTTTTCGTCGGAGCGCTCGAGGTCCTCGTCCGCAATCGCGTACACGCGGTCGAAACCCTCGACCTGTACGTAGACCTTGTTCTCGATGCCGATGAGCCGCCCCAGCATCGCCCGCCGCTCCTCGACGTCCGGAAACTCGACCATGAAGGTCGCCTTCCAGTTGGAACCATCCGGGATGAGCGGGTTGTAGGCTTCGAGCTCGTCATTGATACCCGCAGCCTCGAAGATGCGCTCGATGCGCAACATCTCCTGTACCTGGTATTGCATCGTAAGGCGGTCTTCGAAATACAGCGCGGCGTTGGTGCCGAGTTCGACGCGGCGATTGCGCTTGTGCGCGATAACCTTGTTGCGAAACTCGCTGCGAATATCGGAGTACTGCTCCAGGCTGTACAAATCGTCTCGTGTCAGTTTCTGCATTGCATTCATATTCCGTAAGCTTTCCTTAGCAGGCTCATCGGGTGCCCGGCGGAGTACTCGTCGAGATCCTGGGCAATCTGGTCGGACGCCATCGGGCAGTCGCTGACGAAATGATCCGCACCGCTTTTCTTCACCTTGTTCACGACCGGCCGAGCGATCTTCTTCGAGATGTCGTGAAACTCCTTCTTGACGGCGTAGGTACCGTCGTGGCCCGAGCAGCGCTCGATGGCCTCCACCGTGGTATCCGGCACCAGCTGCAGCACATCGCGCGTCTTGAGGCCGATGTTCTGCACGCGCAGGTGACAGGGCACCTGGTACGACACCTTGCCGAGTGACTGCGCGAACTCCGTCTTCAGTTTGCCGTCCTTGTGCCGCAGCATCAGGTACTCGAAGGGATCGTACATCGCGGCCTGGACCTTCTTCACGCCTTCGTCGTCCGGGAACATCAGCGGCAGTTCCTGCTTGTACATCAGCGTACAGGAAGGAATCGGCGTCACGATGTCGTAGCCTTTATCGACCCACGCGGCGAGCACCGGGATATTGATCTCCTTGGCGCGTACCACGGCGTCGAGGTCACCGAGCTCGAGCTTTGCCATGCCGCAGCACACTTCCTTCTCCGCCAGCGCCACTTCGATGCCGTTGTGTTCGTACACTGCAGCCAGGTCAACGTCCATCTCGGGCCGGTTTCGATTGCCGTAGCAGGTCGTATAGAGAACGACCTTCCCCCTGGTGCTCTCGGAAGCCTCGCCCTTGACCGTCGACTGCCCGCGCAGGTGCTTCAGACGCTTGCGCGCGTTCTTCGAGTGGTAATCCGGAACCGGCGCTGCGTGATGGACACCGAGCGCGCCTTCCAGCATCTTGCGCCCGAACTTGCTGCGGTTGGTCGCATTGACGACCTGCGCGATTACCGGTATGCCCGCGAACTTGCCAACGGCATCGGTCGCCGCCAGCACCTTGTCGCGCATCGATGCTCCCTGCTTTCGGAATCGCGCCGCCTTGGCGCGGAGCATCAGGTGCGGGAAGTCGATGTTCCACTCGTGCGGCGGCACGTAGGGACACTTGGTCATGTAGCACATGTCGCACAGGTAACAGTGGTCCACGACGTCCCAGTAGACCGACTTCGGCACGGTGTCGAGTTCCATGCTTTCCGATTCATCGATCGCGTCGAACAGCGTCGGGAAGGAATGGCACAGGTTGAAACAGCGACGGCAACCGTGGCAGATGTCGAACACCCGTTCGAGTTCCTCGAACAGGGCTTTCTCGTCATAGAACTCGTCGGACTGCCAGTCGATGGGATGGCGCGTGGGAGCCTCGAGACTGCCCTCGCGACGCACTTCGGAATTGGACATGGCGAAAAAAAGCCGGGCTTTACGCCCGGCTTTCCTTTTGTTTTTTAGTCGTCGAGCGTGTCGAGAGCCTTCTGGAAGCGGTTCGCGTGTGAGCGCTCCGCCTTGGCGAGTGTTTCGAACCAGTCTGCTATCTCGTCGAAGTCCTCATCCCGCGCTGCTTTTGCCATGCCGGGGTACATGTCCGTGTATTCGTGGGTCTCTCCGGCAATTGCCGATGCGAGGTTCTCAGCGGTGGAACCGATGGGCATGCCGGTCGCGGGATCACCAACCTCTTCGAGGTACTCAAGATGTCCATGTGCATGGCCCGTTTCACCTTCAGCGGTGGAACGGAACACGGCGGCTACATCGTTATAGCCTTCGACATCAGCCTTGGCGGCAAAGTAGAGATAGCGGCGGTTCGCCTGGGACTCACCTGCGAAGGCGTCTTTGAGATTTTGTTCGGTTTTGCTGCCTTTGAGTGACATGATTTCCCCTCTCAATTGAGATTGATTTGCAATTAGACTCAGTCTAAGGAGCCTGTACTCTATGCCCGGGCCGTGCCGATGTCAACGGGCCACACGGCGCATGGCAAAGCGCCGCAGAGCATTGACGCTGCCGCAGACGGGAGGTAGCGTAGCGTCGCACACGCAAGGGATGCCACATGAGCACGAAGCAAACAATCGACCTCGAAAAAGCCCTCAGCGACCTGGAAGAACTGGTCGAGGAACTCGAGTCCGGCGACCTGCCGCTCGAGAAAGCGATGAAGAAATTCGAGGACGGCATCAAGCTCACGCGCAGCTGCCAGACGGCGCTCAAGGACGCGGAGCAAAAAGTCGAAGTGCTCCTCAAGGGCGCTGGCGGCGAGGAGACGCTCGAGGACTTCGACGTCGACGAGGACTGATTTCGACTGTACGACAGCCGCCTGGGCTCCTCGCCGGTTATCCCGTACCCATCAACTCCATCAGCGCGACAACCGTCGATTCGACGCCCGCACGTACCGAGGGCTCCGGAGAGATCTTGAACAGCGGCGAGTGGTGCGTAGGCACTGGTTCACCCCCGGCAGCCTCGCGATCGAAATCCGCCTGAGGGGTTCCCCCGATCACCCAGTAAACGCTGGAGATCTCCGGATCGATTGTAAAAAAGGGAAAGTCCTCGGCACCCATGCCCTTCGTCGGGATATCCACCACGCGCTCTGATCCCAGCGAATCGGACCAGGCGCCTTTCAGGCGCTGCGCGAGTTCCGCATCGTTTACCGTTGGCGGGACGCTTTCCTCGGAGATAATTACCTCGGGCAGCTTGTCCTCGGGCAGGCCCGCGACACGGCCCATATTCTCGGCAATACGCTTGATGCCGTTCAGCAGGATTTCGCGGGTCTCGGGGCTCGTGTTACGGACAGTCAGCTGCAGATGGGCCCGGTCGGAGATGATGTTGTGCTTGGTACCGGCATGAAACGAACCCACAGTAACGACTCCCGGCCATCGCGGCGGCAGTTCGCGTGATACCAGCGTCTGCAGCGCGAGGACAATCTGGCTTCCGAGGACGATCGGGTCTTTACCTCCATGGGGATGTGCGCCATGAGCGCCAATGCCGTGGATGATGATGTCCACGGTATCTGCTCCCGCGAATGGGCTCCCCTCAGAGATATTCACCTGCCCCGCCACATTCTGCGAGCTGACGTGGAAAGCCAGGGCGTAATCCGGTTTGCCGAAACGCGCCCAGATCTCGTCTTCGCGCATCATCCTCGCGCCCAATACGCGTTCTTCGGCAGGCTGCACGATGAGCATCAGCGTGCCGCTCCAGTCGTCCCTGCGCGCTGCCATCTGCCGGGCCGTGCCCACCAGACTCGTAATATGCACGTCGTGCCCGCAGGCATGCATCGTGAAGACCTCGTTGCGCGTAATCGGGTCGATCTGCGTCTTGCGCGAGGCGTTCTCGAGTCCCGACTTCTCCTCGACGGGCAAGCCGTCCATGTCGGCGCGCATCATGACCAGCGGCCCGTCGCCGTTTTCCAGCATCGCCACGACGCCGGTGCCGCCGACGCCTTCGGTGACCTCGAAACCCGCGGCGCGTAGCTCCTGGGCCATTCTCGCCGCGGTGTCGTGCTCGATCAGCGACAGCTCGGGATTACGATGGAAATGGTCGAACAGCGGCCAGAGATAGTCGTCGTAGTCTTTCTTGACGGCCTCGCCGAGCTCGTTCGCACTGACGGAAAAAGAAAAGAACGCGATCACCACGGCTGCGGCAACAACTCGAAACATGGAATCCCCCTGCAGGAACGTCTGGAATTTCGCCGAATACTATCCTAATCGGCCTGCCGGCGCGGCATTGCGTTTCGACGAGACTCCCGACAATTCAATTTGTGCAGGCGCCCGAGGAATTTCTCTCCCTCATGGCTCCCTTCGGTCCGCTTTACTTCGGTCGAGAAACACCTCGGGCGCCTGCCTGACGTGCCGAAGCCGATGCAGAGCAACACAGAGCAATACCGCGATCGCGGGCCGAGGCCCGCTCCTGAGGTGGTCGGACGGCCGGGTGTTCTTCGACCGAAGTAAAGCGCAGCCGCGCGCAGCGCGGCGAGCCATGAGGGAGAGGAATAACCGGCCGTCCGGCTGGGTAACTATGGATCGATCCCGCGGCGAGAATAATCATCGCCGCAGGCCGCGGTTCGGGAGGGGAAACTCAGGTGTTTGCGCCGCCGCTGCCCTGCAGTCGGGTGATGAGGGAGCGCAGGAAAACCTTGTTGAAACGCAACTGGCAGGCCGAGCTCACCTGCTCCATCAAGGTCGAGCTGACGCGCAGGATGGTCACCGGGCCTTCGGCGCGGATGGACGCCTGGCGCTTGGCGCCGCGGACGTAGCTGGTCTCGCCGAAACAGTCGCCGGGACCAAGGGTTCCTATGGAGTTGCCGTTGGCCTGCACGGACACGTTACCGGACACGATAATGTAGAAACGATCGTCGATCTCGCCTTCCTTGACGATGTCCTCGCCGTCACGGTACTCGTGCCAGTCGGATGCCCGCAGCACCTCCCAGATCTCGGCATGCGAAAACTCGTGGAAGAAGGTCAGCGTGCGCAGCAGGTCGAAGTGCTCCTGGTTGTCCAGGCTGTCGTATTTCTGCCGCAGGTCCTTGTAGACGCGTGTCAGTTCGGCCGCCATCGTCGCGCCGCTGCCGAGGCGCTTCTCCGGATCCTTGATCATGGTCTTCGCGACCACGTTTTCGAGTTCCTCGGGGAGGTCGTTACGGTAGGTATGAATCGGCGGCGGTGTTGCGTACACGATCTGGTGCAGCAACTTGGAAAGGTTGTCGGCCCGGAACGGCCTGAAACCGGTCAGCAACTCGTACATCACGGCGCCCAGCGAATACAGGTCGGATGCCGGCGTGAGTTCCTCCGACTGCACCTGTTCCGGCGACATGTAGCTGGGCGACCCGGCGATACCCTCGATGCGGGAAACTTCCGAGTCGCTGACGATGGCGATGCCGAAATCGATGATGCGCACGTCGTTGTCGATGGTCAGCATCACGTTGCTGGGCTTGATGTCGCGATGGATGACGCCGCGCCCGTGTGCATAGTGGAGCGCCTTGGCGCACTTGTAGATGATCTCCACGACGTCGTCGACGCGCAGCAGGTTATCCGGGCGGCAATAGGCCGCGAGAGTACGCGCGCCCTGGATATGCTCGGTGACGACGTAATACTTGCCGTCTTCTTCGCCCGCATCGTAGATCGGCATGATGTTCGGATGCTGCAGCATGCCGACCATGTGCGCTTCGTTGAAGAACATCTTGCGGGAGACCTGTGCGCGATCGGCGTCGACATCCTCTTCGATGTTGTACACCTTGATCGCGACGTCGCGGCGGTAGTAGGGGTCGTGAGACAGGTACACCATGCCGGTGCTGCCCTTGCCGATCTTGTTAATGATGACGTACTTGCCGATCTTCTCCGGCACATCACCAGGGCGCTTGATTTCGCTAACAGGACTGGCCATTTTTTCTCACGTCAGGTCATAAGCCACCCGTACAAACCCAATAAAATCAAGGCATACAGCGCGGCGGCGAGGTCATCCAGCATAATTCCGAGCCCCCCGCCGAGTCTGTGATCCAGGTCCCGAATCGGCCATGGTTTGGCGATATCGAAGACCCGGAACAGCACGAAGCCCAGTATCCACGCGGTAATCGTGGGTGGCGCCACCAGTAGCGTTATGTACATGCCCGCGATCTCGTCCCAGACGATTCCACCATGGTCATGCACGCCGATGCGGCGCGCGCTCTCACCGCAGATCCAGATTCCGGCCACGGATATGGCTGCCGCAACGGCCAGTTGCAGCGGCAGCCCGAAGTCGATCGTCAGCCAGGCGAAGAGAACGCCCACGAGCGAACCCACGGTGCCGGGCGCTACCGGTGACAGCCCGGTGCCAAAACCGAAGGCAAGGATGTGCACCGGGTCCCTGAGGACGGTTCGTGCCAGGTTTTCAGGAGTGTCGCTCATCAGAAATGACGGTACCCGGTGTCGTCGACGGGAACAACCGAATCCCCGTCGCGGCATACCAGCCCGGCTGCCGCCGTAATTCGGCCTATCGCCGTCACTTCGGGGGCGATCTCCGCCGGGAGCCGCGACTCGGGAACGGTGAAACACAGCTCGTAGTCATCACCGCCGCCTGTCGCATACTGCAGTGCCTTCTCACGGCCAACCGCATCCAGCAATTCCTGCGACAGTGGCAGGCAGCGTACGTCAATCTCGGCGCCCACGTCACTCGCCTGGATCAGCTTGGAAAGATCGGCAACCAGTCCGTCGGACAGGTCTATCGCCGCATTTGCAATGCCGGCAAGTACCCGTCCTGCAGCCACCCTGGCGCTCGGTCGTGCAAAGCGGCGCGCGAGGTAGTGATTGCTCGAGCCCGATGACAGCTGTTCCAGCCCTGCGGCCGCATCGCCCACCGTGCCGGTGACGTAGATCGTATCGCCGGGTTTTGCACCACTTCGATACATCGCCGTGCCGGGCTCGAGGTCGCCGCTCATCTGCACGCTGACAACCAGTTGCTCGCCTCTGGTCGTGTCGCCGCCTACCAGCACAACGCCCCATTCGTCCGCCGCTTCGTAGAGCCCGGCGGCAAACTCGTTCAGCCATTCCGCATCGGCATCGACGAGCGTCAGCGCAAGCGTCATCCAGCGCGGCTCCGCTCCCATTGCGGCAATATCCGAAAGATTGACGGCCACGATGCGATAACCGATATCCCGCGGAGTCATGCCCGTCGGGAAATGCGTGCCCGATACCATCGTGTCTATGACGGTGACCAGCTCCCTGCCCACGGGTGGGCGCAGGACGGCACCGTCATCGCCGACGCCGGCCACGACCGCCGGCGAGTCCGATGGCCGCGAAAAAAAGCGACGGATTAGTTCAAACTCATCCACTGCCTTTGGCCTTGATCTCGACCTCCCGCAGCGACTGCGCCGCGGCATCGAGACAGGCATTGATGTACTTGTGGCCGTCGATCGCACCGAAGCGCCTGGCGAGGTTGACGCACTCGTTTATCACGACCCGGTACGGGATATCGATGCGCGACTGAAGTTCGTACACGCCGATCAGGAGTATGCCCAGTTCGACCGGGTCCAGCTGTTCCAGGGGCCTGTCGATAAACGTCGCGATAGTTTGTTCGAGCTCTGCCTGCGAATCGCAGATCGCGCGCAACAGCTCTTCGAAGAATTCCTGGTCGACGCGCTCGTAAGCGACCTGCTCGCGGAACTGCGACAGCAGTTCCCTGCGATCATGGCCGGCGATTTGCTTCTGGTAGAGGGCCTGCAGCAGCAATTCGCGCGCACGCGTGCGTGCGCCTGTTGAACTCGCTGCATTCATCGTTAGTCGATGCGGCGCAGAAGATTGACCATCTCGATAACGGCCAGCGTCGCTTCTTCGCCCTTGTTTCCGGCCTTGGTGCCGGCACGTTCAATCGCCTGCTCGATCGTGTCCACGGTGAGTATGCCGAAACCGACAGGCACGCCATGCTCGCGTGCGGCGGCTGCCACGCCGCGTACACACTCGCCGGCCACGTAATCGAAGTGTGGGGTACCCCCGCGAATCACGCATCCCAGTGCGATGATGCCGTCTGCGCGCCTCGAAGCCGCAATCTTGCTGACAGCCACCGGCATCTCGAAAGCGCCGGGAACGCGCACCACGTCGATATCCGCATCTGCCGCGCCGTGCTGGCGCAGGCAATGCAGCGAAGCCTTCAGCAAGGACTCCACGATGAAGTCGTTGAAGCGCGACGCGACGATGGTGAAGCGCGCGTCGCGCACCATCAGGTCGCCTTCTGTCGTTCTTATCTTGTCCATGACGGCTCGCTAGGGATGCGGGGATCAGCTTTCCACGTACTCGGTGATCTCGAGGTCAAAACCGGAGATCGCGTACATGTGTTTCGGGGCCGATAATACACGGATTTTCGACAGCCCGAGGTCGCGCAGGATCTGGGCGCCGACGCCGTAGGTGCGGAGTACCGCATCGCCGCCGCGGTGTTCCTCCAGCTCGCTGGTCTCCCGGCCGAGCCCTTCGACGGCATCGATGAAGTCTCGCGACGACTCCTGCTCGCGCAGGATCACGATGACACCCACGTCCTCTTTTGTAATGCGTTCGATGGCGCTTTCCAGCGGCCAGCCCAGTGAGCGATCCCTGACGCCGATGATGTCGCCCAGCGTGTCCTGCAGGTGCACACGGACGAGCGGATTGCTCGCCGTCGTGATGTCGCCCTTGACGAGCGCTACGTGTACGGCGCGGTTGATACGGTCGTCATAGCAATACATCGTCAGGCGGCCGTACGCAGTATCGACGGGCTGCTCTGTAATCCGCTCGATGTTGCGCTCCTTCTCCAGCCGGTAACGAATCAGGTCTGCGATCGTGCCGATACGAATTCCCTGTTTCTTTGCGAAGCGCTCCAGGTCCGGCCGGCGCGCCATGCTGCCGTCTTCCTTGAGGATCTCGACGATCACCGCGGCGGGCTCCAGCCCGGCCAGCCTTGCGAGGTCGCAACCCGCTTCGGTGTGTCCTGCCCGCGTCAGGACGCCACCCGGCTGCGCCATGACGGGAAAGATATGGCCAGGCTGCCGCAGGTCGTCGGGGCGGGCATCCAGCTTGACGGCTGCCCGAATCGTACGGGCACGGTCGTGCGCCGAGATGCCGGTCGTGATGCCTTCGGCCGCCTCGATCGAGATCGTGAAGTTGGTCGCATGATGATCGTCGGTCTCCGACACCATCAGTGGCAGCCGCAGCTGGGCGCAGCGTTCGCGTGACAGCGTCAGGCAGATCAGGCCGCGGCCGTGGGTCGCCATGTAGTTGACGTCCTCGGGCCGCACAAGCTCGGCCGCCATGATCAGGTCGCCCTCGTTCTCGCGGTCTTCGTCGTCGACCATAACGACCATCTTGCCGTCGCGGATGTCCGCGATGATATCCTCGATATCGCTGAACGGCGTTTCTATGGCGCTTGGGTGCGTTGTCGTGTTGTCAGGCATAACCGTGCTCTCTCAGGAAATCGATAGACAGCCCGTCGGCGTCGCCGCCGAGCATGCGCTCGATATAGCGTGCGAGCAGGTCTACCTCGATATTTACAGCCGTGCCAACCTCGTATGAGCCCATCGTAGTGACCTCGGCTGTATGCGGAATGATATTGAGACCGAAAGTATTTCCCGATACTTCGTTGATGGTAAGGCTAACACCATCGACGCAGATCGAGCCTTTCCTGGCGACATAGCGAGCGAGTGCGCCCGGCACTTCGAAGGTCATACGGATCGAACGCGCGTCATCGGCACGCGCGATCATCTTTCCGATGCCGTCGACGTGGCCACTGACCAGGTGCCCGCCGAGAGCGTCTCCGACGCGCAGCGCCGGCTCCAGGTTGACGGCGTCGCCCACGCTGAGGTTCTTCAGCGTCGTCACGTCCAGCGTCTCCACCGAGACGTCGGTGTCGAAACCGTCGTCGTGCAGGTGCACGGCCGTCAGGCATACGCCGCTCACGGATATACTGTCGCCTACCGCGTAGTCTGCCCATGGCAGCCCGGTTGCCGTGACCCGGAAACGCGCATCGCCGCCGCGTTTCTCGATAGCGGCGATGGAGCCTTTCGCTTTAACGATTCCTGTAAACATCTAGTCTTTCAGCCGCGCCGTTATTCGTAAATCGGTGCCAACCCGTCGCAGATCCGTAATGTCGAGTGCAAGCCGGTCGGCAAGCCGCGTCCACTCCGGGGTGCGGAACATCGATCTCGTTTCGCTGCCCATGATATGGGGCGCCTGGTAAATCACAAGCTCGTCCGCGAGCCTCTGTGCCAACAGGTACCCGGATAACGTGGGCCCCGCCTCGACCAGAACGTCGTTCACTTCGCGGTCGGCGAGATCTGCGAGTACCTGCTGAAGATCGGGGACGCCCGCCGCGCGCTTCACGCGAACCACGTCAGCACCGACATCGATCAGGGGCTGCCGTCCGGCGTCGTCCGTGCAATACACGACGGTCTTGCCGGGCATCGCCAGCATCCCGGCCGACAGCGGCATGCGCAGCCTCGAGTCCAGCACTGCCCTGACCGGCTGGCGGCCGCGGGTATCGAGCTCCTCGTGACGCACGTTTAGAGCCGGGTCGTCCGCAAGCACGGTACCGATTCCCGTCAGGATCGCACCCGATCGCGCTCGCAGTCGCTGCACGTCGGCGCGCGCTTCCGGCCCCGTTATCCACTGGCTCTCACCGGACTTCATCGCTATCGCGCCATCGAGGCTGCTGGCGACCTTGAGACGAACGACCGGCCGGCCACGTTTTACCCGGCTCAGGAAACCAGCGTTCAGTGTCTGCGCCGCCTCCTGCATCAGGCCACAGCGGACCACAATGCCGGCAGCCTCGAGCGCCGCCCTGCCATTGCCACTCACCGCGGGAAACGGATCCTCCATGGCGATCACGACTTCTTTAACGCCCGCGTCGATCAGTGCCGGCGCACACGGTGGCGTCTTGCCTTCGTGCGAGCAGGGTTCCAGCGTGAGGTAGGCGGTGGCCCCGCGTGCGTTTGCGCCGGCGGCGTTGAGCGCATTGATCTCGGCGTGCGGCTCGCCCGCGGCCTGGTGCCAGCCCTCGCCAACGACCGCGCCGTCACGGACCAGCACGCATCCCACCATCGGGTTCGGATGTGCCGCATAGATACCGCGCGCCGCCAGGCGCAGGGCGCGCGCCATGAATGCGCTTTCCGCGGCCGAAAATTCAGCCATCGGGCTTTACCGGTTCTTCTTGCCCAGCAGTTCGGGCAACAATGACATTTGTTCGCGACTCGCGGCCGCCTCCGAGATCCGCTGCAGCCGCTTGATCTCTTCCTCGAACTCCGTCACGTCCTGGAAACGGCGGTAGACAGACGCGAAACGGACGTAAGCGACTTCATCCAGTGCGCGCAGTTCTTCCATGACGAGTTCGCCGACCAGCCGGGACGGCACTTCGCGCTCGCCCATGGTCCTGAGCTTGTGCACCAGCCGGCCGATAGCCTGCTCCAGCGCGTCGCTCGGCACCGGGCGCTTTTCGAGTGCGCGAACCATGCTGTAGCGCAGCTTGTCCTCGTCGAAAGGCTGGCGGCTGTTATCGTTCTTGACGAGCCGCGGCATAACGAGCTCCGCCGTCTCGAAGGTTGTGAATCGCTCGTTGCAGTCAAGGCATTGCCTGCGCCTGCGGATCTGCCGCCCCTCGCCCGCGAGGCGGGAATCAATCACTTTTGTTTCTTCGTTGGCGCAGAACGGGCAGTGCATCTAGTCGTAGACCGGGAATCGCGCGCACAGTTCGAGGACGTCGTTACGCACGCGATCGATCGTTTCCTCGTTTTCGATATCGTCCAGTATATCCGCTATCCAGCCGGTCAGCAGACGCGTTTCCTCCACACCGAAGCCGCGCGTCGTAATCGCCGGCGTACCGAGGCGCAATCCGCTGGTCACGAACGGCGACTGCGGGTCGTTGGGCACTGCGTTCTTGTTGACCGTTATATAGGCACGGCCCAGTGCCGCATCGGCATCCTTGCCGGTAATGCCGTGCTCGATCAGGCTGACGAGCATCAGGTGGTTGTCCGTGCCGCCGGAAACGATCGGGTAGCCGCGCTCCTCCAACACGCTCGCCATCACCCTGGCGTTCTCGCACACGTGGCCCTGGTAGACCTTGAATCCCGGCTCCATGGCTTCCTTGAACGCAACGGCTTTCGCGGCGATCACGTGCATGAGCGGCCCGCCCTGCGTGCCTGGAAACACCAGCGAATTGAACTTCTTGGTGAGTTCCGGGTTCTTGCGCGCGAGGATGAGGCCGCCGCGCGGTCCACGCAGGGTCTTGTGCGTCGTGGTCGTAACGACGTCGGCATGCGGGATCGGGTTCGGGTAGTGGCCGGTAGCCACCAGGCCGGCAACGTGCGCCATGTCGACCATGAGATACGCGCCAACGCTGTCGGCGATTTCGCGAAAGCGAGCCCAGTCTATAACGCGCGAGTATGCGGAGAACCCGGCAATGACCAGCTTCGGCTTGTGCTCATTGGCCAGCGCCTGCACCTGGTCGTAATCGATCAGCGCCGTCTCGTGATCGAGCCCGTACTGGATGGCATTGTAGAGCCGTCCCGAGAAGTTGACCTTGGTGCCATGCGTGAGGTGCCCGCCTTCGGCCAGGCTCATGCCCAGCAGCGTATCGCCCGGGTTCAGCAACGCCATGCACACAGCGGCATTTGCCTGCGAACCCGAGTGCGGCTGCACGTTGGCGTAGTCCGCGCCGAACAGCTCCTTTGCGCGCTCGATAGCCAGCGTCTCGGCATCGTCGACGTATTCGCAGCCTCCGTAGTAGCGCTTGCCGGGATAACCCTCGGCATACTTGTTGGTCAGGACAGAACCCTGCGCTGCCATGACCCGCTGGCTCGCGTAGTTCTCGGATGCGATCAGCTCGATATGCTCCTCCTGGCGGCGCTGCTCCAGCTCGATCGCTTTGGCGAGTTCGGGGTCGAAAACCTCTAGCGGGCGATCCGAGTGAGTGGCAGATACGGGCTTGGTGGCAACCATGGGCGAACTTCTCCGGGGGCTTGGGATGTGGACGGGGGCGCGAAAAAAGGGCGATCTTACCTGCAAAAAGGCGCCCTGTAGAGAGCGACTTACCGAAATGCGTCAGGCCGCCTCGACGAAGGCCTGCACGACACGTGTCCATGCTCGTGCGAGGTTCTGGCGGTTGTATCCCCCACCCCCGGTGCCGACCAGGCGGCCCTCGCAATGCTTGTCAGCCAGCCGGCACAGGGTCGCGGCCGCATCCGCGTGCGCCTGCTCGGTATAGCAGAGATGCGTGATGGGATCGCCTTCCAGGCTGTCCGCGCCACACTGGAAGATGATGAACTCGGGCTGGGCGGCGTCCAGGTACGCTTCCACCCGCCGCCACGCCATGCGGAACTCCGCGTCGTCGGCGCCCGGCGCCAGCGGCACGTTGAGTTTCGTGCCGCGCGCCCTGCCCGTGCCGGTTTCCTCGGCCGCGCCGGTCCCCGGGTACAGGTAGCGTCCGTCCTCGTGGATATCGGCGAAAATCAGGTCGGGGTCGTCGACGAATCCGTAGAAGACGCCGTCGCCGTGGTGCGCATCGATGTCGACATAGGCGACGCGGCTCAGGCCGTGGCGCTGCCGCAGGTGCTCCGCGGCCACGCCGCAGTCGTTGAAGACGCAAAACCCTGCCGCCCGGTCGCGCGCGGCGTGGTGCAGGCCCGCGATGGGCACGAACGCCCGTTTCGCCTCGCCGTGCATAACGGCATCGACGGCCGCCAGCGTGGTACCAACGACATCCGAAGCCGCGTCGAAAATACCGGGCAAGGCCGGTGTATCGCCCTCGTCGAGGTAGCCGCGCCCCTCTTGCGACATGCGCGACACCTTGTCGATGTACTCCGGGGTGTGAAACAGCAGCAGGTCGTCGACGCTCGCCCGGCGCGGCGGCATGTAACGGATCGCGTCGGCGAGATTCGCCTCCGCCAGCTCCCTGTGAAACACGTTGTGACGGTCGGTGCCGAAAGGATGCGGATCGCCGAAACCGTAGGCCGCTAATTCTTCACCTTTGTAGACAAGTACGCGTTCACTCATTGGTGCAACCAGCCGATTTGCTATCGCTGCAGCATACCGGATAATGCGCGCACCTTAACCATTACCCAAGAGAAATGGCGCAATACATTTACACGATGAACCGGGTGGCCAAGGTAGTGCCACCGAAACGCCAGATCATCCATGACATCTCGCTGTCGTTCTTCCCGGGCGCGAAGATCGGCGTACTCGGGCTCAACGGCTCCGGAAAATCGACGCTGTTACGCATCATGGCGGGCCTCGATACCGAGATCGACGGCGAAGCACGGCCGCAGCCCGGCATCAAGATCGGCTACCTCCCCCAGGAACCCGAACTCGACCCCACGAAGGACGTGCGCGGCAACGTCGAGCAAGGCGTCGCCGAGACCAAGGCGCTGGTCGACCGCTTTAACGAAATCAGCGAGAAATTCGCGGAGCCGATGTCCGACGACGAGATGAATGCCCTGCTCGAGGAACAGGGCAAGCTGCAGGACGCGATCGACTCGGCCGGCGCCTGGGAGCTGGAGCGAAAACTCGAGATCGCGGCAGACGCCTTGCGCCTGCCGCCGTGGGACGCCGACGTCAGCAAGCTGTCGGGCGGTGAAAAGCGCCGCGTCGCGCTGTGCAGGCTGTTGCTGTCACAACCCGATATGCTGTTGCTGGATGAACCCACGAACCATCTCGATGCGGAATCGGTGGCCTGGCTGGAGCGATTCCTCGACGAGTACCCGAGCACCGTCATCGCCGTCACCCACGATCGCTACTTCCTGGACAACGTGGCCGGCTGGATACTCGAACTCGACCGCGGCCACGGTATTCCCTGGGAAGGCAACTATTCCTCGTGGCTGGAGCAGAAGGAAAATCGCCTGGCGCACGAAGAAGCCTCGGAGAAGGCCCGCCGCAAGGCCATGCAGGCGGAACTCGAGTGGGTGCGCTCGAATCCCAAAGGCCGCCACGCCAAGTCGAAGGCGCGCCTCCGGCAATTCGAGGAGATCTCGTCGTCGACCTACCAGAAGCGCAACGAGACCAACGAGATTTACATCCCGCCGGGCCCGCGGCTCGGTGACGTCGTCGTCGAGGTCGAGAACCTGCGCAAGGGATTCGGCGACAAGCTGCTGATCGACGATCTTAGCTTCCAGCTGCCGCCGGGCGGCATCGTGGGAGTCATCGGCCCGAACGGCGCCGGCAAGACCACGCTGTTCCGCATGATAACGGGCGAGGAAAAGCCCGACGCCGGCAGCATACGGCTGGGCGACACGGTGCAGCTGGCCAGCGTGGACCAGTCTCGCGACAGCCTCGACGATAACAAGACGGTCTGGGAGGAAATTTCCGACGGCCAGGACCTCATCAAGGTCGGCAACTACGAAACGCCGTCGCGGCGCTACGTCGGCCGCTTCAATTTCCGCGGTGCGGAGCAGCAACAGAAGATCGGCCTGCTCTCGGGCGGCGAACGCAATCGCGTCCATCTCGCGAAGATGCTGCGTTCGGGCGGCAACCTGCTGCTGCTCGACGAGCCCACCAACGACCTGGATGTCGAAACCCTGCGCGCGCTGGAGCAGGCGCTGCTCGAGTTCCCTGGCTCGGCCGTCGTCATATCGCACGATCGCTGGTTCCTGGACCGCATCTGCACGCACATACTCGCCTTCGAGGGCGATTCGGTCGTGACCTGGTTCGCCGGCAACTACGCCGACTACGAGGAAGACCGCAAGCGCCGCCTGGGCGCCGAAGCGGATAGCCCGCACCGTATCAAGTACAAGAGACTGGACGGCTAGCGGATCCGACCGCAGGAGCTGGCAGAGTTAACGGATTATGTCCAAGGGCCGCTGGCGTGGTAAAACCTTGGTGCATACTGGAATTACCGGCATGGATTGAACTGCCGTAATTACAATAAGCGTCGGCCCGACCAATATGGACAGGCACCAGGGTTTGTTGAGCGAGGGTGACGAGCAAATCGGGCTCGAGTGCCCGTATTGCAACGTCTACTCGCACATGACGCCGCAGTCCATCCCGCGCGCGGCTGACGTCATTGAAACCCGGCCTAAACACGTCGGACTGGTCTACCAGTGCGACTCCTGTCACGCGCCAGTCTTCCTGCGCTTCGCGACAAAGTCCTTCAGCGAGGATCGGGTCGAGCTGTACCGCAACTTCGTCGAGCTCGAGCGGCCCAAGGAGCGCTTCGCGTTTTCCTACCTGCCGAAGCACACGGAAGTCCTGTTTCGCGAGGCCCTGTCCTGCTATTCCACCAACAATTTCAATGCCTTCGCGTCGATGTGCCGGCGCTCCGCCAGCAGCGCCTACGCGGCGCTCGGCGAGGGCGGCAAGCTCAGGGCGTTCGAAGAAGTGATGGTCGCCCAGGATATCGCCGGCATCGATGACGAATCTTTCGCGCCGATAAAAGCGGTGCTGTTCGACGCGGGCGAAGAGGAACTGCTGCCTTTACTGAACCGCGTTCAGGCAGGCATCCTGCTCGAAGTTATGAAAGACATGCTCTACCAGTGCTTCGTGCGCCGCGGCAAGCTCTCACGGGCACTGAAGGTCCGGCGATTCTTCGTGCAGGAAGGAAACGAGGACCTCGCCTCGTCGGCCTGATCAGCCCACTGGATGCCAGGAATTCTGGCGCGTCAGGGCTACCCGTTCCGGGTGCGGCATCATGATCGTGACGCGGCCGTCTTCGTTCGCCAGCCCGCAGATGCCGTCGCGCGAGCCGTTCGGATTGGCCGGATACTCGTCCGCCACCTGGCCGTAGTTGTCCACGTAACGCAGCGCTACCGTGTAGGATGCGGCGTAACGCGCGTCGTCGCTATCGAAGACGGCCCGGCCTTCGCCGTGCGAGGTCGCGATCGGCATACGCGAACCGGCCATCCCTTGCAGGAAAGGCTCAGGCGCGCCTCGAACTGCTCCGAGCGATTCCTCAGAAAACGCGGCCAGTTGTCGGAGCCGGGTATCAGTTCGCGCAGGTGCGACAGCATCTGGCAACCGTTGCAGACGCCGAGGGCAAAGCTGTCGCTGCGCTCGAAGAAGGCCTGGAACTGGTCGCGGGTGCGTGAGTGGTACAGGATCGACTTCGCCCATCCGCCACCCGCACCCAGCACATCGCCGAAAGAGAAACCGCCACAGGCGACCATGCCCTGGTAGTTTGCGAGATCGTCGCGGCCCTCCAGCAGGTCACTCATGTGCACGTCGACGACCGCGAACCCGGCGCGCATGAACGCCGCCGCCATCTCGTACTGGCTGTTGACGCCCTGCTCCCGCAGGATCGCGACCCTGGGCTTCGCAGCGCCACGAAGCGGCAGCGTAATGTCGTTATTGGCATCGAAGGTCAGGTGGACATTCAGCCCGGGATCGCCATCGTCCAGGATGCGATCGAACTCTTCCTTCGCGGTAGCCGGGTTGTCCCTCAGCGCCTGTATGCGATAGCTGGTCTCCGACCAGGCACGCTGCAGGTCCTTGCGATCGAAGCGCAGGGGCGCGGCATCGCCGTCACGGATCGTCAGTACCGGCGTGCTCTCGACGCGGCCGATCGCCTGCGCCGAGATACCGTGCCGGTCCAGCACCATCTGCACCTGTGTCAACTTGCCTTTCGTGACCTGGACGACCGCGCCTGCTTCTTCGCTGAACAGCTGAGCCAGCATGCCCTCGCGCGAGCCAGCGAGCTGCAGCGAGACGCCGAGGCGGCCTGCAAACATCATTTCCGCAACCGTTGCCAGCAGCCCGCCGTCGCTGCGATCGTGATAGGCAAGCAACATGTCACGGGACGACAGTTCCTGGATGGCCGCAAAGAAGTTACCGAGTAAAGCGGGATTGTCGATGTCCGGCGCCTCGCCGCCGACACGATTGAAAGCCTGCGCCAGGCACGAGCCGCCCAGCCGGTTCGCGCCGGCGCCGAGATCGAACAGCAGCAGGTAGCTTTGCTCGTTCGTCGCCTGCAGCCGGGGAGTCAGCTGCCTTGTCGCATCGGTGACCGGGGCAAACGCGGAGACGATGAGCGAGACCGGCGCGACGACCTGGTACTCCTCGTCGTCCTGCTGCCAGCGCGCCCGCATGGACAGCGAATCCTTGCCCACCGGAATCGCGATCCCCAGCTTGCGGCACATGTCGTTGGCAACGGTCTTGACGGTATCGAACAGGTTGGCGTCTTCGCCGGCGTGACCCGCGGCCGCCATCCAGTTTGCCGAAAGGCGTACCTTGTCGATCCCGTCGATGGCCGCCGCGGCTATGTTGGTAATTGCCTCGGCCACGGCCATGCGTCCGGAAGCCGGCGCATCAAACGCGGCCAGCGGCGTGCGCTCGCCCATTGCCATCGCCTCGCCAGTGACTCCCTCGAATCCCGACAGCGTAATCGCAACGTCACTGACCGGTACCTGCCAGGGCCCGATCAACTGGTCGCGCGCACTCAGGCCGCCAACCGTTCTGTCGCCGATGTGAATCAGGAAACCCTTGTTCGCGACGGCGGGAAACCGCAGCACGCGGTACACCGCATCTTCGAGTTCGATATCGGCGAGATTGATGAGGGGCGCACCGCGGTCCACGCGCGTCACGTCGCGCGTCATCTTGGGTGGATTGCCCAGCAACATCTGCATCGGCATGTCCACGGGCCGGTTGTCGAACTCGCGGTCCGTGACGACGAGCCTGCCGTCGTCCGTGAGCGTACCGATAACCGATACCGGACAGCGCTCGCGATCGCAGAACGTTTCGAACTCCTCGATCCGGTCGGCGGCAACGATCAGCACGTAGCGTTCCTGCGCCTCGTTGCACCAGATACCCATCGGGGACATGCCCGGCTCGGCGTTCGCGACGTCGCGCAGTTCGATGCGCGCTCCGTGCTTGCTGTGGTCCACCGCTTCCGGCACGGCATTGGACAGGCCGCCTGCGCCAACGTCGTGAATCAGGAGTATCGGGTTGTCCTCGCCCATCGCCCAGCAGCGGTCGATTACTTCCTGCGCCCGCCGCTGCATCTCGGGATTGCCGCGCTGCACGGATGCGAAATCGAGGTCGACGCTCGAGGTGCCACTCGCAACGCTCGAAGCCGCACCGCCGCCCAGCCCGATGAGCATGGCCGGTCCACCGATCGTTACGACCTTTGCGCCGACCGGCACGTCGATCTTTTTCGCGTGTTCCGCGCGGACGTTGCCGACGCCGCCGGCGATCATGATGGGCTTGTGGTAGCCCCGCATCTCGTTTGCGGGCAGCTCCGGCGACCGCCATTCGAACGTCCGGAAATAACCGCAAAGATTCGGCCGGCCGAACTCGTTATTGAATGCCGCTCCGCCGATGGGGCCCTCGATCATGATCTCCAGCGGCGTAGCCATGCGGTCCGGGTGCGGAAAATCCGTCTCCCAGGGCTGCGGATAGCCGGGAATGCGCAGGTGCGACACCGTGTAACCTGTCAGCCCGGCTTTCGGTTTCGCGCCGAGGCCCGTCGCGCCCTCGTCACGAATCTCGCCGCCGGAGCCGGTGGCTGCGCCGGGAAAGGGTGAGATTGCGGTGGGATGATTGTGCGTTTCCACCTTCATCAGAATATGCACGGGCTCGTTGCAGTAGGTGTACTCGCGGCTGGCCGGTGCAGGCATGAGTCGCGACGTCTCCCAGCCCTCGATAACGGCGGCATTGTCCGAGTACGCCGAGATCACGCCATCGGGACTGGTCTCGGTAGTAGTACGAATCATGCCGAACAGCCGCTCTTCCTGCGGCTCGCCATTGATGACCCAGTCGGCGTTGAAAATCTTGTGCCGGCAGTGCTCTGAATTGGCCTGGGCGAACATCATCAGTTCGGCATCGGTAGGGTCGCGATCGAGCTCGGCGTAACTTTCCACCAGATAACCGATCTCGTCCTCCGAGAGCGCGAGCCCGAGATCGCTGTTCGCCGTCTCCAGCGCTGCGCGCCCGGCTTCCCGCAACGGGACCGTCACGATCTCGCCAGGTTCATGCGCCTGGAACAACGCTCGCGCATCGCCGCTCGACTCGAGCACGGTTTCCGTCATTCGGTCGAACAGCAGCCGCGACAGCTGCAGTACTTCCTCCTGCGCCGGACGCCCCCTGAACTTGAGCGCATAACAGATGCCGCGCTCGATCCGCCGGACCGCGGCCAGGTCGCAGGCGAGCGCGATGTCGGTCGCCTTGCTGGACCACGGCGAGATCGTGCCGTGCCGCGGCACGACGTAAAGCCTGGCGGTTCCCTTCGACAATTTGCCCGGCGCCTCGCCGGACAGCAGCAGCCCCTCGAGGCGCTCGCGGTGCTCGGCGGACAGCTCCGCAGCCAGGTCGACGAAATAGACGTAGCGGGCCTCGACCCCCGTGACGCGTCCGTCCGCCTTGCGCAGGGCATTGGCGAGCTTTTCCAGTCGGAAGTCGGATAGCGCGGGCTGACCGGCCAGTTCCAGCATGTCGACGGGTGTCTGAGTCACGACATCAGCGGCAGGTTTCGACAAGCGGCGCGGCCTTACAAAGGGTGAGAGAGTTAGCACGCGATCATACTAGACACGCAACCTGCTGCAAGCAGGACCGCTCCAGACGCCCTTCCGGACCACCGGCGACGATTTTTCTCGTCATGGCTCGCTTCGCTGCGCTTTACTTCCTCGAAAAACATCGCCGGCGGTCCGCTGACCCATTCTCGCCCGCAGGGCACGTCTTTAGTCAGGCCGCAGGAGCGGTTCTGGAACCGCGATCGCGTGCCGAGGAGTAGTTCTTCAAAGTTCGACAAGCGCCCCGGCGCGCCTGACGTGAGCGGAAGCGCTTCGAGCCTGGTTCGGGGTGTTTGTCGACGAGGCCTGAAGCGAGCGCAGCGAGCAGCCCGGAGACAAACACCGCAGACCAGGCTCCTCCAATCGAGCCGTGTCGAGCCGAACCGGCGCGATGTCGCGTGGCTAACTATTTATTGGAGTCGGTGGGGGTGTAGATCGGCATCGGGAACTGGGTGACGTTGCCCTCGGCCTTGGTGATCTTGGACGTGCCCTGCTTTTCCACTTCGTCGATGCGAATGATCGAGTGCATCGGCAGGTAGGTGCGCTTCACGTTTTCGAATTCGGTCTTGATCCGTTCTTCGGAGGGATCGACTACGACGCTGCTGCGCTCGCCGAATACGAGCTCCTCGACCTCGATGAAGCCGAACAGGCCGCCGTGGCTGACTTCGCGCGCGTAGACCTCGTAAACCTGTCCCTGGCTCACGAATACGATCTTGTAAAGAGTCTTGTTGCTCATCGCCGTCGTCCTAAGGTGACACACCGGAGTGGTTTTCGCCACTTCAAGCCAAAATCCCATATTTGGTCGCCAAATCGCGTTCTCAAGGGTTCTGCGCCCTGCCCCGGCCCGATTATGTGAACTGCTTGGCAGCGTAAGCCCTTCATCCGACGCACTATTTGTGCTGGGCCACTGAAGGCGCGGCGCCTTTTACGCCGGGCGGTGACATTACGGGACGGCTATGCCGCTTAAACTGGAAATCATCAGCGAACACCGCGACATCGTCGGCGACGATGCTGTGCGCGAATTCCGGGGCGAGGGCGGCACCATCGGCCGTTCCCTGAACAACGACTGGATCCTGCCCGACCCGGATAAGTTCATTTCCGGCAAACATGCCACCATCGACTGCAAGGGCGGGATCTACTACATCGTCGACATAAGCACCAACGGCGTGTACGCGAACGATGAGCGCAAGCCCATCGGCAAAGGCAATCCACGCCGCCTGTTCAACGGTGACCACCTGCACTTCGGTGACTTCGAAATCCTGGTCTCCATCGACGA
>WOR8_10001740_pt1 | contig 26343 bp, 21 predicted proteins | sample DeeMarSeWOR38_10_FD_19890 | JGI IMG/M metagenome (IMG submission 19890) | reverse complement strand
TTCCCTATGTGCCCAACCTGGCTGAATACCTGGTGCTTAGAAACCGCCGCATTCTGGGCGATCAGATGGAATTCCTGAAAATGCAGTTCAAGGATGTGAACCGGGAGTGGAAAGTTCAGTAAATCAGTTGTCGCTAAGCCACCTGTGAAACAATAAAAATATCTTTTCGTTACTTTGGTACAATTTTTTCCCTTTATATTCTTCCCTATAACCAAAAGCCTAATACTTTTTTAGCATAATAATATACAACTCCATTCCTATAATATGGTGTTCATATAAGTTGTTATACTTAATTTAAATGGGATGTGGTGGTTGGTTGATATTGTGATGTGTAATGCTTGAGTGCTTCTTCATTAGCAATATCGCAGATCGTCATACACACACAGCGCGATATATTTTCCCCCAATATATGCGTTGTACGGTAGCGTTGATATCGCATAATTGTTCCAAAGTTATGATAAGTCAGGGATGACAGACATGCTCACAGTAATTGAGATAGTAATTCTCAATTGAATTGATTTCGGCGGGAGAGGTTGTGAGTACATTTCGATTTTTCAATCATTATATTCGGGTCCCTTATTTATTACTTGGTATCGTTGAAGCCTTTATTTTTTATGTATCTGTATATATTGCTGCGTATGTTCGTTTTGCAGGGATAATAGAAGAATCAGAGACCGGTCTCAAAGGTTTAGAAAGGGGAGCACTAATATATGCAATTATAATGATAATCACTTTTATAGCTATGGGATTATATCAAGCGAATCAACGTGACAGTTTAAAAGTATTGATCCTAAGAATAATAACAGCATATTTTTTTGGTTTAGTTGGTTTGTCTTTATTATTCTACATGATGCCAAATTTGTATCTTGGTCGTGGGATTATTATTTTATCTGTAATTATATCGTTTCTGATTTTATTTATTTTAAGAATGTCGTTGTTAAGCTTTAGTGGGAATACATTTAAACGTCGAGTATTGGTATTGGGTACAGGCGACAAAGCGCTGGCATTGTCAGGATTAAGACGCAAATCAGACCGAAGAGGATTTGCTTTGCTTGGGTATATTCATTTGCGAGGAACTTCAGATAAGGTAGATAAAGAAAAGATTATTACGCTTAATATGTCATTAAAGGATTATTGTCTCGCAAATGAAGTTGATGAAATCGTGCTTGCTATTGATGATAGAAGAAAAAACTACCCAATTGATGAATTGCTTGATTGCAAAATGAGTGGTATCGATATTACAGACATGGTTACGTTTTTTGAGCGTGAAACAGGAAAAATTAAACTGGATTTATTGCAACCCAGCTGGTTTATATTGGGATATGGATTCAGAAAAACTATGTTGGATATGGTTATAAAGCGGGTGTTTGATTTGGTGGTAAGTATATTATTAATGATATTAACATTGCCAATAATGTTATTTACTATTATCGCAATTAAAGTTGAGGATGGTTTATCTGCATCTTTTATCTACAAGCAGATTCGTGTTGGTGAAGATGGAAAGCCTTATTACGTATTGAAATTCCGTAGTATGCGTGAAGGGGCAGAAAAAGCGGGTAAGGCGAAATGGGCGGACAAAAATGATTCCCGAATCAGTAAAGTTGGTGCATTTATAAGAAAAACACGTATTGATGAATTGCCCCAGCTCTTTAATGTGATTATTGGAGATATGAGCTTTGTTGGCCCCAGGCCTGAACGCCCAGAGTTTGTTGTAAAACTGAGTGAAAAGATTCCCTACTATGGAGAGCGCCATCGCGTTAAACCCGGTATTACGGGTTGGGCGCAAATATGTTATCCCTATGGGTCCTCTGACAAAGATGCACTCGAAAAATTGCAATACGATTTGTATTATGTAAAGAATTACAGTCTATTTATTGATATTTTGATAATGTTGCATACCGCAGAAGTGATTATATTTGGAAAAGGTGCAAGATAGATGGTCTTTGGAAAAGACATTTTAACTAACATTAAATGTTCAGGAGTTTGGTCATGAAATATAAATGTATCATGACATCAATATTAATACTACTAATGGTCGGGTGCTCAAGTACTTCTGCGCCACCAGAAACTACTGAAAGTAATGGAAGGGGGACGATAACAACCCAAGAATACCGTATCGGAGTAGATGATGTATTAAGTATAAATGTGTGGGGCAATCAAGAATTGAGTGTGCAAATGCCCGTTCGACCAGATGGTATGATTTCTATGCCGTTAATTGGAGATGTGCGCGCTGGTGGTCTTACGCCAACAGAAGTAGCAGTGACGATTAAGAGTAAATTATCTGGTTATATAAGAAACCCGAATGTAACTATTATTTTAACTGAATTACATAGTCATGAATATTTATCTCGCATACGTGTCACTGGTGCTGTTGAAACACCATTATCTCTGCCATACCGACAGGGTATGACCGTTCTAGACGCGGTACTGGAAGCTGGTGGATTAAATGATTTCGCTTCCCCAAATTCAACAAAATTATTTAGGAAATTACCTGATGAGAGAACGCAAATTATTGAAGTTAAATTAGGTGACATTTTAAATAAAGGACGACTATCAACAAATTACATTCTGAAACCAGGTGATATTATTTCAATCCCAGAACGACTATTCTAATTATTTGAAGGTGTATTAATGGATGGTACTTTTAAAATTATATTGAATAAAATATTTGTAATTATATATTGGCATAGGATATGGGTAATATCCATGTTTACTATTATTACTATTGCATTTTTAATCGCAGGATATAATTGGCCAAAAAAATATACCTCATCAACAACTATATTTATAGAAGAAGAAAATATTCTTGGACCTTTAATGCAGGGCACCGCGGTACAAACCGATGCTGTCGATCGAGGTAGAAGTGCCAGAGAAATTATATTTGGTCGCCAAATAATGTTAGAAATTTTGTCAATTGGACGATGGAATGAATCAAAATTAACACCGTTTGAACAAGAAAAAATCATGAATGAAGTTATTGCTCGTACCCAAATAGCGAATGTCGGGCAGAATTTAGTGAGGATAAGTTACACTGACAGTGAACCTGAGAGATCGTATAAAGTTACAAAAGGATACGCAGATTTATTTATTCAGGGGAGTTTCAGTGCAAAAGTTCTTGAAAGCCAAGCTGCTTTTGATTTCATAGATAAACAAGTTAAAGAATATGAAAAAAAGTTAAAAGAATCTGAAGATGCATTAAAAGAATTTCGTAATATAAATGCAGATTTCAGGACAGGAGCAGCAGAACAGACAAGTCAAAGAATTACTGAATATCGAACAGCATTAGAAGCTATTGAACAGCAGTTACGTGAAGCAAAAATAAGGAAATCAACACTAGAAGACCAACTATCCGGTGAAACGGAAACTGCTGCTGGTTTGACACGAGCTGAACAGCTGCGTTCTAGAATAGCAGAGATGCAAATAAATCTGGATTCATTAAGGTTAAGTTATCATGATACGTATCCAGACATTGTTCAAATTAAAAATCAGATTGAAGAGCTTCGGGGGCAATTAGAAGATGAAGAATCGAGACGTATAAAGGCGCAAAAAGAAGCGAAAAAGCGTGGTGAATTATATATAGATGAAAGTATTCGAGCGAATCCGGTTTATCAGCAATTGCAGGGAGATTTATACGAAACAAAAACATTAATTGAAACATTAAAAGTGCGTTTTAAAGAGACAAGAAAGTTGCTCAATGATGAAATTGAGCGAGATAGACGAATTACCGCTGCTGAAACAACATTAGCGAGTTTAAATCGGGATTATAACGTTAATCAAGATGTATATCAGGATCTTTTACGGCGTAGGGAAAATGCACGTGTTTCTATGAGTCTTGATAAAGATCATCAAGGGTTGAATTTGAGTATCAATGAACCGGCGTTTTTGCCTCATTCACCAAGTGGGCCTAGGTTTATTCATTTTGTACTAGCAGGAATAATCCTGGGCATATTGATGCCAATATTTATTTTTTACGGCATCCAGCAGGCATTTCCGCGTATATATGATGCAACTGATATTGTTGATAATGAAGATATTATAGTATTAGGTGAGCTCTCACACTTTTATACTTCAGTTGAAGTCAGCAATCACAAAAGAGAAATACGTTTAATTACTCTGGTATTTTCACTTGTAATTATTAGTATAGGTAGTATCTCAATTTATAAATTATTAAATATATAGTGGGCAGATCATGAGTAATATTGAAGATGCGATGGTTAAGGCAAAGGCTAAGGGGCTTAGTGCTTTTTCTTCATCTAAAGATATAGATAAGTCGATCGAAAGATCAAATATAACTTTAATGAGTGAAATAACCAATGTAGATGATGCGACTTTGTCAAGCCTGAAAATTATCAGTAAAGAATCACGGGAAAAAAATATACTTAATGAATTTCGCGCATTAAGAACTACCATACTACAAAAAATAAATAAATCTAATGCTTGCATCATGGTTTGCTCAATAATTCCAGATGGAGGTGCTAGTTATGTCTCGATCAATCTTGCTTCGTCAATCGCACTAGATGAGGAGAAAACAGCATTATTAATCAATTGTGATTATCAAAAAGATGCTTCGTATGAAAAACTATTAGAACAAAAAAACTTAGGACTAACAGATTATTTAACACAAGATATTAGCCCAGAAAGAATTATATATTCGACAGGAATTGCAAGACTTAGAATCATACCGGTTGGTCAAATAAGGAATGATGTAACTGAATATTTCACAAAACAAAAACTAGTTACATTATTAGAAGAAATTAAATATCGATATTCAGATCGATTTGTAATTATCGATGCACCATCAGCAAATAATCTAGCAGATTTAAAGTTATTATCTGAACTATCAGATTATGTGATTATAGTTATTCCATCGGCTAAAGTTAACAATGATGAAATTAACAATATTGTAAAATCATTTGATTCCGATAAATTTCTTGGAATTGTAATTAATGACAAGCAGAAATTTATAATTTAATTAGGTGCTATAAATAAATGCATGGCCCTAAAAATGTATTTAGGAATCGGATAATATTTACTTTAGTATTCATATCTAAAGTTATAACAGCGAATGCTTTACAAATTAATACACAATTAGATTTTGGGGTGGAGTATAGTGATAATATAACAAGAAGTGATGTTGTTAAAATTTCAGACTATGCACGTGTATATGGACTTATTTTCAATTTAAACCATCAATCAAAAAATGTTGCATTAAATATTGAGCCGAGATTGGTATACAGAGATTATGATAAGGAAATAATAGATGACCAACTATATGAGTATTTGGATGCTTCATTATTATGGCAAATTGTACCAAGAAATATAATATTTACTATTGAAGATTATGTTGACCAAGCACCAATTGATATATTTGCACCTTCAACACCATTTAACTTGCAAACAACAAACGTCGCAATTGGGGGTCCAGATTTTATAATAAATTTTAATTCAACTCAGAGAATGGAATTAATTGCAAGATATGCAGACTTTTATTATGAAATATCCAATACAGATAATAAACGTTATGGGGCCAGATTAAGCCTAATAAGTGAACCGAAACAAAGTTCAAAATATTCTGTTAACCTTGACTCTGTAGATATAAATTATGAAGAATTCTTAGTTAATGAAGATTATAAAAGACACGATGGGTACCTTCAAATTAATAAAGAACATATTAATTTAGATTATGAGATATTAGCGGGATATACCAACATAGATCGAGAAGTAAGTGAAGATAAAAATGGCGAACTATTTAGCCTATCGATGGAAATCGAAGCTAGCTCACGATCAGTTTTTATATTATTAGGATATTCTCAATATACCGATTCTAGCAGAAATTTCCTACTAAGCAGGGCATATCAAGATTATATAAGAAGATTTGACACGGCAGTTACTTCTGAAATATTTCTGGATAGATACCTGTTTGCAGGGTATAGATGGTCAAATGGTTTAATGTCTATAGAAACAAATATCTCAACTGGTAAAGAAGACTATGATTTAGGTTTTGATCCCCTTGACAGAAAGATAGATAGATTAAGGTTAAATTTACGGAGAAACATTAGTAACTTAGCCGCTATTTATGCAAATACTGAATGGAGATATACAGATTATCGTAATACAAACAGAAAAGACGATGATGTTGATCTAATATTTGGCGCAAGTTATTTACTAAGCCGTTCTTTATATTTGACTACTGAATATCGACGATTCCAAAGAGATAGTACTTTTGAGTTTGATAATTATATTGAAAACATTGGCTACATAAATATTACGTATCGTAGTGGGCGATAAGAAGTAAATCGTGAACTCATATATTTAGCATAGAAAGAAATACACACCATAGAGTAGAGATAATGTTAATAGTATTTTGGGCAAGTATTTTATTTATTATTTACACTTATATTGGTTATCCATTATTAATATATTTACTTAAAAAAGATAATTCAACTAAAACAAGCACTGAGAATAATTTAAACATAAGTGATTTGTTTGTATCTATAGTACTCGTGGTCAAAAATGAAGAAAAACATATAAAAAAGAAAGTTAATAATTTATTAAGCCAAACAAAAAACATATTAATAGGAGAATTAATAGTTGTATCTGATTCAAGCGTCGATAAAACAGATAGTATTGTTAAAGAATTGAACTTATTGGATAACAGAATCAAATTGTATAGGTTGAGTGATGAAAAAGGTAAAGCAGCAGGTATCAATAAGGGTGTTGATGAAGCAAAATACAATATCATTGTATTCGCAGATGCAAGGCAAGAGTTTGAAAAAGACGCAGTCTATAAATTACTACAGGGGTTTGAAAATGAAAACGTGGGTGCCGTAGCAGGGGAGCTACGCTTTAAAAAAATAAATGAAACTGGAAATGTTGCACAAGTCTTAGGGGCTTATTGGAAATATGAAACATGGCTAAGAAAAAATGAATCGAATTACAGCACGGTAACCGGAGTACCAGGTGCAATTTATGCTGTCAGGAAAGAATTGATAACAAAGTTGCCAAATGGATTAATATTAGACGACGTATGGATCCCGATGAATGTAATTATGCAAAATAAATACGTTAAATATAAAGAAGATGCGATTGCGTGGGATTATATAAATAAAGAATCAAACAAAGAATATAAAAGAAAAATACGAACATTGGCTGGTAATGTTCAATTGTTGGTATTAAATCCTAAGTTTATCTCTCCAGTTAAAAATAAATATTGGTGGATGTTCTTGTCACATAAAATATTTCGATTATTTGTGCCAATATGCATGATCACACTTTTCATAAGTAATGCATATATAGATCAGACATTTTATAAGATTATATTTGTAGGGCAGATTTTATTTTATAGCCTGGGAATAGTGGGTTGGATAATACAAATGATCAAACACACTGAAAACTTATGCGCCATATGTAATTATATATTTACATTTATTTCATTAAATATAGCAGCGTTACTAGGTGTTTTTATATATTTTACTGGTAAATATAAATCCTCATGGAAATAATCTGTGAAATAAGAATTGCGTAAAATATTATGTGCGGAATTGCAGGAATATTTAACTTAACTGGTAAAAAGCCAATTACGAGAACTGATCTTGTAAAAATGACAGACCAATTATCTCATCGCGGTCCAGACGGGAAAGGATACTATTGCGATAGCTATGTAGGTTTTGGTCATGCGCGATTAAGCATTATAGATTTAGATACAGGTAAACAACCAATACATAATGAAGATAAAAGTGTTTGGGTGGTATTTAATGGAGAAATATTTAATTATATCGAATTAAGAAAAATGCTTAAAAAAAAGGGGCATATATTCTATACAAGTACCGATACCGAAGTGCTTGTTCATTTATATGAAGAATATGGAACAAAATTTGTAAAATATTTAAATGGTCAGTTTGCTTTCGCACTTTGGGATAGAAAAAATATTAAATTACTATTGGTGAGAGATAGGGTAGGGATCGTTCCGCTATTTTATACAATAAAAAACAATCAGTTGATATTTGCGTCAGAAATTAAAGCTATACTTCCAATTATAAATAAGACGCCTATCTTGAATACTCAAGCATTAGATCAGATCTTGACATTCTGGTCTCCTCTCAGTCCAGATACAATATTTAAAGATATTTATGAAGTCTCACCAGGGAACATAATAGAAGTACAAAATGACAGATACAAAATAGAAAGTTATTGGGAATGGTCTTTCCCAGAAAATAATACATATGATTCTCGTCCTTTTGAGGAACAAATAGAAGAACTGCACCACATTTTAATTGATGCGACAAAAATACGATTACGATCAGATGTCCCTGTAGGAGCGTACCTGTCTGGAGGGCTAGATTCCTCGGTGTTGGTCGCTTTAATACATAATTATGGAGGAGTGCCATTACGCACATTCTCAATTGGTTTTGATGATGAATCACTAGACGAAAGTCTTTATCAAAAATTAATGATTCAACATGTCAAGACTGACCATAGTCACGTTAAGTGTCATAGTAAATCAATTGCAGATAATTTTATAAGGACGATTTGGAATACAGAAACACCAGTAGTACGAACTGGACCAGTGCCAATGGGATTACTTTCAAAATTGGTACATGAACAAGGTTATAAAGTTGTACTAACTGGCGAAGGATCAGATGAAATACTTGGGGGATATGATTTATTCAAAGAAACTAAAATACGTCAATTCTGGGCAAAAAATCCGGATTCTTCGCTTCGGCCTATTTTGTTGAAGCGACTTTATCCTTATCTTGATTTGACGCAAAGTCAGACAATAAGTTATTTAAAGAAATTCTTTGGAGATGCTTTAGACAATTCAGAATTATTGTATTTTTCTCATATTCCACGTTGGAAAACAACTGCAAGGTGTAAAGAATTCTTTTCAGAAGATGTTAATAATAATCTTTCAATAGATTCTATTGATAGAATGTTACAAGTGATTCCAGATTCTATGAAAAACTGGCATTATTTTAATCGAGCACAATATCTCGAGGCAAAATCTCTAATGGCAGGATATTTACTTTCTTCACAGGGTGACAGAATGCTTATGTCCAATTCTATTGAAGGAAGATTCCCGTTCCTTGATCATAGATTGATCGAATTTTCAAGTAAGATACACCCTAATAATAAAATGAAAGTGCTTAATGAGAAATATCTATTGAAGCAAGCAATGAAAAAATATGTTCCTAATTCGATAATTGATAGATCCAAACAGCCATATCGTGCACCTGATATATCAGGATTTTTCTTTGATAAAAATATAGATTATGTAGAACACCTATTAAGCGAACAAACAATACGAAAATATAACTATTTCGACCCCAAAAAAGTAAATATGTTATATAAAAAAATACGTAACGGACGTGCAATTGGATATAAAGATAATATGTCATTAGTGAGTATATTATCTACGCAAATTTGGCATTATTTATTTGTAGAAAATTACACGGAAAACTTTTTGTCACAAAATAAGCAAGAAAACATATTGTCAGTAATCTAATTCGTTGGAGTATAAAATGGTGATTGAACAAAAAATACGCGACTATATTTTGGAAAATTATTTATTTACAGATGATCAATCAGTTTTAAATAATAATGATTCTTTTCTTGATAAAGGGATTATAGATTCAACAGGAATTCTTGAAGTAATTTATTTTATAGAAGAAGAATTTGCAATAAGGGTAAATGATGAAGATATGATTCCTGAGAATCTAGATTCAATTAATAATATTGTTACATTTATTGAACAAAAGCAGCGCGTAGCATAGAAAATGAAATCACTCGTCCATATGTTTTACAGTATGGTACAACGCGTACCAGAAGCAGATGCTATCATCCATGGCGAATCACGTGTTACCTACGAAAAACTCTGGAACTTAAGCTGTTCTGTAGCTCAATATTTGAATCAGCAAGGCATGCAAAAAGATGAGCGCGTCTCAATTCTTCTTGAGAATTCAGCGGAATATGTTGCCATATATTATGGTGCGCAAGCCGCTGGTGGTGTTGCTGTCGGTTTAAACACTGCGGCAAAAGCGCGAGATCTTGAGAATTGGATACGACATTGTGGTGCGACATGGCTTTTTGCAAATGAAAGTCACCCTGAATTATTAAAATTACTCCAAAGATTAGATAATAACGTTAAAATTATAATACTAGGGAAAAATAATAACATTGAAACAGGAAATGACTGGAATAGTATCGTAAATATTGATGCTAGTAATTTCAGTCTTTCAAAATTAGATAATCCAAATACAGCAGCAACAATAATTTACACATCAGGAACAACTGGAAGTCCGAAAGGTGTAACCTTGAGTCATAAAAACCTTGTGTCAAATATACAGTCGATACTTGCATATTTGAAACTGTCTAAAAATGATCGAATTTTGAATGTATTACCATTTTATTATACATATGGTAATTCAGTATTACATACACATCTTTCTGTCGGAGGAAGCATCATATTGGAAAATAGTATGATGTACCCAAATCGTATTCTTGAAAAGATCGTAAATGAAAAAGTTACTGGATTTTCGGGTGTACCATCGACGTTCGCATTATTACTCGGAAGAACGAATCTGCGTGATTATGATCTCTCGAGTGTTCGATATATGACGCAAGCAGGTGGCCCTATGCCACCTGCAAAAATTAGACAATTAATGGATAATATCCCACATATTAAATTCTTTGTAATGTATGGCCAGACAGAAGCTTCTGCACGACTAACATATCTACCGCCAGAACAATTATTTAATAAAATAGGTTCAATAGGTAAACCTATCCCCGGTGTTGAAATAGAGATTCGAGATGAATACGACAATATTGTATGTGGACGTGAGATAGGAGAAATTTGTGCGCGTGGAAACAATATCATGCTCGGTTATTGGGAAGATATGGACGCAACGAATAAAGTTATTAAAAATGGCTGGCTCCATACAGGAGATTTGGCACATCAAGATGCAGATGGATATATTTATATTGATGGTCGTTCATCAGAAATGATCAAAACAGGTGCAAATAGAATTAGCCCAAAAGAAATAGAGGAAATAATTACAGAAATTCCTCAAGTTCAGGAAGCTGTTGTTGTTGGTGTGCCTGATGAGATACTAGGGCAAATCATAAAAGCAGTAATAGTTATTCGTCAAAATAATGTACTTAAAAAATTAGATGTTCAATCATATTGCAAGAATAATTTGGCAGATTACAAAGTACCAAAAATTATTGAATTTACTAATGAGATACCTAAAACTTCTTCTGGAAAAATACAACGTTTTAAACTGCAATGAAATGAGAAAAATAAAGTTGAGAGATAAAGTATGAAACAAATGAAAACACTCACAATAGATGTATTAAATATTGATGCAGAAAAAGAAGTTACAAAAATTACTAAATATTTGCGACAAATCCTTGCTGAGCAACTACACAAGCGAGGCTTGGTAGTTGCAATGTCAGGTGGTATTGATAGTTCCGTATCTGCCGCACTATGTGTTAAAGCACTTGGGCCGAATAAAGTATTTGGTTTGTTATTACCAGAAAAGGACTCAGATCCAATTAGCACAAAAAGAGGTAAACTACTTGCAGAACATCTTGGTATTAAATATGAAATTCAGGATATTGAACCGACTTTAGATGCTATTGGATGTTATAAATGGCGAGATGAAGCTATAACAGCAATATTTCCTGAATATACTAATCAATGGAAAAACAAAATAATAATTTCTGGTGGTGCAAATGGGATGTTCAATCATTTCAAACTTGTTGTCCAATCTCCAAATGAGGAAATTAAAGAAAAACGTCTACCTTTGAAAGAATATTTGCAGATTGTAGCCGCAACTAATTATAAACAAAGAATACGAAAGTCCATAGAGTATTTTCATGCAGATCGACTTAATTATGCTGTTGTTGGTACGCCAAATAGACTTGAATATGATCAAGGGTTCTTTGTAAAAAATGGAGATGGATCAGCAGATCTTAAACCAATAGCGCATCTTTATAAAACACAAGTATATGCGCTTGCGCGTCATATGAAATTACCAGAGGAAATATGTTCAGTTGAACCAACGACAGACACATATAGTATGAAACAAGGGCAAGATGAATTTTATTTCTCGCTTCCATATAAACAAATGGATTTGGCACTATGGGCGCATAATCATAAATGTTCAGTGTCAGAATTAGCAAAGGTTCTGGGTATTAATGATAAACAAGCAACTTGGATATACTACGATATCGAAACTAAAAGAAAAACTACACGTTATTTACATGAAAAGCCATTGCTAATTGAAGATGTAATTTAAATCCAGTGATAATAATTCAATTCAAAAATTTGTTGTTTTCAATGTTAAATTGGGTAAATAAATGAATTATGGTGCAAAAAAAACTATTATTATACTTCTACACTTGTTTACATGGCCGTTTTCTTTGACGAGTATAATAGGTATCAAATATTTCTCTAGTGAGACTATATATGACTTTTCTGCAAAATTATTAAGTCTAATTCCATCATTACCTGGGCAATATTTACGGGCATCGTTTTACAAATTGACACTAAAACAAAGCCATTATGACCTTTTGGTAGGATTTGGTTCATTTTTCGCGCAAACCAACATTTATGTTGGAAGGAAAGTAGCAATTGGTAATTATTCAATTATTGGAACATCAAAAATTGGTAACAATGTGCTGATTTCTAGTCGCGTATCGATTATAAGCGGAAAATATCAACATAGTAATGGAAAATTTAGTAAGCCCTCTTCTGATATGCATGGAGAATTTAAACAAATTGTAATCGGTAATGACTGTTGGCTAGGAGAGAACTCCATTGTAATGGAAAATATAGGGAATGGTGTAATAGTGTCAGCAGGTAGTGTGGTTACAAAACCAGCTCCTTGTAATGTAACAGCAATTGGTAATCCTGCGAGGTTTCTAAATCGAGATAAATTAAAATGAACAAATGTCTAAATGCAATTATATATCCAGCGATTAATATATTAATTTTAAAATATATTTTTATCTCTAGTTTATCATTTTTACCAATGAGTTTAGCCATGGCACAAGATAAAGAAATTATATTGATTGGTGCATCAATCGGAAAGTCCTGGAGATTCGATGAATTGCCGAAAAGAATAAATTTAAATCAAGTCAAGACAGAATACATTGGAATTTTTGATACATTTGACAAAAGTGCTGCAGTAGAAGAAATCTTGGCTAGAGACAATAAACCAGATGTAGTCATTATAAAAGAATGTTCTATTTTTTTCCCAGGAGATATTGGGAACTATAAAAAGTTAACAAAAAACTGGATAGATAAATTAACAAACAACAATATTAAAACAGTTATAGCCACAGCACCGCCATTTTCTGAACCCGACAGTATTATTTATCGCACCAAAAAGTATATTAAAAAGATATTAGGTAAACCTGATCGATACAAGCAAATTACAGATTACAATGATTGGCTTCGTGTATATGCAAAGAAAAACAACATAAATCTGTTAGATCTCGAAGCAATACTTAGAAACTCTGTAGAAAATAGGTATTTAAACCCAAAATATGATATTGGTGATCACGTACATCTAAATACCGAAGCTTATAAGGAGCTAGATAAGAATATTGAAACAATATTAATTGAGATAATTAATGAGAATTGAATATATAGTGGACGTGGGTGTTGATATTTATATTCAATTCTACAGACCAATAATTGAATTGTAAATAATAATGTCAAACCAATTACATGGATTGGTAACGCATGCTGCAATATATTGGCTTGGCACCATTTTGTCTAAAATGGTCGGTTTTATATTAATTCCAATATATACACATAACTTAACAACTTCTGATTATGGAACTTTAGAACTTATTCAGCTCACAACTGATGTCATTGGAATGGCGGTTGGAATGCAATTAAGCGCGGCCACCTTTAAATTTTATCATGCCAAATCAAATTCAAGTGATAAATCTATTGTTATAAGTACTGCAATATTAACGTTAATTATCGTTACCACCATTTCATTTATTCTAATAAATATATTCACGGATACATTATCAAATATATTATTCGGCAATGAAGATAACGATTATCTATTCCAGATAATGTTTTTCGCATTCTTTCTAGGTATGGCACAACAAATACCAATGTCATATTTAAGAATCCAAGAAAAAAGCAAAACATTTATTACGATAGAAGTGATCCAAATTACCTCAATACTAACTTTGAATGTTTTTTTTGTGGCCTACCTGCAACTGTCTGTATTTGGGGCAGTACTTGGGGCGGCAATAACAAACGCAATCATAGTACCAATAATTGTTATTAAGACATTGAGGAAAGTCGGAGTAAAATACGATATAAACGTTATAAAAGACATGTTGAAATATAGTCTACCGCTAATTCCTGCAACTACAGGTATGTTTGTACTGCATTTCTCAGACAGGTACTTTTTGAATCATTATACAACATTAGCAGAAGTCGGAGTATATGCATTAGCCTACAAGTTTGGATATTTAATATCTAATCTAATTGCCCAACCATTTGGATTGATATGGGAAAATAAATTATTCATTATATATAACATGGAGAATAGAGACGAGTTGTACAATAAGATTTTCACTTGGTTTACTTTTATGTTGATAGGAGCTGCTTTAGTACTAAGTTTATTTATTGATAATATAATAATGATAATTGCAAATGAGGAATATTGGAGTGCATCGCATTATGTGCCAATAATCGCTTTTTCATATGTCTTTAATGGGTTGAATCTAATATTTAATGCTCCACTATATGTAAATAAGAAAACGCATATAATCGCATTTATAAATATTAGTGCAGCTATTATTAATATAATATTAAATTATTTTTTAGTAAGAAAATATGGAATTATGGGCGCTGCGATTTCTACGCTTTTGTCATTTGCCTACATATATACCTGTACATACTACTATTCAATCCGAGTAACAAAAATAAACTGGGAATGGCCTCGTGCGTTTAAGCCTATCATTCTTGGGTTAACAATTATAATTATATGTAACCAAATAAATGTTGATTCACAATTATTAATGATAGTAATTAAATTTAGTTTTTTAATTACTATGTTAATCTTATTGTTATTATTCGGATTCTTTAGAAAAGAGGAAATATTATTCATAAAAGAAAGAGCATCACTCATGCTAAATGGTAAACCTAAGTAATAAAAGTAATTAAAGCGTAGTTCTTATGGGTTCGCAGAATAAAGAGTATCTTCACCCGGCCGTATACGGATGTGGTCTCTTTATATTAGTTAATGTGGGGAGGCTCCCGGAATTATTTCCTTATTTATACGATTTAAAAGTCGGTAAAATATCAATCGCATTGGCAATTACAGGAGTGATTTTATCTAGATATAAAACAATAAATAAAATTAATAATTCGCCATTATCGGGCCTCCTGCTTATATTCACACTCTTAGTAGGCATTACTATAACATTTTCGATATGGAAAAGTCATAGCCTCGAATTCTTCCAAAGTTCATTTTTACCTGTAATCATAATATTTTACTTAATAATTGGAACTACAAAAACCATTAAAGAAATACAAATATACATTTACAGTTTGATAGTCGCTGCAGCAATATTGTCATATCAAACAATTACATTAGACTGGGTTGGTAGATTGTCAGTAGGGACTAGTTATGACCCAAATGATTTGGCTTTAATATTAGTCACAATATTACCACTTGTTATCGCGGCATTCATTACGACGAAAAAAATAACAAAAATAATAATGTTAACAATCATTGCAGTAATGGTTATTGCAATATTACTTACTGCATCAAGAGGCGGCTTTATAGGATTATTGTCAGTGTGTATTTATCTAATATCAACAAAATTTATTAATTATAAAGGGAAAAGTAAAAAATGGTTAAATAAAAATCTACTTATTATTCCAATAATTGGTATTATTCTGTGGACGTTAGTTCCAGAACAAAATCAAGAACAAATATTATCAATTACAAATGTTGAAAGTGACTACAATCTAAATGATCCAGCAGGAAGAATCAGTATATGGGGTCGAGGATTAGAGATATTTTTTGAAAATCCTTATGGTGTTGGAATAGATACATTTCATATTGCAGAAGGTACTATTAGCGGTAGATATCAAGCGCCGCACAATTCTTTATTACAGGTTGCTGTAGAAATTGGACTTGCAGGTTTATTTATTTATCTATTCATATACAAAAAGTCATATAAATTATTACGTCAAATGATTAATGAAAAACAGATTGACAATAATATAAACAAAAGCAGAAACCTATACGAAATATATTCATATGCTTTGTTAGGCTCTTTGATTGGATTTTTTATAACGAGTTTTTTCTTGTCGCAAGCATATGCCGGCGTATTTTATATTTTATTGGCTATCATTTCCTCGTTGAGTTACCTATTTATTAATGACTATAAAATTAAACTAAAATCAGAATTGTTGAGTAGTAATAATGCTAAATAAAATTAAAGAAAATGTAAAACAGCAAAATACGTGGTATTACAAAATAATATTTAAAACATATACAGCGTTTAAGCATGCTGATTTACCATTAATATATCCAATCCCGAATATTTTAAAAGCTGAAAGAGAAATAAGACATGCCGTCTGGGATTGGGTATCTAATTATTTTTACAGTAAACCTATATTTAAAGTTTATTGTAAGAAATACGGAAAGGGAATGAGGTTATATGGTGGTATACCAGAAATATTGGGTAATTTACATCTATTTATTGGGGATAATGTTGTATTACATGGTAAGTCGACGTTTTCTGCGGGAAGAATATATGAAAATCCAACATTAGTTATTGGTGACAATACATATCTAGGCTATGGTCTGGATATTATGTTAGCGGATAAAGTGGTAATTGGTTCAAATGTGATGATTGCAAATGAAGTTAGAATAATATCATATGATGCGCACCCAATCGATCCAATTAAGCGATTAAGAAACGAAGAAGCAGATAAAACAGGAAGTGCAGAAATTATTATTGAAGATAATGTATGGATTGGAATGAATTCAATTATTCTAAAAGGCGTTACAATTGGTGCGGGTTCTGTCGTGGCGGCAGGTTCAGTAGTAACAAAAAACGTAGAAAATAATACATTAGTGGCAGGGAATCCAGCGCGCGTAATTAAACGACTTTGTTAGGTTTTTGTAATGAAAATAAATGTACTAATTATAATTGATACCAAAATAATCGGAGGACCTGGTAAAGGTATATTTCAATTGTTGAAATATAGCCATGATAAAAAAGTTAATTATTGTATTTGTACAATTAAATATAGGAATCAAAAAACAAACGAATTTATTGAGTATGCGCTAAATAATAAAATTAAATTGGCGTTATTAAAACAATCATTTTTTTTCGATATCAAGCCCATATTTCAATTATTTGAAATAATAAAAAATAATGAATTTAACATTGTACAGTCACATGGATATAAAAGTCATCTCTTAGCGTATTTGGTTTCAAAAATCTATGGCTTAAAGTGGATTAGTTTCTCGCATGGATTTACAACTGAAGATTTGAAGGTACAGATGTATCATAAGTTAGATAGTATTTTATTAAGATATTCAGATCATGCAGTTGCTGTTTCGCCACAAATATATGCTCAGTTAAAAACCATAAGAAAAAATACTAAGCATACTTCTCTAATATTCAATGCAATAGAAAGTGCAGAATACAGCAATGAAAATAAAACACAGGAAATAATAAAAAAACTAAATGTAAAAAACACAGAAATAATAATGGGTGTAATTGGAAGATTAAGTAAAGAAAAAGGTCATATATATTTGATTGAGTCGATAAATAAAGTAAAAACTCAACTAAAAAATATTCGTGTTTTAATTATCGGTGACGGAACTGAAGAACAATATCTAAAACGTAAAGTAAACGAATATGAATTAGCGGATAAAGTATTATTTCTCAATTATCAAAATGAAATTGGAGCATATTATAAAATAATTGACTTATTGTTATTGCCATCACTCAGTGAAGGATTGCCTAATGTTGTACTCGAAGCTATGTCAAACAGTATTCCTGTCCTTGCAACAAATGTAGGGGCTGTCAATCAAATAATAGACAATGGAAAAAATGGATGGATTATTGAGCCAAAGGATATTAATAAACTGGCAGAATGTTTAGTAAAGTTATCTTCAAATAAAAGTTTATTAGAAAATATTGGGTTAAAGGCTAAAAATTCCTTGTATCCTAAATTTTCTCCATATGATCGGGCTGATAAAATCGTAAACATATATAATCAATGCCTAGTGAACAATTTGTAATTATCATCGCCACTCATTCAATCAGAAAAATAGATTAAAAGGCAATTGGGTAATGAATTCAAAAAATGCTAAGGAAAGAAAAAAACACATTATGGAAGTCATTTATTGTTTTGACTATGGTGGCTCAGAAAATCTTGCCGCAATTTTAGCGAAACATTTTAGAATGGAAGGGTATTATGTGTCAGTTTGCGCAACACATACAAACAAGGGGCCAATAAGTAATGATTTAGAACAAATTGGTATACCTTGTTATGCCATGAATTCGGTAAACCATTCAAAAATTGGCATAAGATATGCTCTATATAAATTATTTAAAAAGAATATGGTGGATATTTTGCATATTCATCATGTGCCCATGTTTAGATTATGCTATTTCCCAGCAAGATTGGCAGGCGTGGAAAAGATTATATTAACTGAGCATACAGATTATGAAATGAAAACAAATGAAAGATACCATAAGATGGGAAAAAAGTACGGCCCATTAGCAGATATGATTACTGTTGTACATAACGGGTTAAATCAATACTTTCGTAACGAGCTTAATGTTAATAATGAAAAAATATTAACTATTTATAATGGTGTAGACACACAGCTATTTAGGCCAGATATAATTCATAATGAATTTAAAAAATCACTCGGAATAGAATCAAAAACGATTACTATTGGTTGGATTGGGAGATTTCACAAGGATAAAGATTTAAAAACATTAATCCATGCATTTAAACTAGCATTGCAAAGTTATGACAAATTAGCGTTAATTCTAGTTGGCGAAGGCGAAGAGCGGTCGAATATAGATATATTAGTAAAATCAGAAGGAATTGAGGATTATGTATATTTTACAGGGCAGAGAAATGACATTTCATACATACTAAATGGTATTGATATTTTTGCTTTATCATCAAAGACGGAGGGGCTACCTCTAGTTATTCTAGAAGCATTAAGCACCGGCGTTCCTTGTGTCGCGACGAATGTTGGAGGGGTCTCAGAGGTAATGAATGAGTCAGTTGGCGCAATTGTTCCACCAGGTGATATTTATGAATTTTCACAAGCCATATTAAAACTAGCAATAGATGATAATACCAGAAACAAGATGGGTAAAGTTGCACGTAAATATGTTTTAGAAAACTTTGATCAAATAAATATGTTTGACATGTATAAGAAAGTATTTAGTTAATTTAATTATTATATATTCGGATATAAAAAATATGAAAATAGCTGTCATTGATCCATCAGGCTTCACACCTCCTTATGATGACCAATTATGTAATGCACTTGGAAGCCTAGATAATGAAGTAAAATTATTTACACGAAAACTACGAAAAAATGATTGTTTTAACCAGAAACATTATTCGATAGATGAGCATTTTTATAGACTATCGGAATCTTTAAGTAAATCAAATATCTTAACTAAATATATAAAAGGATTCGAGCATATTTTAAACGTTTTTACATTATCTAGTAAACTAAAAGAATTTGCACCAGATATTATTCATTTTCAATGGTGCTCAATACCAGCCATAGATAGCATTTATCTATCAAGTTATAAAAAAACTGCGCCAATTATACTTACTGTACATGACACTAACGCTTTTCATGGTAATCCAACGTCAAAACTTCAATTATTTGGTTGGGGAAATATTTTAAAAAAATTTGATCACTTGATTGTGCACACAAATCATAGTAAACAACAACTATTAAACTATGAGGTTGTAAACGATAAAATATCTGTAGTTCAGCATGGAATAATTGAACTTAATAAATCAAAACATATAGATAGCAAAATTATTGAACAAAAAATAAATATTCTTTTTTTTGGAAACATTAAAGAATATAAAGGCTTAGATATATTATTAAAGGCATTTGACTTATTACCTGTTGAAGTAAAAGAAAAGTCACTTTTAACGATTGCAGGAAAAAACTCATTACCAAGAGGTGAATTAGAAAGATTGATTAATAATTTGTCAATCAATAATTATATTAATTTAAGACTGGAATATATTCCAGACGAAGAAGTAGATGCCATAATAAAGATGGCGAATATAATCGTCTTTCCATATAAAGACATTGATGCAAGCGGTGTATTGATGTTAACTCTTCCATATGGAAAAGCAATCATTGCCAGCCGTTTGAATGCCTTTACAGAGATTATAAGACATCAAGAAAATGGGTTATTGGTAAAACCTGATAATGTTATTGAGCTATCAAGAGAGCTTGAAAAATTAGTGAATGATGGTGAACTGAGAGAAAAATTAGGTGCTGGCTGTTTAGAAACGGCGAAAAATATACCTAGCTGGGAAAACATATCGAAAAGAACAATAAATATATATTGTAATCTAAAAAACAAAATATGAAAAAACATTAAGAAAATACTAAGCAATAAAAGTCAATCAAATATGCCGAAAATTAAATGATACAAAAGCAATTATTAAATGTGTATTTTTTTCTAGCGGATATTATTGGAATTAATTATTTATTCAGATATATTAATTCAAAGAAAATTAGGGCATTAATGTATCACGGGGTAACATGTGACGAATATAATTTTAAATATTGGTTACAGTTATCTGCGAAAAAATTCAGATGGCAAATAGACTATATTAATAAAAAATATACAGTTATTACTCCATTAGAATTTATGGAGATCACCAAAAATAGAATGCTAACAAAAAAAAATGTCGTTCTAATTACATTTGATGATGGGTTGCTGAATAACTACAATTGCGCATGGCCTATATTAAAGACGTTAAAAATTCCCGCAATTTGCTTTGTGCTGCCTAAACTGTCAATGGAAAATGATATTATCTGGAGTAATAAATTGTTTGAATGGTTTATGTTTGAAAATTATGATCATCTCCAAGTCAATCATAACGTGAATATTGATATTCAAATACCAAAAGCCTACAACGAAAGAGTGTTACTTGCACACAATATAATCGGAAAACTAAAAAATCTTGATAATAAAAGAAGAACCAGTATTATTACAGAAATCTATAAGAAATACCCAATAACAGAAAATAACTACACATCATCAAAATTAATGAATATGGAGCAAATAAAAGAGCTATCAACCAGCAATATCATGTATATTTCTTCACATACAGATACCCATCCAGTTTTGTCTAATTTAACCACTCATGAACAATATCAAGAAATTAAATCTAGCATTGATAAATTAAATGACTACGAGGTGAAGAACTTACCTCTATTTGCTTATCCTAGTGGGTATTATAATGATCAAACAATAAAGGTGTTAAAAGATAATAATATATTCGCTGCATTCACAACAAATGATGGGCTGCATGATATTGAAAATAACAGATATGAAATTAATAGGATATCAATAGGTGGAAATATTAGTCGCTGGGAGTATAAGGCGAGATTGTCAGGATTATATTACTTTATTAAAAAAATTAATAAAAAAGATGAAAAATAATTAATTCGCCCTCTCTACGCCAATCTACGTATTTGAAACTCCATCGATAATTTTGGTTAAAGGCTTTACCAGACCAGTCACCATTAAATTGGCGTACTCCAGCCGCAAAAATGATATCGGCTATTTCTCGATACGTGGTATCACCGGTCTGTTTATATACCCACGCATATACCGGAGTAATCAGTAAGTTAAGCCCTGGGTAAATTGTCCCCGCGCCTTCTTCGTATTCACGATCCGCGTAGCGGAAGGCACCATTTCCTTGACCTCCATAATTTGCCACCCACATGCGTTGTCCCGCATAAGGCCCTGCTCTCACAACGGACGTGTTATACATCCATTCCGCAAAGTCAGCTAACGCTTCCGGTATGGTATTCCAGTGGGTTTTGGGCCAATAGGCATGCGGATCACGGCCATTTTCGACTTCCCATTCATAAAATTCGATCAATGCATGCGCAGTCAGACCAAACATAAACGGCTGGAATAAGTGATTTTCCATCCAGGGAATAAAATGACTAATTCTATCCGTCATACGTGGTTCGCCAGCTTTTTCAGCACAAACATTGGCTTGTAACGCATAGGCCATCTCGCGACTCATCCGCTGACTTTGGCCAGGATATCCTTTATTCTTGAATTCCGATATCATGGAGAACGCAGGATTATCACGAATTAATTTAATATCTTCTATTGTGGTGTCACCACCCGACAAATAGTCAATTAATAATCCATGTGGAAATCGTCGATAACCTGGAACACGATAGTTATTTGCACGATAGTATTCATCTCTATAAGTTATTTTTGCATTATGAATATAGTTATTCCATGGCTCTTTTTTGCCACTATATTCACTAATTTGATAAAAAATCCAAATTGAATCATAATAGGAATTTACAAATCGCACTTCCCATCTGTTTGCTTTTGCATTTAAGAAATTACCCCAATGATTTCCCCATTTTATCATGTTATATTGCCAGTCTTCTAATTCCCGTTTATATGGAAAATCGATAATTTTATTGAAATTATCAGGTTTACTAGAATTACCCTGTTTAATTGTAATACCGGCAGTTGAAACAGATTGAATAGAGAAAATAATTGCAAATATTATAAAATATTTTACGCAGTATTTTGATAGTCGAAATTTAGTCATGTTGATGCCTGCAAACATATGCAATCTTTACATCAAGTAATTTGTAGATTATTTTTTTAAATTATTCAATTAAAAAATCACTTAGATATTCTTCATAAAGGAGTAAAAGATTAATAGGGGCCATAAAATACCACTATGATCAGATTTTCCTGAAATATGTTGTTCAAATATTCGATTTAAATATCTTTTGTTAAAAATATTATATTTTTCAATATCATTGAGAATACTATAAATATGCTCTTTTAAAGGCCCTTTAAGCCAAAGTGACAGAGGTATATCAAAGCCCATTTTTTTTCTGTATAAGATGTCATTTGGTAAATAGGGTTCAAATGCTTTTTTTAGTATGTATTTCCCTTCATTATTTTGTAATTTCATATTTGTAGGTAAGTTGGAAACCCATTCTACTAATTGATGATCAAGAAGTGGTACGCGAACTTCTAGGCTATTCGCCATACTGGCTCTGTCAACTTTCGTAAGAATATCACCAGGCAAATATGTTTTCATATCAAGATATTGTGCCAATGATAATGGTTCATCAGTTGGTGAGTTTGACGCATGAAACCTAAAATGGTCAACAGGATCATAGTCTTGTAAAACTTTTCGAAAGCTCGATGAATAAATTGAAAGACGGTGTGAGGGTGAGTTAATCATTGCGCTTCTTGCAAAACTCTCGACAGAGTTACAGGCTAATGTCTCAAATGTAGTTTTAGCTCGAAAATACCTCGGAGCCCAATCAGCTTTTGGGTATAGCTTTCCAAGAGAACCAAAAATAGGTTTTCTGATAAATGATGGTATTACAGATCGTATAGCTTCTTTGGTCAAATGATATTTATATGTTTCATAACCACCAAATATTTCATCTCCACCATCGCCGGATAATGCAACAGTAACTTTTTGTCTGGCTAATTGGCATAAAATGTAGGTGGGTAAAGCAGAATTATCGGCAAATGGTTCGTCATATATAGATATTATTTTATCGATGAGATTTAATTCGTTCTCACTTGAAACTAACTGTTCATTATGATTTGTGCCATATAACTTAGATACTTGTCTAGCATAATCTGATTCGTTAAATTGCTTTTCTTTAAATGAAATAGAACAAGTGTTAATTGGATTATCATTTAGTCTTGCCATTACGGCAGCAATTGTACTCGAATCAACACCACCAGATAGAAATGCACCTAATGGTACTTCTGATATAAGCCGGATTCTTACTGCATCTTCGATACGTTCAATTAATTCGTGAGCAACATCATTTTCATTTCTGATATTAGTTTTAATAAATGGGATATCCCAATATTTAGTAGGTACTGGGGTTGGATGCCCATGAGCTACAATCAGAAAATGACCTGGAGATAGTTTGTGAATGTCCTTAAAAATACTTTTTGGATCAGGAATGTAGCCGTAAGAAAAATAATCATCAATAGCTGTAGGATCAATATCTTTATTTAGATCAGGGTGTGCTAATAAAGCTTTTAATTCTGAAGAAAAAATTAAAAGGCCATTTGATAATATACCATAATATAAGGGCTTAATTCCTAGTCTATCACGGGCAAGGAAAAGGACTTGTTTATTTTTATCCCATATTGCAAATGAAAACATGCCACGAAATTTGTTAACACAGGATTCGCCCCATTGTTCCCAGGCATGCACAATTATTTCAGTATCACTATTGGTGCGAAATATATGTCCGAAATTAATCAATTCTTTTCTAATTTCACGAAAATTATAAATTTCTCCATTATAAATAACGACAACTGTTTTATCTTCATTAAATAACGGCTGTTTGCCGGTAGATATGTCAATAATAGATAATCTTTTATGGCCAAGTCCGATTCCCGGTTCAAAAAAGAGACCTGACTCATCTGGACCACGATGAGTCTGTGAATCATTCATCTTCTTTAAAAGAGATTGATCGATAGCTCTTTTATTATGTAGGTCAAAAATTCCAACTATTCCGCACATAAAAATGTGATCCAAGACACATTATTGAATTTGTAATTCTACTATATTATTTAATGAAATCAATAGCTTATTGCATTTATTATAGAATATAAATTAATTAATAAACTAGTTGCATTTAACAGGATGAATTTATTTGATAAGTGGTAATCAACAACCTTCACAATCCCATAAATATTAGTGAGAAACCCTGCCAGTTATGTTCACCGCAGAGTAATAACTGTGATCTATTTCAAATATCTCATTACTCATTGAGACAGATATCTCAAATTCGAAAAATATCACTAAGGTAATAGGTCTGAATGCCTATATCATTCGTACATCTTGTAGCGAAATAGCATTTTGAACAAACAAAAGATGCCTAATTGTTTTGCTCAGGTATTTGTAGGTTACATCAAAAAGCATTCCTCATAACTAACTCAATTGGGTATTTATCATGTCAAATATGACTCTGCATAATCTTAGTAAAAATCCAATTACAGATTTTCACTTATTTATTCAGAAAGGTGGTTATTTATTAATTCTATTGTTTATCACCATATTGCTTTTTGGTTGTGGAGGTGGTGATACTACATTGCTTGGAAGTACAAATACACCTATGGTTGGTTTAGAACCAGATTCGAATGTTGATATTCCAACTGGAAGTGATAGTAATGACAATGGTACTGTAGTTGCGAGTTTAGAAATGGTAACACCATCTGATCAGGCGGTAGGTGTCTCACAAGCAACGAGTATCGTCATAAATACCAATATCGATTTAAATGAAACATCTGTAAATTCAAATAATGTTCAATTAATAGGTCCTGGTGGAAATCCAATAACTATAAATATCCTTTACAATAATCGTGTTATCACAATAGATCCGATTAATCCTCTCCAAAACTCAACAGCCTATGCAGTTACTATCAGTAGGAATTTAACAGATATGAATGGTAATTCTTTACCGTCTGATTTTAACTGGTCATTTACAACTACATTTGGCGATTTACCTCCTGAATTCGCCGCATGGGAATCAAATATGGTGACATGGGGTAAGCATTGGGGTGAATTTCAAAATCCTGATGGTGGAGTAAGATGGGCGGTAAGATTTGATAATGCATATTACGATATGTTATGGAATCTTTATCAAATAAAAGAATATTCAGGGCAAAATTCAGTCTGGGATCAATATATTGAATATGCAAAAAGTTCTTATCGCGATGAATTTTATCGACCAGATAATTACCATTCAAATGGATACTATCGTTTCCCGCACGGTTTATTAACCGATTATTTGGCTGGTGGCGATACTACTATCCAAGATATCAGAATGATTCGCGACAATATGGCATTTTCTCTTGTTGTAGAATATGACGAAAATGGAGATTATCCGGGTCAAAGTCAGCGGATGAGCCGAGAAATGTCGTACGCGTTACAAGCCAATGTTTGTGCTGAAAAAGCTGGCGAACCACGTATGACGGATAGAATTAGTCATTTTATTCCCTGGATGGAAAATCACTTAT
>WOR8_10002943_pt1 | contig 26347 bp, 24 predicted proteins | sample DeeMarSeWOR38_10_FD_19890 | JGI IMG/M metagenome (IMG submission 19890) | reverse complement strand
GTGAATGGGGGATCCCTGAGGGCTGGTGGATCGGCAGACCTGGGCATTCTCGATCCAAAACAGGAATATACCCTAAAAGCCGGAGATATTCAGTCTAAAAGCAAAAATTCTCCCTTCATCGGGCAACCGTTGAAGGGCCGGAATTTACTCACCATGATTGGAGGACGGATTGTCTGGAAAAGAGCCAGAGAGCATCTTGGTGGTTGATGACGAAAGGAGCATGAGAGAGTTCCTCGATATCATGCTGACCAAAGAGGGATACCAGGTCTCTTTTGCTGAGAGCGGTGAGGAGGCCTACGAACTCCTAGAGAACCAGGACTTTGACCTGCTGATTACCGATATCAGGATGAAAGATGTGGACGGTATTGCGGTCCTGAAGAGGGCAAAAGAACTGAGGCCAGAGACCGTTGTCGTTATGATCTCAGCCTTTGCAACGGCCGAGACGGCAGTGGAGGCCATGAGAGAGGGCGCCTACGACTATATCCCTAAGCCGTTCAAGGTCAGGGAATTCAAGAGGATTGTTAAAGACGCCCTTCAGTCGAGAAAACCCCTTTCCGATGACAAGGAGAAAGATATTCTCGAAAGCCACTATCACTTTGGTTTTCTGGTAGGAGAGAGCCCGCAGGTGAAAAAGGTCTACGACCTGATAGAACGAGTGGCCCCCACCAAGACCAATATACTCATTTCAGGAGAGAGTGGAACGGGGAAGGAATTGGTGGCAAGGGCGATCCACCGAGAGAGTCCCAGGAAAGACAAACCTATCGTGGTTATTAATTGCGCAGGAATCCCAGAGAATCTCATTGAAAGCGAGCTGTTTGGTTACAAAAAAGGGGCCTTTACGGGTGCTGCGAGCGATAAGGAGGGCCTGTTTGAGGCCGCCGATGGCGGAACGGTTTTCTTTGATGAGATCGGAGAGTTGCCCCCAGCCATACAGGTCAAACTTCTCCGGGTCATCCAGGAGCGCACGTTCGTTGCGGTAGGCGGGACTGAGGAGAAGAGCGTGGATGTGCGATTTATATCGGCGACCAATAAGGAACTGGAAGAAGAGGTGATGGGCGGGAGGTTTCGGGAAGATCTCTTTTTTAGATTGAATGTCATACATATAGCGATGCCCCCGTTGAGAGAGAGGGATGGAGACCTCCCTCTTCTCGCACAACACTTTTTGGAGAAATATGCTCTCGAATTGCACAAAGATGTGAAAAAGATCTCCGCCTATGCCATGGAAATTCTCAGACAGTATCCCTTTCCGGGAAATGTGAGAGAACTTGAAAATATCATTGAGCGGAGTGTGGCCCTTGAAGCTTCAAATATTGTCTTACCTGAGAGCCTCACCCTTTCCGATTTCAGGAGGGGCCCGACCCCGGAAAATAGACGTCGTACGGACCTCACCACCAGCGGGATTGAGCTGGATAAGGTCATGGCTGATGTTGAACGGGATTATATCCTCAAGGCCATGGAGTTGGCCCGGGGATCAAAACAAAAGGCAGCCCAGCTCTTAGGTGTCAGCATGAGATCCCTTCGATACAGACTGGACAAGCTGGGTCTGCACGGCTCTGGTGAATAATGCCCTCTCCCAAATTCATCCTCCTCCAGAGGTTGTATCATAATGTCATTGCGAGGCACTCCCGCGAAGGCGGGAGGACCGAAGCAATCTCATAAGGCATGCAAAACAAAGAGATTGCCGCGCTCCCTTCGGTCGCTCGCAATGACCAAAAGCCTCGTTTTTCAGAAGTCTCATACTACCTTCCGTCAAATGACAAAAAATGTCGGGCTTTCTGACAAAAAGTGTCAAAGGTCATGAAAAATGGCAAAAAATAATGGAAAGGCTCCTGCCCCCATAGGAATAATACCTATCCAAGTACATGAAAATAAATGAATTTTTCGGTTGGCCACCCGTCTCCTTTTGAATGGCATAGTATTTGTATATCTCTGTATCAAAGGGTTTGAATAGGCTTTCGAAGGGGGGTGATGAGTAAGTTTTCAGTCGTTTTACAGGATATTTAAATTTGGTTTTATAAATATACAGTGAAAAAAGGAGGTTCAAAAATGTTAACAAAATTTACCAAAAACAATGAAAAGGGTTTTACCCTGATTGAGCTGATGATCGTTATCGCGATCATCGGCATCCTGGCGGCAATCGCCATTCCGCAATTCGCAGCTTACAGGCAAAGATCATACAATTCAGCCGCGGGAGCCGACCTTAGAAACGCAACAACAGCCCAGGAGGCCTATTTCGTAGATAATCAAATGTATGCAACCGTGGTCGGGAATATAGCTGGCGCTACATATGGCTTGTACACTTCTCAGAACGTTACACTCACTGTTGTAGCTGCTACAACCAGTGGTTATAATATGACCGCTTCTCATTCTAAAGGGAACGTGACCTGGACAATAATCGGACCCGGTGGTTCTCTTACGAAATAAACTTTGTTTGGCTAGCTGATGGACGGGGAGGGAATGCCTTTGGGCATCCTCCCCGTTTTAATATGTTGTCTGTCATCCATTCGGTTCATAAGAATGTGCCCTGACTTCTCGCCCTTTAGGGTGAGCCCCGTTGAATTTCCCATAGGGGACCCTATTCGAAAGGGCGGGATGAATGGCATGCTTTGTCATTCCCACCCAACAGGTTGTGTTAGAATTCGCCATCCCCCGCCTGAAGGAGCGGGGGATGGCGAATTCTAACATAGCGCTTCGAGGGAGAGGAAATCTTTTCGAGTTCAGACCTCAGGTGCCCCTCTCTTTAGGGCGGGAACTTCACTGACTTTGTGCAAAACGGATAATGAAGATATTTGACCTTGACTCAGGGCGTTCTCTCTCAGAATGCAGAAAGAAAGTTTTCTCATTCATTACATTATCCATAATCATCCTCAGCATATATTCCAACACCTTCCACGCCTCGTGGCATTTTGATGATTCGCCCAACATAGTAAAAAACGAGCGTCTACATCTCACCGAATTTTCCTGGGAAAACATCAAGAAGACATTTTTTTCCCGTCCACGTGTAGGAGTTTACCGCCCGGTAGCGTGCCTTAGCTTTGCCTTGAATTATTATTTTGGCAGGGACAATGTATTTGGATACCATATGGTAAATCTATCCATACACATCCTGACCGCCTACTTTCTGTTCCTGTTCATCTATCACACCCTGAATTTCCCCTCGCCAAGAGAAAGAAAGGGCATAGATCCCTACTTCGTAGCCCTTTTGTCTGCCGCCTTCTGGGCCATAAATCCTATACAGACCCAGGCTGTGACCTATATCGTACAACGAATGGCCAGTATGTCGGGTATGTTTTACATCATGTCTATGTATTTCTATGTGAAGGGGAGAAGGGCAAATCAGAACTGGGCAAGAATCATTTTTTTTACCATGTGCGGTATGTCTGGGTTATTGGCCTTTGGGTCCAAGCAAAATGCCATCGTGCTTCCGGCCAGTCTGTTCCTTTACGATTTTTTCCTCATCCAGGGTATTTCCAAGGAAAATGGAAGAAAGAACCTTACAGTTTTTATAGTTGCTGCCCTTCTAATTATGGGTATAGGCGTTATCTATTTTGCTTTCTCTGAAGCCAAACTCTCAGAGTACTTCAATCTTTACCACACGAGACCTTTCACGCTGTGGGAACGGTTAATCACACAGCCTAGAATTATGATCTTCTACATCACCCTCATACTCTATCCCATGTCAACGCGACTCTCTTTAGACCATGATATCGCCCTCTCACACTCCCTTTTTGACCCCCCTACGACGATCCTCGCTATTATACTCGTACTGGCAATAGTCCTTGGGGCGATTCTCATATCAAAAAGAAGACCTTTAATCTCCTTTTCTATTTTATTTTTCTTTTTGAACCATATGGTGGAATCCTCCATCTTGCCTTTGGAACTCATTTTTGAACACCGAAACTATGTTCCTTCCATGCTTCTTTTCGTGCCCATCGTGATCGGTCTGTTTCATGCCATATCCTACTTTTCTGACAAACGATCAATGCAAGTCATTATCACCGTCTCAATAATCCTGGTTCTCATAGGAGAGGGTCACGCCACCTTTATGCGAAATTTTACGTGGAAAACCGATGAGAGCCTCTGGATAGATGTTATCGAGAAATACCCTCATTCCCGCCGGGCTCATCACAACCTGGCCAAATATTATTTCGATCATAATCAAGAGGAAAAGGCGATAGATGGATACAAAAAGGCCTTGGAACTGGAGGCGATTCACAGTACAGACGAAAAGAGCAGGACGGCCCTTAATCTGGGATTCATCTCTTACCAAAGAGGGGAGCTTGAAAAGGCCAAATCCTATTATTTGCAGGCCCTGACAATAGATCCTTGTACTCCAGGGGCAAACAATAATCTTGCTGTACTCCTTTCCATAACCACCAAGGACCAGGAAGAGGTTTTTAATTTGCTCAAAAAGGCCATAGAGTGCGGTCTGGCGAGCACTCAAGCACACTGTAATATGGGGCTCTTGTTTATAAAAACAGGCAAATTGGACAGAGGTATTGCATCCCTAGAAAAGGCCCTTGAAATGGAGCCCAAAAATGTTGATGCCTTGGAAGGGCTTGGATATGCCTATATGAAAAAAGGACTTCTGGGCAAGGCTTCCATCTATTTTAGGAGGGCGTTTAATCAGACACCCAAGAATATTAGGGCGCTCCTCTACTTAACTCAATTATACAAGATTGGTGGACATAAAGAAAAGGCTCAGGAGAGCTTGTCACAGTTTGTGGACTTCGTTCAAGATAGGGACCTGGGCGCCTTGTTAGATGAGCTGTTTGGGGAAGAGAGCCTCTTACGAATAAGACCTGATATGACCATTATATACCCGCTTCTCTCCAAGATTTATGAGCAAAAAATAACTTCTCTGAAGAAGAACAGGGAATTTTGTCTAAATCATTGAGAAAGAATATTTAAGATTAAAAGGGTTATTGTCTCAAGGATGTGTGCAATAACATGTTGTTTCTCCCACACCTGATGCGAGACGGGAGTGACAGTATGGTCAAATGTTCCCACAACATACTAGTGTCGTGTCCCGAAAATAACTCTAAGAATAAAGAAACCGTAAAAGTCATTGCGAGGAACTGCAGGCGACGAAGCCGTTCGGCTTCGAGCTCACAGCCGAGAGGCAATCTCTTGCAAGCTAGCGAAAACAGCAACTTTCACGAAATGAGATTGCCTCGCGGAGTTTACCCCCGTGTCAAGCACGGGGCAGGCTCTGAGGCACTCGAAGGGGTCACAATGAACTCTTATGGAGGCCTTATTTATAAAAAGAACTTTTGGGACACGACGCTAGCTACGGGGAAGTACATGTGTATCGGCTAAATTTTTGATTTTCGTGGCCGATGGAGACGGGTCCCCCAAGAGTTATAAGTGCCCTGTTGATACACACATTCCGTATGAAGAACCAGGTGAACGAGCCATTCATGTGTAAGTCTTCAAAAAACCTAGCAAAGGGTCTATATCCGTTTATCTTATGCGTTTTCATTACTGCCGTCTATGCACCCACGTTTTCAGGTGACTTTATTCTGGACGATCGCCCCCTGGTCACGGATAACCTGTTTATAAGAGATTTCGGAAGCCCAGGTTCCTATCTTTTTCACGAGGATGGGGTTGAGAAAGAGGGTCCTGCCGTACATCACACGGGATACTACCGGCCGCTTGTGAATTTCTTTTATACGCTCGACTATAAGCTCTGGGGAATGAGGGCCTTAGGGTTCAGACTAACAAATCTGATCTTGCACCTCTTGACATGCTTTATGCTCTACCACATCCTCATAAAACTGTTTGAAAACCGCCTTGTTTCATTTTTTGCGGCGATGCTATTTGGGCTGCATCCCGTAAACACGGAAACAGTGGCTTGGATAAGTGCCAGGAACAATATTCTGGTGGCGCTTTTTTCCTTGATCTCTTTTTACACCTACCTAAAAAACAGCAATAAAAAAAAGATATGGCTTGGCTTGCTCTCATACATCTCTTTTGCTGCGGCCCTAGGCAGTAAAGAATTTGCAGTCATACTCTTGCCCATATTTTTCTTATACAATAGACTTATCAAGAGGGAGAGGGGTACAGCTAGGGACGAGATTTTGGGTTATATCCCATTCGTTATCATCCTCTGCGCCTATCTCGTGCTTAGAGCACACACCATAGGATCTGCATTGACACCTCTTTCTCCACCTAATCTATGGAAGAGCATCTATTTTGTGCCATTTCTGATTGTTTATAACCTGAAGCTAATCCTTGTCCCGTACGGTCTACACAGTTTTATTGTTCACTACCCCAAAGATTATTTGAGTTGGGCGGCTCTTGGTGGTTTTGTTGGGCTTGGTCTTTTGATCCTCTGGTTGTGGAAGGAGAGAAAAAGTGTCATAGTCCTGTTTTCCTTCCTTTCCTTTCTGGTGGCCCTGTTTCCCGTTTTCAATATTGTCCAGACCTCAGCCGTGACCCTGGTATCCATGAGGTGGCTTTACTTTCCTATGATATTTCTCTCAGCTACTCTTGCATGGTATTCGCAAAAACTGCTCAATTTAAATCGTCGCCTTGTGCTGGGTATTTCTGGCCTTGTGGTGGTTTATCTGGGGACATATTCTTATATCCTAAACCAGAACCTCTGGCACAATGAAGACATTTTTTTTGAGCAGGAGGTGTTACGTTTTGATAATTATTTTTATGTGGGTGGATTGGCAGAGAGCCTTTTTGCGAAGAAGAATTTCACGGAGGCAGAAAGATATTTCCAAGAGGCCATCAATATGTACCCTAAAGAACCGAGGAATTACATCAATTACGCAGCCTTGTTGATTGAAACAGGCAGGGAAGATCAGGCCCTGATTTATCTTGATAGAACGAAAGCACTTATCAAGAGCAATTTTGAAAAGGGACAATGGTACAATAATCACGGAATGGCCTATTTTCAGCTTGGAAAAAAGGATACAGCGTTGGCAGATTTCTTGAAGGCTGTTGCATATTGGCCCTATGAATCTCAATTCTGGTCCAATCTCGGTGGGGCCTATGGATCATTGGAGGATTACAGAAATTCTATTTCTTCATTGAAAAAGGGACTGGATATTGATCCCGATTCCACTGACTTGAGCAAAAATCTGGCCGTCACCTACATGCGAATGGGGGATTATGAGAAGGCAATTTTGACCCTTGAAAGAATTCCAGCCCATCAAAAGGAGACGAGTGAAGAGATAACGACATTGTTAAGAAAGGCTCGACATGAACTACGGTCCAAAGAAAATCGATATTAGGGATGAAATCTATGTTGAATGGCAAAAAAATTATTGTCGTTTTACCGGCATATAATGCTGAAATCACTCTGGAGCAAACCTATCAGGAAATACCGCTAGATATTGTGGATGAGGTATTGATGGTGGACGACCATAGTATAGATAGGACAGTGTCTTTAGCGGAAAAATTGGGTATTAAAACCATTTTGCATGAGAGAAACTATGGTTATGGGCGCAATCAGAAAACCTGCTACAGGGAGGCGTTAAAACGTAACGGTGATATCGTTGTTATGGTTCACCCCGATTATCAATATACGCCGAAATTGATCGTGGCTATGGCCAGCATGATTGCTTTTGACGTGTACGATGTTGTTTTGGGTTCACGGATTATAGGGGGTAGGGCGCTTAGAGGAGGAATGCCCATTTACAAATATATCGCTAACCGGTTCTTGACCGCGTTTGAGAATCTTCTTATTGGAAGTAAATTGTCTGAATTTCATACGGGCTATCGGGCCTTCTCCAGAGAGGTGCTTGAGAGACTTCCATTGAACGAGAATGCTGACGATTTTGTCTTTGACAATGAAATGCTCGTTCAAGTCATCCATTTCGGATACAAAATAGGTGAAGTGTCCTGTCCCACTCACTATTTTGAGGGAGCCTCTTCAATCAACTTCCCTAAAGCCGTCAGGTATGGCATTGGGGTGATTAACACGGCTTTAAAATGCTTGCTCCATCGTCTTGGGATTCGGAAGGATCCCCTATTTAATCTAGAGGGACGTAAACTTACTCTAAACAATGGTCAGAATGACAAACGATAAGCGGTTTGACTCTTGCCCCGTGTGCCGTGAATCAAAGTCAGGGGTTTTGTTTTCAACAAAAATACATTGTATGGAATACCATCTTGTTCAATGTGCGGGCTGCGGATTGGCCCGAACATTTCCCGTCCCTGATGAGGAATCTCTCCATACTGAGGATATTTCCGTTTACTATGGAAAAGAGGAGAACAAATTTATCCCCGCTATTCAGAAAGCCCGGGATGAAATGATGAGATATAGGGCCAAGTATTACCTCCCCCTCATCCCAGCTTCGGATCAAAACCCAAGAATTTTGGATGTGGGCTGCGCAGAGGGGCGTTTGTTGAATGCCTTTCTGGAAAATGGGTGCGAATGTTGGGGTATTGAACATGCTTCTTATCCTGCTTCAAGATTTATAAATGCTCATCGCATACGATATTTACAAGGTGATTTTCATACAATGAATCTCCCCGAAAAGGTATTTGACCTGATCTTCTTGTGGCATGTGTTAGAACATATGGACGATCCCCAGCTGGTTATGAATCGACTCTACAAATTGTTAAGCCCAAAAGGGACGATCATTCTTGCTGTTCCAAATTTTTCAAGTTTGGAAGCAAAAAGGTTTAAACAATTTTGGTTTCACTTAGATGTTCCATGGCACAAGTATCACTTTGATGAGATATCCATGAAGTTCTTGGTAAAGAGAAACAAATACAGGATCATGAGTACGAGCACTCGATGTTTTGAGCAGGGGCCATATGGTTTGATTCAAAGTCTGTTAAATGCCATGGGCTGGCCTCACAATGAGTTTTACGAGGCACTGAAAGGAAACCGGATGCCTGGTAGGGTAGCTCACCTTCTAATTCAGTCCTGCATCGTAATGATTTCTCTGATCCCCACCCTTTTCACAATCCTGCTTAGTTCATATGCTTCAAAGGGATCTGTATTGAAACTAGTCCTCAAAAAAGAAAGGCAAAGGAGTCCTGCACACTCGGAACCTAGAGAATAATAAGGGGATTGTAAACTAAGGCTATCCTCCCTAGCAAGAGAAGACTAGGCGACCTGATTAGAGTGGATCCTTCTTGGGGGGAACAATGTATTCCAGAATATCATCTTTTCTCATGCGAAATAACCTTTTCGTGTCCAGCTTGGTGGGATCCAGCCACCAGGTGACGAGGGGATGCTCTATATAAGGTGTATCATCGCTTAAGGTGGGGCTGTCTTTTACCATTTCCCACGTCCTCTGTGCGTTAAACATGAATAAGTTGAGTAAGTATTTTTCGTCAAAGGGAATTTTTTTCCAAAGGAAACCTTTTACATCATTTTGAACCGCTCGGCTTTGGATCCTTTGACGAAGTGTTTCCATGTTGATTTGCAATTTCTCTTTCGTCCCAATGGCAAAGATCCCAGGAATATGGGGGGATCTCCAGATCGTCGTACGGGGAAAGACAGTCATAAAGCTTTTCAGGAGCATTTGGAACTCAGAAGTATGGGTAGAAGGAAGAAAAAACCACATGCACATAACACCACGTGGAGTAAGCCTGTCTCGGCATAGACGATAAAACTCAGGGGTATAGAGATTGACCATGCCGCTGCTATAAAGGGGGGGAGAGGGGTCCACTGTGATTATGTCGTAAAAAAGAGGAAAGGTTTCGATTTCCTCAGGTACCAACTCCAGGGCTCGAACCTCGATATCATGAGCGGCAAAAGATCGAAAAGTAGTCCCCATACCGAAACAGATGACCAAGGCCTTCTGGGGATTGGGGTGAAGGAGTATGGGCAGATGAGCCATGAGTTTGGTGGTTAGTTGTTTCCCTGTGATAATGATGGAGTTTACCAACAATAAACGAGTCTTGCTCTTTTTGAGTTCCACTACAGAGACCGTAGCGCTGCTACCTTCTCTGTAATAGATTAATTGGTTTTGGGCTTTTTCATGGCCAACTTCCTTACTCACTTCGTGGGTTACTTGTTCTTTGAGGACAGTTACGAAGACATTTTCTGGCAACAAAGCTATTAGCAAGATTGCTCCCCCCAACATGAATCCCGCCAGAGATAGCTTGGTTGCCTTTTCTTTCTCAAGCCGGCTGAGGAATAAAAGGGTGAGACCGAGTAATACGTTCATTGTTATAAACAGGACTAATGAGTTACGGACGCCCAATAAAGGAATGAGAACAAAACACGTTACTAGGGAGCCGAGTATAGCGCCCATAGTGTTGGCAAAGTAAACCTTCCCTATCTTTGTCCCCAGCCGAAATGTAGTTCCCCCAGAGATGATTTTTGTGACGAGCGGGAAAACACCCCCCATGAGCAGGCAAGGGGGGACAAGAATAATGAAAAAATAGAAGAAACTTATAAAAAAAGGGATGGTGCTTAGTTCCTCAAGTGTGAGGTCAAGGTAGGAGGAAAAGAACCGGTAGTAAAGCAGGAAGGAAAAAAAGGAGGCGAGAGTAAGGCCACCAATTCCCAGCTGGGTCCAACCCAGCGCGTTCAAGAAGGATTTCCAACGGTCCACGAGTAAAGAAAAAATCCAGCTCCCGACCGCTAGGCCTGTCAAAAAGGCTGCTAACATGGTTGCGAAAGAATAGGTAGAACTATGCAAGAAGGGAATGAAGACGCGCATCCAGAGGACCTCATATCCAAGCGCTGCGAAACCCGAAAGGAAGTAGGCTGAAAGGCCTATCCTGCTCGGATTCAGTAGCCAGTGATTGTCAGTGCGTGCAAGTGTGTGTTCAGGTTGGGTATGAGTAAGGGAGGATTCTTCTTTGGTTGATTTCTGCCTCTGTCTAGTCTCTATAAAGAAGGCAAAAAAGGCTACCAGGAGGTTTACAATGATAGCCGCAAACGTGGTAGCTTTTATTCCAAACAATCCGAGCAGCACGTATCCAGTGCTCAAAATGCCGATCACCGCTCCCAAAGTATTTGCAGCATAAAGCAGACCAATCTTTTTTCCAACGGTGGCGTATCCTTCCTCCACGCACTTACTCAAGACCGGTAGGGTTGCCCCCATAAAGATGGTGGGCATCAGGAGAAGCACAAAAGAGACCACAAAGCGCAAAATGTCCAACATCAAAAGAGTAAGACCTAGGGAGTGATGAAGGTAGACGTAAAAGTTTTGAAATCCAAGAATGAGATAAGGGAAAATAAAGGCAAAAAGTCCGATCCCCAGTTCGAGATAGGCATAAAATCTTAAGGGGGAGATGGACAGCTTATCAATTAAACGGCCGAAAAATAGGGAACCAACGGCTAGACCGGCCATAAAAGCGGCCAAAACGGCGGTTGTAGACTGAACCGTGCTGCCCATTATCAAGGTGAGCTCCTTCATCCAGATGACCTCGTACATCAGGGCACTCATGCCAGAAAAGAAAAAGAGGAGATAGATGAGGACAATTCCAGAGAAAGGGTTTGTCCTTTTGTTTCCGTAAGTTGCGTTCATTTTGGTCCCCAATGCAATACCTCGATAGAGTGAATTCACTTCGCCTACTATAGGATACTTAAGAGCTCAGCTTCGCAATCCAAAGGTAGGGAAAGACTTCTGCTGAGACTATAAAACTCCTAGAGCTATGGGTAGAAATTTAAATTAAATAATTTTAAACAAAATAAGCAAACTTTTCAAGATTTATTTTGTCTTAGTTTTATAAAGTATAAAGAGCAGGCTGGAATCTGAAAAGTTTGCAGTTTAACCTAATATAGGTTATAATTGATATGCAATATATTATCTGTATTAGGGTAAATAATTTGCGGTGGTAAAGTAATTTTCATCAAGAAAACGTTTGAAGATGGGGATTTTCGGGCCCATTTCCATAGATTTTCCCAATTTCCTCATGAGCCGGCGCTGGGCAGGATTCCGACTTGGGAGACCACATATGTTCAGTGAACCGAGCTACAAGCACAGAGTGGACGCCTGGCCGGAGACTAGGATTTTCAATCCAATGCTTGTTCCAGCCGGGTAGGCGTTGCGAATAAAGAGTTAAGCCTACCAGAGACTAAAGCTGATCTGAGAGACGAAGCCCATGAAAGTGCTGGAGAAGACAGAAACAGGCAGAAGAGTTAATTATTTTCTAACTGTTGTGCTGATTGGCCTAACGTTCTTGTTGATCTTTTCCATCATCCTTTTATCTTGCGTTCCCCCCGTGAGCAAAGATGCCCTAGTGCACCATCTGGCTGTACCAAAACTGTACCTGAAACATGGCGGCATGTATGAGATCCCCACAATGGTCTTTTCTTATTATCCTATGAATTTACATTTGCTTTATTTGATTCCCCTGTATTTCGGTAACGACATCGTGCCCAAATTTATCCATTTCAGTTTCGCACTGCTCACAGCCTGGCTTATTTTCTATTATTTGAGACGCCGTATCGACCTACGCTATGCCCTTGGTGGAGCGCTTTTTTTCCTCTCAATCCCGATAATTGTAAAGCTTTCTATCACTGTATACGTAGATCTGGGCCTCATTTTTTTTACGCTAGCTGCTCTTCTGCTGTTGTTTAGATGGGTTGAAAGAGGGTTTCAACCTAAGTTCTTGGTCCTTTCAGCTGTTTTTTGCGGATTGGCCATGGGTACGAAGTACAACGGTCTGATAACGTTTTTCCTCCTGACCCTCTTCATCCCCTTCATCTACTCAAGATATAGTGGAGATCGGGCTTCGAGTTTTTTTCATACAGCCGGTCAAGGCCTCCTCTTCTTCTTGCTCGCTCTTCTGGTTTTTTCACCCTGGATGATAAGGAATTACATGTGGACCCATAACCCTGTTTATCCATTGTATAATAACTGGTTTAGCTCACAGGAGACGGTTCTTAATATCGCAGCGAACCCGTTCCAGTTCAGGAGCCAGGTTTACCACGAAAGTTGGTGGCAGATAGCCTTACTACCCATAAGAATATTTTTTCAAGGGCAAGACGGGAATCCGCAATACTTTGATGGCCGACTCAACCCTTTTCTTTTGGTTCTTCCATGTTTTGCCTTTTACCGGATGAGAGACGATTCTGATAACATCAAGATCGAAAAAAAGATTCTGCTTGCCTTTGTGATCTTGTTTTTTGCCTTTGCCTTCTTTAGCAACCATCTTAGAATAAGGTACTTTTCGGCCATTCTTCCCCCATTGGTGCTTTTGTCTGTTTATGGATTAAAGAATCTGTTTGACTTGGTAAGAGATGCTGACTCTCAACTGTGGCGACGGACTGGAATAATGCTCACTTTTGGAGTCGCATCCTTTTTGTTATGGTTAAATGGAGCTTATGTTCACGCACAGTACAGGGAGGTCGACCCTTTCCCTTTTTTTAGCCGTTCGGTGAGTCGTGAGCAGTATATAGCGAATTATCGACGGGAATACCCGGCCATGAGTTATATAAATGCTAATCTCCCATCGGATGCCCTGATTCTGTTTATCTTCTTGGGCAACAGGGGTTATTATTGCGACAGGGATTATGTTTTTGATATGATGCATAATAAAAGTACTCTAGCACAGCTCATCAGGGGTTCAGCGGATCCGGACACGGTTTTTCTAGATTTAAGGAGGATGGGGATCACCCACTTACTTATACATCTTGATATATTTAAGAGATGGGCAAAGAACTCATTTGACCCTAGAGACCAAGGGCTCTTGGATAGGTTCTTCGAGGATCACTTGAGGCTGATCTATTTAAAGTCGGGAGTCGGGCTCTTCCAGGTCATCCCCCTGCCGACTTGAGCCATGTCCTCGCATAAGGGTGCCAATAATCCCTGTCCAGTGATGGGCTCCCTAAGGGAAATTCAACAAAGCCTGCCAGAGATTCTGGAATGTTTTGGTAAATATGGCCATTTGCCTGACTGGTGGCTTGCACTCTAAGAGGATGAATTATGCATCTTGAAAAAACAATCGCCGTCGTCGTCCCTGCCTACAATGAAGAGAAATTGATCTCAAAAACGTTGATTGGAATTCCTCCTTTGGTGGATAAGATTATTGTGGTTGATGACGCGAGCACAGACAATACGGCAGAAATTGTCAAGAAAATGGCAGAAGATGACGGGAGAATAGAGTTAATACAACATGAGGTAAATCAGGGGGTTGGCGGGGCCATTATCACAGGTTACAAGCGGTGCAGAGATTTGGAGATAGATGTGACGGTGGTCATGGCGGGTGACGCACAGATGGATCCAAAAGATCTGACCAATGTTGTGGCCCCTGTCGCCAATGGGACTGTGGATTACACGAAAGGAAATAGGCTTTTTCAGGGTGACGCGTGGCACATGATCCCGCACCATCGGTATTTGGCCAACTCATTCCTTTCTCTTATGACCAAAATTGCCTCCGGCTACTGGCACGTCGCTGATTCCCAGACCGGATACACAGCCGTTTCCCTAACTGTACTCAAGAAACTGGATCTAGACGCCATTTATAAACGTTACGGTATGCCAAATGACATACTGATTAAGTTAAACCAATATGATTTTAGAGTCAGGGATGTGCATGTGAGGCCGGTCTATAATGTAGGAGAGAAATCCGGGATAAGACCGATGAAAGTGATCCCCGCCATATCCTGGATTCTGTTCAAGGGATTCTGGAGAAGGTTGGTTTTTAAATACGTCATAAAAGATTTCCACCCCCTGGTATTTTTTTATGCGCTTTCCTTTTTGCTCCTGATTGCCAGTGTTCCTTTAAGTATAAGGCTCTTTTACATCTGGGCTGTAACTGGCGACATACCCGATATTAATGCGATGGCTCTCGTCTTTACGGTCATTAGCGGGCTGCAGACCCTCTTCTTCGGTATGTGGTTTGATATGGAATATAATAAGGATTTGAGGTAGGTGACGGATTCTTTTGTCATGCCATGATCAGAGAGAAGCATTTCGGTTTCGCCAGTAGTGAAAACCTTACTGCAAAAATCTAGCGTTCTGGGGAAATTATAACGCTTTAGGGATATTTCAAGTGAGAAGTGTAAATCAAGCATTTTATCCGAGAGATTATCGAATTTGAGAACCATTTTACCATCACCAAATAAAGATTCAGGAGTGGTTAGGATCGATGCCGAAGAGCTGGGAAGATTCGCCAGAGGTGTTTACGTGAATTCCCCGGTGTACCTTAGTTCGAATAGAGTAGTAAGATTCATAAATTGGAAGAAACTCGACATAGTCCGATCCCTATTTTCTTCACAAGATGAAGACCGGGTCCTCGATTTTGGCTGTGGCAATGGGGTGATGCTTCCTACTTTGTCTAGCGCTTTCCAAAACGTTTTTGGAATTGACTTGCACACCGCGGCAGCCTCAAACATGAAACGTGAGTATGGGTTGGGCAATGTCTTTCTTGCAACAGCAGATGGTTTCAGACTCCCTTTTAAGAATAACTCCTTTTGTATGGTGGTGGCCACATCCGCATTAGAACATTTTAAGGATCTTGATAGGGCGGTCTCTGAGATAGCCAGGGTGGTGAAGCCGGGCGGTTCTTTGCTATTTCTTTCTCCAACGGAAAATCTTTTTTACAGATTTGGGCGATGGTTGTTTCGATATAAAAAACCCGAAGATCATTATCATTCTGCCAGAGAAATCCAATTGGTTCTGGAGAAATATTTTACTTCCGAGGCTGTCAGATATTTTCCAATGCGCTCTTTGCCCTTTGTTGCTGCGTACCAGGTTGGCAGGTTGAGAAAGGTGAGTCAGCAATAGCTTCCTTGAGACTGCAGCCCATCTGCAAACAAGATTTACTAAAGTCATCCTTGGTGTATGGAACAAGCCCTAAAAAGTGTAAAAATTGCCCAGCTCATAAAGTTGATTTTAAGATATGGAATTCTATTTCTGATCTTATTTTTTTTGATAGCTCATATTGCCAAAAACTGGAACAGGTTGGATGAATTTACATATGAAGTTCATTGGACTTATCTGGGCCTTTCAATCCTGTCGTTATTCTCCTCTATGCTTCTTCTTCCCCTGGCTCTAAGAAACATCGTGGGACTCTTGAAATATCAAATCTCACTCAAAAGAATGTGCGTGATTCTATTTTACTCTCAAATTGCCAAATACCTTCCCGGTGGAATCTGGGCCTATGTGGGACGGGTTTATTTATACAAGAGAGAAGGAATGAACGGGAGCGATGCCTTTGCCTGCGTATTTTTGGAGACCATTTTAATCTTCATCAGTGGGATTATTGTTTTCTGTATTTCTCTCTTTTTTGGGGGTGAAATACTATCAGTGGAATGGATGCCGCGGGAGTATTTTAATGAAATTGTGATAGCAATTATGGTTATTCTGCTATTAGCGGTACATCCAAAAGTTCTCAGCCTTTTGTGGAAATTGATGCCTGCGAGATTTGATGAGGAGAAACTACAACTTAAGTACAGTTATTCTTCAGTTTTGAGACCAGCCTTGCTCCTGATTGCTTTCTGGCTGGGTGTTGGTGGCGGCTTTTGGCTATTGGTCAGAGGTTTTTATCAAATAGATGTGTATATGTTGCCGATGGCCGCGGGAGCTTATGTGCTGGCCTGGATAATGGGCTTTTTGGTTTTCTTTTTGCCGGGAGGTCTGGGAGTAAGAGAAGCCGTTCTTGTCCTATCCCTTAATCTCTACTTGCCCATCTCTATTTCAACCATTTCTGCCGTCGCTGCTAGACTCTGGTGGGTAGCAGGGGAATTGAGTTGGACCCTTCTCTCTTTACTTTGGAATGGGTTTGAAAGTATCAAAAAGGTAGAGAAACAAGAAAATCCACCCAGTGTTGTAAAGCCCTGAAAGAGCTCCTGCCTCATGAGAAATCTTTAGGGAATATGATATGTCAGTCAGTACCTGAAGACAGGGGAGGTCATCCAGAGCTCGGGCGTAGAAAACTGATAAAGGCATCGATATTTTTTTCACCCAAGAGAAAGTACGAGACCCGATAAAAACTATGGAGGTAATTGAGCATCTCTGAAAAGGGGCGCGGTTGCATCCTTATTAGAAAGAATGGGAGTCTTTGTGGGCCAGTCAATGCCGAGGTCAGGATCATCCCAACGGATCGTACACTCATCCTCAGGGAAGTACAGCTCGGTGCATTTATAGAATACCTCTGCCTTTTCACTGAGAACGCAAAACCCGTGGGCGAAATGGTGTGGAATATAAATACCCTTTTTGTTCTCAGAAGAGAGCACGTTTCCCACCCATTTTCCAAATGTGCGTGAGCCTCCCCTTATATCCACGGCCACATCAAAGACCTCTCCGGACAGTACCCAGACCAGTTTGCCTTGAGGTCTTTTCAGCTGATAATGGAGTCCACGTATCGTTCCCTGACAAGAACGGGATCGATTGTCCTGAATAAAATCTCCTTTGATCCCCGCATCTTCGAACTTGGCTTTATGATACATCTCCGTAAAATACCCTCGATCATCCTGGAAGAGTTCAGGCTCAATAATGATAATCTCAGGGAGGACAGGGGAGGGTGTAAAGTGCACTGGTTATTCTTCCCATTCGTGGAGGATTTTTCGTAAGTAATCCCCGTAAGTGCTGTTTTTCATGGAGGAAGCGATGGATTCCAATTCTTCCTCAGAAATATATCCCATCCGATAGGCGATTTCTTCAAGGCAGGCAATCTTCAGGCCCTGACGCTGTTCGATGGTCTGGATGAAATTCGTAGCCTGTAGGAAGGATTCGTGAGTTCCCGTATCGAGCCACGCAATTCCCCGGCCCAATTTCTCCACATTCAATAGGCCTTTCTTCAAGTAGGCCCGATTGAGGTCCGTTATTTCGTATTCCCCTCGGGCAGATGGCTTGAGGGTCGCGGCGATCTCAGAGACCTGTTGATCATAGAAATAGAGACCGGTCACTGCCCAGTTTGAGATACGGGATTTGGGCTTTTCAACAATATCTGAGGCCCTGCCATTACGATCGAAGACCACAACCCCATATCTTTCTGGATCATTGACCCAGTAAGCAAAAATGGTGGCCCCGGCCTGGTTGTCTGCGCCATTTTGGACGTTATCCACAAGACCGTGACCGTAGAAAATATTGTCACCGAGGATAAGGCAACAGTGGTGATCTGCAATGAATTCCTTTGCGATAATAAAGGCCTGGGCCAACCCCTCTGGCCTTGGCTGTTCGGCATAATGGAAGGAAAGACCAATCTGTTGGCCGTCGCCCAATAGCCTCTCAAAAAAGGGCAGGTCCGTGGGCGTTGAGATGATCATAATCTCCCGAATACCCGCCAGCATCAAGACTGAAAGGGGATAATAGATCATGGGTTTGTCATAGATGGGTAATATTTGCTTAGAAATAGTTTTTGTCGCAGGATAAAGTCGCGTGGCATGGCCGCCAGCCAGTATGATCCCCCTGATTTTCTTAATGTGTCCCATTCAGCCTCTCTCCGTATTGTCTCCGGTAATATTCCGTATAGCTCCCATCCAGGATATCTTCCACCCATTTGAAGTTCTGAAGGTACCAATCAATGGTCCGTTCAATCCCCTCCTCGAAGGATAACTTGGGCTCCCAGAGCAGCTCTTTGCTTATCTTGGCGGTGTTTAAGGCATATCTCCTGTCGTGTCCTGGCCGGTCAGCGACATATCTTATGAGATCCCTTCTTGGGCGATTGTTTAGGAGACCCAGTTTTTTATCCAGGGTGTCGCAAATGAGGTGGACGATATCCTTATTCTTCTTCTCACAGTTGCCACCGATATTATAGCATTCACCAGTGACGCCACGTTCCAGCACCGTTAGCAGTGCGCTGCAATGATCTTCCACATGGAGCCAATCTCTCACGTTTTCTCCGTCCCCGTAAACGGGGAGTTCAATCCCTTTCATAGCATTTGTAATCATTAAAGGGATCAGCTTTTCTGGAAATTGAAAGGGGCCATAGTTGTTGGAGCAGTTGGTAATCATGGCGGGCAGGCCGTAGGTTCGGCCATAGGCCCTAACCAAATGATCAGAGGATGCCTTGCTGGCAGAATAGGGACTGGACGGATCGTAAGGTGATTGTTCGGTGAAGTGACCCGTTTCCCCTAATGACCCATAGACCTCGTCTGTGGATATATGGAGAAAACGCTTCTCATCCAGCTTTTTATGATCGTCCATGGGCCAGGATGTTCTTGCCGTCTCGAGAAGATTAAAAGTGCCAATGATGTTCGTGCGGACAAATATCTCCGGTCCCATGACACTGCGGTCCACATGGGATTCAGCGGCAAAATTGATCACCCAGGCTATGTCAAATTTGTCAAAGATATCACGAATAACTTGTTTCTCGGCAATATCTCCTTTTATGAACAGGTAACGTTCAGGATGGCTTTTTACCACATCCGCCAGATTGGCCAAATTCCCAGCATAGGTGAGCTTGTCAATGTTGATAACTCTCACCTGCTCCCTTTTCTCAAGGATGTACCTCACAAAATTTGAGCCTATGAACCCGCAACCTCCGGTAATCAAGATTTCTTTCGGTTTTTGGACAAGTGATTGGGGCATAATGGGAATTTTTATTTCAATAGGTTTCTACTAATTGATTTTTATGAGTTTTTAATTATATTTAAATATCATAAGGGATGTCAACGAGGTTTAAGTTCCTTGATCTCCATCAAGGCGTTATCGGGCGATCGACAGGCTCAGGGACAAACTACTCAGGGTTGATGCTGAGCATTGCCGAAGCATCGAAGGGCGCCGTATAACTCTATGGAATAAGAGGGGGGGAATCAGGTTGAGCAAGGTCACGTTTAAGCAAACAAGAGATCGGAAAAAGGGTGTGAATACCACGCTTCAGGCACTGGGCAGCAATCCGGTACGGGGAAAGAACGTCCTTATCAAACCCAACTTCAATACAGCGGACCCCACCCCAGGTTCTACGCACAATGACACTTTAACGTCTTTGGTGGATGAGGTCTGGGCCATGGGGGCAAAATCGATCGCTTTGGGTGAGAGAAGCTATCCACCCACCTCAGAGGTGATGAAAAAAAAAGGCATTATACCCCTTCTTGAACAGAAAGACGTGAAGATTATAGACTTTGATACCCTTAAGGAGAGAGATTGGGTCGAGTTCAAACCAAAGGAGACCCATTGGTCGAATGGCTTTAGGATTGCTCGTCCCATTCTGGAAGCGGAGTTCCTCATATCCACCTGTTGCCTAAAGACACATCAGTTTGGCGGTGTCTTCACCATGTCGTTGAAACTCCATGTGGGGGTCGTTCCCACGTCTCGACACGGTTTCCCATACATGGGTGAACTACATGGATCTCCAGACCAGGAGGAGATGATCGCAGAAATCAATGAACCCTTTTCCCCCGACTTGGTTGTCCTAGACGGCATTGATGTCTTTGTGGACGGGGGTCCTGCGATAGGCAAGAGGGCGAAAGGGAACGCATTTCTTGCCTCAACGGACCGTGTGGCCATTGACGCTGCAGGATTGGCCCTCCTGAAGGTCCTGGGAAGCAACCGCGCCATTATGGATCGAAAAATCTTCCACCAGAGACAGATCATGAGGGCCGTTGAACTGGGCCTAGGTGCATCCTCTGTCTCGGAAATCGATCTGGCCCCAGTGGATACAGATAGCAAAGAATACTGTGGGCAGGTCGCTGCAGAGCTTAATAAGGGTTGAGCGCTGTGGCACTCAGAGATATCCTGAGAATTTGAATTGGGAGTTTGGGGGAACGTTCGTGATAGAACCAAAAAGCTAATGTTTTGATTTAGCAAAATTACATAAATAACTCTATTTATACTATTATACGAACGTCCCCATATTGTTTCTATGTTAAATGAAGAGGGTGAGGTTGGCCCGGGAAGCGAACTCCAGGAAGGTGGCAGCTCCTCCCACTTCGATTTCATCGATCAAGTCCTCACGCGGTACACCCATCACATCCATGGTCATTTGACAACCAATGAGTTTTACCCCGCCTTCCACGCATGCCTCTAGTAAGTCAGTGATTGAAGGAACGTTCTGGTCTCCCATCCACTTGTTCATCATCCACGTGGCCATGGACGTCATGCCGGGCAGGGCACCCACGATATTGGGAATTGGCACAGGCATGGCTGGATTTGCCAGAGGAGGCACTTTTAAATGGGCATTTTTCTTCTTGTTAATAATGTCTAGGCCGTAGAAGGTGAAAAACACCGCCGTCTCCATATCCATGGCCGCAGCCGTGCTGGCCAGGATAAGCGGGGGATAGGCCATGTCCAGCGTCCCTTTTGAGGCGATAATGGCAGCCCGGTCTTGGCCGTCTCTCTGCTTAAGGGCCTCAGTGACCCGGTTTTCCAGTTCTCGATCCAGGATCTCCTTGACCTTTTTTTCAATCTGGGCATCTAATTCTTCGTTCATTGAATGGTCCTCCTTATCAGAATGATTTTGTAAATTCATCCACCCTCCTTTCAAACAAGAAATTGGAGGGCTGCCCTATACCTTAATGTAACAATGAGTGCCCGTTTGGGCAAATTGGTTAACTTTATTAACTATTTTGCGCTTCATTTCAACTGTGCTTTGACAGCCTCCATGGATGACCTAAGCAATTCCAAGGACGAGAGGATTGTTCTTCTCTGTTCTGAGTCGATCTGGTGGAGGATTTCTTGGTGAATTTCTCCTGTGAAATTGCCGATCTCCTTTAACTTTTCCTGACCTGCTGGCGTCAGGCTAAGCAGTTTGACTCTTCCATCGTTGGGATCTTCAGTGCTCTGAATCAGGCGTTTTCTGATCAATCCATCCATGATTTTGGTGACTCGGCTTTTGGCCACTTCCATTTTTTGGGCAATACCCTTCACGGTCAAATATCGCTGCATGTCAAAGAGCATCAAACACTTCAACTCTGCCTGGGGAAGACCGAACTTGCGCGATTCAAATAACATCCTCTCTTGGCAGCACTGGAGTATTTCACGGATCAGGTCCTGCAATCTCCGGGATTGATATGTCAGTAAGTTATCTGGGGCTTTGGCGTAAGAATAGTTCATAGTATTAACTAATTTACGCGCTTCTGCCGAAAAGTCAACCCTTTTTTTGTAAGAACTTTCCTTTTCTTCACCCTATTTTCCCTAGTGCTTCTGTTCTGCAACTCATCTACATGGCTCGTGTTCGCATTTATCCTACGCGGTTTCAAGGATTTCGGTGAATCCACATGAAAGGCCCCCATTATGCGTAGAGCGCAAAGCGGGCATGTTTGGGCTCTACGACCCCTTTCGAGACGTGGTCGTAGCTGTCACGGCATTCGACGGAGAGCACCCAGGAAGTCCTCTAAAAGCTTTTTTTCACAGATCACTTCAGGTGGTTGGCCGCACTGCCCCTCATTTTTGGCATCCTCTTGGTTGTGGGTGCTTTTTTCCACAAAGAGATGTTCTGGTTGGTCTTTGTCTTGGGCGTATTGGGAATTCTGAAGGGCGTGTTTCTGATCATCGGGCCATCAGCCCAGATCAAGGAACTTGTGGACTGGTGGTTCCATAAAGCGAGCGAGAGGACCATCCGCCTGAACGGTCTAATAAGCGTTATCCTAGATACGGCTATTTTGTCTTCCCTGTGAGAGCCATCTACTGGACCAGGCCAAGGATCGTCATGGTTTCATTTTGCTTGAGAATTCGGTCGACTGTGGACGATCAGGATCTTCACATTTCGTGAGGGATTTTCAAAACCCCCGCCCCCTGCATCCTTCCCGCTTTGAGAATGACCAGGGCCTCATTTGCTTGGGCAAGCTCAAACTCCCGCACTTCTGGGGTGATGCCAATCTCAGCGGCTAGGGGGAGGAATTCCAGGGCATCACGTCTGGCCACATTGGCCACGCTCTTCAGCTCCTTCTCGTACCAGACATACTTGGCATAGTCGAGCTCTGGGATAGGGTTTATCTTTCGGATCGCATTGACCACCACCCTTCCTCCTTTCTCAATAATTCTGAGCGCCTCACGTACAGGTTCTCCAACCGGGGTGAAATCAATGGCACAGTCAAGCCTTTCTGGAGGGGTATCTCCGGTGGCCCCCACCCAGTCGGCTCCTAGATTTTTGGCCAATGCCTGGTGATCTTGCTGCTCCTTTCGAGTGAAAACAAAAACCTTACAGCCCCAATGTTTTGCCACCTGAATGGCAATATGGGCGGAAGCGCCGAATCCAAAGAGGCCGAGTATTTGTCCTCCTTCTATTCCTGATAGCCGTAAGGCCCTGTAACCAATGACGCCCGCACAGAGTAGGGGAGCGGCCTGCGATTCAGAAAAACCCTCTGGTATGGGATAGGCAAAATCCTCTGAGACGACTGTGTACTGCGCATAGCCTCCATGGGCATGGAGGCCGGTTGCCTGAAACGCATCGCAGAGGTTTTCATCCCCTCTTCTACAGAATTTACATTGTCCGCAGCTGGAATTGATCCAGGCTATTCCTACGCGATTTCCTCTCTTGAAATGAGAAACTTCCGAACCCACAGCCTCCACGGTTCCAACCACTTCATGCCCCAACACGATGGGGAACCTTGGAGGGACGAGTCTTCCCTCAATCTCATCAAGCTCTGTATGGCAGATTCCACAGGTGGAAACCTTGATAAGGATTTGCTTTGAATCAGGGACGGGTTCTGGCATTTCAGCCATTTCCAAAGGTTCTGTTTTCAAGGGTAAATCGGTCCTTCTACGGGCCTCACCCTCGATTTCAATCTCACAAAACTCCTTGAGCACCATAGCCTTCATTTTCTAGCCCTCCTTCTGTTTTTCTCCCTAAGAGGCTGTCGGAAAACGCCCATCTGCCATTCGACAAGCTCATGGCCCTGAGCCAGGTCGACCCTTCGACATCGCTCAGGGTCGATGCTGAGCAAAGTCGAAGCATCGAAGGGCTGCGTTACCCTTATCCCTCGTCATTGCGGCGTACTTCTATGTACGCCTCATTCCTCGGGATTTCGGAAGCCTTGCATCTGACATTTTCCACCAGCCTCTGAGAATCCGGTTTTTCGACAGTCTCTAGAGGACCCTTAGTCCCGGTGGTTACCATAGCACAGTGAAGGGTTTTTTTAGAAGCTCAGCGAGGTATTTCGGGGAATGAGCAGAATCCTCTTTTGACATGAGAGGCAAAGGTCTGATATTTGGGTGTCTAGAGCAGCGCTTCGAAATTGATACCCACAATTTTGGGGGCGCGGCAGGGATGGTGTAGGGGCAGTATGACGCGTTCAAGGAACACTGACTAGGGGTTGGCCATGAGAGAGAAGACCATGATCGTTTGCGTGTGTATGTTTGGCGTTCTGGCCGTTTCCTATGGTATGATCAAAGAGAACAATGCGGTCTTCATCCTCGGGCTGCTATTTGTCATCGGGGGATACCTGCTGATCAGAAGAAAACTGAAAGAATCTCTAGGGAAAAAATCCTAGAATGGGAATAATGGAATGATGGAAGAATGGAATATTGCCTGATGGTCGTGGAAAAGAAGCGTATAATTCTCGCTCTTTAGACCCATCATTCCAATATTGCAGTATTCCACTATTCCGGTGGCTGCGCGGAAGGGGGCGGAGCTTGCTGCCATGAACGACGATCTAGATCATAGAATTCAAATTCTGGCCCAATGGCTGTATGAGTCCCGTCATCTTGTGGTTTTCACCGGGGCTGGCATCAGCACGGAATCGGGACTTCCTGATTTTAGAGGCCCTGATGGGATGTGGACGCGAAGAGACAAGGGCCTGCCCCCAAGACCGACAACACGCCCCTGGGACACGGTGGAGCCCAACATGGGCCATCTCGCCATTGTAAAGCTTCAAGAACTGGGGAAGCTCAAGTACCTGATTTCACAGAATGTGGATAATCTCCATTTAAAGTCAGGAATCCAGGCTGACTCCTTGGCTGAACTTCACGGGAATCTAACGAAACTTCGGTGTCGGCGGTGTGAAAAAACAGTGGATCGTCACGGGGGGCAGATGCGTTGCGATTGTGGCGGAGAACTGCGCGACAGCGTAGTCAATTTTGGCGAATCCCTCCCAGAAAAGGATCTCATGCTTTCCTTTGAGCATTCCCGGAAAAGCGACCTCTTTATCGTTGTGGGTTCCAGCTTGGTGGTCACGCCCGCAGCAGATATGCCGCGCGAGGCCCTTCAGTCAGGCGCCAAATTGGTCATCCTTAATCAGGGTGAGACCCCCTTTGATCGATTTGCCCACCTGAGGTTTCATGAAAAGATTGGGGACGTTCTACCTAAGGCGGTGAAGCGACTCAAGAAACTCATGGGTCTCTTTGAGTAATGACTGGGGTAAGTCCTACGCAGGCTGTTGCCCAATCCATGAAATGTGCACCATCGGTCCTTGGGCGCTGATACCTCTTCTCTCATGCCGAGGCTCCCGCCCTGGTCTTTTCAGCGACTTATCCGCGGGGGAGTATTGCCCCCTCCGCATTCTCCCGCGCTCCCTGTCAGCGCGTGCGCTGCGGTTTCCCCCACTAATAAGTCGCGAAAAGGACGAAGGCCTCCCGCCAGGCATTTGAGAAGGGGCATTGGCGCCCATTTTGATATGTAATGAGCAGTTTTTGAATTGAAATTTGGTAGGAATTCATAATGGGATCTGGGCAACAGCCTGTGTAGGCCGCACACCGTTTGTCACTTATCGTCGAGCAGGTCGATACGGTCCTCAGAACCCTTGATGTCCACCTCGAGCAATTCGAAGTGCCAAATTCCTGCTGATTTGGTGGCGACAGCATAGATGGTTCCAGAACCCTTTGGCCCGGAAATGGGGATGGCAATGTCTGCCTCCCCGGAAGGACCGTTCACATGGATACTACCAAAAACGAAGAATCCCTCTTCAATGGGTTCACCGAGGGCTTGTACGACCGCTAGACTGGCGTGGGCCCGTGTCAGTGATTCCACATAGACGCCAGAATACTTGAATGCGCTAAAGGCCATGAAAAATATACCGCCAAAGAAACCTACAATGACTAAAATAGCCACAAAGCAGCTTACCGGAACAGCCCATCTCTTGTTCCTCTCGTACCATTCCTTTTCTGCCACTTTATCCAGCATTTTGCTCTGAACCAAACGTTGCTAAAGAATTGGCTCGGCTCCTTTTATTGGCTGTTTCGCCCTTTCTGAACGATATATGAAAGACGGTGACGGCCAAAAAATAGAGGCCACAGGCCGTAAACATCAGGTATGTGAATCCTACGCTGATGGCTAGACATTTTCCAAGTACAGCACCCACGACCGAGGCACACCCGTTGATGCCCCAGGCCCAGGGAACCAGAGTTGGCGATCTTCTTGCCACAGCCCGAAGGCCCGACGGGAAGAGCCATCCGAGGAAGAAGGAGAGTATGGCAAGAGATGAGACCGCCAGGAGCAGTCTTCCCCAGGAGGACCAGCCCAATGCTTCCCTGAAAAGAGCATTCCCCGTGGCCGCATGAAATCCTACCCAGGTAAGGATCGCCAGAGCCGGTATCCAGATATACCAGGTAAAGACAGCCTGCAGACGTCTGACCAACAGGCTTCCCAGACCTGCAAA
>WOR8_10001352_pt1 | contig 26358 bp, 19 predicted proteins | sample DeeMarSeWOR38_10_FD_19890 | JGI IMG/M metagenome (IMG submission 19890) | reverse complement strand
AGAGATGTGTATGCCTGGTGACAACATAGCGATGGACGTGGAGATTATTGCCCCAATCGCGATGGAAGATGGCCTTCGCTTTGCTATTCGTGAGGGCGGCCGGACAGTCGGGGCTGGTGTGGTAACGAAGATTATTGAATAAAATCTATTTAAATAACTATCTGGAACCTGCGTGCGTCAAAAAAAGGGTGCTAAAACCAGCCAAACATATCCAGGTGACTATCTGAATGGGAACCAAATAATTCATAGGTGATTAGCCCTGCTTGGTTGGGACGAATCTTATGGCTAAAAAAAAGAGTAAAAGGGAATATGTCTGGCTTGAATGCAGTGAGTGCAGCAACAGAAACTATCGCACGAGCGTTAGTGTAGCGGAAGGAACGCCAAAGATAAAGCTCAAAAAATTCTGTAAAAATGAACGTAAGCATACGGATCACAAGATACGGCGCAAGTAATCGAAGCTGCAGAGTACATATTTTGGCGTATAAGCAATTGCAGATAATATACAAAAAATGACAAATGGTCAATTGAATAGGCCAGTAGCTCAATTGGCAGAGCGTTGGTCTCCAAAACCGAAGGTTGGGGGTTCGATTCCTCCCTGGCCTGTTTTGAGGAATGAGGCGGTGTGAGAGACTAGTAGGTTCGTTTCTGTTAGTGACATGAGGTCGATATGGTTTTTAATATTTATAAACGTGGTCAGGGCAAATATACAAGGCTCTGCAGTGCTTTTGCCATAGCGATAATTGCTGGATTGGGTTGTTTGCAGCTTTATAAGAAATTGTCGGCCGGCGATATAGGGTTGTGGGTCGAGACAATGGTGCCTGCCGGCTTGTTTGTTATCCTGGCCCTTTTGAGTTTTTGGTTGGTTAACAAACAGTCGTTTGCTGATTTTCTGATTGCCGCTGAAGGTGAAATGAAAAAGGTTAGCTGGTCAAGCAGGCAGGAAATAGCCGTATCGACATTTATTGTTATTCTTGTTGTTGTCATTATGGCGGTACTTCTTGGAACCACAGACCTTAGTTTTAGAACGTTCTTTACCTGGCTCTTGGGTTAATGTCGTAGCCCGAAAGAAATAAAGGTGTCAATATGCAGTGGTATGTTTTACGAGTTGCGTCAAATAAGGAAGTGCAAGTCAAGGACGCGCTAATACAGAAGGTCAAAAAGGAAGGTTTGACGGATATCATCGGAAGGATTGAGGTTCCTATTGACAGAATTAAACGTATCCGCGGCAGCAAGCAGATGGTTCAGACGAAACCCAAGTATCGTGGCTATGTTTTTATGGAGATGGAGTCGACTGAGGACGGCAGGGTGCCGGAAAAAGCCTGGTTCATGATCAAGGGGACTTCCGGCGTCGGAGATTTTATCGGTACGGAAGGATTTCCAACCGCGATGCGGGACACGGAGGTGGCAAAGATGCTCGATGAAGCTGAAAAGCCCGAAGCGGCACCAAGCATCAGAGTGGAGTTCTGAAAAGCCCGAAGCAGCACCAAGTATCAGAGTCGAGTTCAAAAAGGGTGATATGATTAAGATTAGAGAAGGGGCGTTTGAAAACTTTGAAGGCGTTGTCGATTCGATTGATCCGGAGCGAGGTATTGTTAAGGTGATTGTTTCGATTTTCGGACGAAGTACGCCGCTTGACATAGAATATTGGCAGATTGAGAAGGCATAAATCGTAACTCAATCCTCACAAAAATAGCAAGAGATACAAGTTATGGCGAAAGAAATAGCAGCGAAAATTAAATTACAGGCAAAGGGCGGGCAGGCGACTCCGGCTCCTCCAGTAGGTCCTGCTTTAGGTCAGCACGGCGTGAATATAGGTCAGTTCGTTTCGCAGTTCAACGAGCGAACTAAAAATCTGAACGGAACCGTCGTGCCGGTCGTAATAACCGTTTATGAGGACAAAAGTTTCACTTTTGAAGTTAAAAGTCCTCCAGCGGCGGTATTATTGAAGCAGGCCGCCGAAATTGCAAAGGGCAGCGGCATCCCGAATAGGGAAAAAGTCGGAAAAGTAACTGCCGAACAAGTGCGAAAAATCGCCGAGACCAAGTTCAATGATTTGAATGCATATGACCTGGATCAGGCGGAAAAAATAATCAGAGGTACGGCCCAGAGTATGGGTGTGGAGATAATCGATTAAAAAAGAACTTGTACATGATACGAGATATGACCTATGCGAGTTAGAAGCAAAAGATACAAACAAGAATCGGAGCAGCTAAACAAAGAGGCCGTTAGCTTAACCGAAGCTGTCGAAAAAGTTAAGTCATTTAAATCTGTAAAATTTGATCAGAGCATCGAATGCGTGCTCCAGCTGGGAATCGATCCTAAGCAGGCCGACCAGTTGGTTAGAGGCTCGATATCCCTGCCTAACGGGATAGGCAAGCAGAAAAAGGTTATTGCGTTCTGTGAGGATTCGGATATTGAGGCTGCACGAAACGCCGGAGCTGTCGAGGCCGGCTGCGATGATCTGATTAAAAAAGTTACGGATGGCTGGATGGATTTCGATGTAGCTATCGCCTCGCCAAAGGTTATGGGCAAAGTCGGTAAACTCGGGCGCGTGCTTGGGCCACAGGGAAAGATGCCTTCGCCCAAAAACGGCACAATAACAATGGATATTGCGACCGCTGTGGCTGAATTTGCAGCAGGTAAGGTCGAGTTCAAAAATGATACAGGCGGTAATGTCCATGTGGTGATTGGAAAACAAAGCTTCGCGACCGAAAAACTGGTGGAAAATTTCGAGGCATTTGTATCACATATAAAAAAGATCAAGCCGGCGGCCGCCAAAGGTACATACATCAAAAAAATGTGTATATCAGCGACAATGAGTCCCGGCGTAACGGTTAATTACTGATTGTTAAATTATCGACAACACGGCAACAAATGCGGGATATGAAAAATGAGTAAATACGTAAAAGAGTTACTGCAGTCGGAACTGGAAAATAGAATTGTCAATGAAAACATCAAGGATTTTTTGGTTATTAACACCACAGGTGTGGGGGGAGTTGACAATAATATAATGCGAGGCCAGCTCAAAGAAAAAAACATCATGTTATCAATCGTTAAAAACTCGTTATTTAAGAAAGCATTGTGCAATCAAAAGATGGAACAGGCAGCAACGCTTTTTAGCGGCCCCTGTGCGATTGCTTACGGTGGCGACAGTATAGTCGATGTTGCAAAAGAGATGGTCGATTGGACCAAGAAGGTTCCGGCTATGCAGATCAAGGGAGCCTTTCTCGATGGCTCGGCCTTGGATGCCAAGGCGGCAGAGAATCTTTCGAAGATGCCGACGAGAGCGGAATTGCTGGGTGAAATTGTCAACTTGACACAATCAGTAGCGAGAAGGTTGTCTGCAATCGTCGGTGCTCCTGCGGGAGTGATTGCGGGTTGTATAGAGAAGATCGCAGAAACAAGTGAGAAACAAGCAGCATAAAACAAAATATGAAATTGCCTGTGTGGTTGTCCCTGTATTTTGAAAGGGGGTTAAACGGAACGGCGTAGTTTCGGCTACCACCGGGCATTAAGTAACAGGAGTTAATAGAAATGGCGGAAGAACAAGCAAAAGAAGCTGCAGAAAAGACTGAAGCAAAAGAAGAAAAACCTGCTAAAGAGGCCAAAAAAGAGAAGGATGAGCAGGCAAAAAAATGGAGCAGCGACATTAAGAAGATTGGCGATAAAATAGTTGGTCTGACGCTGATGCAGGCCAAGGAGTTAGGCGATTATCTCAAGGAAGAATATGGTATTGAGCCTGCTGCCGGTGGTGCTGTTGTAATGGCAGGTCCAGCCGCTCCAGGCCAGGCCGAAGAACAAGAGGAGAAAAGCAGCTTTGACGTAATCCTCAAAGAATTCGGAGATAAGAAAATTCAGGTTATCAAGGAAGTAAGGGCATTGACGGGATTGGGACTGAAAGAAGCCAAAGAACTTGTTGACGGCGTTCCCAAGCCGGTCAAAGAGGGATTGAGTAAAGAAGATGCTGAAGCAGCCCAAAAGAAGCTCGAAGCTGTTGGCGCCGTAGTCGAATTAGCGTAGGTAGGGGCAAAACTATGCGTCTGTTCTTGTGGGATACAGAAATTTGAGCCACCAGGTTAGGCTATACTTTTGAAGCGTTTGTGGCATTTAATGCTGGAGATAAGTAATGCGTGAGATTATTGCAGGCCAAATCACTCGTGTTTTTGGCGGAGTTCGCGACGCCGTTGAAATTCCGAATTTAGTGGCGATACAGAGAAACAGTTACGACCACTTTCTGCAAAGGGACATAGCGCCAACGAAAAGAAAATGTGTTGGGCTCGAAGCCCTTTTCCAGGAGACGTTTCCTATCGAAAGCTATGATAAGAAAATGCTTTTGGAATACCTCTACTACGAACTGGAAAAACCGCATTATACACCTACGCAGTGCCGGCAGTTACGGTTGACCTATGGCTACCCTCTGAAGATCTGGTGCAGATTGCGCAGCAAGGAGGGCGAAGATTTAGCTGAACAGGCAATGTATCTTGGTGAAATGCCTGTTATGATAGGTGGTGGCGAGTTCATTATCAATGGGGCGATTCGAGTAATAGTAAGCCAATTACATCGAAGTCCGGGCGTTGATTTTCTTATCGAAAGCAAAGAAGGCGATAGAGTGCTTCATGGTGGTAGAGTCATACCGGAAAGAGGTAGCTGGATAGAGATAGGTGTTTCTAATAAAGATACCCTGGTTGTCAGAATTGACCAGTCCAGCAAGATACCTGCAACAATTTTCCTTCGGGCTATGGATCCTGCCTATGGTACGACAGAACAGATTCTCCGCTTATTTTATCCAACAACAAAAGTGTCGGTTGATAAGCTTATGCCGACAATGTGGGCCGTCGAGCCGGTTGTTGATACAGAATCAGGTGAGATAATTGTCGAAGCCGGCGCTCAAATCAGCGATAAGGTTTCTTTAATTCAGGCAGCGTATGCAACACCCAAAACGAAAGATACCAAAAAGCAAACAAAAGCAAAAAAATCGAAAGAGTCCATTACTATAGAAGTTATTGAGAATGCTCGAGATACTCTGATCTTAAACACTCTTGCAGAGGATGATTGCCAAAGCCATGAACAGGCGTTGTTGAAGTTTTATATGAGATTAAGACCCGGTAATCCGCCCAATAAAGAGAAAGCGAAAACGTTCTTTACGGAGAAATTCTTTGATTCGAATCGCTACCGTCTCGGGAAAGTCGGCAGGTTCAGAATAAATCGTAAATTTGATCAGAATATTGATGAAAATGAAATGACGCTTCGACCTGAAGACTTTTTCAATACAATGAAGTACATAATAGGTTTGCGCAATAATGAGGGTGAAGTTGACGACATCGACCATCTGGGCAACAGAAGATTGCGAACGATAGACGAGCTTGCTGCTGATGAAATTAGAAAGGGGCTGCTTAAGTTACGTCGAACCGTCCAGGAACGGATGAGCATGAAAAGAGACGTTGAACAGACGTTGCGCATTGCAGATTTAGTGAATTCCAAGAGCGTCTCGAGCAGTATCAACTATTTCTTCGGTCGTGGCGAGTTGAGCCAGGTTGTTGACCAGACTAATGCTTTAAGTCAATTGACTCATGAGAGGCGCCTGTCAGCTCTTGGACCGGGCGGCCTGAATAGAAGGCGGGCGGGTTTTGAGGTTCGTGACGTTCATATCAGCCATTACGGCAGAATTTGTCCGATTGAAACTCCCGAGGGTACGAATATCGGATTGATCGCTTCGTTGGCAATATTCGCTTCGATTGACGAATATGGATTTTTGCTCACACCGTATACCAGAGTCAAGAACGGCAAAGTTATTGATACCGTCGAGTACCTGCGTGCAGATGAGGAAATGAAAGCGATATTTGCACCTCCGAGTGCCATAGATACCCAGGCAAACAAGATCAAAAAAGGTTTTGTGCTTGCAAGAAAGAGCGGTGAATTGGCTCATGTCTCCAGCGACGAAGTAGATTACGTAGATATTTCACCAAAGCAAATTGTTGGGATTTCGGCTTCACTTATCCCGTTTCTTGAGCACGATGATGCAAACAGGGCCTTGATGGGTTCGAACATGCAGCGGCAGGCAGTTCCGTTGCTAAGAACGGAACCACCTCTGGTTGGCACTGGTATGGAAGCAGTAGTCGGCCAGAACTCAAGCATGGTCGTCCGTGCCACAGGCAGCGGTGTAGTTACCGATGTCGATGCAACCAAAATAGTTATAAACCATACGGATGAATATAATCTTGACAAGTATCTTGGTTTAAATGAAAGAACGTGCCTTAACCAAAAACCTATTGTCCAGCTTGGAGAAAAGGTTAAAACCGGCCAGGTTATAGCTGATGGTGGAGGCACTGCCGATGGCGTCTTGGCGCTCGGCAAGAATGTTCTTGTGGGATTTGTCTCTTTTGACGGCTTTAATTTCGAGGATGCTATTATTGTCAGCGAGAAACTTTGTAAGGACGACAGCTTTACGAGCATCCACATTGATGAATTTACAGCCGAAGTTCGGGAGACACGCCTCGGCAAAGAGGAATTTACCCGCGATATTCCCAACGTAAGTGAAAGAGCGTTGCGGAATCTCGATGAACACGGAGTTGTGCGAGAAGGAACAAGAGTTTGTCCGGGCGATATTCTCGTCGGTAAAGTGGTGCCAAAAAGTAAAACGGAATTGACGCCTGAAGAAAAACTCCTGCACGCAATTTTCGGCAGGGCGGGAGAAGATGTCAAAAATGACTCGCTCGAACTGCCCAGCGGATATGAGGGAGTAGTAATAAAAGCCGAACGGTTCAACAGGCGTGGTGCCGGTACGGATGAACAGAAGAAAGAGCTGGCGGCCCAGATAAAAGAATATGAAAAGCAAATGAAGGCCAAGGAATGTGTGATATTCAGACAAATGATTGATGCTGTTCATAAGAAATACGAGGTAAATATCGTAGATCCGTCTACACGGCAGAAAGTCGGCGCGAGCACCGATGATGAGGTTATTTACGAGCAAATAGAAAGCTTTAATATCAAGTGGGTAAAACCTGCATCGCTCCGGGACAATGTGCAGAAAATTGTAGATAAGTTCTGGGCCAAGATTACTGAGATTCAGGAGGAGAAAACCCACAGGATTGAGATTCTGAAACACGGCGACGAGTTACCAAGCGGAGTTTTGCAGATGGTAAAAATCTACGTCGCTATTAAAAGATCATTATCAATCGGCGACAAAATGGCCGGACGACACGGTAACAAAGGTGTTATTGCCAAGATTATGCCTGAGGAAGATATGCCGTTCCTCCAGGATGGTACGCCTCTTGAAATATTATTGAATCCTCTCGGTGTTCCGAGCCGAATGAATGTTGGCCAGATTCTCGAAACACATCTCGGCTGGGTGGCGAAAGTGTTGGGCTTCAATGCAATTACGCCGGTCTTTGATGGTGCTACAGAAGAAGATGTCCAAAAGCTAACGGCTGAAGCGAACGATCTTATGAGCAAAAGAAAGGCTGAACTCGAAGAGGGAAAACAAGTTCCGCCGCCCAGCGAGTTATTTGTCAATGTACCGGACACCTTGAAGATTCAATTATATGATGGCAGAACAGGTGAGCCGTTTGATCAAAGTGCAACCATCGGTTACATTTATATGATGAAACTGCATCATCTTGTTGATGACAAAATTCACGCACGAGCAACCGGGCCGTATAGCCTGATTACACAGCAGCCGTTAGGTGGTAAAGCCAGAACTGGTGGGCAAAGATTCGGAGAAATGGAAGTATGGGCACTGGAGGGATACGGGGCTGCTTATACATTACAGGAGATGCTCACCGTTAAAAGTGATGATGTTGAGGGACGAACGAAAATTTACGAATCAATGGTCAAAGGACAAAACACTCTTGAGGCTGGTACACCATTATCCTTCGACGTATTGTGCAATGAGTTAAGAGGATTGGGATTAAATATTCAGCTTGAGAAGAAGCGGCTTGGTAGCGCCGCCTTGTAAGAATTATCTTTGATTGGATAATAACGACATACCGATTGTAAGGGGCCTTAAATGTTAGGAAGTATTTACGATCGAATTAATGATTACGGTTCAGTCAAAATTTCGTTGGCTGGTCCCAATGACATTCGAAGCTGGTCTTTCGGAGAGGTACGAAAGCCCGAGACCATTAATTACCGTACCTATCGGCCGGAGAAAGATGGTCTATTCTGCGAGCGGATATTCGGACCCGAACGTGACTGGGAATGTGCATGTGGAAAATACAAAGGAACGAAGTTTAAAGGCATAATCTGCGACCGATGTGGTGTTAAAGTTACACATAGTCGAGTTCGAAGAAAACGAATGGGGCATATCAATCTTGCCGCTCCGATTGTGCATATATGGTTTTTCAAAGCCATACCTAATCGGCTGGGCAACATTTTGGATATGAAAAGTGCTGATCTTGAGAAAATTATATATTTTCAGGAATATGTCGTCACGGATCCGGGGCAAACCCCGTTGAAAACCGGGCAACTATTCACCGAGGAAGATTTCAAGGATGCGACTAATAAATATGGAAAAGCGTTCAAAGCGGCAATGGGAGCCGAAGCAATTAGAGCACTTCTTGAAAACCTCGATCTCGAGGAAGTCAGCGGCGAGCTTTCACAGGCAATCATAAAAACAAACAGCAAGCAGAAAATCAAGGATCTCACAAAACGGCTCAAGATTATCAACCAGGTTAAAAACAGCAGCAATAAACCTTACTGGATGGTAATGGAGGTCATACCTGTTATTCCTCCGGATTTAAGGCCTCTGGTTTTGCTCGAAAGAGACAATTTTGCTACTAGTGATTTGAACGATCTCTATAGAAGAATTATCAATAGAAATAACCGTCTGAAGAAGCTCATGGATCTCAATGCCCCCGAAGTGATTATACGTAATGAGAAGCGTATGCTTCAGCAGGCAGTGGATTCACTAATGGACAACGGCCGCTGTCGAAGGTCTGTTCTTGGTAGTAATAACCGGCCGCTTAAGTCATTAACCGATATGATTAAGGGTAAACAGGGCCGATTTCGCGAGAACTTGCTTGGCAAGCGGGTGGATTATTCAGCTCGGTCAGTAATTGTGGTAGGTCCTGACCTTAAACTCTATCAATGCGGTCTTCCGAAAAAAATAGCTCTCGAACTGTATCAACCGTTTATTATACGTAAGCTGAAACAGCATGGATTGGCAGATACGATTAAAAGTGCCAAGAGGATGATTGAGCGACGCGATGATCAGGTATGGGACATCCTGGAAGAAGTTATTCATCAGCACCCTGTCCTGCTAAATCGTGCTCCCACTCTTCATCGAATGGGTGTTCAGGCTTTTGAGCCTGTGCTCGTTGAAGGTAATGCTATTATGCTTCATCCTTTGGCTTGCAGAGGTTTTAATGCTGACTTCGACGGCGACCAAATGGCGGTTCATTTGCCGTTGAGTGTCGAGGCGCAGGCGGAAACTTATATCTTGATGATGACGACTTCTAACATATTTTCACCTGCCAATGGCTCGCCCATGGTCGGGCCATCTCAAGACATGGTCATGGGCAATTATTATTTGACTTTTATGGAAACTCGTGGTGTTCAGGAAGATGACAATTTAAGAGCATTTCGAGATACTTATGAAGCAATAATGGCCCTCGAAATAGGCAAAATCGATTTACATACAAAGATTAAAGTTCGCATTCCTAATCCTAAGATAATTACAGATTCGGGTAAAGTTCAAAATACAAAGATTATTGAAACGACTGTTGGTCGGTGCTTATTCAACGATATACTTCCTGAAGGAATGCCGTTTTATAATGTAACAATGTCTCAGAAAATGCTCAGCCGGGTAATTAGTGATTGTTTTGAATTCACTGGCTCATCCAAAACGGTAGATCTGCTTGATAGAATAAAGGATATAGGTTTCAAGTATGCTACTCTTGCAGGATTGAGCTTTGGGATTACCGATCTGAAGATTCCTGTAAGAAAAGCTGAGATTATTGAGGAAACCGAGAAGAAGGTCAACAAAATCCACAAGAACTACAACGATGGCGTTTTAACAGAGGGCGAAAGATATAACCAGGTTATCGATGCCTGGACGAATGCCCGGGTTGAGGTGACCAACGAAATGATGAGGGGCTTTAGGACAGATACTAAAGCAGATGGGACGCCGTACTTGAATCCAATATATCTTATGAGCGATTCAGGGGCACGAGGTAGTGTTGACCAGATTCAGCAGCTTGCTGGGATGAGAGCGCTAATGGCCAAGCCTAGTGGAGAGATTATTGAGACACCTATCAAGTCAAACTTCCGCGAGGGCTTAAGCGTACTTGAGTACTTCAGCTCGACGCATGGAGCTCGTAAAGGACTGGCGGATACAGCCTTAAAGACAGCTAATTCCGGCTACCTTACACGCAAGCTTATCGACGTCGCACAAAATGTAATCGTTATTGAACGCGACTGTCAGACTTTACAGGGGATTACTAAAGGTTCGGTAAGTAAAGGAGAGCAAATCAATATTCCGCTTTCTCAGCTTATTATCGGCAGAACAGCCAGGGACAATATTCGTAATCCGATAACGGATGAAATGATTGTGCATGAGAATGAGGTAATAACCCATGAAGCAGCAGCAAAAATCGAAGCTTTAGGCCTTGATGCTATCAGGGTAAGAAGTGCACTGACTTGTGACAGTCCGTTTGGAGTCTGTGCGAAGTGTTACGGCTGGGATATGAGTACCGGACAATTAGTCGAGCAAGGAGCATCAGTGGGTATTGTGGCGGCACAATCTATCGGCGAGCCTGGAACACAGTTAACATTAAGGACGTTCCATACCGGCGGTGTTGCTGAACGAGCTATTCTTGAAAGAGAACAGAAAGCCACACATGCAGGACAGGTTCAATATCGCGACATTAATGCTGTTGAGATCGAACGGGAAGAGGGCAAAAAAGCGATAGTGGCACTTAAGCGCAATGGCGAAATAGCGATTATTGATGCGAAAGACAGGGAACTTGACAGATTCAAAGTGCCGTATGGGGCTACTGTTTTGGTTAATGACGGTCGAAAAGTAAAGGTTGGGACTTCTTTGTTCACATGGGACCCGCACCGTACGCCGATTTTGGCGGAAGTGGCAGGTCAGATACGATTCGTTGATATTATTGTCGGTGAGACCATTGGTATTGAAGAAGAGCGAAAAGGACAGGCAGGCAAACCGGTAGTAATTGAACATAAGGGCGACAAGCATCCTCAAATTATCATAGAAGATCCCGATGGCAAAATACTCGATGTTCACTATTTGCCTGCAGGAGCGAGAATCGAAGTTGTCGAGGGCCAGCAGGTTCAGGCCGGTCAATTACTTGCTCATCAACCGAGAGCCACAGGAGGTACGCAGGACATAACAGGAGGTCTGCCCAGAGTAACAGAGGTTTTTGAAGCGCGCAAGCCCAAAGATCCTGCTGCAATGGCTGAGATCAGCGGGCGGGTTGAATTAAGAAGTGACAAACGAAAAGGTAAAATGACCATAACAATCAGAAGTGAATCCGGCATGGAAAAGGAACACCATGTCCCGCGTGATCGCCATTTGAACGTCCATACCGGTGACTTCGCCGAAGCCGGTGACGCCCTGACAGACGGCCCGTTAGTGCCGCATGATATTCTGCGAATTAAAGGCGAGGAAGCCCTGCAGCGATATTTAACGACAGAGATCCAGAATGTTTACCGTTCACAGAACGTTAATATCAACGATAAACATATTGAAATAATATGTGCTCAAATGATGCGGAAAGTCGAGATTGAGACTATTGGTGACAGCTCATTTTTACCGGGTGAAGTCGTCGATAAATTCGTGTTCAAGAAAGAGAATGAAAAATTGATGAACAGCCTTAAGATCACCGATGTTGGGGATGCAACTGACGTAAAGATCGGTCAAATTATCGACAAGAAAGAACTGGCCGCTGTCAACGAGAAGGTCGAAAACATTGGCGGCGAAGGAGCTAAGGGGCAAAAAGCCAAACCAGCTACTGCCAATACCTTGCTCTTAGGTATTACAAAGGCTTCACTGTGGTCGGAGAGCTTTATAGCGGCAGCCAGCTTCCAGGAAACAACGAAAGTTCTGACTGAGGCTTCTTTGGCCGGCAAAACCGATGAACTTCATGGCCTAAAGGAAAATGTAATACTCGGGCACCTCATACCTGCCGGAACTGCCTTCAAACCGCATCTGGATATAAAGGTCAAGCACCTTGTTGAAGCTCCGCTGCCGAAGGAATTCGAAGAGGTCGAGGAAATCAAGGAAGCCAAAGAAGCTGAGGCAAAAGCAGATGCTGCTGTCAGAGAGGCCCTGGGAATCAATTGATTTTCAATCAATCAGTAGCGTTTTCCTTCGTGGAATTCTATGCATTAAGATTATTTAATGTACTGAGCATATAATTGCGCATGATATTCACAGCTTATTGATCCCAATCCGCTGATTGGGTATGTAGTCTCGTGCAGACGGCGATTTAGTTTATTAACAAATCCCCAATTCCTTTGTATCTTTATTGTGTGCTCATAATAGTTAACAAATTATGATTATACTATATACTTTTTCTGGTCGGTTTTGCAGTCTTTGAAGCAAATATGAGACGTTGAGTTATTGAATCAAAAAGATAAAGCGAGTATAATATAATTTGACGTTCAAGAGTATTGTTTTTGACAATATACGAAAAATCACGATAACTCGTGACCCCCTTAAGGGGGTCTTGGGAAGGATTATGGATAACCAGATTGAGACAGATAAGAAAATGTGCGAAAGATTCTTGACACTACCAAAATCCCAACGAGACCTCTTTTTTATCAATACGTAAAAGTATACAACTGAGATGTTTTACAAGTCAATTGAAGGATATCAACCTTTGCTGGCAACAGCAATTCACGATGGTCATGAGTTGCGGCCTGAGGTAGCACAAATCATGGCTTTGGACGAGGATGGCCGCCGAAGAGAAGAGGATCCTTATACCGGAATGTTAACCACCATTGCACAAAACCAGTTAGTTGTCTATAGATCTCGCTTCGAGGTAGATCTAAATCGGCCAAGAGAGAAGGCGGTTTATTTAGCGCCTGAGGATGCATGGGGTATCAATGTGTGGAAAGAGCCGCCCACAGACGAGATTATCACCAATTCCTTGAGAGAGTATGATCGTTTCTATACTTATGTCAACCAAATCTGCTCCCGCATGGAAAAGGAATTCGGAAGGTTTGTGGTGCTGGATATACATTCGTATAACCACCGGAGGCAAGGGATCAAAGCCCCTCCGGCAGATCCGGTTGAAAACCCAGAAGTTAACATCGGAACAGGCACGATGAACAGGGATAAATGGACCAATTTAGTTGATATGTTCATACACGACCTGCGAACTTTTAATTATTTAGGCCGAAACATAGATGTCAGAGAGAACGTGAAATTCCGTGGAGGCCAGCTAGTCCGATACGTCCATGAAAATTTTCCTGAGAGCGGTTGTGCTATTGCCATTGAATTCAAGAAATATTTCATGGACGAGTGGACAGGTACAGTGGACCATGAACAATTCAATAACATGCTGCAAGCACTGCGATCAACAATCCCGGGCATATTAAGAGAACTGAACGCATTTGGCTCTATGATATGATATGGGGACACTAAACAAAACAATTTCCACAGCATTCATCGATACGGTCTGTGCTCGTCTTGCGGATAACAAACGAGTACGTAGGAAGCTTGCTTCTTGGGGTCGCCTGCATATCGACCGAAAGCTGCCATTTTTGTGCGTATACCGTCGGCCGAGGGGGCATGAAGATCCGGGAACTGCGAGATTGATTCAAGGTGAGGCATCTTATCTTACAGTAACGGGCCACCGACAGGCACAAAAAAGTCTGAGTTTGTTAGTCAGACGAATAGTAGAGACTATGTCTGAGAGCTTTGGCGCATTCTTGATTATAGAATTATGGTCAGCTACTGAATTCAGCACTTTTGAAACAACAAAGAGCGGATTACGAAGACCACTTTTTCGTATCTTCGCTCCTAAAGATCAAGAAACAGCATCTGCGGTTGAGATCCTTGATGGAGCTCTTAAGAAGATCCGTCTGGGTAATCTTAAAGCCGAGGTTCATACCCTTCAGGCTGACAAAACAAGTCCCTCTGGTTTTTCAGATTTCTTGTCGTCAGTAGAAACCAAAAAACTTGGATGCTCTTCGATTGGCCTTGAGATAGAACCGATATATCGGGATTTGGAGACAGGTAACCTCTATCCACTGATTTTAAGAAGACTGCACAGGGAACTGGGGCGTGCATTCAAGCGGACATTTTATGAATTCAGTAGCTCGAGGACTTCACTACAGCCTTCGCATTTTCTTTCACTTGGCCGTCGGGCCTTTGTCAAAGCGGTCTGGCAGGTTGATGATGAACTTGCGAAGGTGGGCGATCCTATGGATTTCCTTATGTACGTGACTCCGACGAATGCAGATTCGGCCTGGAGTCAATTTAAGAAAAAAGGTTGTGATTCTGTTCCCAAATTTATATATCGGCCGTTGCCAATCGAGCCGGCACTTCTCAAACGTCAGCTTTATAATATTACTATTGAACGTATTGAAGATCCTGTCATAGCACAACTGTTCCGGGAGAAACAGGAGGAACTGGACAAAAAAATCGACATGCTTAATAATCGGAATAGTCCCCGTTTTCTCTGGAGTAGCCTCCAGCTTTTTGGTGGAAAAGACAAGGATACTCTGAATGTTGCGAAAGAACTGCTACGCTTGCTCCCATCCCGCAGCCGCGACGATTCTTCTGCCGGGCATGCAAATGCCGAAGTATTTGCAAAGCGAGCTGAAGAAGAATTTGCCTTTTATAGAGAAACGAGTCCTGAGATTTCAGCGACTGTAGAGATCAGGAAGGACATCACCGGCCTTTTGGTATCTCATGGAAAGCTTTTAATCGGTAACTCAATGAAGGTTCCTTTGTCCAGAGTAGAAGCGCTGATTCAGCATGAGTTAGGCACTCATATGCTGACCTACCTTAATGGTAAGGCTCAACGATTTAAGCAGCTTTATTCAGGCCTTTCAGGTTATGAAGAATTGCAGGAAGGTTTAGCAGTGTTGGCTGAGTACCTGACAGGAGGTTTGTCCCGTCCACGTATCAGGCTGCTTGCAGCAAGGGTCATTGCTGTAAAGCTGTTGCTCGATGGAGCATCCTTTTTGGACACTTTTCGAGAGTTGAATCATAACTTTGATTTTGAAAAGCGAACGGCCTTTATGACTACTATGAGAGTGTATCGTTCCGGAGGATTGACTAAGGATGCTATCTACCTTAAAGGATTCCTGGATATAATTAAATATCTGAAAAATGGTGGGTCATTGGATCCGCTTTATGTGGGCAAAATCGGTTCCATGCATATTCCGATTATCAAAGAACTACAGTGGCGTAAGGTTATCAATCCTCCTTTGTTGCGACCCCGCTATTTAGAAGATCCTGAAGTTCAGAGAAAACTGGAACATCTTTTAAATACGAACTTCATAGAGGAAATGACCAAAAGGAGAAAAACATGAGACTTGGATTAATGGTTAATGATATCAAGACAGAGGAGCCGGGTTACACAACTATTCGCTTGGCTATGGCTGCTATCAACCTGGGGCACGAAGTCTGGTTAATGGGGGCGGGCGACTTTGCATATGACGCCGATGAGAGTATACGAGCTCGTGCCCGGACAGTTCCCAAAAAACGCTATAAGTCATCAGAAGTATTCTTGGCTGATCTTCAGGGCAAAAATGCGAGAACTGAGCGAATTACAGTGGACGAACTGGATGTTTTAATGCTTCGGAGCGATCCTTCCAACGATACGGGTATGCGTGTATGGGCTCAGTCATCAGGGATCATATTCGGCCGGGTTGCCATGAGGCATGGGGTAATCGTTCTTAACGATCCGAATGGTCTTTCCAAAGCCATGAACAAGATGTACTTTCAGCTTTTTCCTGAAGAGGTCAGGCCGAAGACAATCATAACGCGGGACAGGAACGAAATCAAGGATTTTCACCGCGAAATGGGCGGCAATATCGTATTAAAACCTCTTCAAGGATCAGGGGGCCAGGGAGTCTTCCTGGTTCGCCCGGATGACAAGCCAAATATTAATCAAATGGTCGAATCCGTAAGCAGGGACGGTTACGTTATAGCACAGGAGTATTTGCCCGGGGCAATCGAGGGCGATACGCGCCTGTTTATTATGAACGGTGAACCTCTTCGATATAGGGGCAAGTACGCGGCGTTCAGACGAGTGCGTTCCGGTGATGACATGCGTAGCAACATTCACGCAGGGGGAAAGCTGCGAGCGGCAACTATTACGGAAACGCACCTCAAAGTCGCAGAAATTGTTCGCCCCAAATTGGTACAGGATGGCATGTTTCTTGTGGGATTGGACATTGTGGGCGACAAACTGATGGAGATAAACGTATTCAGCCCAGGCGGTCTCGGCAGTGCCCAAAAGTTCGAAAAAGTGAACTTCACGCATGCAGTGATACATGCATTGGAGCGCAAGGTCGACTATATGACATACTATCGTCGTAATTTCGATAACGTGGAGATGGCAACCTTATAAATATTCACGAATTTCTTATGAAAACCTCGCCGTACGTTCCATACGTCTGATTGAAAATCCCTTGTCCTTCCTTGAGTGTTGGTATATATATTTGCTGCCAACGACATTTTACAAAGACCATGACATCAAAAGGTCTAAAATATAAACTTATAAAATTATGCTGGACATACAAAAACGGGAAGTAACCGCTATGAACAAGCAAAAAATCAAAGATCTCATCCAGATAAGCAAAGAAGTAATTGAAGATGGTTCATTAGAAAATGGGGCGATTGTTGCTGCTAATTCAGATAAAGCAGTCTATCCGGCTACTACTCAGGATTATCGATACGTTTGGGTACGGGATGCGGCATACGTTTGTATAGCTGCCGATCTGCTGGGATTAAAGGATATCCCTGAAAGGTTCTTTGACTGGTGTCTCAATCGGGCCGAAGATTTTAAGGAAACGGGCCTTTTTTCCAATGCGTACAACGTAAATGGCACAATTCACGGCACATTGATATCGCCCAACGCGCCAAGAGTACCTCGATACCTGCGGGAAAGTTGCATCGACCTGATACACTGCGGAACACAATTTCAGCCGGACCAGAATGGTTCTTTGTTAATCGCAATAGCCCACCATATAAAATACATCAAGACGGATGTCTCTAAATTCGGAAAATTAATCGAGAAAACCGCCTTCGGTATCTGCCGTGCATGGAAGGGTGATTCGTTTATTTTGCCTTGTTATGATTTGTGGGAGGAAAGATGCGTTCTTACCAAAGATAGAGGTTTTCATACGTACTCGTTAGTGATGTGTATCGCGGGACTTAGAGCTGCAATTAATCTGCTTGGCAGAAAGAGAAAGTGGCTGCGTACAGAAAAGGAGATGTCAACAACTTTCACAGAGCTTTATTCGAGAAGCACAAAATCCATTCCAAGGACATATCGTAAAAATGGAGCAACCAAAAATTGGAAAACCACAAAAGATGACCATCTGCCCGACACGTCGTTGCTTGGTTTGGTCTATCCCTCAGAAATGCTGGACCCGCTTGATGATAAGGTCAAGAAAACGGTTCATGAAATAATAAAAATGAACTCGATAGATAGCGGGAATTTGTTGAGATATCCTGGAGACATATATTGTGGTGGAGTGCGAAAAGGATGGGTGACACTTACAGGTGCGGGAACATGGCCTTTGCTTAGTTTCTGGATGTCTGTTTATTATAGCATATGTGGCGATGAGAAAAATGCGAAAAAATTCTTCGACCAGCCTCTTGAGCGAACAGATAAATACATTCCCGAACAAATATTCGAAGATAAATCACGTAAGTCTATATCCCCGCTCCTTTGGTCTCATGCGATGTTTGTAATAGCAGCAAGATATTTAGGGCATTTATAGTGGATCGAGCATACTGTCGAACTTCAGTTTAAGAAAGGTATAAAGATGACGGAATATAAAACAAAATTCTCAAATGGATTGATGCTGATATTGTTCGTTATTGGAATGTTCATATGTACTATTCCAGTTGTGGATGCGAGTGACCAGGAAACAGGGGATGAACAATCTATAACATCAACCAATCGTCCAATGCGTAATCGACAGGATTTGGTTCTAACTGTCGGCCAGACCGAAGGTGACCTGCAGGGCGACGATGACAAGGTCATCCAGGCCGGCGTAGAATACCTGCACCGATTAGGTGGAGGCACGCTGAATATTCTGCCGGGTGTGTATAATCTGAGGAATGCAATCTATCTGCGTCCTAACATTACTCTGAAGGGTACGGGTGAAGAAACCATTCTTAAAAAGGCTGAAAGTGTTATCACTACTCTGGTGAGGGATTCGGACTGGTTCGAATATGGCGTTCAGGTGGCCGACACAAAAGGATTTATGCCGGCCGGAGGAATCATGCTCAGAACAAAAACCGGACCCGGAGACTGGCAGTTTGATGTACTGCGTGCGACTGTCACCGCCATTGAAGGGAACGTCATTTTTTTAGACCGGTTGACTGAGGAAAATTTCTGGCTGGAAAAAGAGGCCACTGCCGCGACTATTTTTCCCCTCCTTACCGCTGAGAATGTGGATGATGTTATTGTGGAGGACATTGTGCTGGACGGCAACCGTGATAAAAACGAGCATATTAACGGCAACTTCGCCGGAGGAGTTTTCATCCAGCATTGCAACCGGTGGAGTTTTAAGAACGTTACTTCCCGCAACTATAACGGCGATGGTTTCAGCTTCCAGGTCTGCGATGATGTCCGATTTCTAAACTGCAAAGCGATAAACAATGCCGACCTGGGATTTCATCCTGGAAGCGGTTCGCAGCGGCCGGTATTTCAAAGGTGTTTATCTAAGGGAAATAGTCAGGGGATTTTCTTTTGCTGGAGCGTTTCCGATGGGCTTGCTGAGAGTTGTGTTTTGTCAGAAAACAGTAGATATGGAATCAGTATTGGCCACCGTGACACAGACAACATTATAAAGGAGTGCACAATCGAACGTAACGGCGAGGTTGGAATGCTGTTTCGTAACGAGGCGAACGAATTTCGCAGCGGCAGCAGAAACAAGATCGAGAATTGTATAATTCGTGACAATGGTTCAAAAGAGCAGGGAATTGGTATCGATATTCAGGGGAAAACTCAGGAGATTTTTATCTACAACACAAGATTTGGAAATACAGCTAGTAAGAATCAGAATATAGGCGTTCGTATAGGCCAAGATGCTGGGCGGATTATGTTGCAAGGCAATACCTATGAGAATTGCCCAATACATGTTCAAGATCTAACGAAACAATAATTCTGCGTATCACCCTTAAGTTTCTCAACACGTTCATATAAGTTGTTTTTCAGCTGATGTTCTTATACCGGTTACTTAATCCTCACTGCTTATTTGGCCACGTTCTAACTATTTGTTTTGAACACGATATAAGTGTGTTTTAGAGCGAAGAAGCAACGATTTATCCGCTACGGCAGGTGATGCGCCGAAAAATCCTTCTAACTTGTTGACCGCTAAAGTACGAAACTCTCGCCCGGGTTCTATGATAGTGGTCATGCCATCCTTGTTGGTCATGTAAATCCGGTTGTCAGCATACAGTAGAGAAGCTCCATAATCGCCGTCGAGATGCTCTGTCCATACTGTCTCGCCGGTCTTCGCTTCTTTACATATCAGCACACCTTTGTCGCTCATCATGTAGAGCAGCTCGCCGACAAGCACTGGTGAACTTTCGTGACACACGTCTTTAGTCATCTTCCAGACGACGTGTGTATCGGTCACATCTCCGGTGCCGCCCTGACGCACGGCCCATAAATGGGTGGCGCCCGGGGAGCCGCCACAATTGATAAAGAGCAGCCCATGACCGGTCACGATTCGAGAGATGGGATTATCGTCACGGTATCTCACTCGCCATAATTCTTTGCCGGTGTGTGGATTATGACCTGTTACAAGCATGGCGCCGTTACTGACTAACTGAGGTTTGCCGTTTATCTCGATAATAACTGGTGTGTGATAGGACTTGACGAGATAGACCGGCTCAACACCCTCGTAAAGCTCCCGGGGTCGGTCGTAACGCCAGACTGTGTTTCCGGTTTTTTTGTCCAAAGCGGCAATGAACTGGACGTCAGTGCCCTCAAGATGAACGATGAGCAAATCCTCAAACAGAATCGGCGAGGAAACCGGGCCCTGCATATGCTCGCAGTTCAGATCCGTCCGGCGCCAGAACACTTTGCCCGTTTGCGTATCGAGGCAGGCTGTTCCATGAGTGCCGTAATGTACGTATACAAAGCCTTCTTCCAGTATCGCAGAAGGCGTCGCATAAGAATTTAACCGATTAATTCGCTGAGGCTTCTCGGGATGAAAAACCTCAACATCGTGGATAACTCGGCCGCTATTCAGATCGACGCAAACGGCATAGAGAGTTTTGCCGTCCTTTGTAGCCGTAGTAAGCCAGACCTGATTGCCCCATATAACGGGCGTTGAGTAACCCAGATCATGTATCGGGGTCTTCCAGATAATATTTTCCGTTTCCGACCACTTCAAAGGCAGACCGGTTACATCGCTTCGGCCGTCACATGTAGGGCCGCGCCAATCGGGCCAATTAGCAAAAACCGTTTCCGATTTTATACAGAAGGCAACAACAAAAACTACAAGTAACGATTTACCACTTAATTTCATCAACTATCCTTTCATAACAAGTATCCTAAAGACAAAGAAATTTTACACTATTATGACAAAATACTATATAAGATTTTTTTTCATGTTGAAGTTTTTCAATTGAGTCCATGTACGCGGCTTGCCGTGCCGGATAACGGGGAAATTGCTTGTGAAAAAAGGCTAAATTTGATATAGTTATGTTATTTATGAAAGATATCATTAGGAATGATGGTAATGAAAAGCTCGTGGAATCCTGTTCCTTGGTTTAAAAAGTCACTCAGTTTGCCGCCTCGAAGATTCGTGCTGTATTTGGTGTGTTTGAGCCTGTTTATTTTAACCGATCCTGGCTTGGCTCAGATTTCTATTGTGGGTGTATCGGATAAAAAAATTTACAAAGATAAAGTTTCCTTTACTGTCATATCCGAGACAGATTACGATTATACGGTCGAATTAAACGGCGATCCAATTAAAACGGATGTCGTTGTAGAAGTCGATGAACCCGAGTATTACGAATTATACGTATATCGCCGGGAGCGAGCTACTGATGTGGAAGAAAGTGAGTTGTTTCGCTTTATAGTCCGGGCATCGGAGCGTGGGACTTCCGAGTGCGGGCTGCCTCGCTGGAGTCCTTATCCACCGATTAATTCAGCAGAGGCGGAGTTTGCTGGTGCCGAAATCAAAATAATTACTCCTGCGGAATTTCCACTCGGACTTGAAATTCCGGTTGTAGCCCGAATGGAGGATGGTTCAGGTAATCGCCTCGGTGTAAACGGTATCATCTCGGCAGATGGTTTTCAAAATCACCCATTGCAACTTATGCGCGGCGTCGGTTCGGTTTTCCTGCCTGTCGCTGTCGAACCAAATACAATTTCGTACGTTGCCGATATTTACTCTCTTCAAACCACTAAGCAGATTACAATCGAAACCTCTACAAACTGGCAAACAGTTTCCGGAGATATTTCTACGACCACCGACTGGGGAGAGAACGTCAGGATTCATATCATTGGTGTTGCTGGAAATCTGCTGACAATAGAACAAGGTATAGCCTTGACTATAGGAGCTGGCGGCGTAATCATAATCGATCCTGATATCGAAATTGCTGTACGGGGCAATATAGTCGTCAACGGCACTATGGAGCGGCCCGTTATCTTCACAGCACCCGACAGGGCGGTTCCATGGGGAGGTTTTATTTTTGAGTCGGACGAATCTCGCGGGGAATTTACAGGCGCGATTTTCACAGCAAGCGGCGCCGATTCCAATTGGTTCAGCAACAATCCGGGCCACGGCGGCAGTCACCGCAAGGACCAGTGTCTGTTTTATCTGGCCTATGGTGCCAATGTCACCTTGAAGGATTGTTATTTGCTGGAAAATCATGGCCAAATCGGACATGGCGAGAGTGCCTATTTGACTATGACAGGCTGCCTTGTTCAAAAATGCACAACCATAGGTCAATTCAATGGCGGTGCTGTAATTTTTGAAGATTGTGCACTGATAGAGTTCCCTTCTGCCGATACTTCCTATGTCGATGGCGACAACGATGTTATGTATCTTACCAAGGGCACGCATTCTCTGAGCAATTGCCTCATCGGCTGGGCGCTGGACGATGGCATCGACGCAGGAGGCAGTTCAACAGGACTGTTGACTGTAAATCGCTGCTGGTTCGAATCATGCTATCATGAAGGCATGGCACTATCGGGGCCGAAGGATATTTTCATTAACGACTCGGCCTTCCTGAACTGCGGGCAGGGAATCGAATGCGGCTACGACGCTCCAGATGTGAACGCAGTTAACTGCCTTTGTACGGCTAATCTGGTCGGCGCCCGATTCGGAGATAATTACGACTGGAACTATGACAACGGCTTTTTAACAGTCACGGATTCATTTCTCCTGTTCAATAACAGGGATGTCTGGGGCCGCGCCTGGGATAACTGGGAGGTGCACTTAGATCAAATGGATATCCGGGGCAACTACCTTAGTGTTGCTAACACCAATTATCCTAACAACCAGATCTGGGATCCCCATAGCGATCCGAACCAAGGCGACCTATTACAGCCATTCCTGTCCACACCTGCCGTCACAGTTGGAATCGGCCTGGCAACGCCCGGAGATGTGTTTGATCTTTCAGATATTTCAAACAAGATTCCTGTTCGCCTCAGTACATTCACCACTGTTTCCGTTGACGTGGACTACTCTATTGAAACAGAGGATGGTCTTTATGACAGCGGCTCTTTGCGATTCATTCCCTGCGAAACTGTCAAATACATTGAATTCGAAATTCCACCGGTCGATGATCTTAATGAGCTTCGTGTTATACTCGATAATCCGGTCAATGCCGAACTGACAGGATATCAGCAGATAACCTATACGATCCAATAAAAACCATACCAACCTCTCAACCTGGATGGTGATCATGAATTCGCAATTCAAAAAAAGAATTAGATGCCTTATAATGTCAACATAATGATTAAGCTAAAAAAGGATTGATCCATGAAACGACTTATTTTAAAAGTGGTTATTGTAATACTCTTTGTCAGAGTTAGTATAGCCGCAGCAGATTCGACTGAGATGCTAGACAACTGGCCTGCCTGGCGCGGGCCGTTGGTAAATGGCGTTGCACCAAACGCCGATCCCCCAGTTCGCTGGAGCACGTCGGAGAACATCAGGTGGAAACTTGACCTGCCCGGTCAGAGTAATGCTACGCCGATCATCTGGGGCGACCGGGTTTTTGTCATCACCGCGGCCGAGAGCGAGCGCACCGTGGACCAGTTGTCGGCACAGAAGGCCGAGCCGCCCGGTGGATACAGAACAACGCGACCGAAGAATTATTACCAGTTCCGGGTGTACTGTATAAACCGCAAGACCGGTAAAATTCTCTGGCAGCGCATGGCGGTCGAAAGTGTACCGCATGAAGGCCACCATAAGAATAATACTTACGCCTCCGGCTCGCCTGCCACGGACGGAAAGCGGCTCTATGTAACATTCGGCTCGCATGGGCTTTTCTGCTACGATCTTGATGGGAAGCCGATTTGGCAGCGCGATCTTGGTGACATGATTACACGCTTCGGCTGGGGCGAGGGAGCATCGCCTGCCGTATATGGCGATGTACTGACCGTCAACTGGGATCACGAAGGATCATCAGCCGTCTATGTTCTTGATGCCACCACAGGAGAAACACGCTGGCGTCAAAATAGGGACGAAGAGACAACTTGGGGCACACCCCTTATTGTAAAGCACCGAGACAGCGAGCAGTTGATCCTAAATGCGACCCGGCGTGTAACGAGTTATGATTTAGCTTCGGGCAAGGTCCTCTGGGAATGCGGCGGACAAACCGCGGTACCCATTTCCTCGCCGGTAGCTCTGGACGATATGGTGATTTGCATGACGGGCTATAGAGCCTCGGCCGCTTATGCGATTCCGCTTGATTCTACCGGAGACATAACCGGCACCGACAGCATCCGCTGGTCTTACAATCGCAATACCCCTTATGTACCCAGCCCTTTATTGTATGGACAGCGGCTCTATTTCACTAAAGTCAATCAGGCCGTGCTTTCATGCCTTGAAGCCAAAACAGGCAAGCCGCTCATGGAGGCTGTTCGTCTGCCTGACTTGCGCGAGCTTTATGCTTCACCGCTGGGAGCCGCGGACCGGATTTATTTCGTCGGTCGCGACGGGACTACTGTAGTTATCAAAAACCAACTCAGGCTTGAAGTTTTGGCTGTGAACAGACTGGATGATCCGATCGATGCCTCGCCTGCTGCTGCTAGTAAAGAGCTATTCCTTCGAAGCAAGAAACGGCTTTATTGCATTGCTCGAACAACGCCGTAACCGAATGATCAATTATAGAATAATTAGAACACAATTTTCAGGAGTATATTGAATGGCAGAAATCGAATGGGACAATAGCTTGTCAATAGGTGTAAAGCTAATCGATGAACAGCACAAAATGCTGATACAACGATTGAGTGACCTTTCAAAGTCAATTGAAATGACTCAGGGTGAAGCTAAAATTGCAACAACGCTTGACTTTATGGTTGATTATACTGATTTTCATTTCTCCACAGAAGAAAAGCACATGGCCGAGCAAAACTATCCGGGGTTGGAATATCAAAAGCAGCAGCACATCGAATTCAAAGACCACTTGAAGCAACTTGTCGAAGACTTTGAGGAAGAGGGCCCGACAAAGGCGCTCAGCACTTCCATTAACGTCTTTTTGCTCAACTGGCTCATTAAACATATTAAAGGTGTTGACCGTAAATTTGGTGAATTTTTAAACGAAAAAGGATGTGAACTTTCCGAGTAAAACTATTGTATAGTATGATGGGTCCGTGCTGTGACCGACTTAGATGGACTTAGTAAAACGACAGGAGTGATAATATGAAGATTTTGATTGAAAGCCCGACCAGGATTAAAATGATTCCGGAATCCGATCATGAGAAAGAGAACCTCGATTCATTGTGGAAGCTGATTATACGTTGCGACGAAGACAGCAAAGTGCTGTGTCCCATAGGAGCATATGTTCCTTCGGAAGATGATGGAGCCAGTTTCGTAATCCAGGACCAGTGATTTTGTTGCTGAGAAGTCCTGTTTGGTCTTTTGGAATCAGATTGTTGGGTCAGCCACCTCCACAGGCTTGATATCGAAAGCCTTGTCCTCAACCGTCAGTTCAATTACAGTTACGATCTCGTTTTGATTGGCCGGCGGAAGATGGATTTCTATACTGCCTTTACTTTGTTCGGCTGCAACCTGTCCATCACTAAGCGCGCGGAAGGACGTTATCTTTTGCCCGATGCCGGGGAGCGTTAGCTTGCCGTCAGCACGCCAGTTCATTACGTAAAGGTAAATCTTGCTGTCCTTGCAGGTTGACGCACCCCACTTGCCCGGCTTGAAAGGCCCCCCGCGTGTGGCGTAAACACCATCGCCGTATTTATCCAGCCATGTCCCCATCTCTTTCAATCTTTCTACCTGCCGTGGTTCGATCCTGCCGTCCGGCATCGGTCCGACGTTGAACAAAAGATTGCCGTCCCCGCCCACTGTGTGCAGCAGTGTCTGGATACATTCTTTGGCTGACTTCATCTGGTCATTGGGTTTCCACGCCCACTGCCGACAGATTGTCATGCACGTTTCCCACGGCCTTTCGCGATTGAATCCACCAATTTCCTGCTCCGGCGTATCGTAGTCGCCAGCATTAAGATGAGCTTCCTTAGTTGTGCCGGTCATTCCCTGACGGCCCTTGCTCACGCGATTGTTAATCACCAGGTCCGGCTGAATCTTCTTGAGATAGTCGTAAATTTCGTTTCCGTACTCGCGTGTCCACGGCTTCTCCCACTCGCCATCGAACCACATAATCCCCAGCGGCCCATAGTTATTGATAATCTCCTTCGTCTGGTTCTTCAGGTACTGGTAATATCGCGGCATGTTGTGGTTTGGTTTCTCGGTACTGCCTCCAGGGCTGCCCATGGGATAGTCCGGGTGATACCAGTCGCAGATCGAGTGATATGTACAGAACTGGATACCGTGCTTTTTGCAGGCAGAAGATAGTTCCTTTAGCACATCGCGCTTAAACGGTGTGTTGCCTATATGATAGTCTGTGTACTTCGAAGGCCATATGCAGAATCCATCATGATGCTTGGAGGTGATAACCAGATACTTCATCCCGGTGTCTTTTGCAACCTTCACCCACTCTTCGGC
>WOR8_10001193_pt1 | contig 26362 bp, 24 predicted proteins | sample DeeMarSeWOR38_10_FD_19890 | JGI IMG/M metagenome (IMG submission 19890) | reverse complement strand
GCAAAAGAAATTAGAAAAATTCAATCAAAAAAATAATCGATAATAAATGCACGAATTTTCATTTGCCTATAATATTTTTAAGGTAGCCGAAGCTACAGCTATAAAATATAATGCTAAAAGAATAACAGAAGTTCTTCTTGAAATTGGAGAATTGACTCTTATCGTGCCAGAACTACTCCAACGTTCTTTTGAGATGGCGACTAAAGGGTCAATAGCTGAAGGGGCTAAGTTGGTAATTATAATGACTCCAGGGAAAATAAAATGTAGAGAATGTGGAAAAAATTCTGAAGTCACATTGACGAAAGATGCACAATTGACAGGATTACAATTATTTCAATGCTCCCATTGCCAGAGTAATAATACTGAAATTATTGAAGGAAAAAAAGCTAATGTAAAGAATATAAAAATTCAAGAATAATTTTCTAATTGAGTTTGCAATAATATCAGGTAGGTTTGATATTTTAGAAGAAAAATATATTTAACTTGAGATTAAAATCCCATTTAGAGCCCCATGCTGACCAGGACGACTGGTTATTCTTGCATTACCTAACTCAGTCTCAACTATCGCTCCTTTAGTCAGAATGTGTCTTCTATTTAAATCTTTTGAAGCAGCATTACTTTCAAAACCTAAAATCCTAACCTTTGAAGTCTTATTTGAACCAGGGTCAGTTACATTAATAAACATTGTAGAAAATAATTTAATTTTAGTGTTTCCACCCATAACACGTTGTTTTTTTACTCTATAATCGCCTATTTCTGTATCGATTGTAGGACGAGTAAGTTCTCGTTTCCTTTTCTTTCTAAAGTATTTATATTTTTTACCGGTGTATTTTCTTCTGCTTCGAGCTTGACTTCTTGCCATAAAATATTTACCAAATAGATTATTGCTGAATATTATTGTTAAAGAAGGATATCTTTAAAATTTTTTTAAAAGTGAACTAAATTATGTTTTATTAAGCAAAAATAAATATAGCAATAATTTTTATTTAACTTAATATATCAATCATAAGTATAGTGGATATTGCTTATAAAAAAATGATTAATAATAATATGAGACACCAAATTATCGATGAAAAAGCACTTGAAAAAGCCATAAAATCAGGAACTACTACTGTAGGTATAATTGTTAAGGATGGTGTTGTAATTGGAACTGATTCCCAAGCAAGTGCTGGGACTTTTGTGGCATCAAAGCAAGCTCAAAAATTATTTCAAATAAATGATTTCACAGCAGCAACTATTGCTGGTGGAGTAGCAGATTGTCAATACATTGTCAATCAATTGCAAGCTTTATCCCGTTTAAAAGAAGTTGAGGAAGAAGTTGTTCCGGAACCTAAATATATCGCAAGCATTACTCGTAATATACTTTTCTCAGGGCGTTCTTTCTTTTTATCTATGATGATAGTAGGTGGTTATTCCGAAACGAAAAAATCCGGAGTATTATACGGAATTGATCTACTTGGGACACTTTATGAAGAAGACAGTTACATCTCGTTTGGTTCAGGTTCACCATTTTCCCTAGGAGTTTTAGAAGCAGATTGGACTCCAAATATGACAACATCAGCAGGAATAAAACTAGTTGAAACAGCAATAACAAGTTCTAGAGAGAGAGATGCCGCCTCAGGATTTAATTTACAAATTTGCTCAATTGACAAAGCTGGTTTCAAACAGATTCAATAATTTAGCTAAAATTAGCCTACTTATTCTTTATTTGTAGATCAATTTGTAATAATTCTTTATTGTAATATATAAATCCATTGATCTTTTCTGTGTTCATATCCATAATCGTCCAAATCTGATTTTTGAATGGATTTCTTCTTGTTCCTATATCTTTATCGAGATATTTCATATTTTCGATATCAATTGAACTAGGATATGCCGGAACAGGATGTGAATGGAATATGCTTATCATTCTCAACTGTCTATTATAAACGGCATCCTGATGTATTTCAAAATATTTATCAGAATCTTCAATTAAAGCAAATGAACCATAGGATTCGATATTTGATTTTAAACAATAAAATCGCTTTCCAGTATAATGGATTTGATAATCACCTTTAGCAGTCTCAAGTTTTTTTATATCTCCAAAAATTAATCCACATGATTCAGTGGGGGATGCATTTATATTACATTCTTTTAGTTCTGCTACGATTTTTTCACTCAGTACTAAAACTATATCTTTTTCAATTTTCATGATTCTATTTCATCAAATTATTTATATTAGTGTTAAAGCAGCATTAAATGTTGCTAACCTTGCTTTTTGGGGGCTATCCCCCGATCCTATTACAATAACATCGTTCTTCTCTAATTTAATAGCTTCCTTAGAGAATTCTGATTCAAAATATCTAAGAAGTGCTTTATTAACAACCATATCATTACCAATAGGTTCTAAATGGGTTTTGGAAGGAAAAATTAAGTTTATACCATTATATACCAAACATGTTGCGCCAGAGCCACTTATTTTAATAGCTGCATCTCTTTGGGAAACTCCATTCGATATTTTATAAGCTGCGTTTTTTATTAAACAAAAGTATGTATATATTGTCTCAGTTCCTATAATAATGTCTTTAAGTATTGATGATTTCCCTTCTTTAACAATAGGGATCATTTTTTTAACTTTATTTAAATATTTAAAACCTAAATCAGTTAAAAAATGACCTCTCCGTTTTCTTTCATTATTTACATTGATAAAATTAATATTTTTATTTAACTTCTTAATTAAAGATTTTGCGGTTCCTTCACCAATTAATAGCTCCTTTTGTAGACGGTATCTACCTATTCCTTCTCGATTTTCATCAAATATGAATAAAGCTAATAATACATGAACTTTCTCGAATGTTGGTCTGATTGTAGAGCTTTGAAATAAATTATCTAATTCTTCAAACATCACTAAATCCAATTATATTTAAGTAAGTAAAGTAAAAAAATTAATATTAAAAAATAACTCAACAATAATTAACACTCATATTGAATCTCTTCATTTAAATAATTTAACTAATATTACTATACTATAAATGGCTAAAAAAAGTGGATCTAAAAAAGATCTTCAAGATTTGATGATATTTAGACATAAGGAAGGTCCTAAGGGTAAAAAACCTGACAACTTTTTAGTTGAAAAAACAAATACAACAGATAAAATTAAAATAACAAATAGATTATCAACGCAGGGAACTCATTATAGATATTCAATCTTATTAGATAATGAAAACTCTACACCAATTTCAAATATTAAAATTTCAGTTTTTTATCCAAAATTGTTAAAATTTACAGGTTCTTATCCTCTGAGTGTAATTATCTCCTCCTTAATTGAAGATAAGAAAGAAAAAAATAATGTTATAAATCTTGAAATGAAAGGATTAAAGGATAAAACCTCACAACGAATTTATCTGCATTATACACCTTCTTCTCAATTAGATAATGGGGAATTTAAAACTTCCCTAAAATATACAAATAATAAAGGGGAAGAAAATACAATCAATTCTAATTCTATAAATATCAAAATTGATGATATAGTTATAATTCCTAAAATAATTTCACATTCACGTATCAGAGAAATTTCACAAATTCCAGGCATGAAGAGAGCTCTAATAAGCTTAGGAATAGGGACTAAAAAAAAAGTGAATTATAAAAAAATATTCGAAATTTTCGAAAACTTAGTGCTATCATATGATTTTCAATTTATCACAAGGGATAAAGAAAAGGGAATTTTCTGGTTTTTTGGTTTCGAAACAAAATCTAGCAATGATATTTTGAGTCTATGTAAAATTGGTTCAAATGTCATTGAAATTATTACATACTCTACAAACCCAATCATACTTGGTTTCTTTCTTTATTCATTTACCAAAAATCTTAAGCAGCAATTATCAAGTTATAAAATTATAAACCCAAAAACGAAAATATTTGAATTAGATTGCGTTAATTGTGGTGAAACTTTACCTTATTTTCCAAAAAAAGACGAATCTATAACATGTATTAAATGTTCGTATGAGCAAATCGTTTGGTAGATTGTCTGTAATCATAATTTTTTAATAATGAATAATATCCTTCAAATTTTCTTTTCATTTATAAAAAAATTCTACTTGAATAACCATTTTTATTTTTTATTCATAAGGAAAGATACTCATATACAATTAAAACAACTAAAAATAAATGAATATTAAAAAATATAAATCATTGTCGTATTATTATCTATTAGTATTTAAGAAATTCAAATCCCATTTTATCAATTTAATTTCATCAGAACTAAAATGACGGGTAAAAAGGAAGAGATAAGCTCGGAACCGGCACAAAAACTTGTAATCTTTAAAGATAAAGATGCAACTAAAATTAAAAAACCAGACAAATTCACAATTGAATCAATTGACCAAGAGGATAAAATAAAACTATTGAGTGATTTTAAACCTTACGGCGGTCATTATGTTTTTTCAATTCAACTAATAAATGACAGCTTAGCCCCAATCACTCAAATAAGAATTAAACTAATCTTTCCTCTGTTTTTTAAACTAACAAGAAGCTACCCTCCAACTATATATATACCTGAAGCTATTGAAGAAGGGGGATTGTCAAAGTTTAATCTTGAATTTGATGAATTAAACGAAAGGAATTCAAAACAAATAAATTTACACTTTACTCCTTTATCATTAGGTAATCAGGGAGAAATCAGAACTATTGTCACATATGTGAATAATAAAGATTTTGTTAGAGTAATAAATTCTGAGCCGATCGTTATCAAGTTGGATGATATAACCATAAATCCCAAAATAATTCCCAGTTCTTATATTAAAGAATTTTCTCAAATTCCAGGTATGAAGAGAGCAATAAAAAGCCTTGGTGTTGGAATATCAGGTAAGGCTGATCCTGATTTATACTTCAATATTTTAGAACAAATTTTTATAAGGAACAATCTCCAACTAATAGCAAAAGATCCAGTTAAAAAAATTATTTGGTACTTTGGAGCCGATTTGGAATCGAGAAATGATGTTCTAGTAATAGGTCAGATTGTGTTTGATAAGGTAGAGATAATCGCTACTTCTAAGAATCATCATATACTTATTTTGTTTTTAACCCTATTCTCACATGAATTTAAAGAGCAAATTCTTCTAAGAGAATTTGTATCTTTTCAAGAACAGATTTACGATTTAGAATGTAAATACTGTGGAGCTATACTTCCTTTATTCCCCAAAAGAGGAGAACAAATCGTTTGTAAGAATTGTAATTACGAACAAATTGTATGGTAATTAATATTTTGGCAATAAGGAATTATTTAAATTATCTTATCTCATTAAAATCAAAAAAAAATTAAGATTTTTTTACTAATTTCTTTTTAGAAATATAAATCAGTGACGTCATTACCAAACCTATAAAAAACCAAAAAAAGCTCCCTAAAGAAATGCTTTCCTTAGAACTAGTCTTTAATACTAGCCAATACTTCCACAAATCACGATTGTTGGCATCATCATCAATATCAACAGCAACTAAATTATCTGTGATACCATTCTTGTTAAATGTCCATGTATAAACTAAATCTGTGGAACTTCTATATCCATAGAATGTAGATATTCCTTGTATCGTCATGTATCCTTTAATACTGAAGAATCCATTATAAAAGTCCATTAAACCGTCTGTAAAGCCATCTCTATAATTTAATGGAAAAATAAGTCCATGATCATCAACGAAGTTATAAAGCGTTGTAGTATTTGTTTCAGAATCAAAGCTAACGAATGTATCATTGTTCAGAAGGGTAGTTGTTAATTGCGTTAAACTATTATATCTGGTAATGTTAACTATTAGTTCGGTAGTATTACCCCCGTCCAACATACTTATAGAAATTATCTTTATTTTTATTTCAGAATCTTCTGGCAGAAAACCAAAAGTAGATTGCTTAACAACCCAAGTGTATGTTTTACCTTCTATAACACCCCATTCTATTTCATCATTAGCAGGATGTAAGTTTGCATAGCTTAAAGATGATAGAGTTATAGGTAAGATTAGGCTCATTAGTGCTAAAAATACAATTAGTAATTTTTTACTTTTCATATTTTTGGATGCAAGATTTATTCATATTATATAATATTGCTATGAAAGATTATTTAAACATTTCTGCTGATTAAGTGCAAAATATACAATAAAATTGTATTATACCTAGATTTTATGCATTTTTAATTGACTTTTTTCGTTTAAATGAGAGTAAATCTAAGAAATCTTGCATTTTTTTAACTTGATAGTCTCTTTCTATCTTAATTTCTACTCATTTGATGTTTTGATTGCTACTTTCTTCCGTTTTACTATCTTTTACATATAGTAAAAATCCTAGATCTAGCATCTCCATAATTGATCGAATTTCTTATTTCTTTAAATATTTCTTCACTTTCATCCAAATATAAGAAAGTAAATCTGAAAAGAGCTATAAGTATTCCAAATTTCAACGAATATGACATTTCCATAAAAAATTCCAAACTTGCAAGAGATTGATCATCTTCATAATTCCGATTTTTGTCGTTAAACTTTTTGTATTTTTTTCTTAATTAAATCAAGTATGTATCAAAATCTTTAAATATCTGAAAGATTAATATCTATATAATAAACTCTGTAATAATAACAAAAATCAATAAAATTTATCATTAAATTATAAAAAAGTGGAGGAATTTAAAATGTCAGAATATATTAGTTGGAGTCCTATTCGAAGATTAATGAAACACAATGGGGCCATTATCGTTGCACGCGATGCCGTAGATGAATTAGTTGATTGGATGGGTCAATCAGCTGAAAAAATCACAAAAACCGCATTAACCTTAACAAAGCATGCCAAAAGAAAGAAAGTGACTCGGGACGACATCCTTTTAGCAATTAAATACTTCTAGATAACCTAGAGGGACGAGAAGCTTTATTTATTATTTCCTTTTTTTTTTTTTAAATTTTTCTAAATCTAAGTTTCAATTTAATTTTAAAATTAAAAATAGGTAATTTGAAATTGGTTTAATGAAGAACAACTCCACCACATATACTTATAATTTGGCCAGTCATATAGTTTGAATCATCTGATACCAAGAAAGAAATTATTCCATTAACATCTTCAGCCGTTCCCACTCGCCGTAAAAGAGGTTTCATGTTAATCGCATTCCAAAAATTCTGAATTAATGTTGGATCGTTATTGTATATTGGTGTGACATGATAACCTGGGCAAATTGCGTTCACCGTTATACTAGGTGCTAATTCTTTAGCCAAAACTTTTGTTAACATTATGAGTGCTGCTTTGCTACAACTATAAATTCCAATACCAGGCATTGGATCTAAACCAGCAATAGAAGAAACATTAATAATTTTTCCTCTTAGAGGCTTTAAATTTCTCTGGGTTATCATAACTTTCCCAGCGTATTTTGATACTAACCAAGCTCCTTTAAAATTAATATCCATTAATTTTTGCATATCCTCTTCAGAAATGTCAAGAATCGAAGTACCCTTTCCACCAATTCCAGCATTATTGATAACTGCATGGAGCTCTTTTTTTTCAGTTACAATTTCTGAAATCATAGATGAGACAAAATTAGAATCAGATACATCTCCAGTTTTTATTAAAACGTCAATATGAAATTTTTTTAACATTTTTTCAGTTTCGATCAATTTGCTTTCAGTTCTCCCGTTTAAAATTATGTTATATCCTTCTTCTGCTAATCGTATTGCCATTGCTCTACCAAGCCCAGAACCTGAGCCTGTGATCAAAATATTTTTAGGATTCACTTTCCATTTTTACCTCATTTTAATGATTGGAATAAATAAGAAGTATTAAATTCGTTGATGAGAAACCCAGTTATCCAATTTTACACCTTTTCTACGAAGCCTTAAATTAAGAGCTCCTGTATGGAGCATTAAGTGACGAAGGTTATAGAGTAAGGAACTTAAAACGCTATTTCCGTGCCATTCAAATACAGAGTGCTGTATTAATTCATCTGAAGTTAGATGCTCAAATCGATATTTAGCTTTTTCTTTAATCTCTTTTAGATATGCTAATAATTGGTCGCTTGTTAAAGCTATTTCTGGTTTTTTATTTAATTGCTCAAGATGTGATGAAGCATCACCGAACTTTGATTTGAAACTTACACGAGCTTCTTTTGATTCCGAAAGATACCAATCCAAGAACCACATTACGTGATAAGCTACATGCCAAAAGGGTGGTCCATTGGTTCTTTCATCCCATACTTCTTTTGGGCAACTTTTTAAGTTTTGCTCCAACATAGCGATTGCAGCGCCATATTGCTCGCGAATTGCATTTAATATTATTTTAAACGATTCATTCATGGTTCTCTCAACTAAAAGCAATTATTTATCATTTCTAAGGTCATATTATAGTTTTTAATCTTTCTTCTTTTTTAATATTCTAGTAGAAATTTTAAATGGAAAAGTTTTTTAAAGACTCTAATGAGATCATTTACAATAATATAATCCTTAACTTTAAGAATAATAGAACTAAGGGCAAAGTAATGGATAAATTCGACCTGATAAAAAAGGCATTAAAAGCAGAACCCACCGAGAAGGTTCCCTATGCAATTTGGAAACATTTCCCAGAATATGATAAATCTCCCGAAGGACTTTTAAAGGCACAGATGGAATTTCAAACCAAATTCGATTCTGATATAATGAAAATCTCAATCTCTGGTCGTGCTTTTGCTAATGATTTTGGGGCAGAGTTGGGAGGTTATGATCCAGATTCAGGTTCAAGAATTTGTGTAAAATATCCAATTAAAAGGCTAGAGGATTGGGAGAATGTTAAGACAGTTGATATAACAACGGGTGAATTTGGAAATCAAATTATAGCAATGAAATTAATTCATCAGCAAGTTAATGGAAAAATCCCAACCATGATGACCGTCTTTTCTCCTTTTATGGTAGCATCCCAAATCGATCCTAATATGATTTTGCATTATAGAGAGGACCCTCAGCTAATTGGAGAACAATTTAAAGTAGTAATCACTGCCATGACAGATTTCGCAAAAGCCTCATTAGATGCAGGAGCAGATGGTCTTTTTTTGGCCACACAGCATTTCAACAATAAATTAACCGAAAACGAGCGGATGGAACTTGAATTTGTACCTATGAAGTCATTAATTAAAAAGACTGTGAAAAAAAATAATTTTCTAGTTCTCCATCTCCATGGTGACGATCCCGATTTCAATTTAGCAACTAAACTACCTATAAACGCTATAAATTGGCATGATCAACAAACAAAGCCAAATCTTTCTGAAGCAAGAAAAATCTTTAAAGGTGGGCTTCTGGGAGGTTTAAACGCTGAATCTTGGAAAGATATATCTAATCCCGAAGAAGTTTCATCAATGATCTCTTCAATTTACAAAAATTTCAATAGTACAGGATTAATACTCGCTCCCGGTTGTGTTATTCCTCAGTTCGTAAGTGATTTTATTATAGAAATTGCCGTTAACACAATAAAAAATCTCAAAAAATAATTAATTTAAGAATTATTGTATTAACTAATAGAATGGCAGATGTTTTTTAAAGAGTAAACTGTTGTTAAAATCTATGTTGTAGTATTTTCAGTGTGAACTTTGAATGCAAAAATATATTACTGAATATTTTAATGATGATATAGCTATAACCGCAAAGTATAAAGGTCCTAAATTTGATGCCCATGTTCATTTAGGGAGTATCGACGGGATTCATAATTTAATTAAGTTCAGGGAAGAGTTTAATATAAAGAAATCAGTCGGTATTGTCTGGGGAAATGGTTATGATGAATTAGAAGCAAGGTTCCCTGATAAGTTTGTGTTAGCTAAATATTTTAGAAGTAGGGAACTTTTTAAAGCAAAACCAAACCTGAGTTTAACATTAGATTCAATTGAAAAGATTTATCACCAAGGATATCCAGTTGTTAAATTCTGGTTCGGACCGAGAGTGAGAGATTTTGTAAGAGATCAATTTAAAATAGATCCACCAATGATCAAATTAACTGATCCTTTTTTCAAATCAATATTTGCTAAGATAGAAGAACTAGGGCTAACATTATTAATTCATGTAAGTGATCCAGATCTTTGGTATGAGAAAGTATATCAGCCAGTTAGTCGATATGGTACAAAAAGAGAACACATAGATGATTTTGAGGAGATTTTAACAATGTTTCCTAACTTAAAAGTACAACAAGCCCATTTTGGGAGTCAGCCAGAAGATCTTGAAAACCTTGCGAGATGGTTTGAATTATATCCAAATTACTATATTGATACATCTTCAGCAAGATGGATGGCACGAGAACTTGGTAGGCAACCAAAAAAAGCCAGAGAGTTCTTTATAAAATATTCAAATAGAATTCTTTTTGGGACAGATCTTGTGCAAGACCGAAACAAACCGATTTCGGAATATTATCGAACTCGTTATTTCACCTTTCAAGCAATGTTAGAAAGTCCCTGTCGAGATGTTCCATTACCGTTTCCGGATCCAGAGAATAATAATAATACAAAGATAAATGGTTTGGATCTTCCACTCGATGTTCTTAAGAAAATTTACTGGGAAAATGCAATTAAGTTCTACAAACTTAAATGAGTAACATATTACAAAAAGATCTCTATCCCTGGAGGAAGCCATGGTTTGTAAATTCGATAATAATCATTAAAGAAATTAGATAAACCATTTTTTAAACATAAATCTAACCAATGAAATACTGCCTCTTGACCATGTTTCTCCTTAGATATTTTTCCGAACATATTGCTCAAATAACTTGAAATAACATTTTTATCCTCTGGGGTTCTATTAATTGATTGAGTTTCTAAAATAGTATCAATCTCTCTCATATATAATTGAAAATTCTTTAAAATTTCTATTAAATTAGCCCTTTCCATAACTGGATCCTCTGATTTATCGACTATACGATTAAATTTCCCCAAATTTTTCATCAAGTCCTTTATTTTGTTTAGAAAATGAGGGATATTTAATTTGATTAAATCTTTTTCTAATTTCCTCGTGATAAATGTATTCATTGTTACTTTATTATAAAAATAAATTATAGGTAAAGAAATATCTTTATCAAAATGTCTAATTAGAGGAATTCCCATCGTGTAATATCTTGTTTCACCTGTACCTGCAATATGTATCATTGGTTGGATAGTTTTTGAAACTAAATACTGACGTGATTCAACTCTAGGAGTAAAAAAAGGTACATGCTCAGAAAGATCAGGATTGTTTTTATCGAGACTAAAATCTTTTAAATTCCCGCATTGATTGCAATTGCATTTAACATGGATCATAGAAGTATAATCTTGACAAGACAATTCCAATCTTTTACAGTGACATTGTTCACTATCACATTCATAAAAGAAAGGAACAAAATCACTTCTAATATCTCTAAGAGGACTATGAATATTGTGTTCTATAAACTGATTTCTCAAATCATTATAAATCTCAACATATTTCTGTTGATTTTCTAATAAAGTCTCATAAAATGGTGTTAATAACTTCTTATATTCTAAATCTGAAGCAGAAATGAAAAGATATCCTTGATCAAAGACAATATTGGAAATTGTCCCAATTATGTTGATGAACCAATCTGTATAGTTTTTGGAATTGTTATGTGCAATTTTAATTAATCGAATTGCCTCTTCTAACCGTTCTTCTAATAGTTTTTTATGCCAATTATCATCTAAACAAGAATTTATAGAATTTGAGTATTTTCTTCTAATTTCTTGGAATTTTTCTAAGAGATAAGATACAGACGGTAGCGGAACATCTCTAATTCTCATCCCTAGAAATTCCTTTTCTATTTCAGGTTTTATTGAAATTGAAAAACCATTGGGTGAGTCACTTTGTGAAAATTTAGTTTTTATTAATTCAGGATGGACCTGATCATAATCAGCAACGTAAAAAATTGGAATTATAGAATTATCGAGATCTGCAAAAGTTGCCCCACATGCAATTTTATTAAAAAGAAACCTTTCCCCTCCCAAAAATTTAGGTTGATGTGAAACCTCTAAATTCAAACAATCATCACTCGTAAGAAAATTTTCCACATATCTCTTAGCTTTATCAGTCAGTAAATTATATTTCTTATTTGTGTTTTCAAAAATTTTGCCTAATGCTAATTTCATTTCATTATAGTTAATATCCTTTTTTATTTCCTTTTTATTGTTTTTGGCAAGCAGAATAGCATCTTTCATTGATTGAGGTATAAGATCCTTCATACCTTCGGAAATCCAAGACCTTTTTCCCTCTAAAGCATATAAAAGGTAATATTCTAATGGATCTTCGAATTTATCGTTTGACATCTCTAACTTACCTAAAATTTAAAATTTTCAAAATCCACCAAAAGATATTCTGGATTAATGAATCCCTCTGCGTACTTGACTCCGATTTGATATCCTAAATATCCTGCGCGTTCTCTTATATAATCAAAAATCCTTAAATACTTCTTATTATCAATAAATTGTGATTTATAGACTTTAAGGGCATTCATTTTTTCCTCAATAGAGTCAGAAATATCGATTAAAAAGTCAACTTTTCGATTCTTATCCCTTATATGTGAATGATCAAAATAAAACACGTATTTGGGGGAATATTCTGGATATTCGGATTCGGTTTTCGTTAATTTTGCTTGAAATTTGGCGGCATTTACAATTTGATGACAAGCAATGTGGTCTGGGTGCCAATCATTTGAAGGATGGGTAATAAGAATATTAGGTTTATATTTTCTAATCACTTCAGAAACTTTTTTCCTATTCTCTATTGTATTTTCAATATATCTATTTGTCATATCTAAAGTAATTCTTACATCCAGATGTAAAATCTCAGAAGCTGCTTTTGCTTCAGCCATTCGTTTTTCAACAGTACCGAATGGGGTTGGTTCTCCGTTTGATAAATCTAAAATTCCGATTTTTTTACCTTTTTTCTTATAATGGGCAATTGTTCCTCCACATCCAATTTCCGCATCATCTGGATGGGCTCCTATCACCAAAACATCTAGTTTAAGAGTCATTTTAATCTATTAAGTTTCTAATTCTCTAATTTGTGTAAAAATTGCTTCTTGTATTTTTTTGAAGTTATATTTATTAATATCATCCACACTATTGAAATAATTTGAAAAAATAGACTCAAAGACATTAAAATTTGTCTTTAAGGGAGTATTCAAGAGTGATTCTATTAATTGTATATATTTTTCAATTCTTTCTTCTCCCTTTTTAAATAAAAAGTTATCTTTAGCATTTTTTAAAACTGAATTTCTGTCTTTATATATTACAGGGACTCCTATCTCAATAATTTTATATCCTTTTTTCATTGATTTAATCCAAATTTCGATGGGTATTTCATATCCCTTTATTTTTAAGTCCAAATCATTTATTGCATTGCAATCATATGCCTTTAATCCGCAGAATGCATCCGTAATAGAAAATCCAATAGTATTGAGAATTCCTGTGATGATTGTATTAACAAGAAATCTATCTTTCCATGGATTTTGCCAGAAGAGGTCTGAATTTTTATATCTTGAACCAGAAATAATCTTTTCTTGTGGGTTCGTAAGAATTAGGTCAATAAACTTATATAAACACTTTGGTTCGTGTTGTCCATCCATATCAATCGATATAATCCAGGAAAACTTCATTTCCTTGGCATAATTAAAACCATTTATAAGTGTATACCCATAACCCATATTTTTTTTAAAATTAATAATGGTAAAAAAGGAATCTTTATTGTTCTTTTCTAAAATACGCTTAGTCCTGTCGGTGGAACCATCATTTATAATAAGGATTTCCAAATTTAAATTTTTTTTTTCCTGGAGATTTTTTTTTACATCCCGAAGATGTTCTATTATATGCTCAATGTTTTCTTCTTCATTAAAGCATGGTATAAGTAAAAGAATATTAATTTTTTCTTCAGATATGCCGAACAACCCCTCTTTCTTTATGAATATTCATTGAACTAATACATCTTAACTTTTAGTATTGTTGATTATTATTTATAAAAGTTTGTTAATTTATGGTATTTACTTCCCAAAAGATTATATTAATAAAAAGAAGAGCCAATAAAAACCGATAAATATTAAAAAAGAAATAAAAATCGGTTTTGCCAAGATTACAACAACTTTTTTGAAATCAGTCTCAAAATAGTCTGTACTGTAAGTAACACATGGATGAATAGGGGTGATTAGATATCCTAAAGAAATTGAAACGTAGATAAAAATGAAATCTAAAAGCGGCATTGGAATAGTAGCATTTTGTGCGAGATAAATGGGAATTAGGATTGAAATTGGTAATTGAATCCGTCCCGTTGCGAATCCTAGAAAGAAACCGATCAAGATTAAAAGAAAGACCGATAAATTTAGGCTAGCAATTTCATCAGAAGCGCCAGAAAGAATAAACACCTCTAAAAATAGAAACATGGAAAATATTATGAGTGGAAAACGCCAGATTTTCATTCTTTTCGATATGATTTTAATAATTGAGATTTTCAAGTTTCCAAATCTTAAAGCTAACCCAATACTAAAAATAAGGGCAACAGAAAGAAATAATTCAGGAATACGAGGATTAAATACAATTCTTATAACAATATCTATTATTGGAGCGATAATAATTGGAAGCATGTTATGAAATGCTCTTTTAAAATCTCTTTCTCCTAGTTCTGAAAAAGGAGAAACATCTTTTATCAACGTGAAATATCCTATTAACCACATTATTATCATACATGGCAAAAGTCCAAGTACAATTATATAGAGATTAATACCAGTAAGATCGCTAGCAAAAATTAATGCAGAAGATAAAGGATAAATCACGATTAGCATATGTCGATACCAAACATTGATTGATACCTTTTTGCTTGCTTCTTCTTCAGAATCAATTTGTTCTACAATAGGTGCTGACATCAAAGCTCCTCCTGCCACGGGTAATAAGCCATATAAAGCAGGGATGACCATAAGAGAAGTTTTACGTGAAATCCGCATTTTTCGAATCATTTCAATCATTAATCCAGATTCCTCCATAATCCCTCCTAAGATAGCTATAAGAGTAACTATTAACATTAATAATAGAACAGTTAAATCTGTTATTGCATTAGTAAATGATTGTATAATGTTCGCACCTGCTAAAAAAGCAAAACCTACAGCACCTAAAGAAAGTGTAACCCCTAACTCATATTTAGAAAGAATCATGACTAAGCCAATAATGATGATAAAACTCAACCATGCAGGTAACATATCTTTGAAAATGCTTGGCTTTTTGATAATATTTCGAATTTCCTTCTTACTTTAGAGATCTATGAAATCAAAAAATTTTTTTTATTCTTTTTTTTATTAAAACTGAATGAAACAAGTTTATCATGGAATATTTTTAATTGAAGAGAAGGGAATATTTAGACCCTCTGATAATATTTTTATCATCGCTGGCAAGGATGGTATAATTTTTGATGCAGGCTATGGTAATAAAAGATCGGTAAGACAGTTCTTAAAAAAATACAAATTGATTGAAAATCATTATAAAAAACAAAAGATTAAATTTAGAATCACGCGTATAATCGTGTCTCATGCACATTCAGATCATTTTAGCGGTCTTAACGAAATTAGCAATGCTCTGGGATTAAAAATTATATTGACAAAAAATATTGCTGATAAAATAAGAGATAAAATCAGTTTCAATAAAAGTTTTCAAGTTAACGATTATGAAGATAATTTGAGACTTAATAAAAGTGTCATACGTAGAATTTGGAGAATCTTAAGGAATTGGGGTGAACAAACGGTATATAAAAGGATATTTGGAATTTCCTATCTAAATAAGCCAGATGAAATAATAGAAGAAAATTCAGTAATTTGGATTAATGGGGAAGAATGGTCTATTTTTGCTTCTCCGGGGCATTCTCCCGATCATATTTCTCTTTATAATGAAGAAAAGGGAGTTCTTTTTTCAGGTGACAATGTACTAAATATGCGTTCTACGTGGCTTGGACCTCCAGAGTCTAATATTGATGAGTATTTAGCAACTATTCAACGATTTCAAAAATTACCTAAACTAGAATTAATTTTACCTGCTCATGGTGACATTATTGAAAACCCAAAAGATACCCTTACTGCGATTTTAGAACGTATGAAAGAGAGGGAGGATCAAATAATAAATATGCTTAAAAGGCATTCAGAGGATGGTTTATCACCAGAACAACTCACTAAGATAATATACCCTAAAGAGAGAAAATTCATTCGAATAATAGCACGAGATTGGATTGTGTTGACCTTAAAAAAGTTGGAAAAAGAGGGAAGTATTGAGCGTAAAATTATGAGAAAGAAGATCTTATTTCTTCCAGTTGAAGATAAAAATGAATAATTCTTCAGGCTAGAGTTCTGATTTTAAACTTTCTAATATAGACTATAATATAACCAGCAGGAACTGCAATAATAAAGCCCAGTATTGGAGATTTGAAAATAAGAATAATACTCCCAATTGGGTAAAGTAAACGAATAACGAATTTTATTATTCGATTCTTTAAGGATTTCCTTCTAATTATTTGAATTGAATATTGTAGAATTGAGGGAATCCAGCATAGAACGAAAAAGATAAGAATTATCAGGAAATTAATATGCTCTACTATAAAATAGTAGAATAAATTTCCTAAAATTAACCCAATAATGGCGCCCAGAGCAAAAGCAAAACATCCAATGCAAACTGCATATTTAAATATATAAAATACGTGATTATCGAAGTCATCGCGTTCTGGATTGTGATGTGCTAACCAAGAGATTATTATTTTATCTTTTGGGAGCCCATTCTTTTGAATATGCATTTTTCTATTTCTCAAGCAAAAAAATTCATTTTAAATTGATTTCTAGCAGTCACAATCACAATCATCACAGGCACAAGCGAGAGGAAATATACAACATTGTCCCTTAGTTCCTATTGTAAGTAATATAAAGCCTACTATTATCAGTGTTATTCCCGTATTGAAATTTAATCCCCCATTAATCATTGTTGTTACTCCTCCAATCATTAATATTAAACCAATTAAAGCTACAACGATAAGAACAGCTAATGCTTGATTCGTACTCATTGGTGATCTTGAAGTTGTTGAATATGGTCTTGAAGGTGTAGGACCTTGTACAGTTCGAGGTTTTACTTGAATTGGGAATTCAAGAGAATGACCAACACCAGATTTTACTGTAGCAATTAATGCAAAATAACCAACATAAATAGGTCTTATAATAAATGAACCACTAACTTTTTGTCCACTTAGGATTGTTCCGTAATAATGGTATCCAGATATTAATTCATCAGGGTGTAACCCAGAAAGCTGCACTTCTACACTCGGTATAGAATTTTGACTTTTGTTATGAATAATTACTTCAAACTCATTTGAAGTATCTGGAGATAAAAATACGGCAGAAGTATCTCCCCCAAGAGAAAGTTCAAGTTCGGATTCTGCAGTTGAATCATCACTTGTAGTAGAGGGCTCCTTGAGAATCTCTCTCACTTCTTTTAAATCTTCCCCACAATGAGGGCAAAATTTCGCTTCATCAGATATGGTTGCACCACATGCTGTACAATACATTTCAAATCATATTTTGTCTTATTGATTTCAATTTTTTACTAATAATAAAGAATAGGAAGATACTTTTAAATTTAAACATAGGTATTCTATCAATTGTTGAAATTCAGGAGTTTATTTCTAAATTAATAAAAAATCCTTATTAGATCTTTCTCAATGTTATTTTATAATAATCTTACAGTGATATTGGTTTTAAAAGCAGAAAAATAAATTATCTCTATAATATGCAAAGTGACTCAAAGAAGTATTTTAATGGACCATATCTTAAAAAAGATGTCGTTCATTATCGACATTATCAATATAATATTGTAAATAGCTGTAAAAATAAAAATTCTCTAGTAATTTTACCAACAGGATTAGGAAAAACAATAATTGCTATTCTATTAGTTGCTACTTCTCTAAAGAAATATCCGAAAGCAAAAATAATAATCCTTGCTCCAACTAGACCCTTAATTTCTCAGCATAAAGCTTCTTGTGAGAAATTTCTTAGCATTAATTCAGAAGAAATTACATCATTCACAGGAAAGATATCTCCAGAAAAGAGAATCCTTTTATTTAAAAAATCAAGGATTATAATTTCTACACCTCAAGTAATAATCAATGATTTATTAAGAGGGCGCTATGAATTAAAACATGTTTCATTAATTGTCTTCGATGAAGCTCACAAAACAAAAGGAAAATACTCTTATAATTTAATTTCAAAAGAATATCTTCGTATTTGTAGTGATCCATTGATTTTAGGATTAACGGCATCACCTGGAAAAGATTACGAGCGTATTCAATTAATATGTGACAATTTGCATATTGAGAATATTGTTTTTAGAAATTATGAGGATGAGGACGTAAAGGATTATGTATATGATGTAGACACCTACATAAGTTTAGTGAGCCTATCGGCAAGAATACTGGAACTAAGCCAAATTTGGCAAAATTTATTTAGTAAATTTTTAAGATTTTTTATAGATCGAAATTTAATTAATCCTTACAAGAAATATTACTCAAAATTAGATTTTCTGAGAATTACACACGATTTAACCCTTTCTTTTCAATATAAAAAAGATTTTATCTCAGAAGAGGAGTATTTAGATTGTTTATTTTACCAAGATCCAAAAATCATCGATATTATTAATGAGAATAATATTGATATTAATTCAGTATTTTCTTATTGCTCAAGTTGTATTTCATTACTACATGCTAAGGATTTAATTGAAACCCAAGACATCTCTCTTTTTATATCTTTTTTAGAGAGAATTAAATTCAAAGCTGAAAAGGGAATGTTATCTGCAAAGAGAATAGTGAACTCTAAACATTTTAAATATGTTAATTCAGCAATTGAAGAAGAAAATCTGTCAAATAGTACTCATCCAAAATTAAATAAGGTTATTTCAATCATACGTGAAGAAATCGAGGAATTTAACAACAAAAAAATCATAATTTTTACACAATTTCGAGAGATGGCAGAATTTCTGAAGAATAAACTTATGATTGAATTTCAAAATAAATTAAATATTGAGAAATTTATTGGTCAATCTTCTAAAATTGATGATATGGGATATTCTCAAAAAGTGCAAACCGAGATTTTACAAAATTTTAGAGAAGATAAAATCAATATATTAATTGCGACTAGTGTTGCAGAAGAAGGAATAGATATTCCAAACGTAGACGCTATAATATTTTATGAACCTGTCCCTTCTGAGATTAGATTAATTCAAAGGCGCGGAAGAACTGGCCGTTTTGCCCCAGGAAGATGTTATATTCTTATTACTGAAGATACAGTTGATATTCCTTTCTACATTGTTGCCAGGAGAAAAGAGGGCACTATGAAATCAATTTTAACGAATTATGAGCAAATTCAATTAAGTGAGAATTTAGAACGTAAATCAATTATATTCTCAACGCCAGAAATTAAAAATTGTTCTGATTTAGAACTGATCCAAAATTTTAATGAAAGAAGAGATAAAGAAAAAGAAATTCTAGCAAACCGTTCTATTGAGGATATACTTAACCAATTAGATGAATTTTGTAATAGTAATGATTATGAAAAACTAAAGGAATATGGTGTTACTTTTTATTCGGATTTAATAAAAATGGAACTCCCTTCTATGAAAAAAAGGATATTAAAAATTAAAGGAAAAAAAAGTACTTCTCAAGGTAATCGAAAAATATATCTCAATAAAAATATAAAATCATTAATCAATCTAGTAAAAAATTATGGAATCGAAGGCAAATTAGATTATAAAGAATTGCTTGAACTTGCAAAGCAGGAAGAAATAGTGGATCGTAAATTTAATATTCACTTTAATCAAGCATGTTTTCAGGGGTATCTAAGAAAAAAAGATAATTTTGTTCATTTAATTATGGACTATGATTGACACATCTATGAGTTAAACTTATGATATAGAATTTAAAGAAAAAAATGGATTATTTTATTTTTTCATCTTTTTTTCTTAGAAAATAGAATCCTAAAACTAGAAGAGTTATTAATACTGGAAAAATAATAACTGCAGGATTTCCCCCACTGAAGAGAAATAAATAATATGAAATTGTTAAGATTGAGGCGAAAAAAGCTATTATGCTTCCATATTGACTAGCAAAATTTTTAAGATGACGCATAACCATATTTACTTTAAAATTCGTGCTTTTAATTACTTCTAATTCGGTCTCGTCTAAATCATCTAAAATTTCTGGATTTTCGTAATAAATCCCAAACCTAGGATCATATTTACCATGTAAATCTCCTGTACTTATTAAAAATAATAGGTGGTTTTGGATATCTTGTTTCCTTATTTTTAATTCATTATTTAAGAATCCTGTGGTTAAAAATTCATTTGCAACTGCTTTAATAGTCATATCGATATAGGATTTCAAGATTAGTCTCTCTAATGATTTTACTTTCTCATTTAGGATCTCATTATATTCGTTAATAAATTTGTTAAAATCTTCTAAAATAAATCTAGATTGTTGGTTAAAGTTTTTTGATTGCTTATCATATTCCTTTATCTTTATTGTGGCATTTCTCGTTATTTCTTTGACTTCAGCTCCAATATTCTTAGCTCTTCTCTGAATTAATAAATTAATTTTCTTAAATTCTTTTATTTCAATATTATCCTCTACCTTTCTTTCGAGATTACCTAGTAATTGGCTTAATTTAATTTTACTATTATTAATGAAATCTAATAATTTCCCACGTAAAAATTCATTTTTCATAACTTCAATTTGATCATTGACTTTTTCAACCTTATTGTTGAATTCCTCTAAAAATTCTTTCTTCTTCTTAACAAACATTTCTCTTATCTCTGGTATTAATTTATCCGAACCCTCTGTCTTATTTCCAGTATTTCTTATTTCATTTTCGATAGCATCTTCAATTTGCCTTGACTTTTCTCTTAATTCTTGCCTTGTAGTTCTAAATTCTTCATCAATTTTTACGTATGATTCACTCTCTTCAGACATTTTTAAAAATTTGTTATAATATTCTTTTAACTCTAATTTAAGTGTATTATATTGCTGTTCAATGTAATTTTGCATAGAATTAAAGAGCTTTAAATTAGAATTTATTTTATTAATCGCATTTTCATCATTCTCTATTACTGATTCGAAATATTCTTTGGTTTCAAGGAATTCTTGTCTTTCTTGATTTAATTGAAGCTCATTAACTTTATCATAAAACTTTTTTGGGAGAGATTCTTCAAGAACTCTTAAATCACTGATTCTATTTTGGAGTTCTGACATGTTTGTGTTTAAAGTTAGATTTCTAATACTTGAATCATAGAGAGCTAATATCTTTCCAACTTTTTCTCTATTCAATTTTAATAATTGATTTTCAATATAATTTCTTAATTCTTTATTTAAATAATAAAAATCAGTATATATTAGAATGGTCTTTTCATTTTCGTTCAATTCAGCATTAATTTTAGAAATCTCTATCATATCTTTTAATTTTTTAATTAAAACCCTGCATGAAAGTTTAACCTCATCTTTTAGATCTATTAATTTAATATTATTAGTTTTTTTCTCAACTGCCATTACATTTAATCTATTAGATATAATATCATTGACAAACTCATCTTTTAAATCAGAAATCTCATTTTGAAAGAAACTAGTGAATTTCTCCCACTGTAGGATTGTTAATTCGGATTTCTCTTTAAAATTTTCAATATTTTTATCACAATTACTAAATTTTTTTGAATAAATTTTATTCACTTTATCAAAATTAGATTCAAGAAGGTCAAATTCTTTACTTACATCATCAATTTTTAATTTATTTGATTGAATAAATTTACTCTTAATATTAGCTAACTCTGTTTTCAGTTTAATAACCTCTTGTGAAACAAAATCATCAAAATCTTTTACTTCAGATCTATTTCTCTCCTCTATGACTTTATCTTTCAATGATTGCGATTGTTTGGCTATGGAGTCAATAACTGTTGATTCTAAATTTTCAAGATTATCCTGTAAATGCTTTAGTAGTAAATACAGCTTCTGTTTTTCTTTTATCTTATCTTTAACAAGAGATTGAAGGTTTTTAATTTCAGATAATTTTTCATTTAATAAAACATCCGATTCTTTTCTAATGACATCGAATGCTTCTTGAAATTGATTTTCTACTATTTTACTTTTAATAGTTTCACCAATTTCTGAAATATCATTATTCAATTTCTCATTAATTGTAATAATCTTTTTTAAATTCTCTCTAAAAAATTGGAATCCCTCATGATAAAATTTATATTCATTTTCGTATTTTTCTTTAATCCTTACCCAATTATTAATAATTTCTCGATGATTTTCAACAATTTCTTTTTCAGTTGTTGTGATTTGCTGTGAAATATTAAATATTATTTCATCATATTTGCTAATATCATCGATTATGAGATTTAATTGAGGAACCAATAGATTAAATTTATTTTCGATATATTCTTTCTCAAGAGTTTCACTAAAAAGTTTCTTAAAACTATCAATTTTTTTGTTTAAATCCTCATCAATTACAATAAGCTTCTCTTTCAAGTTTTCGAGTAAAATCTTTAAATTTCTTATTGTTTCTTTTTCCTGGATCTTACTTTTTAGAAATGAATCAGTTTCTACTAGCTTATTTTGTAGAGTAGAATATACTTTATTCCATTGAGCTATTTCAGTCCCTAATATAGCACGAATATTACTAAAATATAACACTTCATTAAATGAGTTTTCAATGTTTTCATTTAAGAAATCAGCTTCCATTACAGCATCTCTTATTATAAATTTCAATCTCTCCTTGGCATAATCGATTTCATCAATTAAAAGATAACTATCTATTTCTTCCCTTATTTGAATTCCTATATTTTTGAGTTTTAAAGTCATATTATATATATCATTCTTTATGTCCTCTAGCTTCTCTTTTTCTTCCGAAATCCTTTCTGTATTTATTGCTGTGTCTGATACAATTACTTTTTCCAGAAAACTATTTAAATTGAAATTATATTTCGTCTTAGCCAAGAATACTTTTTTAGGTCTAATCTCACCTTTAAAGAAATTTCTCGAAATCATATCTTTAATTACTGGAAAAATATCTTCTTTTAGCTTGAGATGTTCAAAATTTGTAGGTCTATATCTCTTAAACATATCTGAAAGAGAAACAATACTTTTTGTACTAACTTGACTATAGAACATTTGAATGAACTCTTGTTTTCCTTTACTCAGATTTCGAACATAATTCTTGAATTCATTATTATTATCTAAAATCCTTATATTGAAATTATAATTGAGATTAATATATGAGATGATTTCTTCAATATCATTAGATAATCCAAATGTAGTCTTTAACTGTTTAAGATCAATATAATTCTCTTTTTCTAATCCCTTAAACAACACCCTTTCTATTTCTTCAATAAATTTTTTCCAGATAAAGGATAAAAGGATTATCATTTTTGAAGTTTCCATCAAGTGAATACTTGTCCAATTTTTCTTAACTGCTAAAATCTCATTTATTTTAGAATTGATATAAAAATATACACCTGATGGATTATAATCCAATAACCATGAATAAACATTAAGTGTATAAACAATCCAAAAGGTTTCATTAAGATTTTCTGTTTGATTAAAACTAAATCCCCCCGTCTCTTTTTGAAACTGAAGAAGATACTGAATTTCTTTATCTTTAACTTCTGATTCAAAATCCAAATATTTCAAGCATAAAAATCTATAGAATAATGTTTCCGTCTTTTTTTTACTATCAGCGATATAGGACCGGAATTGGTCTTTGCTATTTCGAATATCTATTCCTAAAAGGGTGAAAATTTCCAATACATAAAAAAGAGTCCTTGTTACAGAAATTTCCTTACAAATTTCACAATCTTTATCATGACAATGTAAAAATGAATTTCCTTTTCTAAGTGATATAATATAATTTTTAATCTCTTCTTTAATATGATTCTGACCCTCAGAGGTAAAATATTCTTTTAAAAGTCCTAAACTTTTCAAACTGCCTAATGCTAAATAAGTTGAGTAAATATCGGGTTGTTTTTGAGGATTCAGTGAAAATTTAAAACCTATTTGCTCATTTTGTCTAATTTCACACTTTTTAATATATCTAAAGATCTCATTTCTAACTTTTTTCTTTTCTTCTTTAATATATTTTCTTAATAATGTAAACCAGAAAACATTTTCTAGGTTTACGTCAGGCTCATCTAATAAATTATCCTTGAAGTAATTATAGAACGTAACTAATTTATTAAAGTCTCTTAGGTAAAAATTTCCTATATTTCTTTTTTTAATGTTAATAAATGATAAAAATGGTTCTTTTTTAAATTTAGTAATATACGGATAAGCAGACTTCTGTTCTACATTAAGCAAATTAAGATAACTCCAAAAAACTAAATTTTATTATTTTGTAATAAATGAAAATCTTGACATATATTTTTTATGAAATAAAAAATAATCTGTTTGATTTATCCTAAAACCTACGATCTACTTAAAACTACATAAAACATTTCTTAGGATTATTATAAAACATTCCTAGTGTATCATAGAGAGAGAATAATAGTTTTTAGAAATTAACTCGCTCTATGTTAGCACTAGATGAGGGGTGGGCACGTTTTCTATTATAATAAATCAAAATAGCGCCTATTATTACTGAAACTGCAATAACATAGAATAAGACATTTAGTGCACTTGGTGATTTTGATTGTTCTACATACACATATCTCACCTCAGAGATACCTATATTCTCATTTGTAGAAGAATCCTTAGCTACTACTTTGAAAACATATATTTCTTTGTTTGGGTATGATGTTATATTACCCCATGAGAAAATCCATTCATTTTCGTCGACTAAACTCATTGAACCATTAAAAAGTGAAGAACTAGTATTTGAAATTTCCAATTTTACATTTCCAGGTAAAGGAGGATTATCATCTAAAACATTTACAATTATATCATAAAACTTACCCTTAATAGTTATATTGTCGGTATCTGGTTGAACAAAGGTGATAACAGGTGGAGATGTATCATTATTAGCAGATTTAATCCTATCTATGAATGTTCTTACGTCCAATACATCATCAATATTAATTTTATTTAAGGATGTTTGAGGAAAAATAGGAACTGTAAAATTGACAAAACAGATGACGACCAGGAGTACAATATTAATTGTTCTCTTTGGGATCATAGCACTCATTTGTGATTCCATACTAATAATGTATTAAATTAGATTAAATTCTAAGTTTCATATAAACTTAAGTTAGAAAAGTATGAGTTGTTAGAATCTGTCAATAATATAATCTATATAAAAATTAATTATAGAAAAAAGAAAGGAGTTATAATTGAGGCGTATTATTGAAACTCCAAGTGTCACTTATCCCTAAGTAGTCCTGCATTAAAGGTGATTGAATATCGTTTATTGTTAACATTTCTCCTGAAGGGATCTTATCTTTAGCGTAATTAAAAGCAGTTTCTATAGTTTTATTTTGATTTAATTGATCCCAAAAATGATGAAAGAACCAGGATCCTGCAAAACCGTCAGCATTATTGGTATCTCGCCAATACCACGAAAAAAGGTCTGTTGTCGATGTAATTAAAGTGGTTTTAGGCAGGTCATACCAGGTATTCGGATATTGTTGAAGAAAATTACCACTAAAACAAATATCAATATTTATCATCATTCTTTTACAAGTAATTTGATTTACGAGAGTAAAAAAATCAAATTCTGTTATATAACTGTCATCTGCTTCAAAATGAAACGTTGCATTACCATCACCGAATATTTTATTTGAACCATGATCTACTATATAGATAATTAATTGGTCGTTTTCTGTAATATTAGAAGCAAAAGAATTAGGTTTATTAACATCTAATTCATCCTTAAATCTACTAGCGTTCACAGAATCGTTTGCTATATCAATGGAAGCACCAATTAAAGCATCAGTCGGTCCATCTATATATATTTTACCATCAATATCATCTTTAAAATAGAGCATTAATAAGATATTATAATCTTTGTATCCATGATTCTTTAAAATCCAATATACCTGGAGTGCTTGTGCTGCGAAGCCGTCTGAATTTATTTTTCCTGGTGGAGGAATTGGATTTATGGGATTTGTTACATTGACTGAAATCCAACGTTCTACTCTCACATCATCAAAGAGCACCTGTTCACCACTATTCATGATTCCTTCGACAGATAAAACTAATTCTAATTGTGTTATTACATTCCCAGTGGAATTATTGCAAATACCCGTCACACTTAAAAAATCCCATTGACCCAATGTATCATATATCCCCGTTGACCAATCAGTTCTTACTACATCATAGCCCGAGTTCAGCCAACGTAATCCTACTCTCACTCCCGCACCCGGTTCCATTATTGTCACAGGAAACCCTG